>OGQN01000439.1_pt1 | contig 38051 bp, 22 predicted proteins | sample 1553231 | NCBI WGS metagenome assembly OGQN01 (sample SAMEA2579950, study PRJEB22360) | human gut metagenome | biome: human gut; feature: human-associated habitat; material: faeces | place: Denmark | collected 2008/2010 | reverse complement strand
GACTTTCCTGATGCCGGCATCGGCCACCATCGTCATGAGATCTGCCGGAGCGAATGACCGAGCATCGTTGTCGATCTGACGGTCGATACCCGACCCGAGAGCCAGATCGATTCCGAACTGATACCAGGGATAGTTGCAGTGGTAGCCGCGCATGACTTTCCGGAAGGTGTTCTGCCCGGGGCGTGCGGCCTGTGCAAGAGCCAACGTATCGCTGGCGAGCGCGCGCCTGACTATTGCCAGAGGGCGCGTGGCGCAGTTGTCGAGCACATAATTATATCGGTAGACGCGGTTTTCGGGCAGCATATTCTCGTCGACAAGCGCTTTCAGGCGCGCAGTCTCGGCCGGCGTCAGATTCAGTTCCTGCTCGACGATACGGCGTCCCTGCGCCTCGTAGGCCATCAGGAAGAGGTCGGTCGGAGCTGCGGCAACCGTATAGTCGGTCTCCCCCATGACGAAACGATAGACAAACCCGGGGCTGTTGAAATCGAAAGTTCCCCAGTTATATATGACATCGTCATGAGTGCGCAAATCCCGGATTCTAAGCCCCGTATGTCCCTCAAGTTCGAAAATCTCCGAACCGGGGAAAAAGGTGATGAGGCTCACCCTGACTGAATCGGTCTGGCCGAATCCGGTCACTACCGACAGCAGTGTCAACAGCGAAACAATCAGCGCTCTCATTGCAACATTCTGGTTATCTGGTCAAAGGGAATAATCAGGAATGTCCGGCGGCCGTCGGCTGTGAGAGCCGGATGGTCAAGAGCGAGCAACTCGCCGGTTATGCGGTCGATTTCCTCGGGGTTAAGCGGCTGACCGGCCTTGACGGAAGCTGTCGCAGCCATGGCCATGGCCATTTTCCGCCTCATCTCGTCGGTCGGCAGACTGCCCTGTTCGGCAGCGCTTTCAAGCATGGCGGTTATAATCTCGGCCGCCGATGTCTCGTTCACATTAGGGGGAAGGCCGTTGATGCTCCATGTCCCCTGCCCCATCGGCGCCAGATCGAAGCCCCACTTCTCTATCTCGGGGCGCAACGACGACAACAATGCGCTCTGCGACGGGCTCAGACTGATTGTAGCGGGGAAAATTACGCGCTGCGAGCCGGCCTGTCCCTCGTCGGGGCGCTTCATATAGCGGTCGAAAAGAACGCGCTCGTGGGCCCTGTGCTGGTCGATTACCATAATGCCGTCGCGAGCGGCCATGACAATATATCGGTTCTTTATCTGCATCGCCGTCGAGGCCGGAGCCGCACCCTCGAGCTCAAGCTCGCTCTGAAGCACTTTTCTGGCCGGTTCGAACGACACTTCGCGGGTGTTTATAGAATTGCCGGCCGCACTGTCGAGCGCGTCGGCGCGCCGCGAGTTGAAAGCGTCGTAGAACCTGTCCCAGTTCTCGGTCTCACGGGCGACAGGGCGGTCGGGCACCCGAGGCGGTTCGGTCGCGGCGAAAGGATTGTCGGCGCAAGGCGCCACCGGTTTTGAAGCAAAAGCCGGAATGTCGGGAACATCGGCCGCCTCGAAGTCGATCGACGGAACTGCGTTGAAACGTCCGAGCGATTCCTTGACCGCCGCCACGAGAATCTGACGTATGGCATGTTCGTTTTCGAACTTTATCTCGTTTTTTGTCGGATGGATATTGACATCGATTGTCGAGGGATCGACTTTAAAATCCATGAAATAGTTGGGCTGGACATCGGGGCCCAGCAGCCCCTCGTAACATTCGAGAACGGCCTTATGGAACACCGGATGGCGCATATTGCGGCCGTTGACGGTCAGATACTGGAGCGGATTGCGGCGCCGCGCATATTCGGGAAGCCCGACAAATCCGCGGAGTTCGACAAGCGATGTCGAGGCCTCGACGGGAATGAGCTGCTTGTCGAGATTCTTTCCGAAGAGATCGGCGATGCGGCGCAGTTCTGTGGAACGGCGCAGCGAAAAGATTGTCACGTCGTTATGGATAAGCGTGAAGTCTATCCCCGTATTGACCAGCGCCAGGCGCTCGAACTCGCGGGTTATGGCAGCCATCTCAACGGCATCCTTTTTCAGGAACTTACGGCGGGCCGGCACGTTATAGAACAGGTTCTTGACCTGCATATTCGTTCCGGTAGCCGCGCTCTCGGGCTTCTGGCTCTCTACTTCGGAGCCATTGATGACGAGCCGCGTGCCGACGGCGGCATCTTTGGTTTTTGTGCGCACTTCGACGCGGGCAACCGCGCATATCGAGGCAAGCGCCTCGCCGCGGAAGCCCATAGTGGTCAATCCGAACAGATCGTCGGCAGCCGAAATTTTGCTCGTGGCGTGGCGTTCGAATGCCATACGCGCATCGGTATCGCTCATGCCGCGGCCGTTGTCAATGACCTGAATAAGTGTCCGTCCGGCGTCTTTGACAACGATGGTTATCGCCGACGCTCCGGCGTCGACAGCGTTTTCGACCAGCTCTTTCACCACCGACGCCGGTCGCTGAATGACCTCGCCGGCGGCTATCTGGTTGGCAACTGAATCGGGCAGTAATTTTATAATGTCACTCATTGGTCTGTCGGAGGCTTAACAGGTTCAGGAGACTCGGTGACCGCCGTCGGTTCAGGCGGCAGTCCGACAAGCGACGGATCGCCTGGTGGCGGCGACACAGGCTCAGGGCCGCGGTCAGGCACCTTAGGCGTCAGCCGGTCTTCGATTTCGGTCATGGCCGTCGGACGCCGTTTGCCGCCTACTTCGGGACTGCGCAGCAGTTCGGTCATTCCTTCGGGAGTGTCGAACACCTCGTCGGGAGCCAACGGACGCATCTGCTGATACCACTGGAAGTTAGGCAGGAAATAGCTCGACCGCTTGGCCAGATAGAGCGGCGTCACTTTTCCCGATGTCTCGGGCCACATGACGATGCTGTCGACCTGATTGCCGGTGAAGAGTCCGTCGAGATAGCTCGTCTCGACAAAGGTGAATTTATTATAGCTTGAGTCGCGCTCCATCGGAAAGGTGATTATCTGCACATTACCGTCGATAAAGAGGCGCTGCACGGTCGTGTCGTTGAGCCAGACACTCATGTCGGAGCCGCTGAGCTGGTCGTAGCAGTCTTCAGCGATATGCTCGACCATCATGCCGAAATCGGGCAGACGCACCCAGTCGGCTGTTGAATCGTTGAGATGGACGGCAATGAGATTGCCGTGGATCTGGCGGGCACCGCTCCAGATCATCGGATGGCGGTACATCCGCAGAATCGAGTCACGCTCGCGGAAGCTGAGCGAATCGCACATTCCCTGAATATCCTTGCGGAAGAAACGAACGCCGCCGTAGGCGTTGGTGACTGTCGTCGAGTCGGGGAAACGGAACGCGCGGATAGTGTCGCCGTGGAGCCAGAGGGTGTCGCGGCGCGAATATTCCATAGCCAGGGCGTTGCCGGTAGCCATGGCGCTGTCGTTAAGCTCGCAGTAGTATCCGTAATCGCCGATAAGAGTCGACTGACGCACCGAGTCGGTCAGCACCATATTGCCGAACGCCTCGCCGTAGCCTTTCTGCCGGTCGTAGAAAAGGGTGTCGCCCGTCAGAGTGTTGCCTCGGCGGGTGACGACGGTCGAGCGCGAGAAGAGGTCGGCAATGCCCGACTGCGTGTTGTAGAATCCGCTGCTCGAATTGATCTCTCCGTCGCGGTTAATGATACGGGTGGAACACAGAAGCTCGGCCACACGCGTGCCGGTATTATATTTCAGCGAGTCGGTGAACATCCTGAGCGTGTCGTTGCCGCGTGGGCCGAACAGCCTGACATCCTTATAGAAATAGGCATCCTTTGTAGCGGGGTAATAGTAGCCTTCGAGCGAGGTCAGAGTGTTCTGCCGGTCGCTGAGCTTTCCGCCGAGGTCGTAGCTGCCGACATTGCGCGCGAGGTCATAGTCGAAGCGGTCGCTCTCGATTTTCACGTCGCGGTTGACGAGCCGGGCCTTCTTTCCGGGGTTGGCGAAGAGGCGCGCCATCTCGTCGAGACCGTTATAGTTCAGCTCGTCGCCATAGACAAACAGAGTGTCGCCCTGCTCCATCCTGACATTTCCGAAAGCATCGAGCGAATTCGACGCCTCGTAGAAATAGGCGCTGTCGCAATACATGAACATATTGTCTTTGCGGAACACCACCGAACCGCGCAGAATCTGATAGTCGCGCGAGCGCATCTCGTCGAGCTCGAGCATATCGGCATGTTCGAGAAACACCTTTCCGGGCTGATGACGGTTGGCCGAGGGAATCACCGGCTTAAGCGGAGCCTCCTTCTTTGCCGGAGCCGGCGACTTCGCGGCTTTCGGAGCGGGAGGGGCCGCCAGAGCGGGCGGAAGCGTAAGCAACGCCACCGCCCCCAGAGCTGCCAGCAGGCGGCGCAGGGGGCGACGATTTCTCAAAGACGGGTCGCACTGAGGCTTATTCATTGGCCGAAGATTGCTTTTCTTTAATCCAGCCTTTATGGGTGAACTCGCAGTTTCGCCAGTTGTCTTCGATACGCACCGAGGTGTCGGCTATTTTTTTCTCGAGCCAGTCAGCGAGAATCTTGGAGCGCTGGGCATCTTCATACATAGCGCTTATCTGCTGATAGTCGTCGGCAAGATTGGCCTTGTGGCCTTCGAGCCGCGATGTCAGTTTCACCATTGCGACAACGTCGCGGTTAAGTTTCTGGTCTTTCATCATGAACGGCTTCGAGATTTCGCCGGGCTGGAGGCCGGCAACCGCACGCGCCACCTCGGGAGGCAGCTGCGACATCTCGAAACGGGTTGTGCCGGTGTTGTCGTTGACCATTATCCCGCGATTGTTACGGGTGTCCTTGTCCTGACTGAGCAAAGCCACAGCCTGTTCGAAAGTGCCTTTTTTATCGACAACGATGTCGTTGCGGAGAGTGTCGAGACGCTCGAGGGCCTCGGTCAGGTCTTTGTCGCTTACCTTCGGACGGAGAAGGATATGGCGGGTGTTGATTCGGTCGCCGCGCTTCTCGATGAGCTGAATGATATGGAAACCGAATTCCGTCTCGACAATTTTCGACACCTTTTTAGGGTCGGTCAGATTAAAAGCCACGGCAGCATATTCAGGCACCATCTGGCCGCGGCCCATAAATCCTGTCTCGCCTCCGCGCGACGACGAGCCGTCTTCGCTGTAGAGGATCGCCAGCGTAGAGAAATCGCTTTCGCCGCGGTTTATGCGGTCGGCATAATCGCGGAGGCGCGCCTTGACGTCTTCGATCTCCTGACGCGGAATGGCGGGCGAAAGAGTCAGAATCTGGGTCTCGACCGTCAGCGGCACATAAGGGACACTGTCGGCCGGAAGATTCTGAAAATAGCGGCGCACGTCGGCGGGCGTTGTCTTGATGTCTTTTGTCAGAGCCATCTGAACCTGCTGGATGCGGCTGCGGTTCGTCAGCATCTCGGTCAGTTTCTCGCGCATTTCGGGAAACGACTTGCGGAACATCTGCTCGACCTTCTCCTTCGAGCCAAGGTTGGCGACATAATAATTCAGCTGGCTCTCGACCTGCTGCGATATCATTGTCGGCTGCACCTCGACAGTGTCGAGATCGGCCTGATGGAGATAGAGCTTCTCAACGGCAAGCTGCTCAGGAATGACACAATAGGGGTCGCCGTTGACGGGCATGCGCTCGGCGAGCATCTGCTGGTAGGCTTCCTCGATGTCGGATTTCCAGATAGGCTGGTCGCCGACAACCCATGCCACCTCTTCGGCGACATTATCAGTGCCGGCGACAACAACAAGTGTTGCCGCCGCACAAAGTCCGGCCAGTATGGCTACTTTCTTGATATTCACTTTAGTATTTACTTTTTAGCCGCTTCTGCTTTGCGGATCTTCTCAAGCTCTTTCTTGTTGATGACAACCGGATATTTGGCTTTAAGCTCGGTAAGCCACTCCTGCTCGAGATATTTCTGATAATCGTTGACTACAGCCGAGCGCACGTCGCCGACCTCTTCGGGAGCATTCAGCAGCTTGCCCTCAAGAAGGAAGAACGAAGTCCATTTTCCCTGGGCAGCAGGCTTCTCGCCTCCGAAAGCGACATAGTCGATAACGGCGTCTTCACCTTTCGGGAAGAGCTTGCGCTCGACCTTCACATTGCGGCCGAACTGGTCGCGAAGTTTGGCGACGATAGAGTCGAGACCTACAGGATTGGCCTTAAGATAGGCTTTCGCGGCATCGGCGATGGAGTCGTTCGTGGCCGACACGATCACGCCCTTGTAGCGCGGAGCGTCCCAGCTGTAGTTCGCGCGATGGAGGTTGAAGAAGTCTTCAAGACCTTTGGTGTCTTTATTACTGCGATCCCATACGCGGTCGTTGCTGACGTCGAACAGAAGAATGCCGTCGCGGTATTCCTTGGTCAGGTTGCGGTAGTTCTCGTCGACAGCGGCGAGATTCTCACGGGCTGTCTCGACAGTGGCGTTGTCGAGAGCCGTTTCGGCAGCCTTGCGGAATTCCTCTTTACCGGCAGCGGCGCTGACTTTGCCGTCGTATTTGGGCATAGCCGCAGCAGCATCGCTGAGTTTGACCTTATGACCGCCGACAACGCCGATGGTCGTCCAGTCGGAAAGGAGATGCGACAGAGTGACAGAGTCAATGCCCTGATGCTTGTCGATGAGGGCGTCAGCCTTGGCCATTCCCTTGAGATCGAGCTTGGCTCCGTATTGGCTGCGGAGCTGTGCGACCTTGGCGCGGCGCGGTTCGGCGCTGCGGCTGTCACGGCCGATCTGTGCGGCGATATTCTGGCGCATGCTCTCGTAGTCGGCAAGATCGCGATGTCCGAGACGTTCGACGATATGGTAGCCGTAGCTGGTTGCGAACGGTTTGGTTATCTGACCGTCGGCAGCTCCGGCCACGGCATTCTCAAACTCAGGCACCATACGGCCCGAGCCGAACCAGCCGACATCGCCGCCGCGACGAGCCGATCCGGGATCTTCGCTTTCCTTGGCGGCAACTTCGGCGAAATCGGCGCCACCGGCAAGCACGTTGTAAATCGAGTCGATCTGAGCTTTTTTGGCTGCTGCGGCAGCTTCGTCGAGGCCGCGGGTCAGTTTAAGGATATGGCGGGCGTGCCATTCGCCGGCATCGGGACGGACGTCGTCAACGCGGATAATATGCCATCCGTAGGGGGCATCGTCGATAACCTCCGAAATCTGTCCGACAGGAGTATTGTAGGCAGCATATTCAAACGGATAAGGGAAAGATCCTGACTTGACATATCCCATCGAACCGCGGTTGCGCTGAGCCGAGCGATCCGACGAATATTTCACAGCCATATCTCCGAAATCGGCGCCGTTGAGAATGGCGGGTCTGATACTGTCGAGGCGGGCGCGGTTTGCCATGCGCTCATCGGGAGTGCGGCCGATCGGAAGCATTATATGGCTTACCTTGACATTCTTTTTCATGCGCTCGTAGGCCTCACGGCTGAGCTTTTCGACGACGGTCGAATCGGTCAGGAAAGGCTTGGCCAGATCGTCGCAATATCCGTCGTATTCTTTCTTGAAAGCGGCAGTCGTATCGAGACCGGCAGCTTCGGCGTCGGCCACCTTCAGGCGGTAGTTGACGAACATATCGACATATTCGTCGAGAGTCTGGGGCTCGGCCTGCTGCTGGTTGTTCTTATTATAAAGATAAGTGAACTCGCTGACCTTAACGGGCTTGCCGTTGACAGTCATAAGGGTCGGATCGTTCTTTTTGGCAGCTCCGGAGAGAATGGCGGCTGCAATCAGCGCTGCCGGAATTAGAATTTTTTTCATCGTGGTTCAGATGTTTAAGTCGTAAGGGATGGGCATAGCTTGCCCACGGCTTTTTCAAGCCCCAAAATTACAAAAAAATAACGAAACTCCCCCGCTCTTTATTGCGTCCACCGAAAAATACCCCCAACCAACATGCCGGAGGCGCCAAACAGCGACACGTAGGGCTGCTCCGTGGAGCAGCCTAACCCTCTGTCAGACAGCGGCTGCACCACGTTGCAGCCCTACGCCAGGACGACAAACCGTCGGAAGTATCGCGTTGCAGCCCTACCCCGGCGCGGCCATTCGCTATAAGGCAATCAGTCCGTTAGCTTAGCCAACGGACTGATTGTTACATGTGTTTTTCGTTAATATACGTCAGCCTGAATGGCCGGGCATTTATTCTCCATCAGTGTCTGTTGCTTCCTTTACAAGATTGAACTGGGCCGAAATCTCCTTCTGGTCGATAACCTGGCGCAGATTAAAGCGCTTTTCCTGAGGCAGATAACCGGGACGCTCGCAGGTGACTTCAATCTGAACGTTGCCCGAATTGTTGTAGGTCAGACCCTTGATATCGAAGCTTTCGGTCGACTCGTAAGGGGTAGAGCCGACATAATTGGAGTTGGTATTCTTGACATCGGGAGTCGACGACACTACGCGCCACGAAACATCTGCGCCCTGAGGACGCGAGCCGATGAACCATCGGATAACGGTGCTTTCGAGAGCGGTGTTACCGCTGCCATCGACCTGCTTGTTGGCTTCATCTTTGGCAGTACGACCCTTCTTGAGCTGTTGTGCGATAGCCTCCCAGTCAATTTTATTGAAAGCGTCAACGTATGCTTCAATGAGACATACGAAAATCTTGTTCTGCGTTTTTGAAGAAACACGGACTGAAAGCAGAAACGGCATATCCGCGCGGGACGGATATGCCGTTGTGAGGTCATGGGCGAGAGAGCGGGATCAGCGCTCGCGGGCGCTGTAGTTGGGAGCTTCGCTGGTGATGGCGACGTCGTGGGGATGGCTTTCGTTGACGCCGGCGGCGGTTATGCGGGTGAACTGGGCGTGGTGAAGCGCCTCGATGTCGCGGGCACCACAATAGCCCATGCCGGCACGGAGGCCGCCGAGGGTCTGATAGACGACCTCGTAGAGTGTTCCCTTATAGGGCACGCGGGCGGCGATACCCTCAGGCACGAGTTTCTTGGCGTCGGTCTCGTTGGCCTGGAAATAGCGGTCTTTCGAGCCTTTCTCCATAGCTTCGAGCGAGCCCATGCCGCGATAGGTCTTATATTTGCGGCCGTTGAAGATGATAGTGTCGCCCGGGCTTTCCTCTACGCCGGCAAGCATTCCGCCGAGCATGACGCTATAGGCGCCGGCAGCAAGGGCTTTCACGATGTCGCCGCTATAGCGGATTCCACCGTCGGCGATCAGAGGCACGCCGGTGCCTTCGAGAGCCTTGGCGACGTCGTAGACAGCCGTCAGCTGAGGCACACCGACACCGGCGATAATGCGCGTCGTGCAGATCGAGCCGGGGCCGATGCCGACCTTGACGCCGTCGGCACCGTTGTCGACGAGGTAGCGGGCAGCCTCGCCGGTAGCGATATTTCCGACAACGACATCTTTCTCGGGATATTTCTCCTTGATGGCCTTCAGCACGCCGATGACGCCACGCGAATGGCCGTGGGCGGTATCGATGACAATAGCGTCGACACCGGCCTCGACAAGCGCGTCGACACGCTGCATCGAATCGGCTGTGACGCCGACTCCGGCAGCCACTCTCAGGCGACCGAGCGCGTCTTTGCAGGCGAGCGGTTTGTCTTTGGCTTTCGTTATATCCTTATAGGTGACAAGTCCTACGAGATGGCCTTCGCCGTCGACAACGGGAAGTTTCTCGATTTTATGGCGCTGAAGAATCTTTGCAGCCTCGTCGAGATTGGTCGACTGCGAGGTGGTGACAAGGTTCTCGGTTGTCATGACCTCCCTGACGGGGCGGTTGAGATTGTCTTCGAAACGCAGGTCGCGGTTTGTGACAATGCCAACGAGGAATCTTCCGGCATCGACAACGGGAATTCCGCCGATATGGTATTCTTCCATCATCTTCAGCGCGTCGCCCACGGTGGCGTCGACAGAGATAGTCACGGGATCGTAGATCATGCCGTTCTCGGCACGCTTGACAGCGTGGACCTGACGGGCCTGCTCGGCGATTGTCATGTTCTTATGGATGACTCCGATACCGCCCTCACGCGCTATGGCTATAGCGAGCTGCGCCTCCGTAACTGTGTCCATCGCTGCCGAAACGATAGGAACATTCAGCGTTATGTTGCGCGAAAACTTGGTTGACAGACTAACTTCTCTGGGAAGCACTTCGCTGTAGGCCGGAATCAGCAAGACGTCGTCGAACGTCAGACCATCCATCTTAACTCTATCTGCAATAAATGACATACCGTAAAAAAATGGTTGAATTTTATTGCGCGCAAAGATAGCAATTTTTTCCGACACCTCATCGCTCCCGCCGCGCATTTTAATGGTTTCAGGACGATATTTTTTGAGAGAGCGGTGTAGAGAGCGAGGAAATGCCGAAATTTTGCGTACCTTTGCAATTCCTATGAAACACCGACTACTCTTTATCACTTTGGTTACTTCTCTGACGCTGCCGGTTTTCGCCGACGAACCCCCCGCGCAGACTGAGGCCGAGGCTCCGTTTTTCAGTCCTGCCGTCGAAGCGGCTCTGGCTGCCTACGGCGGTACGGAGAAACCTGTTCTCCCCGAAGACGGGCGCAAGCATATCGACCGCGAGCTGTCGACCGTTCCGGGCCGTATGTTCATGCCGCGTAAAATCGAGATACGCAAGGACGCCTGCCGGCTCGACCTGTGCAATGCTTTCGGCGACAAGCTGATGTCGGTCCCCGTATGCACGTCGCGCAACCGCGGACAGAAGAAAACCCGCGACGACTGCAAGACCTCTGAGGGCACCTTCAATCTCTATGGCGCCTATATATCGACAGACTGGACCTACAAAGACACCAATCAGAAATGCTACGGCCCGTTCTTTCTTGCGCTCAACACCCCTTTCTATACGGGCATCGGCATCCACGGCACGAATGCACCCGGCTCTATTCCCGGGCGGCGCAGCCACGGCTGCATCCGCGTCCACAACGAGAATATCGTGAAGCTGAAGGGGATGGTAACAAAAGACATTCTCGTCACCATCTTCCCCGACAAGGTCAGTCCGGAGCCGGCTGACGCTCCCGAAGGGCCGAAGCCTGCTGCCGTAAAACCGGCACCGGAACATGAGGCCGAGGCCGAGGCCGAAACCGACAGCATCTGACAGTCGGGACGTCAAGATACAGCAATCCCGTGATCCGCTTCGGCGAGTCACGGGATTGATATTTCTCAGAGAGCCGATTCTTCGGGAATGAGCTTGTATTTGCGGAAGACCTTTGCGATCTTTTCGAGGGCTGTGGTCACCTGTTCGCGGGTATGGGTGGCCATAAGGCTGAAGCGTATGAGGGTATCCTCGGGAGCGACAGCCGGAGTCACGACAGGATTGACGAAGACGCCGTCTTCGAGAAGATCGTGGGTAATGGCGAATGTCTTGAAATCGTCGCGTATGAACAGCGGAATGATCGGAGTCGAGGTGTTGCCGATCTCGAAACCCATCGAACGGAACCCTTCGAGGGCGTAGTTGGTGAGCTCCCAGAGATGCTCCTGACGCTCGGGCTCTTTCTCGAGGATGTCGATTGCAGCGAGGCAGGCAGCCGTCGAAGCTGGAGTGATCGAGGCGGTGAAGATATAGGAGCGCGAGTGGTGGCGCAGGAAGTTGGTGATCTCCTTGTCGGTGGCAATGAATCCGCCGAGCGAGGCGAACGACTTCGAGAATGTGCCCATAATGAGGTCGACATCCTTGGTCACGCCGAAGTGGTCGCAGGTTCCGCGGCCTCCGCGGCCGAAGACGCCGATGCCATGGGCTTCGTCGACCATCACACTTGCATTATACTGCTTTGCGAGACGCACGATCTCAGGCAGGTTGGCCACGTCGCCTTCCATCGAGAAGACGCCGTCGGTGACGATAAGCTTCACCTTGTCGGGATCGCATTTCTGAAGCTGCTTCTCAAGCGAGGCCATGTCGTTGTGTTTGTATTTGAACTGCTGGCTGAACGACAGACGGCGACCTTCGATAATGGAAGCATGATCCTGCTCGTCCCAGAGGATATAGTCCTCGCGGCCTGTCAGCGTCGACACAACGCCGAGGTTGACGCCGAAACCGGTTGAATAGATCATTACGTCTTCTTTCCCGATATACTCGGCTATGCGGGCTTCGAGTTTTTTATGAAGATCGAGAGTTCCGTTGAGGAAGGGGGAGCCGGCGCAACCAGTGCCGTATTTACGGGTCGCTTCAATGGCGGCTTCTTTCAGACGCGGATCGTTGACAAGTCCTGAATAGCAGTTCGAGCCGAACATCAGCACCTTCTTGCCGTTAATGATGACCTCGGGGTCTTGTTCGGAAGAGATGGCCCGGAAATAGGGATAGACGCCTGCTGCTTTAGCCTCCTGAGGGGCGGTGTAACGCGCTAATTTTGCTTGTAAGAGCTTCATTGAATGATACTGTATTTGTCGGGCGAGTGCCGACTGCTGCATTTTTATTAGGCTGCAAAGTTAGCGATTTTTTTCGGAACAGAAATGAAATACCATCAAAAAACTGCACAAAACCGACGTTTTGTGCAGTTTTTATGTTGATATAACAGGTTGTCAGTCGCGAGGGAACGTCGTGTCGTTGCCGATCTTCAGCCCGCTTTCGGCCAGCCGGCGATAGTCGCGCGAACTGAGATATGCCTCGATGCTGTCGGCATGGCGGTGGTGATGAAGGTCGGTACCGATAAAATCGACGAGCCCTTCGTTGACCAGCCATTCGGCCTGTTGCTTCGTCGACTTTCCGTAGTAACCCGAAAGGCTGAGAAGATTGATCTGGAAGAGATTGCCGGCGTTGTGAAGCTGCTTATAGCGTTCGCGGTTAGCCTGATAATAGCGGAATCGTTCGGGATGGGCCATGATCGGATGATATCCCTTTATGTGAAGGTCGAAAAGCATCTGATCAAGATTCCACGGCTCCTGAACGAAAGAATTCTCAACAAGGATAAAATTGCCGGGGAAAGGCAGAATCAGTCCTTTTTCGAGCTGTGAGATAAAGAAGTCGTCGATACGGTGTTCGCAGCTGCGGGTTATCTCCATGTCGGGGAACGGCCCGGCGGCAGCGTCCTGAAGGCTCTGGAGCGCGGGGTCGAGGATGTCGGGGGTATTCTCGAATGTATCCTGGGTCATGTGAGGGGTCGCGATAATTCGCCTGAGCCCCCAGGAGCGCATTCTTTCGAGCAGCTCGAGCGATGTTTCAACGGTTGGCGAACCGTCGTCGACACCCGGCACAATATGGCAGTGGATGTCGGTATGGAAGAACAGTTGCTGCGGCTTGCGTTTGGCGCTGAATAAGTTAAACATCGTCGGTCAGGGTTTGTGTTTCAAGCCGCAAATTTACGAATAATATGCAAGATGCTTTTCTCCATTTTACTTTTTTTGCACTTGTAGGCGATTCATGTGTTAATAAATATTAAAACCGCTTGTGACTGACTATGTAATTGTAACTTTGCAGCCGAAAGCAACAGGGTGACGCCCCTCGAAAGGCGTCTTAAAAGGGAACGGGGTTAGAAGCCCCGGCAGACCCGCTGCCGTAAGTCTCACACCAAAAAGGTCGTTGCGACCTGAGCGCCACTGTCGACATCAGATGGGAAGGCCTCGCACCGACAGGAGACGAGCCGGAAGACCTGCCCGTTGCCGACAACCCGCCGACAGCTCTCGCGGAATAGAGCTAAGGGTGTCAGAACAGACGGTTGCGCCGGTTCGCGCGTATCGTTCCGTCAGATTCATTGGCATCTGTTCTTGTCCGCCAAAAGCTGAAGGCTTTTGAACGACAGGAACAAATTCTTTAATCATCTAAAAATATGCCAATGAAAATTCTACACAGACTGATGCTATTGACGCTCATTCTCGCTTCAGCGCTTCCGGGTTACGGTGCATGGAGCGAAACCGACGGCGTCTACTACATCAAGAACGACGATGGCCTCGAAGAGGCGTTTACCGTCGACGGTTCGATCACTTACTGCAATCCGGGCACGAATGTTCCGTCGTATAAAGACAACGGCGCCGTGTTCGTTCCGAAGAACGCAGGAGAGGTAATCTCGATAGAGGTTCTCGAGAATACATGCGACAACACCTGTTATGTGCTCGTCTACGACGGCGCAATCGCCAAAGTCGACTACGGCACCAGCGACGGAAAAGACCAGTCGGGCTATCTACCCGCCGGCTGGAAGCTCAAGCTTCAGAACGGGTCGGCCGGAACGACCTACACCTCAGAGTCGGCCGACGGCAAACTCAGTCTCGGCTTCTCGTCGAAATCAGGCTCGAAAGGCACGGTCAAAATCCGCGTCTCTTCGGTAAAAGCCACCGACATGGAATATAAGAGTGTTTCGGCCCTGACCGACATCGCCCGTCCACGCCGCGGCGCCGGAAACCAGATTCTTGCCGCCTATCAGGTCACTACCGAAGGGCTCAACAATCCCCTTTCGATCGACCGCCTTCAGGTGAACTTCACCCCCTCCCCCACTCTGTTTGACAATGTGCGCCTGTCGACGTCGACCACACCGACCGACGAGACTGTCGTAGCCACCGCCGATGGAGGCATCCTCGCCGTCACGAGCGGCAACCTGCGTCCGGGCGCGAACAAATATTATGTCATTGCCGACATCCAGCCCGATGCTTCGGGCACGCTGCCGGCCTGCGTACTCGCCACTCTGAAACTCGGAGGCACAGACCGCGATGTCTCCGGCGCCGTCACCGGTGCACCGATGGTAGACAATACCATTTATATGACCGAGGGTGAAAACGCCCAAACGTTCACCATCTCGGGCGACACCGACTTCTTCGACGCCGGAGGCCCCGACGCCAACTATCCCGAAAAGACATCGGGCATTATAACATTCAAGCCCTCGGAGGTCGGAAAGGCCATAAAGATCGACTTCACCGAACTGGCCCTGTTCAACACCTCGTCGATCGGACTTAACGACGTGCTCAAAATCTACAACGGCACAGAAGTCAACGAGGCCAATCTTCTGAAAACCCTGCTCAAGGAGAACTCCGCGCTGGTCAAGTCGGCTGCCGCCGACGGCTCGCTGACCCTCAGCTTCACGAGCACGACAGGCGTTCCCGCCAAGGGCTGGAAAGCAGTCGTCGGACAGTATATTCCCGGGCCCATGACAATTTCGTCGGTCAAAGGCGAATCGCTCACCGGCGACAACAAGACCGTAGGCATGGGACAGCAGACCCCGATGATTCTGTTCGACATCGTGACCGATAACTCACAGAATCCGATGAGCCTGACCGCAATCGACTTTACCAAGGGCGAAAACGTCAGTGCCGCCAAACTCTACAAACTCGGCGACAGCAAGGAGAACACCGGCAGCGAACTCGATCTTACGGGCCTCAACGCTCAGCTTGCCGAAGGTCACAACTACTTCCGCCTCGACGCCGTTGTCAACGACGGAGTGGCCAACGGCGCCAAAGCAGAGCTGACACTCAATGGCGTGACCGCTGGCGGAACATCGAACACACTGACCCCCGCCGTCGCTGCTTCGCGCGACGTACTTAACGTAGTTTATGCCCTCGAAGGCACACAGACCGTAACTCTCAGCCAACCATGGCAGTTCAAGTCGGAAGAAGGCTTCTCGGGCAAATATGCCGACGGATCGACCGACCGCATCGTCATCTTCAAACCCGCAACACCCGGCGCACGCGCCCAGCTCGACTTCTCGGAATTCGCCGTATACTACTCATCGTCGAGCTACTACGGAGCGCGCGCCGTCTTCGAAATCTACAACGGCTCGGAATGTCAGGCCGACAATATCGTCTGGAGCGTGAAGAGCACCGACGACGCCATGAATCCTCCCGCCCGCATCCGCTCGGCTGCCGCCGACGGCTCTCTGACAGTTAAATTCAATCCGAAAGCAAGCTCTTCATACTACTGCGAAAAAGGCTGGACTGCCACTGTCAAAGAATTCATTGACCACGACATGACCATCACCGGCGTCACCGGCACACAGAACACCGCCGACGCAGGCGTCGGAGCCTCGAACGTCGATCTCATCAAGTTCGTCACCGAGGCCGAAGGCACGAAGTCGAAGCTCACAGTGAAGAGCGTTGCGCTCAGTCTGACAGGCGCGTCGGCAATGACAAAGGTCAAGGTCTATGCCGGGACTACCGACAACCTCGCCGAAGCCACTCTGTTCGGCGAAGCAGACGCCGCCGCATCTGTGACCGTCAACGGTTCTCTGGAACTTTCGGAAGGGAACACCTACTGGTGGGTATGCGCCGACATCAAATCCGACGCCGAGCCCGAGACGGCCATCGACGCCGCTCTGACAGGGTTCACAGCCGCCGACGGCAGCGCCATTCCCGCCTCGTTCAATCCCGAGGGAACGCGCACAATCAAGCTCATAACCATCCTCGACGCCGGCAACCACGTTGTCAACGTCAGCCGCAACCTCCACTTCCTCGACGACGGCGGAGCCGACGGCAAAATAGGAAGCGTCATCGGTTCGAGCAAAACAGCCTCATTCACCTTCGTTCCTACCGACGAAAACAGCGTTATCACCGTCAACACCTCGGGAACATTCTCGATAGGCAACGGCCACATGGACATCTACAGCGGCCGCGAAGCCAGCAGCAGCAACCGCCTCGGCTCAGCCACAGGCTACATGACAACCACAGGCCCCGCCAATCTCACTTCTGAAGCGGCCGACGGCTCTGTAACTATCGTAGTAAAGACTCCCACAGGAAAGACCCTCGACGGTTTCGACCTCGAAATCGGCGTCCGCGCCAAAGAAGACTTCAAGCTCGGCGACGTGACGGCCACTCCGGCCGCAGGCAGCGACGCCAAGACCGTGCGAGGCTCTAAGGATTTCGTCGTGCTCAATGTCGACCTCGACATTAAAGGTGACAAAGGTGACAACCTGCTCAACGGCATCACCGTCGCTGTCAGCAATGACGTGACGCGCCTCGCCCTCTATGCCGCAACGACCAACACGGTGTTCAACTCCGCGGTATCTGATCTCGTGGCCGAAGCCACTGTCAGCGCTGCGGGCGACGTCAGCCTGAAAGGCGCCGAAGCCTACGACCTCGTCAAACGCGGAATCCACCGCCTATTCCTCGTAGCCGACTTCAACGCCGCCGCTGCCGACGGAACCGAGACTTCGGTTCAGCTGAAATCTGTCGAATATAACTCGACAGTCAAGACTCTTGAAAGCGAGTCGGCCAAAGTGACGCTCACAGCCGGTCTTGCCGCAGGCGAATACAGCGTCGGCGGAGAATCGGCCGACTATGAGAATATCGCCGCGATGGCCTCGGCTCTCGAAAAAGGAATCGAAGGCCCCGTGACCTTCACTCTTGCCGCCAAGTCGTTTGCCGAGACCGTGCGTCTGAAATCAGTGAGAGGCACGTCAGAGACCAACACTCTGACAATCAAAGGCGCCGACCGCGACCTCACGGTTATCTCCCCGCAATTCAAAGATGTCGACAAAGACGGTATCGTCATTATCGAGAACACCCCCTACGTCACCGTCCGCGACCTCTCGGTCAAGGCGGCCACAAATGAGTGGAAAGCCGGGATCTACGTCTGCAACGGCTCTCATGATGTCACCCTCGACAATATAGTTGCCACAGCGCCCGAAATGACGAGCGGCTACAACGGCACTTCGCTTGTGCGCACCGACGCCGGACAGGAATCAGGCTCGACCTGCGACAACTTCACTCTGAAGAACAGCTCGCTGACCGGCGGATATATCACAGTATATGTGGCCGGCGACACCTATGTGGCCCGCAGCCGCCATCAGGGTGCACGCATACTCAACAACATTGTCAAGAAGGCATATTCAAAATCACTGTATGCCGTTGACATTGACAACCTCGAAATGGCAGGCAACACCGCCGACGATTTCGCAGTCGGAGGATCCTATACCGGCATGCATATAAACCGCATATATGGTGGCAAGATCCTCAACAACCGCATCGTAAACACCAATGGCTCGAAGAGTTCCGTAGGTCTCCAGATTAACACGGGCTGCCACGACCTTACGATAGGCAACAACGAGGTCATAATAACCGGTCAGAAACAGTATGACTATGCCGTTCAGGTCAGCAACGACTGTCACGACCTTCTCTTCGCCCACAACACCCTGCGCAGCTCAGGCGCATCGGGATATGTGTTCGCAGCGACCGGCAGCTACGCTCCCGCCGGAATACGGCTGGTGAACAACATCTTCCAGCAGACCGGAGCATCGGCCACCGACAACGGAGCCGCCGCTGTTTATCTCGCCAACGACGAAGACGTCAGCGCCTACACCCTCAGCAACAATGCTATCGCCACAGATGCCCGCATGTTCAAGCGCAACTCTACCTGGGCCGCTGATCTCGACGAGATGAAAGCAATGTTCGCCGAAGACAGATTCACAGGCAACATCGCCGACAAGGCAAGCTTCCTCACCGACGGCGACAGCCACCTGACCGAGCCCGGCAACTTCCGCGCCGCCCTTCCGCTTCACAACGAAGATCTGGCGGCCGACAAGGCCGGCGTGCGCCGCAACATGACGATCCCCACCATGGGTGCCTACGAATATGTCGACATCGAGGCCGTGAAGCCCGAAATGGCCCCCGGCTATCCGACCTTCTCCGCCATCGAAGACTATTCGTTCAGCGCGACGAGCCGCTGGAACGTGACCGGCAAGCTCTATGCCAAGGCCGTGGAGGCTTCAGAAGAGGCTCCCTCTATCGAGACACTTATGAGCGCGCCGGCCACCGACATAACAGCCGACACCGATGTTGTCAGCAAATTCACCGGGCTGAAAGACCAGACCGCCTATAAGGTCTACTACTTCGTCAACTCCGCCCTGAACGTTGAGAGCGACGTGATCGCCACAGCCGAAGTGACCACTCTGCGCCATATCGAGCCGCTCACGCTCGAGGTTGAAGGAGGCGCAACCAAAGCCGGGGAAGCCGTATTGCTGACTTCGATAGTAGCCGGCGGCGACGAACCCTACACCTACAAATGGGTCGACCAGATGCAGAACGAAGTCGCCTCAACGGCAACGGCCGAAGTATCGCCCGCCAACACACAGGCATACTGGCTGACAGTAACCTCGGCCGACGGACAGACAGCTACCGCCAAGACCCACGTCGACGTCACCGGCGAATTTGTTCCCGCCACCTTCGAGGACAACAAATTCAACGTCACACTCGCGCCCGAGAATGAAGACGACGCAATCTACTCAGGCTCGCTCGCCTTCAACGGCGCCACAATGTGGTACGGCTCTACAAGCTATTGGAACGGCTACACCTTCTCGAACGACGACAGCTCAGAGTTCACCGGTCTCGACGATCAGTATCGCTCGGCAGCAGGCGGCGGCCATCTTTCCGACGACTTCTGCGTGGCATTCCCTCAGGCCTACTCAATCGACGTCACCAACGACTCCGAAGGCTCGCTGATTCCGGGCATGTATGTCACCAACAGCGCCTATACATATTTCTCGATGACAAACGGCGACGCCTACGCCAAAAAATTCGGCCAGGGCGACTGGTATCTGCTGACCGTCAAAGGCGTCAAAGCCGACGGCACCGAGGAATCGATCGACTTCTATCTTGCCGACCTGCGCAGCGACAATGCCGATGAACATTATATTCTCGACACATGGCAGTGGATTGACCTCTCGAGCTTCGGGAAAGTCACCGCACTCAAATTCGAGCTCAGCAGTTCCGACACCGGCAACTGGGGCATGAACACCCCCGGATATTTCTGTATCGACGACCTCGGAGCCACCCTCGTGCGCAAAGCCGAAGCTGTTGAGATCGAAGAAGGCCAGACCATCGACCTTGCCGACTTCTTCGAGCACAATGCCGATAGCAACGCCTCAGAGAACTACTCCATCGTGCCCGCCGAAGGCGTCAGCCTCGAAGGAACAACCCTCAGCGTCGAAGCCTCGACAGTTGTCGACGCCCAGATGACCCAGGCCGGACAGAGTCAGTATATCGCTCTGACCGTCACCGTCGACGAGCGCCACGACGGACTCTCGACACTCACCGCCGCCGAAGGGGTTGTTGCCGTAGAGATCTACAGCCTCGACGGCGTGAAGATTGCCGGACAGCCCGTCGACAAGCCTGTCGACGTAGCCACCGGCGTCTACATCGTCCGCTACCTCAACGCCGACGGCGCCGCTGTCGACGTCCGCAAAATCGCAATACGTTAACTTCTTTTCATCTGCTCGAAGACAGGCCGTGTCGCGTTGACACGGCCTGTTTTTCATTATTCTGTTAAAAATGTCTATCTTTACGACATAATAACTATTCCAATGAAAAAATTTGCCGCTCTTCTATTCTTTGCGATGACATTCCCGATGTCATTCGCCGCCACAGACCTCACTTCCGCAAAAGGCGTCTGGGCCAACAATAATGCCGAGGCTGTCATTACCGATTCGGTATGTATCTATTATGCAAAGATCGACAGCACTATGCAGGCCACATTTGAAATACCGTCTTCCAACATCTTTCACCGGACAACTTTCGCAAAAGACGGCACCGTGACGTTCTCGACATTCCAGAATCCTATGGAACTCGAGATTAAAGACGACAATCTCATCATCGGCGGAGAGCGGTTGAAAAAAGTCGAGGACATCGAAATTGTCGCCCCTTACGAAATGCCTGAATGCAACTACAAGTTAGACGTCGGAAGATGCCTTCAGGAATGGCAGTTAGGCGCTAAATACGGACTTCAGGGCGATAACCCATATTGTGAGATCAATACCAACCGCCACATGTTCGTGTATATGGTTAACCCATCAATGATATATATCCGTGCGGCGGCAGCCCGGAATAACAATAGCGGCACGTTATTCTTTCAGAACATCCGCATGATGAAAAACAATAACACCGGCGAATACACAATGAGCATTAAGCCGAACAATTTCAATCTCGCCAAAAACGATCTTGAGATTGACAATTCCAAGTTTATTCCCGACAAATGCACATTCAGCCCTGACGGCGGAATCTATTGGTCGTTAATCTCGTTTAAGCCCGACGAAATTCTGCTGAACGGATGCGGCGAGACTTACCAGATTCAACGGCCGACAATAGATGCCACGATTAACGAATGGTTCAGATATAAGCCCTACGACTGATCAGCGGATCTCAGCAACCAGTGCTTGACGGAGAATGACCTGTTTGAGGTGGTTAGTCTGTAAAAAAAATGTCAGGTCGTATGAATGATCAGGGAGGGGGTTATGCTTTGCGGGCGGTCAGTCGGTAACCGTCATTTTGAAATCATAGATCTTGCCCTGATAGGATGTCATCTGGCCGACGAAGCCTGTGGAGGAAAGGGTGCCCGTGAAGGTTCCCGTAACCTGTCCCATGTCATTGTGCTCTTCGAGAATCAGCTTACCTGTTTTCGGGTTGAAGTCGAGCACTTTAAGTTCAAGTCTGGCCGAAGGCCCCATCTTGTCGTAATAGTAAGAACCTTGTTTCATACCCTTGTCGAGAGTGATGTGGACGGAGTATTTTCCGCCGAGCTTGCCCTGAATGTGATACGGACCGTCGGAGAGTTTCTTCCCAGCAGCACTTACCTCGTCGCCGTGTTCTTTGACATAAGCCTCATATTCATTTCCGACCGGGGTATAACCGGCCATGAATTCCTTGTTCGAAAGCTCTTTCATTGTTATCTTGCTGATCGAAGAGCCGGCGTATCCGGTGAACTCAACGGGAAATTTCACAGTTCCGTTAGCCGGTATATCTTTTCCCGTCTCAGTTCTGTAGCGTGTATCATCTTCAAGACTCATCATATGGACATCTTCCCAGGTGATGGTGTATTCATTGCCTTTGATAGGCCGGTCGGTTGTGTTCTTAAGAGTATAATGGCCGGCGCCTTCGTCCATCCTGAACATGATGTCTTTGGTAATCGTGAGGCCCAGATTGACAATCGCGTTCTGGCGTTTGTCGGAATATCTGCTGTAGATGTCCTCAGCCATGAGATCTACAATTACCATCCTCTTAGCTTTTTCGACATCGGTCAGATCACCGTTCAGAGCGCCTGTCTTTCTGGCGAACTGCTCCTTTTCTTTCGGATATGCGAACAGACCCCGGCTATCAAGAACCGTCATGCGTCCGTCGCCGTCCATCCTGACCGTAACAGCCACACCGTTTCCATAACTGACATTATAGACACCTTCCTTGTCGGTATCATCAATCCTGAGGCTGTCGGCGACAAAGGTTACGGCTATCGAATCGGCGTCCTCAATCTGAGGATAAACCATCTTCAGAGAGTCGATCTGACCGGCCTGAACCTTTCGCGCGAAATCGGCAGCGAAGTCAGTGACTTCCTTCTTATTGCCTGAGCACGAACATAGCAGAGCGGCCGCGAGGGGCACCGTTATAAACAATCGTGTTTTCTTCATGTGATTTTATCGGTTAAAGTTAAGCTGTTGAAATCGGAATAAAAAGCCGCGACGAACGCACGCGTAAACAGCTGATAATCGTCTATTTACGACAAAACTCCGACTTTCGTCGGAGTTGTCTGGTGGTGCCACCAGCATTATCAGTATTTATATAGTCGCATGTCTATCAGCTATATACGTTCAATATTGCGGTGGATAATATCATTTGGGCCACTGATATCTTATGGCATTATGGGCATTTCGCTCAGGATGTTTCTTACACTCATCCCACTTGCCGATTCTCAAAGTTCTCTCTTTTGAATGCAAAATTAGTAGAATCCTAATAAATAAGCAAATGATCAAAGCGCATTAACTCAATTTAACAAAGCATATTAACCCGATTTAACAAAGTGTATTTCATCAAAATCACCAATCAAAATCCATCAAAATCAGAAATCAGTTTGGCTAACTCGAATAAAATCACTAATTTTGCAGTCAGTTATGAAAGAAATGAAATACCTGAGTAGAATTGCCGACAAAACTCTTGATCTGAGGCTTGAAGCTTTTGGCGCTGTGCAGATTGCCGGACCTAAGTGGTGTGGCAAGACGACTACGGCTGAACGTCGGGCGGCAAGCGTCATAAAGATGCAGGATCCGGACAGACGAGAGGGCTATCTTGCCACTTCCAGAACAAAGCCTTCGCTGCTACTTAAAGGCGAAATACCACGCCTCATTGATGAATGGCAGGTAGCTCCGGTTATATGGGATGCAGTGCGTCATGCCATAGATGAACGTAGAGAGAAAGGACAGTTTATTCTGACCGGATCTACTGTAATTGACGATGATGAGATAATGCATACCGGGACCGGTCGCATTACCAAAATGGCGATGTATCCGATGAGTCTGTTTGAATCCCTTGAGTCGAATGGCTCTATTTCATTGCGTCGTCTATTTGATGAACCAGATTATGATATTGACGGCGAGATGTCGCAACTTTCCATTGAGCAACTAATATTTGCCGCATGTCGTGGTGGATGGCCAGCCGCGCTTGATGAAATGAGCGCAAAGGCAAAATTGCTCATCGCAAAGGATTATGTTGATGAAATCTGCAATAAAGACATTTCAAGAGTGGACAAGACCCGTAGAAATCCAACATTAGCTCGACTGATCCTTCGTTCTTATGCCCGAAATATCTGCACTTTGGCGAAGAAAACTTCAATGGTTGCAGATGTAGCGGGGGAGATGGAGGGAACATCAATGCCAACGTTTGATGACTATGTAGGCGTGCTGGAAAAACTTTTTGTTATAGATGACATCGAGGCTTGGTCTCCGGCCATTCGTTCAAAGACGGTAATACGCACAGGAAAGAAGCGTTGTTTTGTGGACCCCTCTATCGCTGTTGCTTCTTTGGGTGCATCTCCTGAGAGTCTTGAACTTGACCTTAATACATTCGGATTTATTTTTGAGTGTCTCTGCTTCCGCGACCTGCGCGTATATTCGCAAGCATTGGGTGGACGGTTGTCATATTATCATGATCGTTTTGGCTTAGAGGCTGACGCTGTTTTACACCTTGATGATGGACGATACGCACTTATCGAATGTAAACTCGGAAGTCGAGAGATTGAGGAAGGTGCAAATCATCTCCTTGAAATCAAACATCTTGTGGCTGAAAAGAACAAGACGGAGAAGCAGATTAAACTTCGAGAACCGGATTTACTGATTGTTCTCACAGGCGGAGAAATGGCATATGCACGCGAGGACGGAGTAAAGATAATTCCAATCGGTTGTTTGAGGGATTAACATTAAACTGTTTTAATAACTTGTTGTTGGAATATGAGAATACACCATTATACCTCCATAGAGACTCTGGGGCTCATTCTTAAAAACAGAACGATAAGATTTAATCGTTCAGATCAGGTAGATGATCCTGACGAGATTGAGCTTGAAATTAATGGTTATCCTTTCGCTAAATATCTTTTGTTATCATGTTGGACATTGGAGGATGATGAAAGTATACCACAGTGGGGACTATATGCAGGCAAAGGACATGGAGTAAGAATTACACTTAACTCAGACCATCTTTTTCAGAATTTTTTGTCTGCGACAAGAGTTAGTTCTAAAGAGGAAATAGCTACAAAAGTATGGAATAATAGATTTATTCAGCCTAATGGGACTGAAATTTTTGCTTTTGGATTTCCTGACAAGATCAGTGGTATAACCTATGTACCATACTATATTTTCCATGGCACTATTAATCCGACATCTTCTGGGCTCGCGATACTTCCTCCTGTACCCAATCATGATTTTCTAACAAAAATAGACTATGTCGATTCATTAGACGGTGCTTATTCTGATTCTATAAAAATTAGAAATACAGATGATCGACACTATTCCATGAACTTTACAACTAGAATCGGATATAAGAAACATAAGTCGTGGAGTTTTCAGAAAGAAGCAAGATTCATTTTGATGCTAATGCACACAGTACCCCGAGAGACGGAGCAATTCATTATGGATATTCCAAACTTTTCTTTTACAAAATATGGTTTACCTCCAATCAATAAAGATCGGTCAGAATTGTTTTATTTTGATTTGAACGTTGATAATGATGCATTTGCGTATTTAGAAGTAATCGCCGGGCCAGAAACAAGCGAAGAAGAGAAAGCTGAAATTAAGTCTATTCTTCAAAAGTATGCTCCGAGTGCAAAATATTCTATTAGTCGTTGTCGGACTAAATTTAATAGATAAAGTAGTTAAACATATTGAGAGTTATCATATTGTTTTTGATAACAAACTATCAATAGCTCCGACAGAACAATGAAAGTCAGACGGAGCGATTGTTGTGGATGGTTACTTGAACGGAGGATGATAATTCCGGTGGAGATAGAATTCAATTTTGTGACGCAGAGGAATATGTGAACCGGGAGGCGTTGTGCCTCTTACCCATTTTTTGACAAACGGGAACCTGTTATAAGCCGGGCATATCCCTCCGACCATAAAATCCCCGAAGCCTTCCAGCGACAGTTGGCGGCAAAGCAATCTCCGGCATAGTGTCATCACCGGGTGCCGGAATCACATTGTCATCTCCGTCTATCGGCAGCACACCGATTCAAGACGAAGGCCTCACTCATTGAGCCGCCCTCCCCGATGATTTCAAACTATGTCTAAGCCGTCATCCCTGTCTAACCTTTGACGAAGCCCGCAGCCGTTATCGCGAAGAGCAGAAAGCCAAGCAACGTCGCACAGGGCCGAAACTACACTAACCAATAACGCCACTGAGAGATGCCTCTACTCCCCCTTGGTGACGTTAATTCTTACAAACTATTGCACCTCTCTATGTGGCAGATCTTATAACTCAATGATATTTGGATTATTGGGCGTTGAGAAGTTTTCATTCATTATAGCTCCATTTGAAAATGTCGTTGTCCCGATAGTTGTTATCCCATGCTGTTTGTGAATATGGCCAAACAGATGAATACGGGGATTTACATTCGTCACCGCCTGCAATAATTCCTCTGAGCCATAGTTGATGTCATCGTCAAAGTCAAGGATTCCGAAAGCAGGAGAGTGGGTAATGAGAATGTCAGTGTCTGCGGGGATATTGGCATAGTTACGACTTTGACGGTCGGTAATGCAATCACTCATAAACATTGGCACGCCGTAGAATTTAACGCCGTCAATCTCAATACCTGAATTGCAAAGATTATGGACGTTACTATCCAAGCCGTCTATGTTGGCTCCATAGAGGCAATCGTCATGGTTTCCGCAGATAAATATCTTGTGGCGATATGACAAGTCACAGAACCAGTCCATGAAATCAATCGCTTCCTGCTCGCTACCAACCATGCAGAAATCGCCAGAATGTACCACCACATCAGCCTCGGGCAAGTTCTGTAGATGGGGATGGCAGCCATGAGTATCCGAGAGATGGAGTATCCTCATAGCTGATAGAATTCCAATATTCTATCCGAAATTTTCTCTTTATATGTTTCGTTGTCATTTAGCATCTGCTGATATGTAATCGGAGTGCGAAGTACTTCAATGACAGGATTATACTCGGATTTAAACTGAGTCTTAATCTCAGACACAATTCTCTCGCCGTTGTTGCCTATTGCGTTTTCGTAGAGAAGTTTATAGTCATTAAATGCCTCGGCAGCCTCTGGCAAGATTTGGGACGGGTCAAACAGCACGGTGCCGTATATCAACCGGGGAGAAGACTGGTAAAGCGACAGATATTCTTTATAGACATCTTCGTAAGTTTCATCATTCGATTGTTGAGGACCATGAACAAGCCCGATAAGATGGCTGACAGATTGCTTAATTCCTTCAATATATTTTTCGCCTCCATTGGACTCAAGTACCAAAGAACCGTCGTCTGTTATCACGGACAGTCCTGCTGCCTCGAACACGCCTTTAAGGTTATTATAAAGGCTGCAATATCCCGAGCCGTACTTTTCTGACGACTTTCGGCCGTCGAGATATTCCGTAAATTTTGATTCAAGAAACAGCAGTGTCCCGTCTGTGGCTTTCAAAACCACATCCACACATGAAGGGTAACCGATTACCTTATTGCGCACTTCAAACAACGTCTGTGTGAAGATGTAGTCCCGTTTGTTTAAGTTGAGATGGAGGCTTATGTCATCGGATTTGTTGTTGAAAAGTTTATAGAATACCAATAACGACAGTAACGAGGATGAAATTACCGAATTAATTTTGGCAATCTCATTTCCCACCCCGTTGGTCACAATTCGAAAAGCCTGTTCAAACTTCTCATAATCGGCTCCGACATCGAAACGCTCGGAAAATAGTGATGAAATATAATTCTCGTTAAAGAGCAGAAGAGAGTGTGATTTTGACTCAAATGTCTTAAAGCCGGAATTAGAAACCAGTTCCTTGGCCAAGGCCCTCGATATTTTGGATTCTTTCATACCTTAAATTTCTTATATGATTACAAATTTAGTTACTATTTACCATACTCACAAAACAGTTTGCGATAATTGTCAATACCGAGGATTGATTTTAGATTTTCCTCGGTGATGAAGTCGCCTGTATCTCCAGCATATGTATTCCAGCGACTGGTCACAGATGCAATTTTATTTTCCCGAGTTATTTCGACTGCAATAAGGGAGTAGCCGTACTTGTCATGTGGAAAGCCCATGCCGGGCACACAAGGAACATCCCACCACTCGCCATTGCCACAGAAGTAGAATCGATTGCCATTTGAGGTGTTCTCCTTGAATGAATCTTCAGAAATTACAATACTCCATGAAACCATATCAAGATATGAATGAGCATCCTCAAAGTTTTTGATTTCATCAACACAATAGTCAAAGTTGATCTCTCCTTCTTCTATGGGAGCGACCGGCGACATTCCGATTATCTGACATACCGTATCAGGATCGGCTTCGTTGAATACGTTATCGAAGAAGTCAAATCCGGGTGTCTGGTCGAGAACCTTCAGGATCAAGCGGACGCGACTCACATCATCGGGATTGTTTATGTCAATCAATCCTTTCATATTCCACAAAAATATCCCTACAGCAAACTTGGCAAGACGCGAATCAAGCTCCGGGAACAGTTCGACGTAATGGTATACTTGGTCGCCAGCGCAAAATTCATCCAGCCACCACGTCATGTGTTTTCGATATTTCTCTTGCATGTCTTTTTATCGCGTAGTTTTAACTTCTCCACGTTCCCCACATATATACGTGATTGAGCCATGATTGATAGTTACCGTATTAGTAGTGTAACCCAACAGGATCCCAACTCGGCTCCTGATATAGCCTCCGTTCGGACCATATACATACACAGTAGAACCTTTTTGTTCAGCATAACCTATCATAGTCGGATACACTGTTTTCGTGTCGTGCGCAACTTTTAGGTAGAATAATTAATTACACTTTATAATAGTGATTCATTTCCCAAATAGACACAATATGTTATCTATTTCTCTCACGGAAAGATATGATTCTCATTCAGATTAATTGAAGAAACATCTACCATATGCTAAGGCAGCCTAATCATCTGACCTAGAAAACACGCTGTGTCAATCCTCTGTTTCCAATAATCAAGTAATGCCTGTCTATTTAACCGAACCCACATTTGCAACTGAATAAGGACACCGTTCGAGATTTTAAGATAATCATTGTGATCAGATAAGAATCGTTGGTCATCTATGGCAATCGCAAACGATATGCCTTCCGCCGCTGCTTTTACTTGTGGAATTCGGTCGGAGTCCTCACAACTAATCCACAATGGAGCATCCACTCCGGTATGCATTGGATTTATGCGATCTATCAAATATGCATCTTCAAGAGACATTGTATTTGTTTTTAGATAAACCGTATGTCAGTTATATTTTCAAATTTGTTTGTCAGGATTTACTACGTTTATGTACCGACAAAGTTCTTCGAAAGACATCCCGTTGAAATTGGAATCGATATATTCTCTGCGTGGATCTCCCATAAGGCAAACCAACAAGCGATACGCTTTCTTACCTTCTAGCATATCGCCCATCGAAATTTCGCCGGATTCCACCCAGCGCATTAGCCCTTCGCCATAGGCTTGGACTTGTTCTAAAGTCAATTTCTTCATAACTGTATTTACTGTTCGTATACTATACAATACGAAGAAACAATTCAACCAAATGTTAATGGAAGTGAATTTAATGCCATTTATTGATATTTTACAATCATCAAATACAGCATTATTACAGTGATACAGATAGTTGTGATTTTGCAATATTTAATATATAAGTGCGGTGACCCTGTGAAATTTTGGCTAATGTCACCATATTTGACTCGGTTAATCCTCGTCGAGCTAAAGGTTTTACCACCCGATCATGGTTAAAGTGGGTCAGAATGATGCTGAATGAATTTGAATGGAAATGATTTACACTCTGGTTATCAATAGACTAGATAATCATGAGAAAAGATATGCGCCTGCACCAACACGTATAACGCCAATATTGCAGTGTATTAGCGTTGGCGTGGTTGAATCCGCTGACCCTGTATAAACCGCTGATAATCGTCTATTTACGACAAAACTCCGACTTTCGTCGGAGTTGTCTGGTGGTGCCAACGGGATTCGAACCAGTGACACACGGATTTTCAGTCCGATGCTCTACCAACTGAGCTATGGCACCTTGCTTCAGGAGGGCGTCCCCCTTTTTGCGTTGCAAAGGTAGAAAGATATTTTTAATTGTGCAAACTATTTCGCATTTTTTTCAATTTTTCGTGATCAGTGAGTGGTCAGCAGCGGGCGGAATCCGAGCTTTGAGAGGCGCAGATTGAATTCATATCTATCTGAACGTTTGATAAGTATGAAGTAGTTTTCGGCCAGATTGGCAATCTTGCGAATCTCGGGATCGTTGATGATGGCGTCGATTAAGAGTTTGTCGTCGGGATTGAGACGGATTATGTCGTAGTCCATCGACAACACTCCGGAAATCTCAGGGATACGCTGTTGCAGTTCTGAGTAAAAGTTCTGCCATACGGGACTGAGTTTGTCACGAGGGCCCGTCACATATTTCTCGAACTGACCGATAATATATTGGAGCGCTTCGACATTTCTTTCTTTATTTACGACCTTGGCGGCTTCGAGAACATAGCGCCGGCCTCCGATATTTCTGCCTAACTTTTCAAGGAATACGAGATAGGGATTGTTATCCGACAGATTGCTTATTATCAGATGGTCAGGGTCGATCTCAAACAAACTGTCGTCGACGCGCGAGTCGGGCATCTCGACATCATCCGTGACGCCGAAAACATAACGCCCTATATCCGTCAGGCGGAAACGCCTGACGCCGTCGGCGAAAGAATATGCCGGCGCCGTATGATCGTAAGCGATATCGACAATGCCGCAGGCTGCCAGAAGCATGAGCATACCGCGATGGAAGGGTATAACATAGCTGCGGTGAAGGTCTGTGAAATCGACATACGAGTCGGTCAGCTTGCTTTTAAGTTTTGTCGGCGAGAATTTGTCAATAGTTCCGAGAAGCTGCTGCGGGCCATATTGGCTCAGACAATCGTCGATGAGCCTGTCAACCGAAAGCCATCCCGTCGATTTGGCGCGTTTCCGCATCTGAGCCATGAAAACCGACACCATCGCTTTGACAGGTTTAGACTCGGTGGTCGTCGACAATCCTCTGAGATGCGGCACAAACGGCCCTATGACCTGTTGATCGACGATATACGCCATATTGTCGGGCACGGCGCGCAGAAAACCTTTAACCGTCTCTAACGAAGAGGCCGGCGCAAAACCTATGAGATTGGCCAACAGCAACAGGCGCCACTGGGCGGCCTCCCTGTCGTCCGACTTAAAAAAGGGCCTGCAAATCAGGCTGCGGCTGATTTTATTTATTGACGAAGCTGTCACTCTGGCCGCACCGCGATCGGCCGCGCCGGTCTCGAACATCGTTTTCAGCGCCACAAAAACCGAAGCAAGATCTTCTGATCCCGAAAAGACAGTCATTTCTTCGGGCATCGATTCGAGCGGCTCATCGGCAACAAGACGTTCTTTCAGATCCAGAATCGACCAGAACCATTCTTTTGTAGGCACAACATAAACTTTATAGCGGGTCGACCAGCTGCCTCCCCACGAACTGACAGTAACGCTCGACATGTAGGAAAACAACTGTGCGGCCGTGCCATAGAAATCGAGCATTCCAAAATTGACGTTCAGCGCATTCATCGACATTGCCTTGTTTACAGCTTCGGCTTCAATGGCGGCATTGCCGGCGAAAGCGTCGACCAATTCTCTTGAGCCCGGGAGCCTGCGAAGCAATATCTTACGGCCTTCGTTGCTATAGACAAACACGTTGACAAAGCGGCGCAGCGATTCTACCGAGAATTTTTCGACCGTCGGGCTATTCAATATCAGCTCGAACTCGGTCGTCGACCGGCCTTCGGCTTCAATAAATATAACCCTGGAGTCTTTAACCGCCGATTTTATAAATTTTGTCATGCCTACGACTGCTGGCTTAAGGCGCCGCCGCCGTTCGAAACGGTTGTCGATAGCGTTGATCAAATCGAGATTGCAGTGTATTTCGAGCGTAGTTTCCATGAGAACTTAGCTGAGAAGGTATCTGATATCATCGTCGGTAAGATGTTTCGAGGCCGAGTCGCTTGAGATAATGTCGTCGACCAGAAGTGCTTTCTTTTCCTGGAGCTCGCGCATCTTCTCTTCGATAGTGCCTTTGACAAGCATCGAGTAGGCCATCACTTTCGACGTCTGGCCGATTCGGTGTAGCCTGTTCTTGGCCTGAGCCTCGGCGGCAGTATTCCACCAGGGTTCGAAGATAAAGGCCGTGTCGGCAACGACAAGGTTAAGGCCCGTTCCACCGGTTTTTATTGTCATCAGCATGACATTGCAGTCGCGGTTCGACGTAAACTCTCTGACGACCCGACCCCGGTCGGCCGTAGCGCCTGTCATAGTGACAGAGCGTATTCCGCGGCGCCGTAGCTCTTCTTCGGCGAGCCTGATACCCGCGAGGAAATTGAAGAAGACCACTACCTTACGCCCGGATGCGACTACGTCGGCGACATTGTCGACAAGCATTTCGAGTTTTTTAGATTTCACCCGGCCGTCGGTAACTTTTTCAGGCACTGAGGCAAGCTGCCGGAGTTCCGTTATGGCCTGAAGCATCACGAAACGGGCCTTGGCGCTGTCGGAGCCATTGGAGGCCATGTCGACGAGCGCGGCGAGTTCGCGGCGCCGGCGTTCATAGGCGCGGACATGATCTTCCTCCATCTCAACCCACAGCGTCTGCTCGACCATCGGAGGCAGATCCTTGACGACATTGGCTTTCAGGCGCCTCAGAATAAAGGGGAAGACTTTGCGGCGCAGAGCGGCCGAAGCCTCGGCATCGCCCCCGCGCTCTATTGGTGCGGCATAGGTCTCGGCAAAGTTCTCGGCCGAGCCGAACATGGCCGGATTGAGGAAGCGGAACAGCGAATAAAGCTCCATGAGATTATTCTCGATCGGTGTGCCCGAGATAGCGAATCTGTGGTCGGATTTCAGCAGCTGAACAGCCTGCGAAATCTGCGCCCCGACATTTTTGACACTCTGGCTTTCGTCGAGCCACACACTCTCCCACTCAACGTCTTTGAACTTCTCGATATCGTTACGCACAAGCGCGTAAGTCGTCAGCACAACCTGATGACTGCGTGCCTCGTCGAACTCGCGGGCATTGCCATAATAAATGTAATAATCGAGCTGAGGCGCGAACTTCTTAAGCTCGCTCTCCCAGTTGAACACGAGCGACCGGGGCATTACTATCAGCGACGGCAATTTGGCCTCGGGATAGACGTCGGCCAGAACAGCAATTGTCTGAATTGTCTTTCCGAGACCCATGTCGTCGGCCAGGCAGCCTCCGATTTTGTTCTGCCAGAGATATTTCAGCCATTTCACTCCATCGGCCTGATAGGGGCGCAGCGTTCCGTTGAGGCGCGGCGTCTCAAGCTTCTGATCTTTGAGTTTGTTGAAGCCCTCGTAGAGCTGGCGATGGCGTTTCCAGACTGCCCCTTCGACCTTTCCGTCGAGAAGTTTCTCAATCTCGGGAAGATCGAAAAACGAGACTTTCACATGGCCTTTGCTGTCGGGCTTACGCGAGAAAATTCGCTTCAGACGCGCTATATAGTTACTGTCGAGCAAAGCGCGGGAGCCGTCGCCGAGTTCGACATAGCGGTTTTTATTGTAACGGCGCAGAAGGTCGGCCAGCGAAATCTTCTCTTCTCCGACCTCTACGGTGGCATCTCCCTCAAGAAAATCAATTCCGCTGCCAAGCTTCAGGTTCAGTTTTGGCCTTACCGGAGTGACATTGTATTCGCGCAACTTCTCGGAACCTATAAGCCTGTATTTGTCGAGCAGAGCCGGCAATCTGTCGAACAGGAAGCGGGCGGCAGCCTCTTCCTGAACGATAAAGAGATTGCCGTCGTTATAGATTTCTGATTTCTGAGCTCTTGAGCGCGAAACTGAGTAGAGGTCTTCAAGCAGACTATGCGCGGGATTATCGTCGGATACCTTCAGCGGATGAATGTCGATAATTTTACTCTCTGAATCGACCTCAGCCACGTAATGCAACTCGAAATCAGCCGAAAACTTCGGGTCGAGTCCTTCCACAGAGTTTACGGCACGCATATAAAGAGCTTTGTCGGCATCAACTTTGTCGAATATGATGGTAGGACGAAGCTCGCGCGGTGTCCTCCGCCGCTTTATCTGCATATCAGCTATCGAGATCTCGATATCGGGATTCATACTGACCAGAATACTGAGATATTCGGCCAGCGACTCCATGTCGAAATCTGTCAGCAACGCGTTCATATCGGCGGCCGGACAATCTATGCCCCCGTTTATAGGACGTATTACTCCGTCGCCGCATATAACAAAAGAGTCACCGGCCATTGAAGAGACGCCATATTTTCCGGCTATCAACTCCGCCCGGCAGCGCCGTAGGGTGTCGTCACTCACAATCTCGACACCGACATCAACCCCTTCGCGGTCGAAAACGACCTTGTTGCCCGATCCGTCGACAACATTGCCTGCCATCGACAGCATATAGACCAGTTCGGGATGCTCATCGACAGAAAGCTCCTGAGCCGACGCTTCCGCATCATCCCAACCGACGCTCCAGCCCGACGGCTTACGGGCGAAAGCGCGCAGAATGTCGGCGGTAACGCCGCTGTATGACGATGCGTCGGGAACAGATCTCAACAGCTTGCCGGTCGCGGCATCGACAACCCCGACAGACATTCCGCCATCGTGCTTTTTACGAAGACGGAACAAAACGGCTTTCGGCCGACCTTTCGGCGAAAAAGAGCTGCGGCCCGCTTTTCGGAGCGAAGAAAGAAAATCAGAGTCCATAATCTACAAAGATACAAAAAAGGCGGAATCGCCCGACAATATAACACTCAAAAAAACTGAATTCGGTCTTCCATCCAATAAAAACAAACGAGCCCCGACCGACGGCCGGGGCTCGCTATTTCAGTTCTGGAATCTATTATTCGGCGAAGAGCACGATACGGTTCCAGTTGTTGACATCGAAGGGCTGTACGTCGCTACCATACTGCTCGGTGGTGAGGCGGCTGGCGTCGATACCGTAGTCGTTGACGAGAATGTCTTTGACGGTCTGGGCGCGACGCTCAGAAAGCTTCATGTTGTAAGCGGCAGTTCCGGTGTCACGGTCAGCATAACCGCGGATGTAAACCTTTGCATTGGGGTTAGACTTCATCCACTGTGCAACGTTGTAGACGTTGACCATCTCCTGATCGCTTACGCGGGCAGAATTGATCTTGAAGCGCACGCAGCTGAGCATGGGAGCCGGAGCCTTCTCTTCAACAGCGGGAACTTCGGGGCAGGGAAGCTGAGCCTCGCAAGCGGCCAGAGCGGCAGCGGTAGTTGCCAGAGCACCGCGGAGGTCGTTGACCTGATTGTTGAGAGCGTTGATGTAGCCGATGTATTCGCAGGGGTTGTAGCTGGTGAATTCGCGGCCACCGATGTTGAAGTTGAAACCGCCGACTGCAACAGCGTTGATATCGAGAGGACGGTTAACTACGTTGCGGTTCCATTCGTCGCTGTAAAATACATAGCGGCCTTCGGCGAAGAAGTCGACATACTTGCAGAGACGGAAGCGGAGCTGGATACCGGCGGTGACGGGGAGAGTCCACACATTGGTCTTCTCGTTGCCGTGACGGTCGAAGCAGTTGGTGTAGCCGCTGTAGTCCCAGCTGAAGTTACCGCCGAAACCTACGAAAGGAATGATCGAGAATACGCGGGTCTTGCTGTAGCCGCAGATGCTGTTGAGCATATCCCACATAATTTCGGCATTGAGGCTGACGTTCTGAGCCTTGCCCCATCCTTCGCTATCCCAGTGGATGGCGCCGTAGGTGGCGTTCATGCGGAAGCCGAAATAGGGGCTCCACCAGTGGCCGAAGCCGAGGTTATAGATCGCAGTGATCTGGTGATGCCAGTCGCCTTTGAAGCGGGTGTCTTCAACGAAGGGAAGCTGTGCGCCGGCACCGACTTCGATGAACCAGTTTTTACGCCAGGAGTGGTTGTAATTGTCTTTGCACTCGACGTTGGTAACGTCAATATTGACGCTTTCGTCGACAACGACTGTCTCCTGAGCCTGAGCGTCGTTTGCTGCCAGCAGCATACCGCCGCAGGCTGCAAGAAGAAGTAGATTCTTTTTCATTCTCGCGTTTTTATATTTCTGATAAATAGTTTACTAACTTCCTTTTATGAGTTTCGGTGTGTTAGACGTAACCTGTTTTTATGTTTTTATAACATTAATGCAGTTCGAATAGTTCAAAACTCGGTGCAAAAATAGCGTAATTATCTATCTTTAACAAATTTTTTGCAAACTATTTTACATATTCAGACAGATAAAGCGGGGCACGACAGTTTATTTCACAGCAATCTTTACTGTGTGGGTTGCGCCAGACAGAATGTATATTCCAGGAGCGAGCATAGAGCGGTCAAACTCTTCGTGTCCGGCAATGAAGTCTGCGACCTCGACGCCTGAAATACTGACAACGGATATGCGCTCGCCGTCGGCGAACCGGTCAGCCTCGACGGCGTTGATTCCGGCATCAGGAGAAGAGGTGACCTTCACAGCATCAAGAGCCATGGCATTGCCCATATATCCGGCAAACCGAAATCCCAATCTCACCTTCTTACCCGAGTAGGCTCCAAGATCCACCTCATTGTCGCGGAAATCGCGGCTATAATATTTGCTCATAAGCTCGTCGAGCGTATATCCCTGCCAGAGGTCAAACACGTCATAGACCTCGTCCCAGTCGTCGGCACCGTCGGCTCTGACCATAACCTTGAGCGTTGTTGCCGGCACCCGTTCACTGAAATCGAGAGGATCGGAGGTAAAATCGAGATATTCGTTAGAACAATTGTAGAGAAACATCGGCACGTAGCTGAGTCCGAATGTCAGCTGCGGATCCGACCCGAGTTCTATCGACGGCGTGATAAGCCATTCATCCTGACTGAGCTCGACGCGCTTGCCATCGCCATCGGTATAGCTTGCCTGATAAATCAGAGCAACCTTGTCGCCGTCGATCGGTTTCGGAAAATCGTCGGGTGCAGGAGCAACACGCCAGCTGAACACCCCATCTTTAAGCGTGGCCATCTCGGGGGTGGAATTGATGACTTCCCAGCCGGCGGGAAAAGCGTCGGCCGAACTGAAATTCTCATAAAGCACTATTGCGGATTCCTGCGCACTGATATTGGCCACGACTGCCGACATTGCGGCAACAAAGAGTAAATGTTTCTTCATAAATCAAGATTTAGTTCCGCACAAATATACTACAATTTGCGAACGCACAGCAATATTATGAAGAAATTTTAAGTCGGGTCAGCGTTTGCGGCGGCTGTTTTTCGGAGGGCGCCGGTCGGCCGGCTGCCTGCTCGCGGCGCGGCCGCGCGGGACTCCCCCGGGGAACAGCTTTCTGGCCAGGTCGGGACGGTGGAGCCGGTGCAGCGAGTCGGCAAGATCGGCCCGACAGGCAGGATCATACCAAAAGAAATATTTGCGCTGAGCCTGCTTCTCGGCGTCCGTACGCGCCGTAAACACCGGTTCAAGCGTGTAGGGATGATATCCGGTATAGTAAATCTCTGTCGACAGCGTCATCGGCGTTGGAGTAAAATCCTGAACCTGTTCGAGCTTAAGCCCCATATCTTTGGTCATAACGGCGAGTTCGGCCATGTCGGCCTCGTGGCAACCGGGATGCGACGATATGAAATACGGGATTATCTGCTGGCGCAATCCGGCTTGCTCGTTGACATCATCGAAGATCTCCTTAAAACGCCTGAAGAGTTCGAAACGGGGCTTACGCATGATGTTGACGACAGAGTCGGAAGTATGTTCCGGCGCTACTTTCAGGCGTCCCGAGACGTGACGCTCTATGAGTTCGCGGTTATAACGCCGGTTGTTCGCGTCGGTTCGGGCATCGCCGGTCGGGGCCATCGACAGGTCATAGCGGACGCCGCTCCCGATAAACGACTTCTTTATGCCCGGAAGGGCATCGACGGCATGATAGAGGTCGAGCAACGGCCCGTGGTCGCTGTTAAGATTCGGACACGGTTTGGGATGGAGACAACTCGGGCGCATACATTTGGCGCACACCGACAGGTCTTTGCCATGCATCCCGTACATATTTGCCGACGGCCCTCCGAGGTCGCTGAGATAGCCTTTGAAACCGGGCATGGCGGCAACCTGTTTCACCTCGCGCAGGATGCTCTGCCGAGAGCGCGATGCGATATGCTTTCCCTGATGGGCCGAGATAGTGCAGAACGCACAGCCGCCGAAACATCCGCGATGGATATTGACCGAGAATTTTATCATCTCGTAGGCCGGAATAGTCTTTCCCCGATAGCGTAGATGGGGCTGACGTGTGTAGGGCAAATCGAACGACGCATCGATCTCGGCGGTTGTCATCGCCGGATGCATCGGGTTGACACATACGGCCATATCGTCGTAGGCCTGCCAGAGCGCCACACCGCCGTCGAGGCGGTTGCTCTGCTGCTCGATATGCCTGAAATTGGCTGCCTGCGCTTTTTTATCGCGCAGACAGCGGCGCCAGCTGTTTAGAACGATGGCATCGGGGGCGTCAGCAGCGGGCACTTCATCGAGGCGCCGACGGACAACCGTCTGCCTCACATCGGTCATCGCAGCCACCGGCTCACCGGCTTCAAGACGGCGGGCGATCTCGACGACAGGCTGCTCGCCCATTCCGTAGACAATCATATCGGCCGGAGAATCGAGCAGAATCGACGGGCGCAGAAGATCCTGCCAGTAGTCGGAGGGGCGCAATTTCCGTAAA
>OGQN01000435.1_pt1 | contig 38494 bp, 36 predicted proteins | sample 1553231 | NCBI WGS metagenome assembly OGQN01 (sample SAMEA2579950, study PRJEB22360) | human gut metagenome | biome: human gut; feature: human-associated habitat; material: faeces | place: Denmark | collected 2008/2010 | reverse complement strand
GGCTGTTTGAAAATAATATTCCGTCTAATTTGATTTTGTCTCCTGCGTGTAGTTGCACCATCAAAACGAACCCCAAGTAGCAGGCCCACAGATGCCATCTGCAGCCAGCCCGTGTCCTTTCTGATACTCAATCAGCTTCGCCTTGGTATTCGCGCCAAAGACGCCGTCAGCCTTAACACCAAGATGCCGTTGTAGTACAGTTACAGCATAGGAAGCGCCGTTCATAGCGTCTTTCGCCCCCTGTCTGATCGTCGGCATGAGATTAGCTGCGCTGATATATTTCGTACCAGTTTTGCTGATCCAGCGGCTGCGTGTAGTGCGCACATCAACATGAACAAAGCCACTCGTAAGCACAGCGCGACTGTAATATCCAATGCCACCACTCTTAGCAAAGTAGGGCAGGGAAGACACATACAGCGCAATCTGAATCGGGTCAACACCCTTGATCCAGATATCAGCGGCAGTGCCTTTACAATGCTGGCTCTTAGGGCTTCCACCAATGGAAATATTATAAGCAGGAGTTCGATAACCGGAGTTGATGTGGACAGGAGCGCCAAAGTGAGCGCGAATCTGTTCCAGCACTTCAATCAGCTGGCTATCGATCAGAACTGTATCACTCTTATCGGAGCAGGCGAACTCATAGACGGAAAAATGAGCTGACACCTTTTTATTCCAGTCCTTCTTCATAGAGTATGTAATAATACCCATTTCATCACACCTTCAATTCTTTTTGAACTCGTCCTTGATTTTATCGTTCTGGATGTCCATCTCTTTGACGGCGGCCTCAATCATTGTCTCAATGGTCGGAGTGATCTTCACACCCAGACGTTCCAGAGCCTCCATAACGTATTTCTTCTTGTCGGCCTTTTCGATAGCGCCGGTTGCACCCAGCTTCTCTGCGGCACGAACAGCGATCTGCACCAGCTTGTACACGCCGATCTTTTTCAGATAGGGGATACCGTAGGTCATAAAGGCAGCACCAGCGCCAGCAATAACCAGGCGGACGATAACAGAAACCAGCTCATTGATAATATCCATCATAATAAACCTCCAAAATAAAAAAAGCCCGGGACACGCAGTCTCGGGTTAGTTCATAGTATTCTTTGTGTTCTGACCATCGATCAAATAGTTTTCCAGTGCAGCCTTGGCCTCCTTCATTGGCTCGATTGCATTGCCGTCGATACCGTGGCTAAGGAGTGCAAGCAGAGCCTTCATGGTGACATTGTTGCCTTGTTCACTGTGGCCGATACGCTGTTCTGCTTCGAGGATCTTGCGGTCATGTACTTCCAACGTGATGCTGTTTTCTTTCTGGTGCTCTTCTAGGGAGACCAGCTTGGATTGAAACAGGTCAAGCCTGTCTTTGTCTGCACTCAGCTTTCTATTGACCTTTTCAAATTCTGCATCGTGGGCGCTCAGTCGCTCGTTCTGCTTGTTGTCAGGGGCTTTCGCATGATTGATTGCCTTGATGATAACAGCGATAGCGGCTGAAATAGCAGTAATACCACCACAGATACTCAGAACCATGGTCTACAGCTGCTGTATGGTAAAAGAATAGACGTGAGGTGCGGAGTTCAAACTTCCTATCATGTCTTCTCACCACCATTCGTACCACTATCTGTGTTTTTGGCTTTCAGTGTTTCATTGATCGCGGTCAGCTGTGTAACAATTGCGTTTAGTGCCGTCACGATTTCTTTGCCTGTCTCGTCTAATAACAGCGGCTTTAATATTTCCTGCGCCATAATTCCTCCTTTCAATTGACAAAATTCTATCAACGTGATATAGTGAGAGCTGTACAAACCCTCCATCGGGCAAGTACGGACTCATTTCCTATGAGTTGTTGCGTGAGTTAGAGTCTCTGTGATGTAGCCATCGTCACAGGGGCTCTTTCTCTTTATGTGCGTTTTCCGCCATCACATACAGTACGCCAATGATAATGCGGGCTCTCTTCATGGAATAGAATGTGACGCAGCCAATCATCAACAAAAATACAGAGCAGCGCAAGGAAAAACCATAGCACTGTAAATGGCAGGCAGATTTGGCCCAGCAGATTAAACGGCAGGGAAGAGTAGTCCCAGATATGCAGGCCAAGCATCAGATTCAGCGGGATACCTACCACAAGTTCCATAGCAGTCACAAAGAGCGCTCCAATACCAGCCTGTTTCCAAAGCGGCATTTCCCATGGAATATAGTTATTCAGTCCACCGATCACAAGAAAGCAGATGCCACCGACAACGGCCATCGTCCAATGAGAGTGCCCGCGCCACAGAATTTCGATGCAATAATAAAGGCATCCTCCGATCAAAAAGAGGATGCCACATTTGATTAGTTCACGAAGTTTGTTGCTCATTCGGTCACATCCTTATCTGCGTGAAAATCCAGATATTCTGCCAGTACAGCATCATAACTGATTTCAATAGCGTCTACTTCTGCGGTTGTCGTACATGCCTTGATGTCAACCTCCAATTCCTGCTGATGAGATACGAAGGGCTTCACATACACACCAATCGCCAGTGCCAAAGCGGCTAGATCATCATAAGTCCACTCTACACATTCATCACCGGTAGAATTCCATGTCAGTTTAAAAGGCTGCCCGGCGGCTGTAGAGATCTGATATAGGGAAAGGTTGCTTGTAAGAAGAGCTTGCTTCTCGCTGGTGACACTGTAATACTTGCCATCAGACCATTGGATCGGATGCAGAGACAGGAAAGTAGAGAGGTTGTTTTTACTCTCGTTGATGCGCATCTCTTTATAGCGGTCAAGGCGCTGTGTCAGTTCTGCTTCGGTGTATAGGACATATTTCATCACATCGACTTCTTCGTCCCATGCGTCTTTTGCTTTCACACCTTCAACATCGATAACCTTTTCTACATCTTTGCCACCATTCGGATATTCAGCAATAGTCTCCTAGTGATACTGCTCTTCAACACCTTCAATTGCTTCATGGTGCACCGTTTCCTTAGCGGGCTCAAGATAGCCTTTTTCAAGGTCGGGATTTTCGATAATATTGCCAGATTCATCAATTGTTTTCATAGTATTTCTCCTTTCCAATTAGCCAGTACGCCGCCACATATAAACATAGTAGGCTGCTGGCTGAACAGTCGAGCTTCTACCATAAATCGAATTACACAGAGAAGCATCAAACCGTGCACTAATAACTTTTGGTGTGCTGCTCCATGTCGAAGAAGACAATTCCGAGTTGCCCTGCCATGTCTGTGCAAACGGAGCCCTACAAGCGGGAGCGCCCCACGAACCTTGAATATCCAATGCGGCATTGCTTCCGCTGCTAATATTCGGAAGACCAGCGTCCACTGTTGAACCAGCGCCGTGGGAACTGGAAACGCCCATCAGTACACGCTCAGAAGCAATGCTCTGCCAGCTGCCACCAAAGAGAGAGGCGGGGGAGGTGGAACTAGTTGACATGTAGATAGCACCAACGGGATACATTGTATTTGTGTCGATAGTGTCAACAGAACCTCCTAATTTATCTTTTAATCGCAACATTTATTTCATCTCCTTATATTTACATCAAATTAGTCGTCTGAATTTGAAAACAACATTGTCGGCATTTGTTGCTGCTACTCTAGCGGCAATTTGAAGACGTAAATTGTTTCCGCCTCTGCCACTTCTTAAGGTTTTAAGATATATTTCATTGCCATTATCAGCGTGCCCCGCATTATGTAATAGAATTTCATCCGAATTTCCTGAATTTGTTTCATCTGAATACCAAGTCATAATTCCAGACCATGTTTCACCGTATAAACCAGGAGTATTTGATGCCGTAAATCCACTCACTTGAACTACATAGGTGCCGGATGACAGAGCAGTACCATATATACCAGTATCCATCCAATCTGTTGTTACTTTAAGGGATTTTGTGATTGTAACAATACTATAAAAGTCGTCTAGTTTTTGCTTATCACCATTGGACATAAAACCAGATGACGAACTTGTTGCATTGCCGATATATGCGAGAACTCCAGCTTTTGATGCAGGATGAATTTTTTTATCAGATGTATAGCCAGCAATATATGCTAATGTAGTTTCATTTAAATCGGTTCCGTTCCATCCGATTTTAATAGTTGTATTCGCATCATTATAGTCTTTTACCCCAGCAACGACTTGATTCCCGATCGAAGCGCTTGTGATTATTGTGCCTTCCTCAGAGGGTAATAGAACAGTGGTTTCTCTATTTGTTCCAGCACTATAATCTGCATCGGAAGTATACGCAAAACGCAAATTGTCGTTATTATAAGTTGACATAACCCAATATCCATTTGCGCTTTTTACACCAACAACTGGTCGGTAGCTTGTTCCGGTTTGAGGATTGGAAAGAGGAACACCATCTCTTGCTCCAATATGAGACGTGTTTATACTTCTCTTTATTTGTCCGCTCATCGTTCCACCAGTTAACGGCAGTGCGGCTACGTTGTCCACATTTCCAAGCCCAACATCGTTCTTATCCAATGCTCTAAATGTGGCAGGACCATCTGCTGCTGTAGGTGCAGCCAAAACAGTTCGCTTGGTACGATTTAAAGTCGGGTTATACACATGTGTATCATAATTTTCGAGCTCGTTTACCTTGTGATTATGTCCAACGGCAGCATACAATGTATCCGCCTTCGCTTTGATCCAGTCCCATAAAGCAGCCAGCGGTCTGCGGGTATACTTTGTAGTCGCACTGCCATCATTGCTCGTAACCGTAGCGCCAACCATAACAGTATCAGCATCTTCAACAGCGTCAGCACTCGTCTCTAGTGTATCTACCAATTCGCCCAAGTCATGCGTATGATCGGCAGGGGAGACACCCTCTGCGGCCAACTCTTCACTTGTCATTTTATCTGCTGTTGCCACATGGCCTGTATTATCAACACTGATACGATATAGTCCAGCCTGTTTTGCTTCGTATACCGGGTGAGTATAATTGTTAGCTCCGGCTTCAATACCATCCAGCTTTGCCTTATCAGCCGAACTCATCAAACCGTTATTTTCAGTAGTAGCTGGCTTTGGATCGCTTAGACCAGCAAGTTTCTTTTTCTCTTCTGTTGTATAGTCGTTGCTGGACAGGCCGAATCCTTCGATTTTGTCTACCTTTGTTCCAAGTATAGCCTCGATCGTTTTCCAGAGGTGAATCGCACCCGCTCTGTCTAGCCAACTTTTCTTTTCGTCACTCATCGATATGTGATCGCCTCCTTATAAAATATTTTATCTGCAATGCGTTGTTTATATCAGTCTGCGGAATTTGAATGTAAAAATATCAGTACTCGACGCAGCAGAACTTTCTTTAATTTGCAATGTTAAATTATCACCGCCTCGATCATGACGCAATGTTCTAAGATAAAATAATTGACCATTTCGAGCATGACCTGCACAATGAAGCGATATTTCGTCTGCATCATTGTTATTTGTTTCACTGTTATACCACGTCATAATACCCGAAAAATAATCTCCCCAGATACTTATCGTTGGATTTCCACCATGAAATTGTACAGCGTATGTACCAAATCCAGGAATATCATTCCCTTTAATTCCTGTGTCTTGCCAGTCTGTTGTTATAGTAATGCTCTTTGTGATAGTGATAATTTCATCATCCATCTTACTCTTAATCCAGCTCCACAATGCGCTTAATGGCTTACGGTGATACCCTGCGGCACTCGTATTCATCACAACTTCGTCAGAATCTGTTGGGGGGGGGGTAAGAACCGTATTGAGGTTGGACGGAATGAACTCACTATCGACACCAATATTCATATTTCCTAAAGCCATAATTCATACCTCCTCTTTTTATTCTCCAAATACATTCGGCATATATGCAAATTGTGCATCCATTTTGTCTAGCCAAGCATCAAGTTCAGCAGACGTAGATGCAATAGATGTAGGTACTCTTAGTGAAATGTAACCACTACTTTGATTGGTTCCAATAATATATGGTGTATCAGAAACAACGACTATACCATTGTCTGCCATCCTCGCAATAGTGCTCCCAAATAAAGCGGTTTTGCAATGAGTGTCGTATCTAAAAAACGGTGTCGTATTTCCACCTGTTTTCCAACCACCACTTGATTGACCGACGCTCTAATTTTTTATAGAACCAAAAGTAATCCATGGACCCATTGCATTTATTTTATCGCCAACACTCTTTGCATCTGCTGGCATACCTTCCTGTGTCAATCCAGTATCCGTAATAATATCATTCCCGCTATTCATTTCTCCTAGCGCCATATTTTGCCTCCTTATAAAAACGAATATTTTAGCAGCAAAAATTGCCACAATCATGCGGTGCGATACCACATATAAGCGACCAAGTAGGGCGGCAGAGAAGAGGCTGAACTAGTGTTTGAAATCAAATTATATCCGGCAGAATTGCGAGTGTCTGTTGTATAATCACTGCCAACACTTGTATTTGAAACCATCGCATTAGAATCACCTGTATTTGTACCTTCGACAGTGCCTGCGATACTAGTTCCAGAATATTTTAATCCACGTAAAACCTCATTATCTCTGCCCATGAATCCACCATAAAACAAGTTATATCGCAAACCCCAATTATGTTCATGTGTCGTCTCGCCACCCGTCGCTCCAGCTGTGTAGCTATCTCCAGCTGCTAAAATAAATCTATCTTTGATTCTTTCCTATGTTCCACCAAACAATATACTTGGTTCAGTAGAATTAAAGCTCATATAAATCGAGCCAATAGGGTAGGCTTCTAACCCCCCCCTGCGATATTTAAGTCCCCGAGTGCCATATTTCGTAATCCTCCTATTACAATGTGATTATGCGGTGCGGAGCCACATGTAAACGTAGTAAGCTGGCGGTTGGACGGTATCGGATGCGCCGTAGATGGAGTTGGAACCAGAAGCATCAAAGATGACATTTTCTGCTGCAACATTTGAAGCAGAATTGGTTACAAGCTGAATAGTATTTAATGTAGCATCGCTCGTGATAACTTTAAAAGCCCTTTGAGCTCTTTGCGTATCGTTGTACACACCATTAGAAGAGTTTATAACTTTTCGTTTGAGATATTCGCCTGTTATATTAGGCAATCCAGCCTCTACCGTTGTACCTACAGCATGATTGTTATCCGCGCCCATTAAGACACGACCAGAGCCAATGGATTGCCACTCTCCACCGAACAACTCAGCTGGACTTGTCGGTTCTACACTTTGATAAATACTTCCAACAGGGTGGTCGAGCAGTTTCTGTTCTTCTTTGGCTACCTTGATTGCCGCTGCTATCTTATTATCAACTTGTGCCTTGGTATATCCCTCAACAACAGTACCACTGCCGCTATCTGTTTGTCCGCCACCTTGCACGATATAATACTGAGCTGTAATCGCAGCCGTTGGAACTGATACAGCTCTCAGACGCACATATCCATCAAAGGTCTCTGGGTTTGCAAACTGGGCGTATGAAGCTACCTTTGCACTTGCCGGTGTCACGCTGATAGAAATAACATCCTTTGAGGTGATCCCGTCGATATCAAGGTCAATATACTTTGAATATCGGTCCACCGTGTCGTCAGTAAGCTAACTTGTAGTCGGGATAGTCAGTGTGTGGATATTGATCGTATTTGCCTTCGCCTTCAGTTTTTCGTCGATCTCATTCTGCTGGTAGTACCGTTCATCGTGGGTGTGACTATCGTCGCTTTTCTTTGAGAGCTTTACATTGATTTCGTCTTCCGTATAATAGCGGTCATCGTGGTTATGTTCTGTATTTGCTTTCTTCGCCAGAGCATCACCAACAGCTTTAGCATCAGCGGCGAAATTCTCTTTTGCTAAGGTCTTGTCCACTGCAACAGAATCCAGCTTCAACTTGTCCAGCTCAGTGCGTACATTGGTCAGCCCGGCATCAGCTGATTTTGCAATACTCAGCGCCTCAGAGACCCTTGTGCCGGTCACCTTTGCGTCGGCAGCACGTCCAGATACGGTCAGTGTCGCATCCACCACAACCTGCGGCGTAGGCAGGGGATTGCCGCTATCATCGACCATGCCTCCAGTGATCGCATCAATCTCGTCATTCGTCAGTGCAGCCAGCAGTTCATCCGGGTGCGGGGTATCAATCGTGATATCGCCTGTCTCGCCAGTTGTCACTGTAGTCACACCACCGCCAGCGATTTTGATTTTATCCTGCGCTGTACCATTCAGGATTAAATTGATGTTAACTTCGCCATTGACTGCGTTTTTGTCGGCTTCCAGTGTGAATTTTGATGGGTTCAAAAGAATCCAGTCATCGCCACTATAAACATACAAGCTGTCTGGACGCAGGTAGTAAATCTTATTAGACAAAGGAGCCAGCGGAAGCGAGCTTACGATCTCCAAGTCTTTGCTGATTTGAATTCGTCTTGTGCCGATATCTCGATAAGTGCTTCCAGTATCAGTACATACGATCAGTTGGCCGTCAATCACAGGAGCTTGATCCAGCTGAGACTGTGCGACCTCGCGTAATGATAAATTTGCCATACTCAACTCCTTTGCTTAATAAGATTCACCACACAGCGTCATTGCCATGTGGTGAAACAAATCAATTAGCCATCAAGGGATTTCCATGTAATAGCGCCTTCCAGCACCTGCACACGGCCATCCATAGTGGTATTCAGACCATCTGCATAGGTCTTAGCGGCAGCCAGAGCGTTATCAGCCTTAGTGGTCGCATCAGCAGCGGCAGTAGAGATTGCCTCAGCCTTCGCAGCAGCCAGCTCGTCCTGAGTGGGTTTTGCATTCCATGCCTTGCGCTCGTCAGCAGTGATATGCTTTACAGTATCCTTAGTGTGTTCAGTCAGCTTATCATCAACAACCTTGATCTTCTCGTCTGCCTCAGCCTTGGTATAAGCGTCTGGCACTGCAACATACAGACCATCCTCCTCAACGGTGATGCTGTTATTGCCTTTGGTGGACACACGCACATTGACCGAGATCTTGTTATCACTAGAAACACTAACCTCAGCAGTAGAAGTAGCCACACCAACATAGATATCGATCAGAGCGCCAACAGGGATCTTCACGACCTCGCCAGTGGTAATAGTCAGTTCGATCTCGTGGGTCTTTGTGTTGTAAGTACCTGTCTTCACAACCAGATCCTTGCCCAGATTGATCACCAGCTCATCGCCGCCAAACACAGGCAGCTTGATGGTGCGAGTCTCGGCATCATAGGTTGGATCATGGGTCAGGCCGCTCATCACGGTGGGAACAGGAGCACCGTTCTTTGCCACACTCAGAGTGCCGGTAGCGGGGGAGTAGGTGACATCCGTAACAAATAGACCTTCCTTGCCCTCGGTTGCGGCGATTTTTGCATTCACATAGTCGGCCACAGCCTTGGTGGTGGGCAGATTGTCGTCGCTTGCATCCGCATTGGGAATCTCAGTCACAATGGGGCGATTCAGCTGTACGAACTCAGTGCCATTCCAGATGTGGAAGGTATAGTCAGTCATACGGATATACAGCAGACCCTGAATCTGGCCGCTTGCAGGCAGAACACTCACCAGCTTGCAGCTCTTGGTGTACTCATCTGTACCCTTGAAAATTTGACGTGTGTCTGTAATAAAGTATAGAGTATTTGCGTCCTTGGTTTCCAACTTGTCATAACTAGCTTTTGAACCATAACCAAAACTTACATTTGCCATTTTTTTGCCTCTCTTTCTTAAAACTCTTGCCAAACAAAATTTGTCGGCTCAACGTAAAAAGGTTCAATAGAAAAAAGCCCCGTGGCTTCGCTTTGTTGAACGATCCACGGAGCATATTTACCATTTTCGTCTTTCACCATAACGGTTTGACCTGCATAAGTGTCTTCCGTCTCATTTAATTGCTCGTTTGCTTCAGTAACGCTGGCGAAACAACGATTGCGAGGACGAATCTTTTGAACGGATAGGTCATCGCGCACATACATGAACTCCGAGGAATCCTTTGTGATGATCATATCCCTGCCGTCCAACATTCCCAGTGCAATCGCAGCTTCTACATCTTCGGCGTTACCATATCCAAGCTTGGAATATTTAGCCTGTGCCATCTTTGCCTCCTTATAAAAGAAGCGGATGGCTTAGAACGGAACCACCCGCAAACTACCGTCTTCAGTTTCGACGCTCTCCTGAGTAATCTTGACCGCACTACCGATGGGCTTACCGTTGGCCAGCAGCTGCAGGGTATGGTCTTCGTTGTAGCTCAGGTCATCAGCCTTACCATCCAGGATAGCGTTGTTACGATCACTCAATGCCTTGATTTGTGCATTCAGTGCGATAATGCGCTGGTCAAGTGCGCCCAGGGCCTCATCAGGAACAATGTCGCTCCAATTCTGGATCGGAACAACAGTAATCACGCCAGGGCCAACCTTCCGCACATGCTGAACAGTCGTGCCATCGGTATCCATTGTCACATCAACAAATGTCAGCTGGATCTGAATATCGCCCGGCTCATTGGTCAGGTTGGTGTCGATAGGCAGCTTATACTCCAGCTTGTTCTTATAAAGCTCTTCTGATTTCTCCAGAATCTCTGTCTTATATCGCTTGCTGATGGGCAGAACGTACTCAAGCATCACGGTGAATTCACTCATGTCAACACCCTTATATGTAGTGTCAGCCAGAAAATGGAGAGTATCCACCTGCTTACTGCGTTCCATAATGCGTTCCCGCTTGCTTACGGTCAGTGTATTATCCTCATTGATCAAAAAGGTATACATATCACACCTCCTTCCTGATGATATACAGATACTCGTCCTTTGAGATTTTGTGTCCAGCAAACAGATTGTCCAGGAGCTTGTCCTGAATCATTCCGCCATTGTACAGCCGATGCATACTCTCAACGAACTCGCTATACTTCTTCTCGTCACTCATAGCAGCCCTCCTTGAATCAAACTCAAAGTGTAAGCATCAATAATAGCCTCAGGTGTTTTACCACCCAAGGCTTTCAGCTGCTCATATTCATACAGGTCAATTTCCTGCAGTTCCACGGTGTCATACTCTGGGCAGGGAATGAGATAATACCCATCCACATGCCAGATATGATTGCCGTCACTGCTGATAATTCCCTGTGCATCATCCTCCGTGCAGTTCACCATAATGTCGTGCTTGGGCTGATACTTTACAAAGCGCAGGTGGTCAAGAGCATCGATCACCCGGCCATTTTTCAATACCTTATAGTACACTCTCAACACCTCCTTAAACGCTGAACATCAGGCGGATACCCTGTTCGTTATTTGCAGGGGTAAATCCGTAATATTCACCAGTCACAGTCACAGACCAGAAATAGCTGCCATATTGAGCATTCGGGCTTCGTGTCCAATATGCAGCGGGATTGCCATTTTCGTCATTGCAGATGCGGCTGGTATTATCAGTCATAAAGCTGATTGCCGTACCTTCGTAAATATAAGGCTCAACATTCTGAGAGGGGAACAATTCGGCCACAGAGGGCAGATAGAAATAACTATCCGCAGTTACAACTTCGCTGCTCTTATCGCCAATGGTACTGCCAACCTTGACCTGTTTGATGATCTGTTGCCAACCAATCGGAAGAGCATTCAAAATACGACCGTCAAGGAATGTACGGATATTCGCATCTGCCCAGCCGCCAGTGTTGGTGGAACCAGTATTCAGAGCCATCTTCTGACCAAGCAGTCCAGCCTGAATAAAGCTAATAGAACAACGCTTGTTGGAATTGTCGCTCAGGTAATACCGTTTAAAGCCACAAGCCTCGAAAGTGAAGTCTTCATGTGTCCATGCGGCCAACTTCCGGCAGGCAGCGTCACCCAGATCGGTATACCAGAGCTTACCCCAGTAGATTGTGCCCTTTGCGTAACGCTCGTAAGCACCGTCGTCTGCCTTAGCACAACCAAATACCAGAGTAGCATTCGTCTGTGTGGTGCGAGTACGGTTCAGCTGAATATAGCCAATCTCGGCAGCAGTGGTATTTGCCGCATAAACGTGAATACCATTTTCGCCCTTGGTATGGCGCAGAACGATCATATCACGAGAACCAAGATGTGCGCCGGATGTGGATTCAGTGCCCCATGCAACCTTAGAGCCATTGTTGACCCAAAAGCGGAAACCATTCATGCCGTTGGTCTGGAAGCACTGAGCAATCACAGAGTTTGCGGCAGAATCTTCATCGATTCGATAGTCCAGTGCCATAACCCAGCTACGATCCTCAGACAACAGAGATACGCCGGTATCGACATAATTCTTGCCAGTAAAAATCTTCGGTTCGTTAAACAGAACTTTCTCTTCCACGTCGCTAAATGTGAAGTCGTTGCCCATCTTGATGGTGATAGCGTCTTTGTCAGAAACAACACTCTGCTCCAGATTCACCTTGGTCATGGCATAGATCTCAACAGGGCGTAGGTCACTCAGCTGCTTGTCTCTGAAATAGCCGCTGACGTATTCGCATATGTCGTAAACAGCATTGATATCCTTATCGCCATTGACATAGCCGCCCTTGTCCCATCCACTGAACAGATAATATTTGTAAGCAGTCTCTTCGGTGGTATAGGTCGGTGTGTCGCCATCGTACAGAACCATAGACCCATACGGGGCGGTCGTCTGCTGTAACACAGCGCCACGATTCATATAGCGCACACGATACTGACGCACAGATTCATCGTACACAGCAGTAACAGTCTGATTCTCAAAGACAGGAGTGAACTCGGTGTCCCAGCCGCTGAATGTAAACACTGTGCTGATGGTACTCGGGAAGGTAGGTGTCGGGATCGGATTGTCAGAACGGGTCACAGGGTCAACTGCACGCTCACCCTTGTCGATATACTGGATATCCAGAACAGTTCCATCCTTATTCACGAACTTCCAAGCGTACTGGTTGATCATGGTGTTGTAAGTAATCTCCAAGTCAGGCCAGCGCTCTGTGTACAGCAGCTTCTCACGCTCACGGATGATAGGCACATGCACTTTGCCTTCCACAACGGAATGGTCAGTGTTGTAGCCATTTTCATCCAGACCGCTCATTGCGTACAGGCGATTCAGCAGGGAAGTATCAGCCAGTTCCCAATCAATACCGGTAATACGCACACGGTTCAGGTTGGTGCACTTGCCCAGCATATCTTTCAGATCGATAGTTGCACACTTCTCAACGGTCAGCGTAGTGATATTGGTGTAATCCTCAATTGTCAGGTCAGTCAGATAATTCAGGTTCTTTGCGGTCAAGCTGGCAATTGCAGGCAGGTGGGCGATTTTAATCTTGCCGCCGCTTGCAAAAGAGACACCGGTAATACCAGAGCCGTCAGCATAGAACTCTGTCAGGCTTGTGCATCCGGTCAGACCAATAGACTTTTTCAGGTTCGGCACGTTCTGCAGGTTCAAATGTTCCAGCAGAGTGTTATTACCAACAGCGAAGTCGGTCATGTTCGTATTCTTATAGCCGCTCACACCGGAACCAACTTTCAGCTCTGTCAGCTTAACACCATGGCTAAAGTCAACATAGCCTGGATAGAAGCCAGAGATATCACCAATGCTCTGAATAATAGAAGCGTTATAGATATAAACTTCAGTATCGTTCATTGCGGTGATGGGGCATTCAATCGTGTAGGTCTGTCCGCGCTTGCCACGCACCTTCACAGGGTTGGAGCCGTACAGAACAGAGACGTAGGTATCAGCGTAGGGTGTGATATGGAAGGTGCCATCCGGCTTCACGCCAGTCCAGTTGGTAGGAGTATAACCACGAATGGTCATATCATCACTGGTTGCGGCAGAACCGGAATACTTGGATGCCATGTACTTTTCCTGATAGCGCTGGAACTGCCGACGCTGATGCCGCTTGTTGCCATGCATCATGGGCAGATAGCTGGTGGTGTTGATGGTGGGATCTTCGTAGGTGCGGAAATATTTGCGCCGCATATCCATGATCCAAAGCTTTTCGGGCTTCACATCCTGATATTCCTCGAACTTTTTCAAAATACGAGTTGCACTCCATGCCAGCGCATTCTCACGGTTGCGGAACATCGCCGCTATCTCATCGGGGAACAGGTCACGCAGCTTGCACCACAGTTTGGAGTCAGCAGCGTTAAACACATTCTTTGTGCCGATAGTATCAGTGTCCTCGTAGCCATAAGTCAGAGTCAGACCACCCTCGTTATCATTGCCCATGGCGGTATCGTTATCGTAGTCAAAGCAGAAGTCCCAGTGAACCAAATCGCTGGTGTGCGGGAACACGTTCTTTGCGCGGTTATCAACCATGGTGTGCCGCTCAGTAAACAGATAATGGAAAATAGCAGAATCCAGATCGAAGTGATCCTTGAAATGTGCCTTGAATTCCTCATCATCCGCATTCACCACCCAGTTCTGAGCTGTGATCCACGCCTGTTTTCCGGCCTCGATCTCTTCCTCAGTGCAGGCAGGGTTGCTGTAACGGAACTCAAAGGAATGGTCGCCGTCCCAAGTTTCCTGCGAGAAATCGCCGCTCAGGAAGCGGGTCTGCTCATCGGCGTTGTTGTCGATCTCAACGATAAATTCCTTGTGATTCTCGGGGTCCATACCCATCGTATCATTGTTCTTTTTGGAGTTGCCAATGTCGCCGCAGGCATAGAAGTGCCATTGACCATCGTTAAATACGGTCGCATTGGTGGTATCAGTCTCCTGAATAAACACGACACAGGGATAGAACGCCATGGTATCACGCACTTTGGGATTATCCTTTTTGGCCTGACGCACATAGGGGTTAAATTCATTGAAATCATCCGCCAGCAGGGAGTTGTTTGCGTTTTCAGAGGAAGCAACGTTGACCTTGATGTTGAAATACTTCTCAGGAACGCTGTTTTCAGTCAGTGCATAGGTGTCGCCAGTGGTGTCGTCGCCAAAGGTAAAGCCGCCATTGCAGTTGATATCAATGTTTCGGGCAGAATCGCCGTAGTGGTCAGAGCTGGTGCCTTGGCCCTTGTGGGAGCCGGTAGCAGTCCAGTTGTCTTCCTTGGCGCGGCCATTCTTATAGATCTGCTGGATCGTTGTGTTGGCAACCTCGTTCTTCTTGCCGGTGGTGAAAGTGGGTGCAGAGATCTTGATGATACGCAGGTCAGGACACTTCTCAGCCAGCAAGTCAGGGGTCAGTTCGCCGCTTGCGTCGGTAATATCGTTGCGCATGTAGCGAGAGACCATCTCTTCGGCGTTCTTCGCATCGGCAATAAAGTTGTCCAGAATCTCATCATCTGTCAGGTTCATGCCGTAGCTCTTCATGCGGTACACAATAACGTCACAATCGTCAGAGCCAATGGTAATGCCAACGGGAGCAGCCTGAGTAAAGCTGTCGCTGGTATCATACAGTTCAACACGGCAGGGAATACCATCACACCACAGAACCATCTCACGGAACTGCTTGTCGGGCAAAATATTAAACTCGAACTCGAGGAAATCGTCCTCACAGATGGGCAAATCAATACTGTTCTGATGGCTGGTCAGCGTAACTTTCTGAGCTTGAATACTCAGACCAACGCCGCCATTCAAGCAAGTCACGGCAGTAGCATCATAGTTGCGAACGTTCGTTGTCTTAAACACCAGCTTAAAATTCTTGCCGCTCTTCTTTGCATCGTCTGCGAAAAGCTTATAGCTGATGGTGGCGGTCGTGCCAGCCTTGACACAGAAATAAGTGTCGCCATCTTCGTCGATCTGGTAGCCACCGTTCACCCAGTCAAAGTTGTCGCTGACAGTCATCTTATTGCTGCCGGAGCTCCACAGGCGGTTCACATCTGCGTTGCTGCGGCCAGCGGGGTTAAAGTCCAGCATCAGGCCGGTCTTAACGGGCTCAATGGTAATGCCCAGGTCTTCGATCTTTGCGGTGATGCTCTTGATGGTAGCGCCACAAGTAATGGTCAGAGTGTGGGTGCCAATATCAGAAGATTTAAAGCTCCAAGTCTGAGCAGTACGACCAACAGTCAGTGTAGAAGTCTTAATGCCGTCAACTTCAAGCGTAATGCTTGCAGTAGAAGAGGCCGGGTTATAGACAGTGTAAACAATGCCGGTGGTACTATACTGTTTTGCGGTGAACTCCTTTGTGGCGCAGCTGATGATCGGTGTGTTATTGCCTTCCTCTGCCCACATGATATCTTTATAAATGGTGTTACTGGTCACAGCTTTGCCATTGATATTTGCAGTCATGGTCACTTCCAGCAGGTGAGCGCCGTGTTTCTGTGCCGGAATCGCATAGGTCATCTGTCTGCCGGTAACCGCAGTTGTAACACTACCAAGCTTTTTGCCATCCAGAGTAAAGGAAACGTCCTTATTGATATTTCCGTATGGAGTAAAGCGGAAAGTAACCTCACCACTATAAACCAGAGAATCATCGAAGATACTCTCCAGATAAAACTCGACAATATTGATATTCCAAGTCTTTGAACCCATGCTGCCAACGGAGTCAGTGACCTGCAATTTGATCTTATTGTCGCCATTGTGCAGATACTGAGTGATATCAAAGCTGTTCTTGCCCTGGTAAACAGTCGAAGTTGCGACCTTTGTGTTGCCAACGTACCATACGCCGGTAGCATCACCCGTATCTTCGCCAGAGTTATCCACAGAAGTAAAGTTGAACTCGACAGTTGCGATGTCGCCCTTAACAACAGCGATAGAAGACTCGCCAATACGCTCAATGGTGATCGTAGAGGTGCTGCCACCGCCACCACCGCCACCTTCAATGATAACAGTGGTCTTGATCGTGCCGTTCTCCAACAGGTTCAGCTTGGAATCTTCATAAGTGATATCGTACTCGCGGCCAGAGTTCTCATCGGGCTTAAAGTCCTTCAGTGTCTCCTGAATCTTAGCGATATCCGCATTTGCCAGATCAACAGAAGTCTGAATGCCGCCCACCGTATTCTTCAGGCCGCTCACGTCGCTGGAGAGCACGTCAACGGTCGTCTTGTCTGCTTTCTTGTCAAGCAGCGCGTCAGTAGCTTCCTTATTATAATAGGAAGACTTCAAGGTCTCCGGCAGGTCGCCAACACTGTCCTTCAGCTCTTGCACGGCGGCATCATTTGCGGTCTTATATTCAGTCAGCTCAGTCTGAACAGGGGTTACGGCAGTGGTGATTTTATTATCCACAATGCCGTTGTACATACTCACCCACTCAGCAGAGGGATCGGTATTCAACTTGATCTTTGTGATCTCGTCAGCGCCGTTCAGGAATGTCAGGGTACGGGTGTCGTTATCATACTGCACATTAAAGTTCGCCAGACCATCAACAGCAGCAATCTCGCCGCGCAGCATCGTAACAAAGCCGTCAACCTCGTCCTTCTTATAGAACTGCGCCAGCTTTTCGTCCACGCTTGCAACTGCATTCTTTGCGTCCTGTGCGCTCTTCTCGGCGGCGGATGCAGCAACCTGTGCTTCGCCAACCTTCTGACTCATTGTTGCCAGGAACTGGGTATACCAGTCATTTCCGGTCGGGTCAACCATCTGCTTGCCAGTCAGCGATTTCAGCACATTCAGTCGACCATTCGGGCGGGTGCGCCACAGATAGCTCTTGGTGGTGCTTGTATTCGGAACATTCACAGCACCGGATGCCATGATCTCAAACTGCAGTTCGCCCTCTTTTGCGGTAGCGTCATTTGCCACCAGCCAGTAGAAGCGGATTTTGGTGTTGCTGTAGCTCACGTTGATAGGGGAGGCGTAATTCTCCTCTCTGTCCGCATTCAGGTAGTGGATCTGAATCGTCATCTGAAGCAGGTCGATACCATCGTAGTAACGCGGCATTTCAAACGGAATAACCTGAGAGTTGGATTCCTGTGTGATATTGATCTGATTGGCATCCAGCTGAATGTCTTTGTTTTTGTCGATGTAAGACCACTGGTCATCAGAGTAATCAGCAAACCAAATATAATTGCCACTACGCTCAAATGTCTCTTCTCCGTTGTCATCATACACGGCAATTTGCTCTTCGTCATTTAATTCCAGAGTTGCGACATCTATATCATCAACAGAAACATTTGCGGGGCTTGCGGCTTTTTTCGCAGCCAACCGCTTAGATTCTCCAAAAGATAGTGCCATTTGCTCACTCCTCTCTTATTGTTCATCTGCCGTAGTGGCAGTTAATTCGGGGAAATATTTATCAAACAAATTGTCCTGATAGAACGTATATTTGTTGTTTACGATATAAGTGTAATAGGGGTAATAGCGGCTCAAAGAAAGCGACATCGTGCCTTCGCCCAGATTCATAGAGATGCTCTTGATGATCCAATCCACAGGGGTCTTTCCGCCCAGATATTTGGCAGCATACTGGATCTTTTCATTCACATTGAGCCACGGAACCAGTCGTGTGGTCACACTCAGGCCATCTGTCAGGCGGGCACGCTTCTATAGTTCGTATTGACAAACTTCCATGGCTGCGTCATCTGTGGTGTAATTCTCGTAATCTCCGCCCGATAAAATCTCAGTTCTACGACCGATCTTTTCAATGGATAACCGTGCATTGTACAGGTCATCAATATTGTTCGGGTCATTCACACAGATAAAAGCCATATTGTCGCAGTTATCTTCTGCCTTTTGAGCTTCGATCTCTTTGGTGGCTGGGATTTCGTCCACCAGTTTTGCCATAGCGTGACTCTGCTGTTGGCCCAAAAAGTAGATGCGGCCAGTATTCGGATTCCACTGGAGAACATAATAGCCACCAGCTTTGATGCAACCGGGGTCTTGAAGAACATCGTCACCGTCTGCATCTGTCAATGAGCGGTAGAGATAACTAGACTTTACAACGGGAGTGACTTCCTGTGTGTCATCCTTTTTCGTAACAGTCCTAAAGGTTATAACCACAGTCATCGCACCGCTTTTTACTGTACCATTTTTATTCAATTCGGCTGCAGCTACTGTCTGTGGCGCAACAAAAGAAATCTGACAAGAATTCTTCAGAGAAATATTGTTTGCCTCCGTAGTTTTATTTCCGTTTATTTTCGCAATATCAGATGTATCAACAGTCAAACTAAGTGTTTTTGAAGCTCCAGAGTATTGGGCCTTTCCAGCAACACCATCTGCCTCAATCGTTGCGCCAAACACTTCAACGCAGTTTCGGACAGCGGCATAATCTACCGTGGCCGATTCACCATCGTTGGTCACAAGCTTCTCGAATACTTCTGGATCAAGCACAGGCGGGTCGTCAAATCCACTGGGGATCTCACGACATACAAACACATCATCGTCAAAGTACATCTCAAACGGATAATACAGGTCACGCAATTCTGATAGAATATCCCAAACAGTCGAGCCAGTATCGTAATCCAAGTCGTGTGGAACAGTGCGGCTCCAATAGTCGATAGAATACTTCTTGAACTCTGTTTCGTCCCTCAGCACCGCCCAGATTGCATCACCGATACGTGTGCCTTTCTCAATGCGATGTGTGCCACCAACCAGCTGTCCACCCAGATCTCCATTGATACGAGAAACCAAGTCAACACAGCTGGCCTGCACAGTATTTTCTGTTGCGCTATATGTAAAGCCATTGGATGTAAATGTATAGCATCCTTCGTTGTACCAATAGATTTTTACGCCATTAACATAAGAAACGTCAGCTGAATTGGAATAGCTAAGGAACAGGTCGTTATACAGCTCATTCAGCGCGGTCTTTGTATCGATCACTTCTGCTTGAATGTCGTGCATGGAATGTCCTGCAAACACACTGGTTTTTCCGTAGGTCTCCCTTAGTTCGTCTTCGCTCTAACCGGCAATGGCAGAAACATCCACCTTACCAAGCGTAACTCCATTCAGAACCATACCTTCAACAGCAGCAATCATCCCATGGACATGCATTTTGTTACCATACACGAAACTATCGATGCCTGATTTATCTACCTCAAGGATATTGGCAGGGGAGAGACCGCCGCTCATTGACTTCGCTTTTGTTGCCACAGCATCCAGATAAGCCCAGATGTCGTCCTCCACAAGTGGCACAAGCCCGTCTTGGGCTTGCAGCATCGGTGTAAATGCAATATATGGGCCATCTTGACAAATTGGGTCATCACTTCCCAAAACTGTAGAGTAATCACCAAGTTTGGTGTACCATTCCTCTGCTTCAGCTGGATCATCTGGTGGCGTGCCGTCATTGATCTGATCAAAGAACGTATGATACTTTGAGATATTGGCTCGTGTCTACACCAGCACATCTCGATTCAGGTTGTCGATATTACCGTATTTTGCATAGCCTCTGTTTGTGATGTCCTGAATCAAATCATCATAATTCTTTTCAACGAGCTGATAATCCGCATTTGCCTGAATCATCTCGTCGATGCTCTTGGAGCCGCTGATTTTTGACATTCCTCTTCCTGACAGACCAATGAATACACGCACATTTTTACTGATCCAATCCTCTTCCGTCAGGCTGGAAATGCCGCTCTTCTTACCCAGATACAGGGTCACATTAAAGGTTCGCCGCACGTCAGACTCGGAGTCAATGGAGACAGAACCGTCGATCACAAGTCCTTCTAAGCTGTCGATCGTAAGAAAATCCTTGTTCAGCATATCAATGCGACAGTAGATATTAGACGAATGATTGTTCAATAGCGCCAGGTCTGCGTCAGTCGGAAGATATGTCATACGCTGCCTCCCGGCTGATAATCACTCAGCCCATTGTTATACATGTCGCTCTCACTCTCTGCGTCACCGAGCTCCACAAAATCGAATTCCAGTACGCCCTTGTCGTAGTGGTCAGAGCAGGAGATAGACACATTGCCATTGACACCCATCAGCCATCTACGGCCATCAAACATCTTCAACAGCTTTGCGCTGCCATTGGTCAGCCATTCGCTCAGTTCATCACGGAACGCATTACCGCCATTGATATCAAAGTCTTTCATTGTGTTATCAAAACGGATGCCGACACCAGAGAAGTGGCCGCTGTAGTAGTTGGCTTCACTGCCAGCAAACAGATACGGATACTTACTTCCCATCGTCTCAACAACTGTAGCAGAACGCACCTTCTCAACACTATCCACCTTCGGCTCAAGGAAGATATGATAGGTCTTATTGCCGTCAGTGATCACTGCACCGTCAAAGTCGCTCACAACGCTGGCCTTTGCGTAACCAAGCTCAATGCCATTTGCAACGGGAGCTACGGCGTACTCGTAATCCGTTTTACGGCCAATGGCATACAGGTCAGTATAATCGATCATCACATAGCCATCGTCAGCGCTGTACATGTAAAAATCATTGAAGTCTTTTGTCTCCAAATCCTGATTCTTTGTTGCCGATACCTCAACACGATAATATTTCATGTTGTTCAGGAAGGTCTCAGAGAACCACTCCTTATACTCTCTGGAACTTCTGAATTCGTCGGTCGATGCAAAATCACTCGATGCCTTGATGAACTTCCTGTCAGCGGTATATGCAATCAAACAGAACGCCTTATCCTCAGATTTGAACTGGAAAGAAAGAACTCGATCCTTGTCGATATAGTCCGAAGTCACCGCTTTATAGTTGCCCATCGGCTGACCAGTCGTTTTATTGATGTGCAGGTTCGACCAGCCCATCTTCATAATAACGTGGTTCATATCGATCTCTTCCTGATAAAGCGAAGTCCAGATGCCTGCGCCTTTCTTACGTCGCTTGATTCGCAGGGCATTTGCACCGCTGCTCCTTGTCAGGAAATACTGTGCGTGCATACTGATATTTGCCATACGGTAGTTGTTCTGCACGGTGAATTCTACATCATCCACATACTCTGGATAATCAGTTCGGAATGCCTGTAAACCGGTATCCAGCTGATAGCCGCCAACAGATTCTGCCGTCGCTCTCAGATAATACAGGGTATGGTTGTCGAGTCCATCGATCTGGAACCCCTTCAATGAGTCGCGGTAATAGTAGCTCACAGATTTTTTCAGCAGCTCGCGATTCGCATCATAAAGCCAGAACTCATAACGATTTACGGATTCACCCTCTGATACCTTGTACTTGTAAGAGAACTCAAAGGAATAAGAAGGGTAGGGGATAGTAGTCACACCAGAAGAGCTCAGGTCATTCAGTTTGACTGTCGGTTCCTCGTGGCAATAGAATAACAGCTTGTCCGAGTATTCAGAAAACAGATTTGTACCCTTCAGTCGGCAGCGAATAATCATATAGTACGGATCTTTGCGGTTCTCAAACGTGCCTGCCGGAATCGTAAAATATCGCGCCAGACCAGTACCACCGGCTGGGAATGTGCCAAACTTATACACGCCTTTTGAAAGCGTATCACCCTGCAAAATGCTGCCCGTCGGAGTATCGAAGACGATAAGAGCAATGATATCAATGTCTGCGTATGCGGCAAACTGAAATGTATGATCCTTTGTGGCATCAAATGCGCCGATTTTAGATAGAATTGGTTTCAAGTTATCACCTCCGAATTATCCTTCGATATATAGCAAAGCTCACCGTTGGTATTCACGGCCAGATTCAGTGCGACCAGAAAATTATCAACAGTGATTTCTGAAATCGTTTTATTGATATCTGATACGTTCGTTTTCAAGGTCGAGATGTTCGTATTCGCAGCCGAAATCTTGCGTGTTAAATCCTGATGATGGTTGGATTCAGCTGTTTTTGCGTCATCAAGGTCTGTCCTCAACGAAGTAATATCAGAAGCATTTTTCTCAATGTTACTTTTGTTGTCATATACTTGTTTCTTTGTGGCGGTATAGTCTTTGTTTGTAAAACCACCAAAATTATCATTGAAGCCATTCATCGAGCGCCACAGACTAGCTACATCGTCGGCTTCTTTTGTCTCAAGAGCGCCAACACGTTCAACCGCTGCGTTTGCGGTCGTATCATCCGTGTACTTTGTCGCAACAGCCCAGTCGCTGAATGTCCATTTTTCGGTTTCACCTCTCGCAGTAATACAGATATACAATGCACCACCAACACCGCCATAAATCCATAGATCATTCACATCGTATGGAGCAGTCGGTGTATCCGTAAAAACACGAACTTTTTCTGTCGCAAGATCTCGTGCGGATGTTGCCATCGACAGTGCATTGATAACACCGGCATCCACAATTTCCATCCAGAAATACTGCTGCTTATCCTGATCATATACCCAGCGATAGCAAATGCCAGTCCTTTTATCATAGTAGATGTCGTTGACGTGTGCTTGTTTCTCTTCATCTGTCTTCCAATCTGAAGCAGGATAGTTGTATGTATGCGGATGACCATTCCTGTACCAAGTATTGATCGTATTCTTTAGCTGATCTTGAACGGTGTCTTCTGTCTGCTGGGATTTGTCTTTCATCGACTCAAACTCGGCGTTCAAGCTATCGACACCGGTCACCAGAGATTTCACTGTCAAAATCTCAACGCTGGTATTACTCTCCGATACGATCAAGTTACGGAAGTTGCCCTGCAATGCAGTCACAACAACCTTCTGGCCTACAATATAGTCATGGTTTGTTACAATGCCGTACTCGCCACCGAATACAGCGATTTTATAGTGCTGGTCTTCTTTTTCTGTAATCACTCCATAGGCGGACACGTCAAATTTTGCGTTCTTTACGGCGTGTTCGGCGGCAGAAGTCACCACTTCGGCCAGCACATCAGTTACTGATTTATCTGCCATCCTATTCCTCCTAATCAAAAATAAAAGCCGACCTGCTAGGCTATCCTAGTGGTATCGGCTGTAAAAACTATTACTTACCGCTTGCTTTGCATTTGAGCAACCTTAGTCGGTAACTTCTGTTTGATTTCATTTGCTAGAGCATCAGAGCTGCCAACTGGATTCGTGATAATAATATCGCCAATCGAAGTTGTAACATCTCCACCACCGCTCTGAGCAATCGGCTGAGAACCGTACTTTGCCATCTGCTTCTGGAACCATGCATCCGGGTTGCCGCCCATCTCGAACAGGCGAGAGGTGATATCGGCAGGGACAACACCATCGCCAGTCTCAAGATAAGTATATCGACCGGAATCCGGCTTACGAACCAGCATCTCAGGACCCTGTTCATCGACATTAGCAAAATTAGACCTCTTTATTTCTTTTGTGCCACTTGCAAAACCAAGCAATGATCCAAAGAACTTAAACGGCGCTGTAACAACATCGACTATGCCTTGGCCAACGCCTTTGATGAACTGCCCGGCTCCTTCCGCAATATTCTCAAGAGCTCCTTTCTGTTTAGCAGGCTGTTGAGTTGTTTGCGGAGCAGTTTGTTGTTGTTGTTTCTGTTGCTCTTGCTGTTTTGCAATTGCATTAAACGCATCGCCAGTAGTATTTAGGTCGTCTTTAATTTTTGAGACCATAACACTTGAGCCGTCCTTAATGGACTTGTAAGATTGCGCTATAACCCAATCCATATTAGTGGCAAGATTAGTAACACCTGGTTCAACGTTACTCCAGGAATTATCTGCATCTTTCTGAAGTGCACCATCTTTGCCCAAGGTAGCGTTGCTATTAGACTTCATCTCTGCATAGCCGTCTTTGACTATTGCAGGAGCCATATTAGCCAATTTATTAACACCGGCCTCAGCCATGCCCCAGCTATTATCAAAGCAAGCGCGAACATCATACATCAGCTTCTGGGTGTCTTGGCTCGTATCAGCCCATGCTTCTTCCAAAGTTTTCTGAACTTTAACACCAAGCACCCTAACGCCACCGCCAACTTTATTCCAACTTCCACCGAACGCTTTTGCAATCTGAGAGACAGCATCCTTGGTGTTTTTAATGGAACTCTGATAGGCATTATTCAGTGTTTTTGCTACGCCTTCAGACATATCATCAGAAATACCAGACAGGCTATTCCATCCGCTGGTATAGATCTTTTGCATGTCATCAAACATGTTGTTAGTCAGCTCTTCAACCTGTTCGGAGGTCAAACCAGCATTATCATTGATAGCATCGAAGGTGTTGTTCATAACCTCATTGATCTTATCAAAAACCTTTTTACTGGTGGCCGTAATGTCATCATCACTGAGATTGAGTTCGCCAGCTACAGAACTCCAAGTAGACTCAAAGGTGTTCTTCATACTGCTGACTTGATCTTTAACAGAGCTCTTTGTATTATGAGTGGCCTCGGTAATAGAGCTGGAATTGCTAATCTTAGATGTATTAACACTCTTGAAGATATCAAAACCATCAAAATCGAATCCCAGACCGCTAAGAATCTTCATAATAGGAGTGACGAATTTGCTAACGGTATTCTTTACAGAGTTGCCACTAAATATGTCTCCAATACCTGCTACGAAATTACTAGTAGCGCCAAGAACATTGCCGTATTCGCTTGTAAAGGCAGAGCCAATACTGTCAGCCAGCTTTTCTGCAGATTGTACGGTCTTGCCATCTGCATTTGCCTCGGTCATTTTAGCTCCAACGGCAGCAGAGCCAGTAGCTTTAGCGATACCTCTTGCCAACCAGCCTTCAGGATCTTCACCAATCGCCATCAGGTTGTCGGTTTCCTTTGCAGGAATAACACCGTCACCCTTTTCAAGATAGGTCATGCGTCCCTGATCTGGGTTACGAACAATCAGCTCTTCGCCCTTTTCATCAACGTTTGCAATCTGGCCCTTCTTAACGCCACGAGTACCCTTTGCATATTTCTTTGCTTGGAATGCGGGAGTAGGTTCATCAATCTGTGTACTGGAAACATTACTTGCAATTGAAGCAATCGTAGCAATCAGAGCAACTGCACCTGCAACAGCTGCAGCGGCAGCAATCCAACCAGCAATAGGAATGGAAGAAAGAGCAGCGGCAATCGCTTGCATCATAGCGGCCATAGCACTACCAACGCTCGTTACCAGAGTACCAAGTCCGGCGAAGATAGAAGGGAAGAAGCTTACAACGCCAGACGAGATGGCACTACCGATAGACTGTGCGCCAGCCGCAATTGGGCCAAACATACTTCCGATGGTATCAACAATGCCACCAAGACCAAGTCCTGTCTGACTGTTCAGCAGACCAAATCCTTCTGTGAAGAACGAGCCAATGTCAGTAAACATCAACCCGGTTTTCTCAGAGATAGATGTCTATGCACCTGAGAAGAACTTACCGATACTACCAAGGTTGTCTTTCGCAGCACCAACCAGTCTCTCAAAGAATCCACCAGATACACGCTGAATATCGCCGGTATTCACTTTTATTGTGTTGCCAAGGATATCCAATGTCGCAGTGGTGTCCGATTTTAGTGCGGCAGAACCAGCCCTGTTCTTACCAGTGATCTAGTTCCAACCGTCAGAAACCACCTTGGCTGCGCCATCGAACATCTTCTTGAAACCGCCACCAAGATCAAAGTCACCGTTTTCGCCAGTGAACATGTTCTTGATTTGGTTAATAAAGCCAAAGACTCCACCACCATCACCAGTTCCACCATTAAGAATGTTCAAAATATTCGCTAGTGTCTCCAAAGTAGAGATCAAATTGGAAATATCAGTGATAACATTCTTGACATTTGTCGCGCCCTGAATGGCCTGCATATTGTTAAGGACACTACTCTTGAAACCGTCATAGTGACCTTCCATCTGCTCAAATGTCATGGCTTCGAACTCAGCGGTGTATTTCAGCTTTTTCTGATAATCATCCCAGCTGGTGCCAATAAGATTATTGGTTTCCTGAACTTTATCCTTGAGCTTTTCCAGCTTATCGATTTCGTCCTGCTTCTTATACTCGCGTTGCTTGTCAGACAGGTTTTGACCAGCTTCACGAACGGCATTTTCATCTGCTTTCCATACGAATCCCTGACCTCTGCCGCCATATACATGGACAGTCTTATTGGCCTTTGCACGCTCGTATTCATCCTGAAGTTTTGCCAGCTCGATTGCTCGCTCCTGTGCATCATTTTCTTCATTGAGCGCGTCGATACGTTTGTCAATAACATCGATCCAGGCTTCACCTTGAATCTTAAGGTCGTTGGACTGTTTGTCGTTCAAGTCATCAAAAACACCGATAAAAGAATTCAAAACAGTATTCAATTGGGACATCAGAGTTTTCAGCTTGTCAGCCGATTTGCCCATGCCCTCCATCGAATCTGCGCCCTTGTCAAGAGAGTCCGCCAACGCACGCAGAATCTCTGCCTGATCTTTGGTTTCTTCTTTTAGTTCGAGCTCTGCAGCCTTTGCCAGAATGTCGGCCTTGGTTTTTGCCAGCATCGCTTCCTTATTAAAGACGAGCTGGTTACCCTCCAATTTGAGGAACTGCAGATACTCTGGAGACATTGTAAGCAGTTTCTGAATACTGTCAATGCTCAAACCGCCGTAAGTGTTATACTCGTTTGTAACATCACTCAGATCAGTCCAGGCGCTCTGCATCTCATCGATCTTGGAACTAAACTCTTCAACCGTAGAACCCAGTCCGTCGAAATAGTCCTGAACGGAGATAACGTCGTTCTCAATGTTCTCTTTCGCAATCTCGTAACTTCTTGCAATCGCCTCGGAAGCCGCGCCACCTTCAGTACGGGCAGCTTCTGCCTGTTGTCTTAATGATTCTACAACCGCATCTTTCAGCACATCACCACTCAAGTCGATCTTGCCAGTGTCTTTATTGTAGGCTTTATTGATCAGATCCGGGTCGTATTGGCTGTACTTTTTAATGGATTGCAGCGCAGCACTTTGAGCTTCAGTGCCTTCATAATCAAGTGCACCAGTGCGGCTTTTCTCTGTTTTTTGTTTGACAGTTTTGCCATTATCCCAGGCATCCTTGAAACCGTCGGTGATTTCTTTTGCCCCTGAAAGAGCAGAAGAATAACCTTCAATCGCCGCAACCAGATCCCAGTAGGACATGGTCTGATCCTTGATGTTACGGTTTGTCCACTTAAGAATCTTGTTATACTGGGTTGCGCTCGCATTATCACCTTTGATTTTAGCATCTTTTAATTCTGCTTCCATCAATTCCTTGAATTTTGCAGTCTGAATTTCAAGCTTTCCCGTTGTATCGTTCTTCTGAAGCACCGAAGAATATTTATCCTCAAGGCCGGTCAGGCTCTGAACAGTTTGCATTGTTAGATAACCTTGTTCGTTAAACTCTTTCAGTGCAGATGTAACAGTAGACCATGCATCAAGGAAAGTTTGAGCAGCTTTAGAAGAATTTTTTGTGGAATCACTAAATCCATTCAGTTGATTTTTTAGACCACTAGCACTGTTCATGGCGTTATTCATATTAGTGCTGATCAAAGACAATCTGGTATTTAAAGCCGTCATAACAGACGAGATTTTTGCTTCTATCTCTTCTGTATTGTCTCCATTTTCAGCGGATCGGGCAGCAGCAAGGGCACCAGCCAGTTCTCCAGTTCCAATTGTGGCATTTTTTAATGCAGGAGCAAGAGCTTCAAGTTTGTTCTTTTCGTCTTCAGTTGCTTCTGTGAATGTCTCTGCTTTTTCTGCGGCATCTCCCTTTGCAATCGCATTTAGCTCTGATATCGCTTGAGAAATGGCTTCCGTTTGAGCTTCTGCATATTGAGTGGCCAAAAGATCGGCATAAGCGCTCTGGTTGACCTGAAGTTTGCCATTGACAAGCTCAAGGGTATTGAGGTATGCATTATCCATCTGAAGTAAACTCTGTAAAGAATCAATGCTCAAATACCCATATTTGTTGTATTCTTCAACCGCAGTAGAGCAATTCTTATAAGCGGATTGAATGTTGTCAATAACGCCCATTGTCTCTTCAAGCTGAGACGCATAGTTGTTAGCTGCCTCAACATTACTTACCTGAAGAAAACCAAATTGCTCAAATACACCAATCAAATCTCCAAAAGAAATATGTGCTTTATCAGCTGTCTCGTGTAGAATTTTTAGTGCGTTCGATTCCGCTTCTGTTTGATGTTCGGTATCAGCGTCGATATTTAAGACGGCATCGCCAGTCATGCCGCTAAATTCATTAACAGCGCCGATATAAGAATTGCCTTTAGAATCATTCGTACCACGACGAGACATAGAAGCTTTGACTGCACTAACTTTTTCTGCAAAGATATCAACATTGGTCGTATCAACACTAGTATCGTCTTGTGCATCTGCAAGAGCCTTAGTGGCTGCGGTCATTGCGTTCGTGCCGGCAACATATTCGTCTTTGTACTGAGCGAAACTGTCAGCGTCGGTTTTATAATTGCCCATCTGCTCAGACACGGCAGAGGAGAGCTCTTCGACCTTGGTTTTCTGGGATTCAAAAGCTTCATTCAGAGCATCGAGTTCTTTCTTTTTATTTGCATACTCTTTAGAATCTTTCCCGCTAGAGGCTTCAATTTGGTCAAGTTCAACCTGAAGATCACGACGTTTTTGAGTAGTATCTTCGAGTGCTGCTGTATACTCCTGGAGAGATTCGGTCTTGGTGACTTTATCTGGTGTCGGAGAGAATATCGTAATAGGATTACCATTAGAATCATAAGACACTTGTGGTTGCGTACTAGATTTAACGATACTATTTTCTGATTTATCATTCACAACAGCGCTAGTATCTGTGTTCGCTTTATCATCAGCGTCTTTTGAAATCTGCTTCTTCAGTTCCAGCTGTGCTTCAAGCATATCGTTGATGGCTTGTAACCGCTCTCGCTCGGCAGGGTCAACAATGTCTTCAATTTTATCAACGCCGGCTTCTTTTACAGATTTGTTTAAGTCATCAATCTTGGACTGAATATCATCAACATCCTGCTTTGCTTGTTCAGCAGCATCGTGAGAAGAATTCATCGTGTCGATTAGTTCTTCAGAGCGAGTTTTAAGATTGGAAACCCACTCGATAATCTTAGTAGCTACAAGCGAAATACCAAAAGCGATGAGAGATGCCATCAGCTGCTTGCCAAGAGCCATAGCGATATTTAATGCTTTTTGTTTAGCAGTTAGAGCAGTCCTAACAACACCTTCAGCTTCCTCAATACCGGCCAGTTGTTTGAATTTCTGAGTCAGAACGTATGTGGTTCCGTTCATTTCAGTGATACCCGCATTGTATAGGCGGTTCTGCTCGTCCGCATTTGCGACTGTGTTGATGTATGTTTCAATGGCATCAACAGCCTTATCGGTCTCTGGCAGCGCATAGTTGTCGCCGTTCTTCATGCCTCCGGCAGCCATGAGATTTGAAACATCATTAGGAAGGATTTTTTCGCCGTCCCAATTCTTCAAAGCGGATTCAAAGGTGCGAGAGTTGATACGAGAGAACTCGGAAACAGCCCTTGATAGTTTCTTGACGGTTTCATCTACATTATTACCAAGATTTGTTGCACTAATTATTGCATTCTGTTGTGCTTCATCAAGTCCGGCAATCTGGGAGACATAATTCTGAATATTTTCTCCACCTTCATCGACTTCAAGGGAAGATCCATCTATTTTTTTGCTAATACCAGTCTTGAAATCTCCTAAAGTCATAAACTTCTGAATAGGAGCCCAGATTCCATTCAATTTGCTTGTCGCAGAAATAGCACCTTCAATAGTACCATCAAATGTTTTGCTGATCTCAACCATTGACTTGTTGATTGTCAAATTGTATAATAATCAAAATGGTCAGTAAAGATTATTTGTCAATGAGGTGATTCATTTGAAGTTCGGCGACATGAAATATGATATTCCATTTGAATCGTTTAATAAGAATAAACTTAAATTCTCTAAATTCGAAAAATGGAAAATTAAAAATGAAGGGAAACGACTATACAAGAAACATTCTGAATATAGCTACTTAAAAGAAGATCCATGGCTTACTGATGAAAAAGAATTTGACGAAGATGAATTTTATGAATCTGTTGTGTATGCATATATAAAAAATTATATCTTAAAACAAAATCCGGAACTGAATGATGAATATAAAAGAATCGTTCAAAAGCACATTGATGGGTGGCATAAAGAGGGGAAAGGGCCAGTATACGATCAAGCAGACAAAGCATATAGCTGGTTCAATTATAATTTTTTAGTATGGTACTCTGACTACCTTCGTGAGCAAGCAGATCCTGGTATCCTTGAGCGAGAACGCAAGCAGTGGGAACAAGAGCAAAAGAATCTCCAGATCGCCCACGATATGCGTAAGATGCAGGCCAAAATCCAAACTCAGCAAGACCTCGCCAGCGGCAAACGTGTCGTCTGCCCCTACTGCAAGTCTACGAACACTGAAAAGATTAGCACTATGAGCCGCGCCGTGTCTGTATCTCTCGTGGGCGCTGCCAGTGGAAAGATCGGCAAGCAGTGGCATTGTAACAATTGCAATTCAAATTTCTAAGTCAACGTGACAAAAATAAATCCCACCCGAACGAATCGAATGGGGAAGTGATATAAAATAACAAAGCCCGTACAAGCATAATGCTCATACGGGCTTTTCTTTAGGCAACCTATCCGAGGAAGCCTCTCCTGTCTATTAGTAGCCATACCCAATCTATCCGAGAAAGGGTCTTCCATTACCAATATTATATGCTCAATCTTCTTTTTTGTCAAGACTTTCCTTTAATGTTTTCATATAAGAAATCAAATCGCTAGTATCGGATAGACCAAGAATGTTTTTGATTTCTTTTATCTCGTCTTGTGCTTCATTTCTTTCTTTAACGACTCTTTCAGCATAATTCGTCTTGTCAATGAGTTTTTTCTTGATATCAACATAATGATGCATTAGATCCAGTTCTCTGGCAACAGCCGCATCAATAAGTTCGAGTTCTTTAGGCGTTAAATCACAAATGTAATCACCAACCCTAGCCTTGCTGATTCTCGTTACTTGAGTGGCATCTGCACGCCCATCTAAAATAATAGCTCCACTTTCGTTATATCTTGGCGCAATTTCTACCATGGAAATTCTGATCGAAGCATTGTGTGTGATGGGAACTACTATTGTGTTTCCATTTCGTTTATTAGTCAAATTACACTGAAGAATCACAGCAGGACGACGCTTTTGAATTTCATAGCCAACACCCATGCCAAATTGGCACCAATAAACTTGCCCGCGATACACAGCCATGTCTTTTACAGACTCAGCAAGATCATCGAGTTCAAGCTTCTCTTTAATCCAGCTTATATAAGCAGTTGCCTTTTCAAGAGGAATCATCTTCTTTTGCTCTTCTTGCCCCTGATCTGATTGAGATGGTTGATTTACTTGATGTTCTTCCATGATTTAACACTCCTTTTGTAAAAGTGTATCATGGTTCAAAGATAGTGTCAACTACATAGATGATTTACATGATCCAACAGTCAGTCGGGAGTGTAAGTTCCTTACGATTGCGTAACCTAATCTCACATTCTTCGTCTGTTACTTTATCATAAGATTTAGTATCGTCATTTCACAAATAAAGCTCATTTTCATGGTACTCTTCGGATTCAACATAGGCCCAGCGGAGACAACCATTTGACCAACCATGATCGCATGGGTTATAATAAGTTTTTGTATACGTCATAAATAGATTCTTCTTTCTTTCTTTCAGGCTGGATGAATCATATCTTTTGGATTTTTGTGTGGATGCTTTGAGATTGGTTTGAAATAAAATGTACCATCAGGCTTGATCCACGATTCATCGTTCAACCAAACACGATCACGAGGCTTGCACTCTGGAAATTTAATCTTCAACAAAAATTCGATCCCTAATAATGTGATTTCAACTTTCACAATAATTCTCCTTTATAAATAGCAAAAGCCCGGCCTCCCAGTAGTAGGGAAGTCGGGCTTGTTCATTATGATAGCTGCACAGTAGTTATTTCAGAAGTTCAGCGATCTCTTCAGCAGTCATACCGCTGGCCAGTGCATTGGCAACAATATCTTCTGCCTTTTTACGGTTCAGCTCTGCCGCAATCTTTTCATCGGCATCAGCCTTTTTCTTTTCGAGCTTTGCAATCTCTTTATTGATTTTCTTCAGTTCTACTTCCTTAGCCTTGCGGTCAGCATTCAGCGCGGCAATATTCGTGCCGAGTGCTGCAATTTCTTCAGCGAGAGATTCTGCAGCAGTATTTTTCTCAGCAATCTGTGCTGCGTAATCAACGCCATCGAGAACCTTTGTTTTATTCTTGCTTCCTTTGGGTCTTGCCATAGTAAAAATACCTCCGTATATTTTTGATACGCGATTGTACTTTTATTATAGCTTACGCCGTAAGTAGTGTCAATATAAACTATGTCGAAAGAAGCCGATCTTCAAAACGATCTGCTAAATTGTTTATATCTGCATTATGATCAGTAGCTGGACCATATTTTACTTCTCCTTGTGATGGATAACGAAGGCTGAAAACTGTATGGTTATTATAATTGCTTATAGTGTAATCGCATCGAGATAAAATATCTGTGCCAATTATAACGTCATACTCGGTACACGGATTCTTTATAGATGTGATCTTCCAGTTGTTAAAAGATAAATCGGAAGAAATAAATATATTACCTCTGACTATCGGACGGATACTTTTATTATCAGCAGAAAGTAGACGAGAAACCGCTCCTTCAATCATTGGTAACTGCAAATCTTTTGTAACCCAATCTGAAATAGCGCAGTTTGTTGCACCTGTATCAACGAGAGCATTGCATGAAACAACACAATTATTATATTCAATCAGTACTGGAATAATAATTGAATGTTCCAATTTGTCGTATTCAATTGTGTATGTTGTCGCCATTTATAAATTTACCTTTCACATTTTATTATTTCGAATGGAACAAAACCAAAATGCCCGTTTTTTGGAAGCTCATCAATCTCAGTAAAAATCTTAAATCCATAAGCTTCCCCATAAAGATACCGGTTACATCGCCAAGAAAGATCATGTTCTTTGATATACCGATCAATGAAATCACGCATAAAGGCGTTGGCTTTTTCCATATCTGGATAACGAAGGTTGCTGTGTTCCTTCATAAATGTTTTATAGAGATCTTCTGATATAATCCCGTTTTCACAGTATTCAATGCAAACTCTTTCGCAGAGCTTTCGCATCTCTTCATCCATATTTGCCTCCTGATACTATCATATAATAATACTTCTGTCAACGCCACGGCGTATACCATGGTTTTACTTTCTCCACTTTTGACGGCAGGGGAGAGACCACCTGTAATTTTTTCTACGGCGTTATAGCAATGCCATACACAGTAGTGATTTGGAGCACCCCATAGTGAATCTGCGGCGCTGTTACGCACGTAGTTCCACTCCGACATTATGCTCTCTGAAGCGTCTCTGGCAGTGCCTATTATAATAATGTAGGCGCATACAGAGCTTGCCTGCGGATTCCTTTCGGTTCCCGGACGAGAATTACCCAAACTCGCCACAGCTTACGCTGCCATGTTCGTCGGTTTTACTAAATACTCCCTCGCACTGCAGCACTTAATATAATAAGCGCAGCAGTCTTGTTCCGTGTCACCACCCGGAGTATTGCTGGGCACAATCGTGAAACCCGTCATTTTGGGTTTACCCAGCTGAGTTATAAAGGTTGCTATACCAGCACCCATTGGAATAGCGCCAGTAAATTTAATCATTGCATCTGCGGCTTTTGTAAGTCCAGTTGCGAGAGATACGACAGTCTTGACCAGGCCGGAGTCAAGTACATCGGTAGAAAGAGCTTGGAAAGATGCGTTAAGCTGAGCAAGACGACCCTGAATAGAATCAAGGTACTTCTCATTCTCAGCCCATGCGACGTTCGCGCTGTTTGCAGCAGATTCCATAGCAGATTCAGCAACGCTAAAATTGTTTAGAATAGCACTAACTGCATTTGCGTTTCTCTTTCCGCCAATCATCTCAGTGATATTCGCCTGTGTTACATCGGACAGGCCACTCCATACTTGAGACAGCTCTTTCATGATTTGATATGTGCTCTTGAAATTTTTGCTATCCAGCATGATGTCAACGCCAGTCAAAGATTTCAGTTCACTACGAAGTTCAGACACAGAATTGGCCATGCCATCAACTTCAATGCCTGCATTCTCTGCGTCACTTTTAGCAGCACGGAGATACATAGATAAACTTTTTAAAGTTGTCAAGCTGTTACTTTTTATGACCATATTTCTATGGCGGGTAGTCATTTCTGGCTACCTCTCACGTTTCATTTTGTTATGTCGTGAGTTCGGACTGGATCTTCACCCTGGAAAGAATAACAGGGGATAGCTGAACCCTATATGTTACCATATAAGGTATTACAGTCTCTACGCATTTTTAATCAGTAAAGTCATGCCCAAGCAGTTAGGATGCTAAGCATAATTTTTGTTGTAGTTCATCTTTCGATAGCTCACTGTAAGATAAAACGATATCCTCATTTAGAGCTATTTTATCGTTGTCAAGATGATAGTTAAATGAATTATAATTTTGAAGTCGTCCGTTTTTATTTATAAATTTCTGTATTAAAGCCTCACACAAGTTCGGATTTTTATTTATATCGGATTCCCATAGATACAAAATAGGAATATTATATGTTTCCGTTATATATGTATGCTTCGCTTTGTCTCTTCGAATAGCTTCTCGTTGCTGCTGATATTTTATAATTGGATACCGTATTGGACTACAATGCCAATAATCGCCCATAACTTCAATAAATAAATTGTAGTCCACCAAATAATTATCAACGGCATAATACTCTACATTGTATTCATTTATATATTTAATGCCCATGTTATCAAGCATTTTATTTAATGTGAGTTGAGGTTTGCTTTGAGTTTGAGATATTATACCACTTTCAATTATCCTTGCGGCGCGTTTTCGGGATTCTTCTTTCCATTCAGGTTGCTGGCTCCAAACTTTTGCATACCATTCTCTTCTACATTTTGATGAACAGAAATGATTGTTTTGGCTTTTTATTTTATATCCATTTTCAAAATATTTTTCACCACACCAATCGCAAGGAATCAAATCTCCTTCAAATCTTGGATTGTTGAACCCGACTCTTGTCTTTTGCCATTCGTTTTGACACTTATCAGAACAAAATCGTTGAGTTGATTTTTTTGATAAATACATATCTTTCCCACAATTTTCGCATGGGCGATGCTCGTAAGCAATATCATGATGCCATGCAATAGAACATTCATTTGAGCAGAAATGATGCTTTGTATTATTATAATGATATGTATTCATATATTTTAATTGTCCGCACCATTCACAGTTATACCATACACCTGTTTTACTTCCTTTTGTTGGAATAAGAATCACCTCCATAAAAATAAAAACCGCACAACTCCTAACTGTGCGATTCGATATAACTTTACTGATTAAATCTTTGCTCGGTCTTGTCCACTTCTGGATTTTGACCGATATAGCTAATTTTTCTAGCTACCTATTACTAGGCAGCGTCGGCATATACTTTACCGACCGTATCTGCATCTTGGATAACTGCGTTTGCAGCAGTACCAAGCGCAATAGTTTCTTCCAGCGTATTATTAGCGGCCGACATAGCAGCAGAACTGCGAGTCAAGATTTCACCAAGGTCTTTTGCGGTAACAGGTTGCGTATTTGCTACAGCGTCAATTTTATTAACAACGTCCTCTGCCTGATCAGCAAGTAGACCAAAGCCTTGCAATGTCGAAATCAGATACGAAGATGAAATGTTAACGTCATCAATTCCGTCTCCCACGTTTTTGAGCAGGGTAGAGTAGGTAGCCATATTCTCGGCGTCTTCATCAGAATAACCGAGGCGCTTCCAATCAGCAGTCGAATTGATGTAATCACTAATCGAAACACCAAGCTTTTGTGCTTGCTCAGACGCGCGGCCCATATACTCTTCAAGAGATTTGCCGGCGTATTCACTGACTTTGCGTAGTTCTGTAACAGCTGTATCGATTTCAACTACATTCTGATATACGATCCGCAGAGCGTCTTGCATCTTGTGCAAAGCGGCCATGGTGATCATGGTGCTCAGATGCTGGCCAAAAAGCTTTTCAAACTTATCAAGTAAATTCTGCGCCTCAAGACCAAGATCTTTTGCCCTTTGTTTAATTTTTGCAAGATCCTTACCGAGTTCATTATCACGCATCCATGCCGTTGAAGAATCCAAATCACTCTGAAGCTTTTCAACATCTCCGGCAAGTTCACTCTGCATGATTTTTGGATATTTTTCCAGGTAATCGTGTAATTCACTCTTTAAATTTGAAATTCTCGTTGATGCTCTGATGAAAGAATTTTCAAGTGTATTTCTTGTTGAGAGATCCTCAGCTAGTCTCTTATACTCTTTTAATGAAACCGTCAAAGCAAGGATCGCACTATTATAATCTTTTACATATTCAATCCCATTTGCATTGGCCTATTCAACAGCGACCTGATCTTTATTGCTTCCGTCAACGTTTAGTTGAGAATGCATTCTATCATAAAAATCATCAAGAACCCTTGAAGAATCCTTTACTGTTTTATACGTAGAACTATCGCCAGCACCCGCTTTTTCCAATCGACCAAGAACTCCACTAAGCTGTGTCTTGTAATTTTCAAGCGTTGCAATTTCTTTGTTGGTGACTTGGGTAGATTCTTCATCTGTTTTTATACGTTTTCTTTTTGCCTCATTAACAACATTTTCTGCCTGAGCTTTTTCATGCAACAAGTCCAAATAAGATTGCTCAAGTTGTAAACCACGATTTTGTAATTCATCATCGAGTGCTTTCAAAGCTGTTTCTGCTTCTTCGTACTGAGTATTATATTGTTCTGCTTTCTAAGGAAGATTTGCAGCAGTAGCACGTTCTCTTTTTTCACCGGCATTTTGCATGCGGCTAACTTGGGTACGATATTCTGCCATCAAGGCATCAGTCTGTTGTTCGACATAATTGGAACGATTTGAATTAAACTGCTTAGAATTAGCTGCTCGGATTTTGTCAGAGTCCTCAAATGCTTTCATATAAGCATCATTTCCAGCAAGATCAATCCCACTGTATTGGGCAGCTTCTTCTAATTTTTCAATATCGTCGGTTAACCGCTGAATTGCCTCATCTGTTTCTTTTAATTTTTCAACATCTTCGTCTTTAAATAACGCGACACGATGAGTTGATTCCTTATTCAATTCCTGATATAGGCTGATAATCTTTTTGAGAACCTCAGCGTCTGCTTCGTTGTTCGCTTTTATACGAGCTGCATCCGAACTATTTGAAATTGCAGAATCAATTCCGGAAATATTATTGTGATATTGAGAAGTATATTTTTGATACTCTGGAGAAGAATTTAACCCCTTGTCATGGATCGCTTTTCTAAGAGTACCAACTTTTTCTTTTTGATTTTCCAGAAGATTTTGTTTAGTTATCTGATCCACTGGGGCAGCATTACGAAGATCTTTATATAGCTTGACCTCTTCATTGAGAGCTTGATTGTACTTATTCAGTAAATCAATATTCTCTTTCTTTGTTGCAGCAGCTTCTTTTGACGCTTTTGCTTCATATGCGCGTTGATCTTGAATTTGTTTGTTGTTCCGTACAATATCAATGTCGGCCCATGCAGAATTAACTAATCCCCCATATTGTTGACTGTAAGAATTGATTTCGTGACCAGCAGTTTTCATAACTGCTTTTTGAGCAGTGATAGCATTTTGAATCATCTGCTGTGTAGCTAAATCATCTATTTTTGTCAATTCTTCACGTTTCCTTTGAATCTCAGTAAAGGCATTGATATATTTCGTTTTCGCTGTTTCAATCGCATTAGTCGCTTGTGCAAGATTATAAGCACTCTGATTCTTGTCAAAATTTGCAGAGCTATTTACTCTAGCTTTTTCAACAAGCGTGTTAGCATTTGCAACCTCTGTGAAATTATTGATGGGAATACCCGAGGC
>OGQN01000430.1_pt1 | contig 38825 bp, 36 predicted proteins | sample 1553231 | NCBI WGS metagenome assembly OGQN01 (sample SAMEA2579950, study PRJEB22360) | human gut metagenome | biome: human gut; feature: human-associated habitat; material: faeces | place: Denmark | collected 2008/2010 | reverse complement strand
ATATCGGCATTTACCAACTTATGAAAAGATAATCAGAAATTTAGTAAGTTTTTATAAAAAAAAAAATAGGGATAACTTAATATCCCTATCTATCATGCAATATTGCCTTTTTAAAACCGCTTCACAGCTTATTGTTCGTCAACAATTAGTCAACAGAAACGATTTCTTTTTTATTGTAAGATCCGCATGCTTTGCATACTCTATGTGGCATAGTTAACGCACCACACTTGCTACATTTTACTAATGTAGGAGCAGTCATCTTCCAGTTTGCTCTACGGCGGTCTCTTCTTCCTTTAGAAGATTTATTCTTTGGACAAATTGACATGGTCACACCTCCTCTTGTAATTACTTCTTTTTGTGACGTTCGGATATATTTCTTATGCAGTATTCAATACTTTAATATCTAACGATTAAAGTCGCGGAAGATATCCTGAATAGCCGCCATCCGCGGGTCCAGACTCTCCTTATGACAATCACAACTGTGATAGTTTAAGTTGGTACCGCAGACGCTGCACAATCCTTTACAATCTTCCTTACAAAGAACTTTGGTAGGGAGTGCAACCACAATCTCATCTATAATGAGCTTGTCTACATCCAACATATATCCGTCTATGAAACTAAGTTCATCCACGTCTTCAATGCCATCTGACTCTGTATTGGGATTAACACTGCGATCAATCGTGATATGGAATGTATTCTCCACATCCTCCAAACATCGATCACATGGTATTATCAATCGAATCGTCGTCTCACCTGTAACATGAAGTTTATCCTCGACCTTGGAGACAGTCAAAAGAAAAGGCTCCTTATAGGATACCCGATAACTGCTTCTGCGAAGCTTAAGCTTCTCAAAATCAGGTTCAACTTTAAAATTCTTGATAACAGATGGATTAGATAAGATTTCCGATATATTTATCTTCATAATATCGCAACCTCTCTTTTCTCATACTCTTGGTATTATACACATTTACTTTTTCTTTGTCAAGAAATATTTTCACATATTCCGCATATATTTTAGCATAACAACATTTCGGAGAAATGCGTTGAAAAAACTCTGCTTTCGCTTTGTTCAAATGCTCTGTTTCCTCTTCTTTATAGCGATGCTGGCACAATATTCTCTTGTATCAAGTTATGCAAAAGACGGAATTTCTGTCTGGGCTTCTAATGTACTTCCCCTGCTTCTGCCTTTTATTATCTTATCGAAATTCTGGATTCGATACAAAATACCGGAATTATTTTTCCGGCAGGCACAAAAAATCTTTTCTGACAGTACCGGTATTGCCATATCCCTGCCTGTTTTCCTGCTTGGTTTATGTTCCGGATTCCCAATTGGGGCAATCTTTATCTCTTATTACTACCAGAGTAAAACTTTAAGCAAAAAGCAAGCGGAATGTCTGCTCCCGCTTGCTTCTTTTCTAAACCCTATGTTTATAATGGGGTATCTCCGCTCACAGATCAACCTGCAGGGGCGGGCATGGCTTTGTTACTTTTTGTCACTCTATCTTCCTGTTTTTCTATGTTATGTGGGGATGCAGTGTTTTGACAGGTATCAAAATAATCACAGAAAAAAACAAACGATTCAAACCTTAGCAAAAAGCAGCCTCTCACCAAGGAAGCGTTCTGGCTCTAAAAAAGCTTCTTTGTCTGATGATGTCTGGCTTCCTTCGATAGAAATTATCAGCATTATCGGTATTTACATAATGATCTTTTCGATTCTTTCTGGAATGCTTATGAGTCTTTCTCTGTTTCGTACGCCTATCTGCACTTTTCTTTTAGCTAATCTTGAAATCACGACAGGAATCCACCTTTTAGCTGTAAGTGACATATATTCTTTAAAAGCAATGTATGTCCTCAGTGCAATGGCCGCCTCTTTTGGAGGGCTATGTACTATGGCGCAGGTACAGACAGTGATCGCAGATACCGATCTGTCTTTGAAAAAATATGCAGCAATAAAAATAGTAACTGCTCTTTCTTCCGGCCTGCTATGTTCTATTCTGATCTGATACTGTTTTACCGCAGATTCCGCTAAGCCACACAGGATACTGGCTTATAATCTTATTCTTCTGCCGGTTCTTCTTTCTTTTCAAAGTCTTCTTTTCGTCTTCCTGTACGTATACCGGCATTTAACTGCATATCGATTTCCTGTTTATCGGCAACGATCTGCTTATGTCCTTCTTTTAACTTTTCAAGTACAGAATTAAAGTACTCTTTTTCCTCTTTAATGATCGTACTGTACATATACTCCAGACCTTCTAACATATTCTGTGTATACTTTAAGGCTCCTGTCTGCACTTCTCTTGCTGCCTCTCTTGCTCTGCCGTTTAATTCATCGGCTTCTTTCTGTGCTTCTGATACGATGGAGTCCGCCCGCATATTTGCCATGGAAACGATTTCCTGATCATCGATCATCACACCGGCTTCTTTTGCCGCATCCTGCATGATTCGCTGTCCTTTTGCTCTTGCATCTGCAATAATGCTGTCCTTTGTCTTAACGATGCGCTTACTCTCTGCGATTTCCTTTGGCAGACGCATTCTCACTTCTTCAAGCATTGCGATCAGCTCTTCACGATTCACCTTGATCATATTTCCGCTGCTTAACACACCTGCTGTTTTACAATTATCTATGTATATTTCAATTTCTTCAAGTAACTTTGCGCTATCCATATCCGCCATTCTAATATCCTCCCATAACTATGCTTTATGCACCTGATATCACGATAGGTCCACCTTAATATCAAAATACCAATACATTAAACCTGTTTAAACTTCTCATACACTCTCTTGCTGACCTCTTCCGGAACAAACTGTGTAATATCACCACCGAAAGCTGCCAGTTCTCTTATCATACTCGAACTGACAAAAGAATATTCTGCACTGGTAGCAAAAAACATGGTTTCTATGTTCGCTTTTAACTGCTTGTTCGTCTGTGCCATCATTAGTTCATACTCAAAGTCTGATACTGCCCGGATTCCTCTGACAATAACATCTGCTTTCATTCTATCACTAAAATCTATCAGAAGTCCATTAAAAGATAAGATCTCCACGTTCGGAATATCTTTTGTTACTTCTTTTATCAAATCAACCCTCTCTTCTATAGAAAATAAAGGCTGCTTTGACTTATTAATTAACACTCCGATAATTACTTTATCAAAAACTGCTGCTGTACGCTTTATAATGTCTAGATGTCCCAGGGTGATCGGATCAAAACTTCCTGGGTAAACTGCTGTTGCCATAACTTTATCTGTCCTCTTCTTTTATTCTTTCTTTTATTATTTCTTTTCGTGTTTCCTTCGATTCTCTTTCTTATTTTTTCTGAAGAAAAATATGTTTATTCGTCTTATAAATCTTTTCTCTCGTAATCCAAAAACCGGTATCCATTACCCATGAAAAATCTGTATCCAGATCTGACTCAATGATAATGGTGGTATCTTCATCACAAAGTGAAGAATCATCAAGGTAAAGTACTGCTTCTTTTTCTAAAAGCTTCCCATAGGGAGGGTCCATAAATATATAGTCAAATGTCTGCTTTTCATCATCTAATAAGCGCAGTGCTGTCATAACATCTTTAGACATCACAACCGCCTTATCGCTAAGATGTGTATGCGTAAGATTCTCTTTAATACAAGCTACAGCTTTTTTGTTCTGTTCCACAAAAACCGACTGCTTAGCTCCTCTGCTCAACGCTTCTATTCCAATCCCGCCACTTCCGCTAAATAAGTCAAGAAACCGACTGTCTTCCACATAAAAAGACAGCATATTAAATAAAGTTTCTTTGATTCGATCTGTTGTCGGCCGAGTGCCCATTCCTTCAATCGTCTTTAACTTTAAATGGCGTGCTGAACCTGCGATAACTCTCATAATATCTTCTGTCCATCCTTTTTCTTGTTATAATTGTATTTATTGTATAATATCTTCTGTCCTTTTTCAAGGGCATTCAAGTCGAGCAGTCACTCACCACCTGAAAGAGGTGGGAGTCTTCTCGACTGAGGTAAACCTTTTCACTCATACCGAACGAAAGGTATTTTATGCTTAATTGCCTAATTTTTTCCGGACTTTCTTGATTTCCTTTTTCGTAAGTCCCGCTGCCATAAGATAAACTTTAAAAGAACCATAATGTTCTAGAATGTGATCATATGCATTTTCAATCCACTCCGGTCTGGAAAACTCAAGTTCTTCAAGTCCATCATCAAGACGAAGCTTTACATTTTCTTTCAGATAGGTATGTGTCACTTCATAATTTGCAATAATATCTTCTTTTGATGCTCCGGCAAGTCCCATAAGAATCATTGCAAGTACTCCGGTTCTGTCTTTTCCCGCCTGACAATGAAATAAAATACATCCGTCCAGGTTATCTAAAATAAAATGAAAAATCCTGCAGATCATTTCTTTATATTCTACCAGCTTTATATAAAAAGCTCCGGGGTCGAATCCTTTTTCCTTTACTGCCCTTAAATCCAGTACATCCTCTGTGATCAATGGGCAATTCATATAGTTTACTGCCGCATTCCCCCGAAATGGATTTGGGTAAATAAGTGCTTCTTCTCTGCTTCGTAAGTCAATAATCGCTGACAGGCCATATTCTATCAGAAATGTTTTATCTTCTTCCGTAATATCTGTAAGATTCTCACTGCGAAGAAATTGATGGTGGTTTGTAACCGATCCTTTTTTTGTCGCATAGCCTCCCAGCTCCCTTACATTATATGCATTTTCCATTGGAAGGCAGGCATAATTCAAATTTGGATTTCTTTTCATAAGTATAATTTCTCTCCCATTCTTTTATCTACTCTCGGAGTTTTTCCCTCCCTTGCTTTTGTGGCTGATTTTCAAGTTTAAATATTCTTTGCAAAATTCAAATTTTTCTCCAGCGAGTATTGGTGTAGTTTCTGAAAATTATAGCCTTCTTTTTTCAGATAATCTACCGCTTCCGATGCCATTTTTAAAATATCTGCATTGGAATAAATGTCTCCTAGAGCAAAGTTCATCGTTCCGCTTTGCTTGACACCAAAAAATTCTCCGGGACCACGAAGTTTTAAATCTTCGTTAGCAATTTCAAACCCATCATTTGAATGGCCGATAATCGAAAGTCTTTCCATTGCCTCTTCTTTTTCTGAACCGGAAATAAATACGCAGTATGATTGTGCTTTTCCTCTTCCTACCCGCCCACGAAGCTGATGGAGCTGTGCAAGGCCAAAGCGTTCTGCATTCTCGATCACCATCACCGTTGCATTCGGAACGTCAACCCCTACCTCTACTACGGTAGTTGAAACCAATACCTGAATTTCATTTTTCGAGAAACGTTCCATAATCTCATTCTTTTCCGTTGATCGCATATGACCGTTTAGAGCGGCAACCGCAATGGAAGGAGGTAGTGCCTGCGAAAGCATACGTGCATACTCTTCCACATTTTCAAGGTCCATTTTTTCACTTTCTTCAATCATAGGACAAATGACATAGGCCTGATGCCCAAGTGCCACCTGTTTTCTGATAAATTCCCATGCCGCCGGTCGATAGGATGTTCCCACGACAGAATTTTTAATTGGCAGCCTTGATGCCGGCATTTCGTTCATAATACTAACATCTAAATCCCGGTATAGAATAATTCCCAAAGTACGCGGGATCGGCGTTGCGCTCATGACAAGAACATGCGGATCTCTTCCCTTTTTCATAAATGCATCTCTTTGCTTGACACCAAAACGATGCTGTTCATCTGTGACAATGAATGCAAGATTATCAAATAGTACATCGTCCTGAATCACTGCGTGTGTTCCAATTAAAATCTGAATCTCACCGGAAGCACATTTTTCTTTTATTTCTCTTTTTTCTCTGCCTTTTGTAGAACCGGTAAGCAGCGCAATAGAAATCCCAAGCGGTGACAAAAGATTCCTAAAGTTCTGATAATGCTGCTGTGCCAGTACTTCTGTCGGAGCCATCAGCGCCGCCTGATAACCGGAAAGTACTGCTGCATACATTGCCGTCATAGCCACGATTGTCTTTCCAGAACCAACATCTCCCTGTAAAAGACGGTTCATTGCCATCGTTCCGGAAAAATCCTGACGTATTTCACTCAATACTTTTTTCTGTGCTCCGGTGAGCGGATATGGCAGGCTTTCTATAAATCTTTTCACCGGTTCTTCCATAGGGATAATATAATGATTGAGTGCTTGCTCTTCCCTGTCTTTTACAAGTTCTAACGCACTGAAAAAGCGAAAGAATTCATCAAAAATAATTCTTTTCTTCGCTTCCATCAGATGTTCTGTTCCTGTAGGAAAATGGACTTCTTTCAGCGCTTTGTCTACCGGTTCAAGATCATAATACTTCCGAACAGACTCTGGAAGATATTCTTCCTCTCTGTACATTTCAAATGCTGCTGCTTGTGCTTTTTGCACTGTCTTATTGGAAAGCCCAGTTGTAAGCGGATATATCGGTTGAAATGTTTCCATTAGCTGTATATATTTTTCTTTTTTACAATATTCTGGTTGCTCGAACATAAGGCGGCCGTCCTTGTAGATTGGAGTCCCTGTAAAAATCCACCGTTCTCCCTGCTTTAATGTATTTCGCAGATAGGGCATATTAAACCATCGTACAAAAAGCTGTCCGCTGACATCGGCAATAAGCCCTGTACAAAGTTTTAATTTACGCACTGTTTTCAAATGAATCGGAGAAGAGATTTCCGCCTCAACAGAACATCTTTGTCCTGTCTTTATATCAGATATCGCGATTGGCTCAGGATACGTTGTATAACAGCGCGGATAATGATGCACTAACTGATCCACTGTCTCAATCTCAAGTCTTGCAAGCAGTTTTTCTGTCTTTTCTCCAATCCCTTTTATTTCTCTTACGGGTATTCCCATCCCGGCTCCTCCTTATCAGATTCATGTACTCTCGGATTCAAGAATTTCTTTTTTTAATGAAAAAGCAGGAAAGTCAAATAGCAAAATTCATCCATCTGCATTTGTAACCTTCCTGCTTTCTTACTTATTCAAAAACAACAGCGATTCCATGTCTTATTCACGAAATCGCTGTTGTAATGCTATGCTTATTCTACAGAAATCATATAATAATAAATCGGCTGACCGCCAAAGTTTACTTCTACTTCACATTCCGGGAACTTTTCTTCGATTTCATCAGAAAGTGCGTCTGCATCCTGCTTAGATACATCTGCTCCATAATAAAGACAGATCAGCTCTGAATCTTCATCCACCATAGTGGAAAGTAAGTCAATCGTTGTTTCCATCAGATCCTTTCCTACGGCTGCGATTCCGTCATCATTAATTCCCATGATGTCGCCATTATGAATCTCTTTTCCATCGATTGATGTGTCTCTTACAGCATAAGTAACCTGACCGCTTGCTATATCCTGGTAAGCATCTTTCATGTTCTCTGCATTCTCATCAACAGATGCCTCCGGCATATATCCGATCATCGCTGAAATTCCCTGAGGAATGGTCTTTGTAGGAAGAACAACAATCTTCTTATCTTCTGTTAAATCTCTTGCCTGCTCTGCTGCAAGGATAATATTCTTATTATTCGGAAGAATAAAAATATTCTTTGCATTCACCTGATCGATTGCATTCAGCATATCTTCTGTACTAGGGTTCATAGTCTGTCCACCTTCAATAAGGTAATCCACACCAAGACCTTTGAAGATATCTGTAAGGCCTTCCCCAGCAGAAACTGCGATAAATCCTACTTCTTTTGCAGGCTGTGCCTTTGCAGCTTCCTGTGCGGTAAGCTTTTCTTCTTCCGCTTCCTGCTGTCTCTGGCGGGCCGCCTCATTCTCAGCATCTTTAATCAGCTTCTCCTGATGTTCCAGGCGCATATTATCAATCTTCATATTAGAAAGAGCACCAAATGTCAATGCCTTTTCAAATGCCTGACCCGGATGATTTGTGTGTACATGCACTTTACAGATCTCTTCATCTGCAACTAATACTAAAGAATCACCGATAGAAAGGAAAAACTTCTTCAGTCCCTTCTCCTCTTCCTTCGTAAGTGGCTTATCTAATAAAATGATAAATTCTGTACAGTAACCAAACTTGATATCTGCTGTGGAAATATCTGCCTTTGGTGCGCTAATAACTGCAGAGGACATAGACGCTGCTTCTGCCGGAACTTCAATCTCTGTCACCTTACCGGTAAGTGCATCTACAATTCCCTGTAACACTTCCATAAGGCCCTGTCCACCGGAGTCTACTACGCCCGCTTCTTTTAATACAGGAAGCATATCCGGCGTTTTTGAAAGAACTTCGTAACCGTATGCTACGATTGCCTCGCAGAATTCGATCACATCCATATCTTCATCCACTAATTCTTCTGCCTTATCTGCCATTCCTTTTGCAACAGTAAGAATCGTTCCTTCTTTTGGCTTCATAACTGCCTTGTACGCTGTCTCTACCGCTCTTGTAAATCCTGCTGTAATCTCATCTTTCCCAAGAGAATCCGCCTTGGAAACTGCCTTGGTAAAGCCACGAAACAGCTGGGAAAGAATTACACCAGAGTTACCACGTGCCCCACGAAGAGAACCATTACTGATCGCTTTACAGATCGTAGCCATTGTCGGTTCTTCAACTGCTCCAACTTCTTTGGCAGCCGCTAAAATTGTCAGTGACATATTCGTTCCGGTATCTCCATCCGGAACCGGAAATACATTCAGTTCATTAATATAATCTTTTCGTGAATTGATGCGGTTTGCACCAGCTAAAAACAACTTCTGAAAAGACTTTGCGTCTATGGTGTGACTGTTCACAACATTTCCTCCTTATTTACCTGTTTTATCTATTATTCTTATATTAATTCTTTTATTCTTAGTATTTATTCTTTTACAAAATTTTACGAAAAGAAAATTCAACGCAGATTCCTACTTAATCTACAATACGAACTCCCTCTACATAAATATTGATCTTCTCTACACTCATACCGGTAAACTTCTCAACACGATACTTTACATTCTGGATTAAATTCTCTGTAACTGTAGCAATAGAGACACCGTATACTACAATAATATGAAAATCTATATAAATCTTATTATCGTTCACCTTAATATGAACACCTTTGCTTACATTATCTCTCTTTAAGAGCTGGGCAAAACCATCCTTTACATTAACGGATGCCATTCCAACAATACCAAAACATTCTAATGCATTAATTCCGGCGTAAGTTGCAATAACCTCTTCATCTATAATAACCTGACCTAAATCGGTGTGCATTTGTCCTTTCATATACTATCCCTCCGTTTATTATCGTTTTATATAGTATAACCTCTTTTCGGTGAAATTGGAACCACAAATTTTAAGTCGAGCAGCCGCGAGACTTGGCGCGTGATTCTGGTCAGCATAAGCTGACATATTCTTTTCAGAATCACTGCGCATCCTCGCGGAGCGTTTATCTCCCATTCCGTATCTTAATTTTGCATCTTAACTTTGTATTATATAAGATGAAACAAAACTGCTGCATACTCATATAGTATTATAAGGAACATAAGGGGGAGTTTTATGAAAAAATTATGCGGGTTCGCTCTTTTTTGTTTTTCCTTCGGTCTGTTCCTAAGCTGCTTTCTCACCGGTTTCGCAGTAAAATTTATTCTTCTGGTTATCAGTACCCTGTTAGGATATCTGCTGTTTTGTGAGCATGTCTGACAAATGTACTCTCGAAGCCTTCACTGCTCTTGCTTTTATGAGAAGATTCCGAGAGTACATATAAAGAAAAAAGAGGGAATCACTGATTCCCCCTTAACTCATATCTGCATACATTCCTGTAAGGACAAAGATTAGAGTCTTCTTTCATCCTCAGTGACAGTAAAACTACGCACGTTCTACTTTACCTGATCTTAAACAAGAAGTACAAACATACATTTTCTTAGAAGCTCCGTTCACTTTCACTCTTACAGACTTAATGTTGGATTTCCACATTTTGTTTGATCTTCTATGTGAATGACTCACTTTGATACCGAAATGAGCACCTTTGTCACAAATAGCGCATCTTGCCATGATAGCACCTCCTCGCGAATATACTTAAGTCTGACAGACTTACAACGAGTCTATACTATCAGAAATCAAAACAAATTGCAAGGAAAACTTTTAAAAATCTTTACTTTTTTTCGGAATCAACAACATCTACTACGGAACTCTCCGCCTGTGCTGCCTTATTGACAGCCGCTTCCACTTCCGGATCTACTTTATTCTCTGCCGTATCGCCTTTAATAATGGAAACCACTTTATTCACAGCATCCGGCACCATATCAAGCACCTTTGTTATCGCATCCTGGTCTCGGATATTCACAAGCTTTGTCTGTCCGTTATGGATAACTAAAATAGCACTAGGGGACATCTTACCACCAATTCCTCCGCCTGCGCTGTTTCCTTTTTCTTTATTAAAAGCTCCTGCGCCCATTCCAAAGGAAATGTCTACAAGTGGAAGAATAATGGTATCTCCAATCACCTGTGGTTCTCCTACAACGGTCTTTGATGATAATACATGATCCATTCCACCAAATAAAGAATTCACTGTTGTATCAAAATTCTGCTTATCCATAGTATACCCTCCTGTTTAATCTAAAATCATACGTTTAATCATTGTTCTCACACTTTTTTCTCTTAATATAGAAACAACCAGAACAAGTATATATCCCAGTCGGATTCTTCCCTTTCCTTCACACTGCGCCGCAAACACCTTGCGTTCAAAATCCGGATATAAAGAAAAACTCTCTCCATATTTCGGATAAAACACAGCAGCTATTCCGGTCACATATCCTGTATATGCCGGATCAGAACATCCAAAAGTAATCGTTCCCCGGAGTTTCTGTGGAAGAACATGCTTAAAGAAACAAATCACAATATCCTTTCCAAGCTCCAGCCACTCTCTCCATGGAAATTGATCTAAATTAGACTTTGCATCTTTTAAACTTTTTATTCTCGCTTTCCCTTTTTTAAAAAAGGAATCCTTTCTTTTTGATGATTTGTCTGTCTTTTCTTTTACCTGTTTTTCTGTTGATAATTCCTTATGGGAAGCCGCATCCTTTACGCTCTCCCCACTGTAACTTCCTTCTGACTCTTTTTCTTTCAGGAGATCTTCTTCCGGTTTTTCTGTTGCAGAGACTTTCCCTTCTGATATTGTAACAGGCAGTTCTTTTTCTTTCTTCTGTGATTCCTTCTTCCTGTTCTCTTTTTCTTTTCTACGTTTTTCCTGCGCTTTTTCTGCCTTTTTCTTTTGCCTTTCAAGAAATTCCTTTTGATTTCCGGCAATCTGATGCCCCAGTATTCTTATTCGATAATCAAATACCTTCTCTATGTAGCTGGCCTTAAAATAAAAAAGCCAGCACAGCCAGGTAACCCTTACCGAAAACTCAGGCGAAACCTGCTCTTCTTTTTCTAACTTAAAAGAATACCGAAGAGATGCCAGCAGCACGAGCAGTAAAACTCCGACAAGCAACAGGAGCAGTATCCCAAGTATTTTCAATAATATAAATAATACATGCAGCACATTTTCCCTCCTGTTTTAAAACTTCTCCAGATATTCCTTCATCTCGTAGATACAATCATTATTATACCCTGTCTGCACAAGTTTTAACACAATCTCGTACGCTTCTTTTATAGAACCTGCTATTCCCAGCAATCGTAGATTGTTATTTTGATAAAACTTCTGCCGCATCTCTCTTGACGAAAGCACATACATGATCGTATCTCCACTACAGGAAGTAGTGATTCCATACCAGAGTCCTTTCTTCCATATAAAAGGATGGCGGACTCCCCGCAAGATACTTTTCGCATCATGGGAAATCGTCTCACCGATTATGATGTTTTCCGATATAGTCACCATAAGACCGCCTCCTGTCACTTTTTATTTTACATGAGTATGTGTAAATAAATGCTCATTACAATACTCATAATTCCCGTTACACTTTGAACAATAACGAAATTCTAAATCAGGGTCATCAAGTTCTGTCTTCCCGCATACGGCACATTTATGACGATACGGCTTATTTGATACCGCGGAAGATGCTTTACGATATGCCCGCTTTCTTTGAATCTCTTTTGGCGAAACTCTTTTATAATTCCTTGAAGAAATGTAGAACAAAAGAAAGTTTAGTAAACTGACTACGATCGCAACTTTAGATCCTATATTGCCAGTCATAAAATTATATGCTAGGAGTGCAACATCCACCCATGCCAGCCACTTTACTTTAACCGGCACGATTCCATAAAGGTATACTCGCATCTCCGGAAAAATCGTTGCATATGCTAAAAACATCGACAGATTCAAATAGAATGTATCCATAAAGATCATCGTAGACGGATAAATAAAATATACAACAAAGGATGCTGCAATTGTTGCGATCACTCCGAGGAAAATATACATATTAAAACGGAATGCTCCCCATACCTGCACCAGCGATTCCCCTATGGAGTAATAAAACATTAATACAAATATAATAAAAATAATGTTGGCATTCGGCGGTACAATGAGGAAACCAAGCAGTCTCCAAACCTGTCCATGAAGTATCATATACGGGTTCAATGCAACATAATAGTAATAAGAACCCTTTGTCATAATATTAAGCACCGCTCCTATCGCATAAAGCATCACAATATACAGCGGCAGATTACGTATCGCATATCTTCCAAATTTACGTTCCAGCTTGTCTAGCCAGTTCATAGCACGCCTCCTTTAATATTTTTTATGATATAAACATCAGCAGCCGGAAATTCCGGCTGCATCCTGTTTATTTAAAATGTTTGTTTTTTGCAATGATCGCCCCGGCAGCTAAAGTCATCAATAAAGAGATTCCCACAACAATCCAGAAACCATATGGGTTATTTGCAAAAGGAATTCCTCTGACGTTCATGCCAAGCGCACTTGTAACGATCGTCGGCACTGTAAGTACGATCGTGATAACAGATAAAAACTTCATCGCAATATTTAAGTTATTAGATATAACAGAGGCAAAGGCATCCATTGTTCCACTTAAAATATCACTGTAAATCTTTGCCATCTCTATTGCCTGTTTATTTTCAATGATAACATCTTCCAACAATTCTTCGTCATCTTCATAGCGTGGAATCGATGTGTTACGCATCAGCTTCTCAAGAACAACTTCATTACCTCGTAAAGATGTTGTAAAATACACAAGGCTCTTTTCAAGATCAAGCATCTCTATCAATTCCTGATTTCTCTGAGAAATATGAAGCTTCTTCTCTACTTCATCGCTTTTCTTGTCAATAATCTTCAGATACTGCAGAAACATCGTTGCATTACGATAAAGCATCTGATAAATAAAACGAGTTCTTTTAAACGTATAAAAATCCTTCACTCTTCCATCCATAAATACGGTCAATACCGGTGAATCTACAAGACAGACGGTGAATATATACTTATCGGTAAAGATAATTCCAAATGGTATCGTATAAAAATATTCCTTGCCTTTACGCTCTTCTATCGTCGGAATATCCAGGATAATTAATGTATAATTCTCCTCCACCTGTATACGGGAACGTTCCTCTTCATCCAAGGGGCTTTTTAAGTCGTCAACATCAATGTTGAACTGGTCTGCTATCGTAGTTAATTCTTCTGACGTAGGGTTGGTAAGAGCTATCCAGCATCCTTCTTCTGCCACTGCAACCTTGCGAATCCCCGAATCGGTCGTTTTAAAAATTCTTATCATGAGACTTCCCTCTTTCAACAGTTTATAAGATTCCAGCCGGTGCTTCTTTATCTTAGTCTTAATCTTAGTCTTCATCTTATACTTTTTACCTTGTCAAAACGAAAGAAAGAGTCCGTTTCGCGGACTCTTACAGGACTGAAACCGTTTGATTTTATTATAAGAAATATCTAATACTTTGTCAAACGCATTTCTGTTATTTTTCCTCTTTTTTACCTGGTATCAAAAGAATCGTTCCGGCTGGTACAATAAGGTTATATAATATCCGGTTTACCTTTGCCAGCTCTTCAAAACTCATCGAAACATTTTTCAGGATACCTCCTAATGTATCTCCTTCTTTTACTACATACGGCCGGAAGTCTACTTTTCCCTGTCCCCTGCAATCTGGCACGCAGATTTCTTCGCCGGGCTGTAAATTATATATATCTACAAAAGGATTCAGATCAAGCAACGTCCGTACCCGGCAATGGTATTTCTGTGCAATAGAATAAAGCGTATCTCCTTTTTTTACCGCATATACCGGACCGGGACATTTTCTCTTGTCACATATGTTTACATACACTTTTTCGCTCATAAATGCTCTTCCTTTTTACTTCCTCAATTATAAAATATGATGCTGTTACAAAAGATGTTCCCGCCATACCCAAATAGGTACACTCGGAATCTTTTTTCAAAATTTGTTGTATTTTACGTCCAACTCGTTTATAATAGTTTGGATATTTGGAAAATTACTTACCTTATTATTAATACACATTTTACTAAAGGAGATGATTGATCAATCATGAAACACGCATTAGGAATTGATATTGGTTCTACTACAGTTAAGGTAACCGTCATTGATGAGAGCCATGCTATCCTTTTTTCAGATTACAAACGACATTTTGCAAATATTAAAGGAACATTACAAACTTTATTATCTGAAGCCAGAGCGAAACTTGGGAATCTGACAATTCATCCGACGGTAACCGGTTCTGGTGGAATGTCTATTTCAGAGTATTTACATATTCCGTTTTGTCAGGAAGTAGTCTGTGTGGCAAATGCATTGCAGGACTATGAGCCAAAAACAGATGTTGCAATTGAACTTGGCGGTGAAGATGCCAAGATTATTTATTTTAATAACGGAATTGAACAGCGTATGAATGGTGTATGTGCCGGTGGTACCGGCTCTTTTATTGACCAGATGGCCAGCCTTTTACAGACAGATGCTACCGGTCTTAATGAATATGCCCGTAATTACGATACGCTTTATCCGATTGCTGCCCGCTGTGGTGTTTTCGCAAAGTCTGATATTCAGCCTTTAATTAATGAAGGAGCTACAAAAGAGAATCTTGCTGCTTCTATTTTTCAGGCAGTAGTAAACCAGACGATCAGTGGTCTTGCCTGTGGTAAGCCGATCAAAGGTTACGTTGCATTTCTCGGCGGACCTCTTCATTTTATGCCGGAATTAAAGAATGCTTTTATCCGTACTTTGAATCTAGATGAAGAACATATTATAGACCCACCATATTCTCATCTTTTTGCTGCAAAGGGCGCTGCTCTTAATGCAAAGGAAGAATGCTTTTTTACAATGGATGAGCTTTTAAAAGAATTCGAATCTGATATAAAGCTTGCTGTAGAAGTCGAACGTATGGAACCTCTTTTTAAAGATGAACAGGAATATGATGCATTTATTAAAGAGCATAATCAGTTCAAAGTAAAAAAGGCAGATTTAGCTACATACAGCGGCAAATGCTATCTTGGTATTGATGCCGGTTCCACAACAACAAAACTTGCTTTAGTCGGAGAGGACGGTTCTCTTTTATACCGTTTCTATGATAATAACAACGGAAGTCCATTAAACACAACGATTCGTGCGATGAAGGAGTTAAAAGAACTTCTTCCTCCTTCTGCTAAGATTTCCGGTTCCTGTTCTACCGGTTACGGTGAGGCATTGATCAAAGCCGCATTACAGCTTGATCATGGAGAAGTAGAAACGATGGCACACTATTATGCCGCTGCTTTCTTTGAACCGGATGTAGACTGTATCTTAGATATCGGCGGTCAGGATATGAAATGTATTAAGATCCGCAATCACGCTGTAGATAATGTTCTCTTAAATGAGGCCTGCTCTTCCGGATGTGGTTCTTTCATTGAAACTTTTGCGAAGTCCTTAAATTATTCTGTTGCTGATTTTGCCAAGGTTGCTTTGTTTGCCCCGTCTCCAATTGACTTAGGTTCACGCTGTACTGTGTTCATGAATTCCAAAGTAAAGCAGGCACAGAAAGAAGGGGCAAGTGTTGGTGATATTTCTGCCGGTCTTGCTTATTCTGTTATCCGTAACGCTTTATTAAAAGTAATTAAGCTTACTGATCCAAAACAGCTTGGTAAAAAAATCGTCGTACAGGGCGGTACGTTCTATAATGATGCGGTTCTTCGCAGTTTTGAGCGTATATCCGGCTGTCATGCTGTTCGTCCGGATATTGCCGGTATCATGGGCGCTTTTGGTGCTGCTTTAATCGCACGAGAGCGAGAAGATGAAACGGGTGATACAAAAATGCTCTCTATTGATGAGATCATCCATCTTGAATACACTACTTCCATGAGCCGCTGCCAGGGATGTAACAACCACTGTATTCTTACTATTAATAAGTTTAACAACGACCGTCAATTCATTTCCGGTAACCGTTGTGAACGTGGTCTTGGTCTTGAGAAAAATCACGAACATGTACCAAACCTTTATGAATATAAATATAAACGTATTTTCGGATATAAATCTTTAAAACCAGACGAGGCAAAGCGTGGTGTGATCGGTATTCCAAGAGTATTGAACATGTATGAGAATTATCCATTCTGGCATACATTTTTTACAAATCTTTCCTTCCGGGTTATGCTTTCTCCAAAGTCATCCAGAAAGATTTACGAGCTTGGTATTGAATCCATTCCTAGTGAGTCTGAATGTTATCCTGCCAAGATCGCGCATGGTCATGTTATGTGGTTACTGCAAAAGGGAATCCACACTATTTTTTATCCTTGTGTTCCTTATGAAGAGAATCAAATGCAGGGTTCTAACAACCACTATAACTGCCCTATTGTAACTTCTTATGCAGAAAACATTAAAAATAACATGGAAGAACTTCGTGACCCGGATGTTCTCTTTATGAATCCATTCCTGGCACTTGATAACGAAGAAGCTTTAAAAGTACGTTTGTACGATGAATTATCAAAACATTTTGATGTGACAAAAGAAGAAATTAACCATGCCGTTGAAGAAGCATATAAAGAAGCTTCTCGAGTAAGAAAAGATGTACAGGCAAAGGGAGAAGAAACTCTTGCTTACCTTGCTGAAACCGGTAAAATGGGTATCGTCCTCTGTGGCCGTCCATACCATATCGACCCGGAAATTAATCATGGTATTCCGGAACTGATCAACTCTTTCGGCATCGCCGTATTAAGTGAAGATTCTATCTGCCATTTAGGTCATGTAGAACGTCCGTTAATCGTATCTGACCAGTGGATGTATCATTCCCGTCTGTATGCCGCTGCAAACTATGCAAAGAAGAATAAACAGCTTGAAGTTATTCAGCTTAACTCTTTCGGTTGTGGTCTTGATGCTGTAACAACAGATCAGGTAAATGATATTATGACCAATTCCGGACGTATTTACACTGTCCTTAAGATTGATGAGGTTAACAATTTAGGCGCTGCCAGAATCCGTATCCGTTCTCTGATTGCTGCGGTAAAGATCAGAAATCGTAAGCACATCGAGCCACATCCGGTTCCGGCAAATATTACAAAAGTAGAGTTTACAAAAGAAATGAAGAAGGATTACACGATTCTGATCCCACAGATGTCTCCAATTCATTTTGACTTGCTCACTCCTGCCTTCCGCCACTGCGGATACCATGTAGAAATTCTGCCGGAAATGGGAAAACACGCTGTAGATGCCGGCTTAAAATATGTAAATAACGATGCCTGCTATCCATCTCTTATCGTAGTCGGCCAGATCATGACTGCCTTAACTTCCGGTAAGTATGACCTCAACAAAACGGCAGTTATTATCTCTCAGACAGGAGGCGGCTGCCGGGCAACGAACTATATCGGCTTCATCCGTCGTGCATTAGAAAAGAATGGCTACGGCCAGATTCCAGTTATCAGTTTAAGTGTACAGGGAATCGAAAAGAATGAAGGATTTAAGTTTACGCCTGCGCTCTTAGTTCGCGCACTCCAGGGTGTTATCTACGGAGATTTATTTATGCGTGTTCTTTACCGCGTCCGCCCATATGAGAAGGTAAAAGGTTCTGCGAACCACTTACACGAAGTGTGGAAGAAGCGTTGTATTAAATCTCTTGAAAAGGCACGTTACGGTGAATTCAAGAAAAATATTCGTGGAATCATCCATGATTTTGATAAACTGCCAATTACCGATGAAAAGAAACCTCGTGTTGGTATCGTTGGAGAAATCCTTGTAAAATTCCTTCCGGATGCAAACAATCATCTGGTAGAACTTTTAGAGGAAGAAGGAGCGGAAGCAGTAATGCCTGATTTATTAGACTTTATGTTCTACTCTTTCTATAACAGTAATTTTAAGGCAGAGTACCTTGGAAAGTCTGCTAAGGCTGCTAAGTTATGTAACATGGCAATTTCTGCACTGGAGGCTTATCGAGGCTTCCTTCGAAAAGAATTAGAGCGAAGCGACCGTTTCACTGCACCACCTCATATTAAAGAGCTTGCCGAATACGCAAAACCTATTGTATCGCTCGGTAATCAGACCGGAGAAGGATGGTTCTTAACCGGGGAAATGGTTGAACTTATCAAACAGGGCGCACCAAATATTGTCTGTACCCAGCCTTTTGCCTGTCTGCCAAACCACGTTGTTGGTAAAGGCGTTATCAAGGAACTTCGCCGTAAATATCCAGAATCTAACATTGTAGCAATTGATTACGATCCGGGAGCAAGTGAAGTAAACCAGATTAATCGAATCAAGCTGATGTTGGCAACAGCACAAAAAAAGTTAAATACTGATTGCTAAAATAAAAATTTTTAAAAAATAAAAAAGCTATATATCCCCTGTGCTTCAAAAGCGTACAGAGGATATATAGCTTTTTTATGTAAAACTCACTTTTTCTTTTTCCTTTTTTCTTTTCACTTTTCCTTCTTTTAAACATAGTCAAGAAAAGCTTCTTCATATTCCTGCCATTTTTCATACCAGATCAGACATTGTTCCTGGTATTCTTCTTCTATTTTTTCAAACTGTTTTTGCAATTCTTCTTTTTTTATTTTCCAATTACCCGATTGATACTCTTCAAAAGTAACGGTCTGCTCTGCTGATTCTATTTCTTCCTGCTGTTTTTCAAGCTGTATCTCATACTTTTCCAGCTCTTCTTTTGCAAGAGCCAGCTGCCAGTCTGTATAGGATTGTTCTGTACTAAATCTTGCAGTCTGATGCCTTTCTTTTGATGGCACAGCAAAAAGTCCTTCTACTAACGCTGTATTTTCTGCTTCTACTACCTCCGCCCACGTCTGGGTTCCCTCTCTTTTTTTCTTTAACATATGAAGGTAATGTTCATAGCCAAACGGATAATACTTTACTCCGTCTTCTTCAAATAATAAAAGGGCATCCGCAACTTTACTGACAAAATATCTGTCATGGGAAATAAAGAGCATCGTACCGGTATACGCTGCAAATGCAGATTCCATCGTTTCTTTTGCCGGCAGGTCCATATGATTTGTCGGTTCGTCCAGCACCAGAAAGTTTGGACGGCTTTCAAGAATTTCAGCTAATACTAACCTGCTTTTTTCCCCTCCGGATAAATCAGATATTTTCATATTTGCTTTTTGTGAACGAAATAAATACTTTCCCAAAACCTGACGTTTTTCTTTTTCTGTTAACTTAGGAAAACATTCTCCAAAATATTCTTCTACTCTTTTTTCCGAAGATATTTCTCCTGAATGCTGGTCAAAATATCCTGTCATAATTCCATTCCCAATCACGTATTTTCCTGAAATTGGAGGCAGTTCTCCAATAATTGTTTTGAAAAATGTACTCTTTCCCGCTCCATTCGCTCCAAGAACAGCGATTTTTTGTCCTCGTCGTATTCGCAAAGTGAGTTCTTTAATCGGATGTTCTATTGTATATCCAATTTTTAAATGCTCTGTTTCTAATACATTTTTAGCTCCCAATGTAATCGGTTCTAACTTTTCTTTAAAAACATATGCCTCTTCTTTATCAGGTCTTTCCACCCGCTGCATCCGTTCCAATACTTTTTTCTTTGAGCGAGCCATGGATGCCTTTTTCGGCTTATGTTTAAACTTTTCAATCAGTTCATTTAGTCTCGCAATTTCTTTTTGCTGTGCATCGTATTTTTTTTGCTGCACTTCCCGCTGCTTTTCTTTTTGTCTTTTATATTCTGTATAATTTCCAACATAGCGTGTCAGCTTTCCATCGGCAAGTTCATAAATAATTTCTGTTGTGCGATCAACAAAAAAACGATCATGTGAAACCATAATGACTGCCTTTTCATAGGAAGTCAGATACTCTTCCAGCCATTCTACAGATGCTATATCCAGATGATTTGTCGGTTCATCCAACAACAAAATATCCGGTTTTGATAATAAAAGTTTGATAAGTGCTAACTTTGTCTGCTCCCCACCGGAAAACTGTTTGATCTTTTTCTTTTTATCTTCTTTTTGAAATCCAAATCCAGTAAATATCCGGTCATATTCTTTTTCAAAATAATACCGCTCTCTCGAAAAAATATCCTCTTCATTAATAAGAGATATGATTTCCTGCTCTACCGTTTTTTCTACATCCTGAAAACTTTGCTGATGCAAAAACCCAATCGAAAGTTCTCGATCGGTCTTTATTCCTTTTCCAAAGTTTTTATCATCTCTGTCAAGAGATAATTCCCCACTGATGAGACGCAAAAGTGTCGTTTTCCCTGCTCCGTTTCGCCCAACGACCGCTACTTTTTCCCGACCTTTTACAGAAAAATCAATATGATCAAGAACTGTCTTTCCTCCAAGGGAAACTGTTCCATTTTCAATCTGATAACGCATTGCTATTCTCCTTCGGGCAGTCGGTATACGACATCTCCACTTTTACCACCCGATTTACTGCACAGACAAACACCATAAATTTCCATCGTTTTATCTACAGCTTTACACATATCATAAATGGTAAGAAGCGCAATCTGCACTCCGGTCAGTGCTTCCATTTCTACTCCGGTTTTCCCTGTAGTTTTTGCCTCACATACTGCCGTTACGCTGCAGCTTTCTTCCTGCATAATAAAATCCACTGTTATTGAAGTAAGATTTAAAATATGACATAACGGAATCAATTCGGATGTTTTCTTTGCCCCCATAATTCCGGCAATACGGGCAACTCCCAAAACATCTCCTTTTTTCATATCCTGATTTTTTATTTTTTCGTAACATTCTCTGCTCATACGGATCGAGCCTTTGGCAACGGCTGCCCTCTTTGTTTCAATCTTATCACTCACATCTACCATAACTGCATTTCCATTTTGATCAAAATGCGTATACTCCATGTTTTTTCCCTTCTGTTTTCTTTCTTATGTTTTTCTTCTATTTTTTCTTCTATTTTTTGTTTCTATTTTCTATTTCTATTTTTTATTTTTCTTCTTTATTTTCCAAAGCCGCAATTCGGGAAAGTGCAAACGGAACAGTTTAAGCATAGTCCGCCTTCTCCTAATTCTGCCAGTTCTTCTGCTGTTATTTTATCATCTGCCATAATTCGAGGAAGCGCCAGATCAAAAATCGTTCTTTTTGCATACATAACACAACCCGGCAGGCCGACAATCGGAATATCTTCATTATAATAACTTAATAAAAACATAGCCCCCGGCAGTACCGGTGCTCCGTAAGAAACAATTTTGGCACCGGTATTTTTAATGGCAAGCGGTGTTTTATCATCAGGATCCACACTCATGCCACCTGTACAAAGAACCAGATCCGCTCCTTTTTCAATGAGAGAAAGGATTGCTTTTGTAATCTTCTCATGATCATCATTACAGACTACCTGGCCGATCACTTCCGTATCATAATCTGCCAGTTTTTCTTTAATTACGGGGGTAAATGTATCTTCAATTCTGTGATAATATACTTCATTTCCGGTAGTAACAATTCCAACTTTTTTATGGACAAACGGTTTTAATGAAAGAATGGTCTGACCTTCACAGACAGCCTTTGCACTTTCCATCTTTTCTTTTTCAATCACGAGCGGAATAATTCTTGTTCCGGCAAGCTTGTCTCCCTTTTTTACCGCAAAATTTCCATGACGGGAAGCAATCATCATCTCACCCATACTATTTACTTTTTTGATTTTATCACTGTTTACTTTCAGCAGTCCATCTATATCTGCCACCAGCTCAATCTTTCCCTCTTTTACTGGTGTCGGATGCATATACTCTCCCTGACACATCTCTCTTAAAATTTCTGCTGCTTCATTCTCATGCAGTTTCTTCTCGCCTTTTTCCCAAATATATACGTTATCCTTTCCAACACTGAGTAATACGGGAATATCCTCCTCCGTAATCACATGTCCTTTCCGAAAAACAGCGTCTTTTGTAACTCCTTTTATAATCTGTGTAATATCATGACACAATACCTGACCTACTGCATCCTGTGTTTTCATTAATTTCATTCTTTTTTCCTCTTTTATATTTATATGCTATAATGTTGGGGTCAAAACTTAACATCTTCAATCAATATGTCAAATGTACCGCCACATGCCATTCCAACTCTGGCTGCTACATCTGCATCCATGACAAAATGAAATAGAAAAGCTTTTCCGCTTCCGATCATTTCACATCCTTTTTCAATAACCTTACTTTCTGCCAGACCACCTCCAACACTTCCCAAAATAGACTTATCTTCAAAAATCAGCATCTTTGCCCCTTCTTTTCTCGGCGAAGATCCCTGTGCTTTTAATATTGTTGCCATTGCACACGGACGACTTTGTGAAAGCCACTCTGAAAGCACTTCATAATCTAATTCCGTCTGCACTTTTCCATCTGTCTTTTTCGTTCTTTTTGTCAAAATAAGCTCTGCAAGAATCGATACTGCAATTTCTGGCGGCGTTACCCCTTTAATCGGCAGCCCGATCGGATTGTGAACCTGGGCGATTTTTTCTTCTGAAATCCCCATGCCCTTAAACATCGTAAACTGGGCACTTACTCTTCTTTTGGAACCAATCATGCCAAGATATCCCGGCATTTCATGCGTTAAAATATAATAAAGGCAGTCCCCGTCACAACTATGCCCTCTCGTAACAATTGCCACATAATCATTTTTATTAATATGTAATTCCGGAAGCACAGTTTTAAACTCACCACAAATTACATTCTTTGCCTCTGGAAAACGTTCCTTGTTGGCAAATTCCTGCCTCTCATCGATCACCCAGACAGCAAATCCTGTTTTTGCGGCAAACTCACATAGATACTTGGAAATGTGGCCACCTCCAAGAATGATCAGACGTTCTTCTTTCGCAATCGGCTCAAAAAATCTCAGTGTATTCTCCTCTTTTAAAAGAAGCGGCTGATAAGAAAATCCAGGTTCTGCCGGCTCTATAATACTTCTTCGCAAAAAAACTTCTGTATTAGGTGCCGGAACACTCTCTCCTTCTGTTGAAAAAATTTCTGTCACCAGATTACAGACTTTATCTTCTAATAAATACTTTATCAGCTTCTTTTTTAACTGTCCTTCCATCTGTCAAATGTCTCCTTTAATTTTCACTTTCTACATTATAATAACATTATTATAACAACAATATTCTTTTATCTCAAGTTCTACTCTTGCATCACTCGATTAGAAAACTTTATTATTTTGCAATTTTCCCTGCATATTCTTGCATTTTTAAAAAAACATATTGAAATACTTTTTATTTTATGATACTTTAGTATTGTTTGCTATATAACAATACAGCATTACTCTCTGGAGAGTCTTTACCGCGATGTAAAGCGCCGAAGGTGTACGGCAGTATATCTGCTAATCTCTCAGGCAAAAGGACAGGGCACTATATATGCATGTTTAACTCTTTTGAGGGCTGATGATGGGTATCAGTCCTTTTTGTGTCTTTAGAAAACTGTAGATTCTTACTTTGCAAAGGCAGTTTCCCCTTTTCCGAGATGATTTTTCAGGAGAATCAATTGTAATATGGTTATTCATATTGTATTTCACACAGAAAAATCTATTAAGAAAGGAAAGATAGAATTATGCCTTTTATGCAATCAGGCATAGTCTGTCAAAACAAGTAATATGTTTGGAACAATCAACACAATCTTAACAAAGATTGACGATTTAGTATGGGGTGTCCCGTTAATCGTCATGATTCTGGCAACCGGTATCTTTCTGACAATCCGTTTAAAAGGTATTCAGGTTCGTAAACTTATCCTCGCTTTTAAGTACATGTTCTCTAATGAAACGGACGGAGAACATGGAGAAATTTCCAGTTTCGGAGCATTATGTACCGCTCTTTCTGCTACGATCGGAACCGGAAACATCGTTGGTGTTGCTACGGCTATCGTTGCCGGCGGACCGGGTGCACTTTTCTGGATGATCGTTGCTGCCACTGTTGGTACAGCTACAAAGTACTCCGAATGTCTTCTCGCCATCAAATACAGAACGGTTGCAGACGATGGACATATTGTCGGCGGACCATTTTATTACATAGAAAAAGGTATGGGTGAAAACTGGAAATGGCTTGCGAAAATCTTTGCTGTTTTCGGTGTTATGGTAGGTCTTTTAGGTATTGGTACCTTCTCACAGATCAATGGTATTACCAGTGCGGTAAATAATTTCTTTGATGAAAACAATGCCTGGACAGTACAGTTATTTGGACGAGAATATTCCTGGACAGTAGTCATTGCCGGAATTATTTTAACTATTTTCGTTGCTTTTGTTATCATCGGAGGGCTTCGAAGAATTTCTGCTGTAGCACAGGTTGTTGTTCCATTTATGGCTGTCGCTTACATCATTGCCGCTGTTTTAATTTTAATCCTTAACTATAAAGCGATTCCTGGCGCTGTTGTAGAAATCGTTCAGAGTGCTTTTGGTATGCGTGCGGTTGCCGGTGGTGCTCTTGGTGCTATGATGCTTGCTATGCAAAAAGGTATTGCCCGCGGTATTTTCTCTAACGAGGCCGGTATCGGAAGTGCACCAATTGCTGCTGCCGCTGTACAGACTACAGAACCAGTAAGACAGGGACTTGTATCTATGCTCGGTACAGTTATTGATACTATCATCATTTGTACAATGACTGGTCTTTCTATTGTCATCACTGGAAGCTGGGACAAAGGACTTGAAGGTGTTGCTGTTACAACAAGAGCATTTCAGGTTGGACTTCCTTTCCCTGGAAGGGTATCTGCTTTTATCTTAATGCTCTGCCTTGTATTCTTTGCATTCACTACTATTCTCGGATGGGACTACTACAGTGAAAGATGTCTTGACTATCTTACAGGAAACAATAAAAAAGTAGTTCGTACTTACCGCTGGATCTACATTGCCTGCGTATTTATCGGACCATACATGACTGTTTCTGCTGTATGGACAATCGCAGATATTGTAAATGGTCTTATGGCGATTCCAAACCTGATTGCCCTTCTTGCCTTAAATGGTGTAGTTGTGGCCGAAACGAAAAAGTATTTTCAAAAATTCTGATTGATAGGTTAAAGAAACGAAAACCAGAAATATTATATAGACTAAAATGTGAAGATAGTCGCGGCGTAGAAAATGCCTGACCGGCATTTTTACTTGCTCCGACATCACATTTTAGTCTATATAATATTTCTGGTTTTTACGTTCTTTGGCTCCAGATGAAATCCGTATTTTTGTCTGTGGGAAAGAGGGGATTGTCCAAAAGTCTACGATTTTATACCAACTGTTGGTTTAGGATAGACAAAAAAAGAAAAAATAATACACTCCATCTGCTCTGTAGTCGCTGTATTTAAGATGCTCATTCGCATCTTAAACACGCTCCGAAGCCGCATCTGGAATGTATTATTTTTTCTTTTTTCTGTCTAATTTAAATCCACAATTGGTTCATATCCTTCTGTATATATCTATCTTATATCCTTACTGAAATTCCTTTTTCTCTAAGATATTGTTTCAGGTCCATTATTTCCAATTCTTTAAAATGAAATAAAGATGCTGCTAATGCTGCATCTGCTTTACCTTCATTAAATGCATCGTAAAAATGTTCTTTTGTTCCTGCACCACCGGAAGCGATAACCGGAATCGATACATTTTCTGAAATCATACGTGTCAGTTCTAAATCATAACCTGCTTTTGTTCCGTCACAATCCATACTAGTAAGAAGAATTTCTCCTGCGCCAAGCTTTTCTGCTTTCATCGCCCATTCTACGGCATCAAGCCCCATATCCACTCTTCCACCGTTTTTAAAAATATTCCAGCCGCCATCTTTTCTTCTTTTTGCATCAATAGCAACAACCACACACTGGCTTCCAAATTTATCTGCTGCTTCGCTGATCAGTTCCGGTCGCACAATTGCTGCTGAATTGACAGAAACTTTATCTGCTCCTTCACGAAGAATTACTTTAAAATCATCTACTGTTCGTATTCCTCCACCAACAGTAAACGGAATGAAAACCTTTTCTGCTACTTTTCGCACCATATCCACTACGGTATTTCTTGCATCAGAAGATGCTGTTATATCGAGAAATACAAGTTCATCTGCCCCGGCCTTATCATATGCTTCTGCAATAGCTACCGGATCTCCAGCATCGATTAAATTAACAAAATTCACACCTTTTACTACTCTGCCGTCATTAACATCAAGACAGGGAATAATTCTTTTTGTAAACATATCTATCTCCTTTTATAACTCCACAAAATTCTTGAGAATCTTCAGACCAATCTCACTACTTTTTTCTGGATGGAACTGACAGGCAAATACATTGTCATGTTCCACAGCTGCATGAATTAATGTAGAATACTCTGTCGTTGCCGCTACATCTTCCTCTCTTCCTGCTTTTAGATAATAAGAATGTACGAAATAGACATACGAGTCCTGTGGGACATCCTTAAAAATCCTTGCATTTTCTTTTATTTTAACAGAATTCCATCCCATATGCGGAATCTTAATTCCCTCTTTATCCGGAATCCTTAAAATCTCTCCCGGCAAAATCCCAAGGCCTTTTACACCTGGTGTTTCATCACTTTTTTCAAAAAGAAGCTGCAACCCAAGACAAATCCCCAAAAATGGAATCTTTCTCTCTACTACTTCGTAAATCACTTTATCAAGTCCATATGAGCGAAGCTTTTCCATGGCATCTCCAAATGCTCCGACCCCTGGCAAAATAACTTTATCACTATTTAAAATCTGCTCACGATCACGTGTGATTATTACCTCTTCTCCAAGATGCAATAATGCTTTTTCTACACTTTTAATATTTCCGGCATCATAATCGATAATTGCAACCATCTTCTTCATCCTCCTGTACTTCATTCCTTTTTATTCTAGTTGAAAAACATTTATTTTGCAAGATTTATCTATAAAAAATTCAAATCTCTATCTTCATTCCTTGTCGAAATTTCATCATTGATTTTTGGTAAGATTTGTTATATGATATTTGTAACCATAGTACATTATAATAATTCCAATCAGGAAAGGGGATACATAAATGAAATCAACATATAATGTAGAATTTGCAGGAAACCAAATTGAAAGCAAAGAGGTTATTGCAAAAGCAAAAAAAGTCTGGGTAGATGCAGGTAATAAAGACCGTAAAGTTAAAGATTTAAAAACGATGGATTTATACCTGAAACCAGAAGAGAACGCCGTATACTACGTATTCAACGAAGAAGAATCCGGAAGTTTTCCACTATATGAATAATACTGATCTGTAGATTTGGTATAGACGAAAAAAAGAAACAATACCATATCCCATCTGCTCTGTAGTCGCTGTGTTTAAGATGCTCGTCCGCATCTTAAACACGCTCCGAAGCCGCATCTGGGATATGGTATTGTTTCTTTTTTTCTGACTATCGCAAATCCATAGCTGGTAAGAATGGGAATTCTCCAGAGGGATACGGCTATCCATGGAATTAAATTCTAAAGGATTGACATTCAAATGGTTGGTTCAAGGATGCCCCGGCATTCTTATTGCGAGATAGGAATCATCTCACATTTGATATACAGATTTTTATTTAAACGAAGACCATAGATTTTAGGACAAACAAACCTTTTATTTTTTAACTGATTTCTGGGATGATATTAGACAGTCACTGAAGAAATATCTATTATTAAATTGCAAATTCAGATTAAACAGAAAAAAGAAAAAAGGATATATTCCAGATGCGGCTTGGGAGTGGGTTTAAGATGCGAATAAGCATCTTAAATCCAGCGACTACAGAGCAGATGGAATATATCCTTTTTTCTTTTTTCGTCTACACCAAATCTACAAAATCTACAAAATCAACAGTCCATAAATGAGCATAAAATATTCTGGGAGTTTTCCTTCTTCTACCCACTGTAATTCCTGATTCAGATACTTTGTTACCGTTTTGCCAACATTTCCTCCTAATGATTCTATTGAATAACGCATTTTATCCTGAAAACGGCAAGGTTCACCAGATACGCGTGTACATTCTGCTTTTTTACAATGCAGACAGGCCCCACTACTTAAAGAAATACTTCCGGAATATTTCTGTTCTAATTTCAAGATTTCCTCTTCTAATTCCTCTTTATAAGGGCGGAGAAATTCTTCTGTTACTTTCCATTGTTCATTTTCCACATAGGACTTACTTGTAAGTTCTTTTGGCAGATATAATTTTCGTCCCATAATTTGAATTTTACGATACTTATTCCAATAATCCTTCTCCACATCAAATGTATATGGTGGACAACACCATAGTTTCCCATAGTTTGAACATTCCTTGCAAAATTCAAGAAACGTCGCAACATCCACACATTCTTTCACATATTCTTCCATAGGAACTTCTACCTGAAAATTTTCTATCTTTTCAGCAGCATATTTCTTCTCTTTCATTGTTCCCCCCCTATTTTACTAACATTTCCATAATAACGATGTATTTTCTGCAAGAGATATAACCCTTTTTATAAAAAGACTGTCGAATTTAACCGATTCGTGGGATTGGGTCAGGATTTAATTTTAGCATCTAAATCAAAGTAGAAATCTACTCCATTTTCTTTATTTGCTACTCCAAAGTCCTTTCCATGTGCTTTCATTGTTGCTGCTACGATAGATAGACCGATTCCGTTTCCTCCGTATTCTCTCGTTCGTGCTTTATCAACTTTATAAAACTTGATCCAAAGTTTATTGAGTTCTTCTTCTGGAATACATTTACCGTCATTATATACATGAATACGAAGGTTACTATCCATACGTTCAAACCAGATTCGAATCGTACCGTTTTCATAAACGTGATTCAATGCATTAGACAAATAGTTACTAAATACCTCTTCAATCATTAATTCATCAGCCCAGGCGTATACCGGACCTTGTTCTTCAAAGAGAACTTTATTATTCTTCTTTTTGAAAAGTATCTGTGATGAATTGATCTTATTTTGAATCATCTGACACACATCAAAACGCTGCATGCTGAGCTGATTATTGCCAAATTCAATCTGATTGAGCGTGAGAAGCTTTTTGACCATTGCATTCATTTTTTTCGCTTCGTCTGCGATTACTTCACAATAGAAGTCCTTGCTTTCTTCGTCATCTGTAATATTTTCTTTTAAGCCTTCTGCATAGCCTTGAATCAGGGCAATCGGTGTTTTTAGTTCATGACTGACGTGGGAGAGGAATTCCTTTCTCATATCATCAATCTTTTCTTTTTTCTCAATATCCTTTTTCAGTTCCAGGTTTGCCGATTTTAAATCTGCGATTGTCGATTCCAGCTTTTCCGATAACTGATTCATTGAATTGCCCAGTTCTCCTAGTTCATCATCCTGCGTGACTTCAACTTTCGCATCAAAATCCAGATTAGCCATTCGATTGGCAACAGATGCCATATTTTTAATCGGCTTTGTAAAACTGGATGCAAAAATAAAGATAATCAAACTTCCCAGTATGATACCGATCATTCCGATATATATCATAAAGCGGCTGCTGATATCTGCACTGGCCCGTATTCCTTCAATTGACACACGCATGGCGATCAAATAATCGTTATCTGTAAATCCAAAGAGATAAATGCCATTCTGCCCACTGGCCTGATCTTTTAACTGTGTTACGAAATATCCTTTATTTATCAGTGTAGAAAAGTTATTCTCCTCTGCCCTTTCCCATGGCAGGATATGCTTTTTATTATCTCCCCAGAAATAGTTGCCCTTATTGCCAAGAATGACCTGGCTTCGAATCTGATCAAGGTAACCAAGAATCTCTTCGTATGTTTTACTTCCGTCTATCAGATTACTAAATATTACATTTTGACTATAATAATAGTTACTGGACTGCGCAATCATCATCTTTATATTTGTCTTATTAGAAATCTGTTCCATTTCCTCATCAATGGTATCCTGATCCTCTTCATTCTTTAAGATATTCTTGACTTTATTAAAAGTCTCCACGATGGATTCTTTTTCAGATGACACATAATATTTTTCTGAAAATGTATTATTCAAAAACCACGTAAATACAATGACCCATCCTACGATCAGGATTAATATTGATGTCATCTTAAATCGTATTGAATTTCTCATACTGTACTCCTAACCATTCAAGAATGCCCCGGCATTCCTGCTGCAAGATGCCACCTTATTTAATCTACCTCAAACTTATAGCCCATTCCCCAGATTGTCTTGATATACTCTCCCTTTTCGCCCAGCTTACTACGCAGCTTTTTGACATGGGTGTCAATCGTTCTGGCATCCCCAAAATAATCATAATTCCATACGTTATTAAGAATCTTTTCTCTTGAAAGTGCTACTCCCTGATTCATTACGAAATAGTTCAGTAATTCAAATTCTTTAAAACTTAATGTAATCTCCTTTCCATCAATTCTGACTTCGTGTGCTGCGATATCAAGTTCAATACCGCCCGCTTTCCGTATTTCTCCTGTAGAAAGGTTATTACTTCTTCTTAAAATTGCCTCAACTCTGGCAACAAGGATCTTTGGGCTGAATGGTTTGGAAATATATTCATCTACTCCAAGATCAAATCCATTAAGCTCATCGCTCTCCTCGCCTTTTGCAGTCAGCATGATAATCGGAACCTGTGAATACTGGCGAATTTCTTTTACTACATCAAATCCATTAATTTTAGGCATCATTACATCACAGATGATTAAACTGATGCTTTTATCCTTAAAAAAGATATCCAGGGCTTCTTCGCCATCTGCGGCTTCTACAACTTCAAAGTCCTTCTTTTTCAGGAAATCCTTTACCAGTTTCCTCATTCTGCTCTCATCATCTACGATCATTATTTTTAATTTATCCATGAAAAAGCCTCCCTCATTCTTGCTTAATTTTCTTTTCTTCTATATCATACACTAATTTTCTGAAAATTGTATGAAAAAAATGCAGAAAAAATATGAACAGAAAAAAAGAATCCCTTTTACAGGATTCTTGATCTGTTGCTCTCCACCTACAGAGGTGGAAGTCATCTCACATCTGATATATCTAATGTCTTCCTAACTTTCGTAAAAGATTAACGATAGCAAGAATAATTTCTCGAATAACTGCAAATATAGCAAACATTAGTAAAAATCCCGCAAGTCCAAATACAATATCTGCGAAATCCATTGTTCCGGTACCGGAAAGCTTCTGTCCGATCTCAATAGCAAAGGTTATAACAACAATAACTGTGAATACATAAATAAATGCAATCGCAAGGATATGATTTTCACTTAAAATCTTAAATAGCGGATAGATTACTGCTAAAATCAGCATACCTATAATCCCGATTACAAGGAAATGCAGTTGTTTATCTGTAAAGTTCTTCTCGTAGGCATCATTCAATGACAAAATATAATTATGTATTCTGGCAATAAAGATGACCATTCCTTCTAACATTCGTTCCATAATTAATCTCCCCTTATAAATAGTAACCTGCTTTGATAAAATTCAAAATATCAAAAATTCAAAAAAGCAGGCCGAAACCTGCTTTTACTATAATACACTTTCTCTATAGGGTCAAATACTGTCTTTATGAATATTTACTTATTTATCCCATTTGGTAAGATGATATGTACGAATCACTCTGCACAGATCATTCACATAAGAACCAGATGTAGCGTATCCTCCCTTTTTAATTATCTGAAGCTGCTTTTTATAACTCTTTGTCTTCGTCAATCCTGCATATCTTTTTCTGCTTCCGCTCTTCGCCCCTAAAAGATAGGCAGAGTGATCTTCAATAGAGTCTTCCACACAGGAATACTTACGGAACTTTGCTTTGATAGAATATCTGCCGCTGCCTCCGTATTCATATGTAGCCTTCTTATAATAGTTGATTCCATCCCATGCAGAACCAGCCCAGTTATCACCGGATAAACTGATCTTCATTCCAAAAAGATTATTCCCGTTCTCTGCTAATGTAGACTGACCCCATCCGCTTTCCAAAATAGCCTGTGCCATTGTTACAGAAGCAAGAATTCCTGTGCGTTTATAGTTAGCCTTTGCAAGCGGTCCGATCGTATCAATAAACTCATTCTTATCCACACTTCTTGTCTGTGTCGCAGATTGTTCAATCCCATTACGAAGCCCCAGTGTTACCAGACGCGCATCGCTGCGATAACTATATTTTAATCCAAGGAAAGAAGCTGCCTGCTTTGCAGGAACAAGAAAATCTCTTACATTACTCCGCTTATATGTAACAAAATATGGCTTAACTTTTAAGCTCATCTTCTTTCCATTCACCTTTGCATACTTCTTATTCGCATAAAAAATAACCTTTCGTCTTCCATGTCTTAATGTAACTTTATTTCCATCTGCTGCATAAGCTGCATGGATTCCATTATCAGAAAAAAGCGTTTTGCATGGTACAAAAATATCAGAACCAATCTTAATAGATGGTGCCGCTGCATTATCCGCCATTGTCACTGCTGTTCCTCTGTACTTCACATTAATGATGGTTCCTTTTAAATTCGTTGACTTGCCTGCACGAATTACTGGTACTTTCGCTGCGGATACCGGCTTACTAAGAACGAATAACCCACACAGAAGCAAGAATGTAAATAGTGTCTTTTTATGTTTCAATTGTAAACTCCTCTCGCAATAATTGTTGTGTAAATATATATTATTTGTTAACAACTTGTTACAAAAGGCATTATACATTTAAAATGTGTGCAAAATAAGACTTATTTACTTTTTCTTTTTCCAATTTGTCCCTATTACAAAAAAGCTGTAGTGGGTATTGCATCTTTATGTAAATACTTTCATACCCCTACAGCTTTCTATATCTGAATCTGAATATTAAATCTGCTCTAATGCCTGGGAAAGATCTGCAATTAAATCTTCTGCATTCTCTAAACCACAGGAATAACGAATTAAGTCTGGTTTTACGCCACATGCTTCTAACTCTTCATCATTCATCTGACGGTGTGTTGCACTTGCAGGATGCAGACAACAGGTTCTCGCATCTGCAACATGTGTTTCAATTGCCGCGATTTTTAAATGTTTCATAAAATTCTCTGCTGCTTTTCTTCCACCTTTTACACCAAAGCTTACTACACCGCAAGAACCATTTGGAAGATACTTTTCTGCCAGTTCATGATAAGCATCTCCTTCAAGACCACAGTAATTTACATAGGTAACTTTTTCATGCTGCTGTAAGAACTTTGCAACTGCCAGTCCATTTTCACAATGACGTTTCATACGGACATGAAGACTTTCTAATCCAAGATTTAAAATAAATGCATTCTGTGGGGACTGCATTGCTCCGAAATCTCTCATAAGCTGTGCTGTTGCTTTTGTTATATACGCTCCACCGATACCAAAACGCTCTGTATAAATCACACCATGGTAGCTGTCATCTGGTGTGCACAGTCCTGGATATTTCTCCGGATACTTTGTCCAGTCAAAGTTTCCACTGTCTACAATGCAGCCTCCTAAGCCTGCAGCATGGCCATCCATATACTTTGTTGTCGAATGTGTAACGATATCTGCGCCCCATTCAAACGGACGGCAGTTTACCGGCGTTGCAAAAGTATTATCTACGATTAAAGGTACCCCATGTGCATGTGCTGCGCTGGCAAACTTCTCAATATCTAATACCGTAAGTGCCGGATTCGCAATGGTCTCTCCAAAAACCGCCTTTGTGTTTGGCTGAAAGGCTGCATTCAGCTCTTCTTCTGTACAATCTGGGGAAACAAATGTAAAATCAATTCCCATTCTTTTCATTGTTACTGCAAAAAGATTATATGTTCCACCATAAATAGAAGATGAGGATACAATGTGGTCTCCGCACGAAGCAATGTTAAATACTGCATAAAAGGATGCTGCCTGACCGGAAGAAGTAAGCATTGCCGCACTTCCGCCTTCTAATTCACAAATCTTTCTTGCAACCGTATCATTCGTAGGATTCTGTAATCTAGAATAAAAATATCCCTCTTCTTCTAAATCAAAAAGACGGCCCATTGCCTCACTTGTCTCATATTTAAATGTTGTGCTCTGTATGATCGGAATCTGTCTTGGCTCACCATTACCAGGTGTATAACCTCCCTGTACGCACTTTGTTCCTAATGAATATTCCTTCATTTGTTTTCCCTCCATAAAATATTAAATGCTATTAAATTGAAATTATATGTGAAACAGGCACCGACTTTTCCACATCATAATAAACAAAGAAATCCTGCGGTCCCCGTCCAGCTTTATAAACTCTCTGATAGATCGGATAAAACAATACCTCTTCGTATTGTTCTACCTGCTGCTTGTAAAACAGGTCATGTTCTGTATGTCCTTCATCACCATAAACAGTAAATGCATGGGGAAATTCTTTTTTGAAAGCTTCAAGGCCTTCAAAATCTCCCTTTTTTTTCAACACCTTTGCATAATTATATAAAAGAAACAGCTTTGATACTGGTTTATAAATCGTCCCATCCTGTGTCATGATCACTTTCGGTGCTTTTCCATCATATTGAAAATTCTCTGTTCCAATCTTTCTAAGCTGCTCTATTCCTTCTTCTAACTTACCTGCCAGCAGCAGCACAACAGACTGATACGCCCGGCAAATATTAATATAAGGCATATCATGCGGCAAATGATACAGACACTTCTTTATTAATTGTTCATTCCAATGAATATATTCTTCCATCAGACCCACGCGATCTTCTATCCCTCGTTCTTCCACAATATAAGGGAAAAGGAAATGGAGCATTTTCTCATACATGACCGCATCCCGGTCATCATAATGAATGCGGCGGATATAGGTATCATACTGCTCCCGGTCAAATACTTTTTCTTCTAAAAAATCCATTTTAAAAATCTCCTTCACAGGCATAGCTTCCAAGAATCTTTAAATATTCTGTTTCCTGGGAAAGCTGGTATAGTAATGCACGTATCTCTTTTGTATCAATATTGGCATTCAGCTCAGCAAAAAACTTATAGTTCCAGCTATTATCCTTCCAAAACGGACGGGAATGAATCTCCGTCAGATTGACTCCATAATCAGAAATCATAGATAAAATACTGCTGATACTTCCGCTGTGATTCGGACATTCAAACATAATCTTTACACGATTATGCGATGGCAGTACAACAAGCGTATCTACAAAAGTAACGACCTTACGGCGCACGCCCCCGTCTTCCTGCACTTTACAATGCGTGATATACAGCTCCTTCTCTGCAAGCAGATTATGAAGTTCATCTGATACTCCGATTCCAACTTCCTCAATAATACCGATTCCCGCATCTGCCTTGCCTTCTTTAATATAATCTGCCACTTCTTCATAAGAGGCTACCGTAATCACTTTATCTTTTGAATAGTCTTCACAGGTATATAATTCTTCTCTTACCATTGCCGGTTTTAAGATTACCGCAGGCACCTTCGTATATTCAAATGGAAAACACTGACGAAGCTCTAATGTTCTTCCATATTGATACTTACGGCTTACTTCCATAATTCTCTTGATCAATGCTGTATATTCTCTTACTAACTCCGGCTTCATTCCTTCTGTCTGTTTCTTAATAATGACTTCTTCCCTGTCCGGTTTATAAATTTTATCTTCCGTTTTCGCTTTAATACAGGCAACCTGATCTGCCAGAGTCATACGTTCTACGAAAAGTCTGCGAATCTCTCCATCTACGCGATCAATATTCTTTCTTACATCTGATAAATCCATATCTGTTTTCGTTCCTTTCTTTTACAACTGCTTAATCATCCTCTGTCACTTCTCCTGTAAAACTCAAACGCAATACAGTTATTAATCACCACTTAGAAAAGTGGAAGTCCTCTCAACTGAGATAAACAAAAACAAGGAATCTGTTTTACAACCGACTCCCTGTTAGTATATCATAATTCTTCTTATTTGGTTATGTATAATTCCCGCTTTCTCATAAAATATAGCAAAAAATCATAACACATTTTACCACGATACTCCGTTCATTTACAAAATCAATTCATACGATAAAGCGTTTCTACTGCCTTATCTTTAATAAGTAACGTTGCATGTTCTGACAGATAATATCCCTCAAGCCTCTGGTTTGAACATTCTGCTCCATATTCTTCTGCTGTAATCATAAAAGTGATTATCTTTGAATTATCCATCTCTATCGGAAATTCTACTAACAAAATATATTCCTCTGCATCTTTATAGAGACTTGACGGAATAAAGTAATCTTTATTCAAAAGAGAACAAAAATCAATCAGATTACGGAACTCTTTAAAAATCAGCTTCTGGGCCGGAATATGTGGTCTTACCGCCTGTTCTGACCCGCCCTGTTCCGCCGCTTTAGAAGATACCATATCTTTAGCAGAGTCTTTAGGCATTTCTGAAGATACATTCTCTGCCGCTGTCTTCTCTGCTCCCTTTTCTTCTTGTTCTTCTTTTTCTGTTGTATTTCCCATACACACATCATGGAGATCCTTTGCTAAAGCCTCAAACTCCCGTTCCTTTTCTTCTCCGCTCATAGAATAAATACTGTCAATCCGGTCATCAGAAATCCGCTCTCTTAATGCCGTCGTCATCTTCTTGATCTGATCTAAATCCCGGTCAATCGCTACATCCTGAAAGGTACAACTAATCGTAATGAGAAACTGTTCCGAAGGTAATGCTCTTGCAATATAATTCTGCACACCATTATCCGTATTCCAGTTAATATAATTCTTAGAATTCGCAATAATCGCATTAAGAAATTCTTCCATCAAATCATTATCCGAACTCAATTCATTTAAATCAAAACCCATCTGCCCAATCTCTTCTTTATTAATAAGGCACCTTATCGTCTCATCATCTATTTTCCAAAAAAACATAATATCCCTTCTTTCAAGGCCATTTGCTTTGCCTAACTTTATTATACAGATATTATTAGCCATGTCAATAGTCGAGTGCCAATCTAAAAAGAAATCCTATCATAAAACGCTTCTGCTAACTTCTTATGTGCCTCCGGCATCAGATGTAAAGAATCTACTCTTGATGACTCCACTACCTTTGCCGCATCAAAGAAAATACAACCATACTTTTTAGCAACTCTCTCATATAAAACAGAAAGCTCCCTTGAACGAATAATCGCATCTTCATCAAATGAACGTGCAAACTCTGATGCCGCAATATCTTTTCCAATCTCCGGCGGAGACACCAGAACTACCTTTGGAATATATCCCTGCTTTTCTTTTGTAAATTCCTTTATGACCTTGACCAGTTCTTCTGCCCCATCCGCAATTTCCTGTGCAGATGCATGAAACATCCTTTTTAAATCATTACTGCCAAGCATCATGATCACAAAGTCAATCGGTTTATGCGTATTAAGACAAGGCCTTAAATATCCAAGACCTGCCTTCCATGGCTCCTTTGCATCCTCAAAAACTGTTGTCCTTCCGTTGCAGCCCTCTTCTATGACCACATATTCTTCACCGAGCATATTCTGTAATACACCTGTCCAACGTACATCTTTTGGATAACGCAAACCATTTACCGGATTATAACCGTATGTGTTTGAATCCCCATAGCATAAAATCGTTGTCATTTTAGCACCTCTTTACTTTTTATAATCTACCTTCTCTATCAGGCAAGTATGCTTTTTTATTTTTTTATCATAATTAATTCCTGCCAAAAGCAAATTTCCCTGATATTCTGATAAAGCATCTATATATTTTTTCTCCTTTATCTGTGCAATCGCACCCGATGCACTCTTATCCCACTTTAATTCAATAATCACTGCTGGTTTATCCATATGAATCTTTCGTGGTATCAGGAAAATATCCGCAAAACCTTTTCCTGTTGGCAGTTCCCGTATCATCGTATAGTATTCTCTTGCAAAATAAAATGCCAGTGAAATCGTACAGCTCAATGAATTTTCATCATTATATTGGAGAATAGAAATTTCTTCATGCGCTTTATCTACTCCTGCTGCTACTTTATCTGAGTCTAAATTCCATAAAGCCTCTAATAATTTTCTTGAATTATTTATAGAAGAAATTACCTCTTTCCAACCCATTGTACTGATTGCATTAATATATTCCTGAGCCACCTCTTTATTCGGAATTCTAACGGATTCTTTTTCTACATCATAAGTAAGATATCCCAAATGCACAAGCAGCGTCAAAATATCATCTCTCGTTGCAAATGTCGTCATATCATTATGAAAGGTACCTATATTAATTCTTACGCTATTACCCGCAAGCATTTCAATAATTGCCTCTTTTAAACCGTCCATATTCATCTGAATGTATATCTTTAAAGCTTCGTAAGTTTCCGTCTGATTCCAGTAGTTACCAAATCTGTGACGTAACATTGCCTCTACAACTGACTTTGGATTGTAAATAGAATATAAAATATCTTCCTGTTTGTTATGGCTATAAAGACCGTACCCATTATACCATGCTTTTGTTTCCTCTATACTCATTCCATATTCTATGCAAAGATTCTCTACTTCCTTTTCTGTGAAACCAAAATATTCTGCCATATTTCCAGGATCTGTCATCGAATATTCCATAAACATATTTAATGCAGAATGCGTTCCGTACTTTTTAATCGGGAGAATTCCTGTCATATAGGCAAGAGCGATGTATGCTTTATCCTTTAGCCATACCCTTAA
>OGQN01000429.1_pt1 | contig 38830 bp, 56 predicted proteins | sample 1553231 | NCBI WGS metagenome assembly OGQN01 (sample SAMEA2579950, study PRJEB22360) | human gut metagenome | biome: human gut; feature: human-associated habitat; material: faeces | place: Denmark | collected 2008/2010 | reverse complement strand
TCACGGTAAAGACCGGATTCACCTTCTTCATAATAGATACGCTCCCATTTGCTCAGCGTACTCTCATTGTAAATACCGAACTTTGCCGTTGTTTCCGTTAAAGATAAGTGATTCTCGTGCATATATCTAATAGCTGACAACTTAAAATCGCCGCTGTAAGTATATTGCCGTATACGAAGACCTGCTTCGCCGAACTCTTTATAACGCGCAATCCAACGCGACAAAGGCGTATAGCTTATTCCAAAATGCTTGGAGGCGGACGATACGGAATGTTGCCCTCTGACAACAGACAAAACTGCCGCTAATTTCTCCTCATAACTGTACTTCATAAAACACCCCAAAAGTTATGTCCAACTTTTGGGGTGCAGTTCAACGTCTTCCTCTTTTTCTATGTTCTGGAGTTAGCTGTCCAATTCCGGCTCGAAGTATTCTCGAACGAAATGTTTTCGGTCTCGGTCACATAGCTTTTCAACAGCCTTTCGATAGCAAGATAATGCCATTTTATCGGAAGGTACAGATGTCGGCGAACCGGCCCCCATGTCGTCAGCAATACTTTTCGCATGATCACTGTATATCATGTTCGCCACAACCCACAGGGCATTTGCATTGTAATACGGTTCTTTCTCCGTTACGCCTCCAAGTCGTTCAATCGTTTGCAGAAATGTATCTTTACTCCATTTACCACCAATGCTTTCGTCCTGATTGATCAATGAAGCATTGATGGTTTTGGCCTCGGAATCTGTAAGATAATTATTCCAACAAACGGCTTGCAATTTATCCAGCCATATCTGGGCTGTTGCCGGAGCGGTATCCGCAATTCGATCAAATGCCCACTTATCCGCGTCGAAAAATATTTGCCGATTGTGTTTGTCGTCCGCATCGGTCATTTTCCGGTGCAGCCGTCCATAGCGTTCTTTTAATTCGATTGAAGTCATGTTTCAACAGTTTTTACACGCCGGAACGCGGGGAAGCGGTTTGTAGCTTCCAATCAGAACCGGAGCATTAGTTATTGTTATCGGCGTTTCCGTCGTTTTCGGGGTTCCGTTTTCGATTTGTTTGTTGTTCTTTGCCATAGTTTTGAATAGATATTGTTCAATTCCATATATACAAATCCCATCCAATTAGCCGCATAGGCAGCCAATAAAGATAGCCCTATCGCAAGGAGAATGTTACACCCGTAGCAAAGCAACACTCCCAATACGGTCCAAAACGATAGGCATTTCGGGCATCCCATGATCTGGTTGCCGATTTGTGCTACCTTTTCAGCCAGTCCGAGGTGTTGTGCTATGGTTGCACACACCATTGCGAATAGGGCTATCCACAGCATACCGCTACGCTGTTGGTGCTGCGGCCGTAGCCACCGTTACGGTGATCGGCGTCTCCGATACAAATGTCCGGCTGCACGGCTGGCAGGCTGATGCCGCCACGGCGTTCATCGCGGCTCCCGGCTCGATGGTTACGGTGGGTGTCGATGCCGACTGAATGGGAATCGTGAAATCCTGCGAGAGAGGTTGCTGCTTGGTGCATCCGCAGCCGCCGTTACACGGAACATAGGAGATGATGCCCTCGACATGGATGGTGGCCACATATCGTCCTGTCCCAACCTGGGACAACGATTTGAGCGAGAACTGCGGATTGAACACCGGAATGTTGTCTGCGCACGTCGGAAAGCAAAGCCGCTGGGTGATGTTGACCTGGTAGAAGTACGGCGAGGTCGTCGATCCGGCAGCCAGCACAGGCGTAATAACTGCCGCTTGAATTTTGTTACAACTCATGGATATGAATTTATTAGGTATTGTTCCCTACTGTCTTATTCTTGTCATCCGCGCCGGGAACGTTAGGCTCGGATGTTGGATAGAGGGCATCATATATCGCATTGATTTTTGCCTCCATGTTGTCCATACGGGCATGAATTGCGACTATGTTGTCATTGGTTACCTGCACGCCGAACAGTGTCTGCTCGAAGATGTTCCGCGGTTGACGCGTCTCCTGGGGATTCGTAGTCTCACTCATCGTTTCAGAAAGTTTTGCACGAAAAAATTGTTCTTGTATTTTACGAGCAGGTCTTTGAGTTTGGATGCCGTAACGAGTCCTCCATGCTGGTAGTTCTCGTTCACGAAATCATAGGCTGCCTGCTGCACTTCACGGGCTTCCTGCTCGGATTCAGCATATATGTATACTTCAATCTTATAGGGTTGCATGGCTTACAATTTCGGTAGAGGTGGAACATCTGCGACGGGAGCGGAAGCACTAACGGCGCTTATAGGCTCTCCGCTTTTCATCGCCCGGAAAAGGTTATAAGCTCCCACAAGTTTTTCCTGATTGGCATCGGCCCAACCGAAAAGGTCTCCAATCGTGGTTTTTGCCTGCTGAAGCATTGAAGGAGCCACCGGATCGAAGTCCGGAACATTCTGCATATCCTTCATATAGAAATCATACATCCGTTCCATTGTAGCCACATCACCTTGATACATTTGCATAAGGGATCGTTTTAAGGCATCTTTGGAGGTTGTACGTATCATTTCCATATTATGGAATTCTTTTCTGTTGAACAACATATCGTAGCGGTTTTTAAGGGTAAGGGTGGGACGGTTTCCCATCCCACCCTGCAGGCGTTAATCCTGGCACGTGTCGCACCCGCACGGCTTGGGAGCCGAGTAGCGGGCCACGCGGAGGAAATTGCAACCTCCGATAGCCGAATTCAGGCCATTGCTGTTGTTGTTGATTGCACTGGCAAGTGCCATCGCTTCAGCAGCGGCCAGGGCATTTGCTCCGGCGCCTGCCCCCGCGCCTGCTCCGGCACGTACGTCGACGTACTGGCTGATCGTAGGCGCGTGATTGTTCTGCCACGTTTCACGCGACAGACGATCCTGGAGCTGCGTCTGGGCGAGGATGTCGATGGACTTGGCATTGCCTGCAGCTGCATTTTCAGCAGCCTTGTAACGGGCTTTCGATGCCTGATTCGCACCCCAGATCCCGGCCAAAGCCAACAGCAGGGCACCGCCTCCCAAGCCTGCCGCCAGGCCGATACCCGTGGCGGCCATACCGTCTCGCCGACGGCCACAGTCGTCATAACCATAAGCCCGACGGCCGCCATGCGCGGTATCCCACATTGCCAGGTCGCCAGCCGTTAAATAATTACCTTCCATGTTTACATGTTTTTGTTCGCCTCTTTTCTCTTTGGCGCTTGAGACGGTAGAAGCTCCTGCCGCACTACAAAAGTGCGATAAACCGAAACACAATACAATCAATCAATTCCTTCCTGTTTCCGAATGATTTCCCAATGAATTCGCAACATTTTACTTTGTAAAAGACGGACATCAAAATGTTCTATGGCATAATATACCGTTCGTCGTGTACAACCAATAAAATCGGCTATGTCAGTCGGATAAAATCCACACTGACTTAATGAATATATCAGCAGATGTCTTGCATCTACTGTATCCGTAGAAATATCGTTCGAAAGGATTTGCTCGGGCTTCAATTCCGTCCTTTGCGCGACACTTTCAAGCAATTTTGCAAACAGCTCTTTCTTTTTCATCTTTTTCGATTATATTTGTATACCCCTACATACAAAAATCCCACGCTACAATCAAGCTAAAGCTCTCAATGTCGGCGTGGGAAACACGTGAGTGTAGGGGTATACTCGAAGACGTTGGGGGCTTTTTCATGCCCCCTATATTATGGATTTATCAGTCTTGCATGGGCGGACGTTCGCTGTGCGGGATATAAGGATATTTTCTATTGGAGATATACCCTATCCAAGCGAACAGATGCTTCCACCAGAGACGAGTATACGATCGTCTGTACTCGTTGTAGATGGCCTCTGTTTCGAAGCAACTGCTGCCATAGGCCCGATCGTAAGGCGGCAGCAGGATCTCGATGCCGACTGAAAAGCCGTAGATGATGAACGGTGCCGGAATAGAAACCGTCATCCACCACCATGACCCTCCCGTCATAGAGATAAGTCCCGCGTTGATTACAAGGCATGCCGCCACGATTTCCAGCTGCTGCCGCATGTGTATCTTTTCGTGGTTGTACAGTCTTTCAGTCAGCTCCTTTCCTCGCTTGATGAACAACCAAAACAACACCGTCAAAGCTGTGAATCGCCCGAACGGTATTATATTGTTATAAATAATTTTCATCGTTTTTTCCTTTTAAGTTCGATGTATTCGGTGTAGACAATGTTTGTGTGGGGATTCGACGACACGACCTCCTGGCGTATTGCCTTAGTCCCCCATCGGATAAATAGGAACCGCCGCGGAACCCGGTGGACGACCTGCTGGAGCGTGTCGATGCTTTCGACGTGGCAGCTCACCGAATCGGCCCGGATCATCCCGTCCACGCTCACATGGCGGTCCGACCACCTGAAAACCTTCACTTCGGGGACTTTCGGCAGCCCGGAGAATTTCGGATTGAGGGCCGCTTTTACCGAATCGGCGGCCCTTCGCACCCCTGCGCCGTATTTCTCCCATGCTGACGACGACTGCGGGTCTGCGGGTTCCAGGGGCGCCGTGATCTGCACCTCGGTCCGCGTGGCCGTCGTGGCCGCCGCCTCCAGCCGCCGGACCTTGATCCGCAGCTCCCGGATCTGCGCGGCCAGTTGCGCATTGTACCGCTCCAGTTCTCCGGTTCGGAGTTCAAGTATCTGCCGGGATGCGGCATGTTTGCCGCTGGCCGTCCGGTAGAACTCCACGCTGTCGGTCAATACCTCGTTGTTGGACTGGACGCGCTTGCGCTCGGACCGTTCACCTCGCAACCGCACCGTTTGCAGCCACAACAACCCGCTAACTATCAGCAGGGCGATGAAGAGATATTTTTTCATGCCGTTTGTAAACCTAATTTCGGTTGGTGTTTCGAAATTCGACCCATCGCTCTGACATAATACTCCTTGTCGATCTCGTATCCGATGAAATCCCTCCCCGTATCCATGCAGGCAATGGCCGTCGAGGCCGAACCTGCAAACGGATCGAGTATTATATCGCCCTCTTTGGTTACGAGCGCAAGCAGGCGTTCCAACAGCCGCACAGGCTTCTGCGTAGGATGAATCGTTGCATAGTGATCGCGGGGCTGTTTGATGATGGATTTCTCGCTTTGACCGAACTCGACAGATTGCATCACATTACATGATCGATCGCCTACTCTCATATCACCGTGAAAATTATGTTTATTGGATGTACTACATTTATATAAATCGGATCGGATAATACTTTTTTCCGTGTATCCGTCGCTCATTGCCCGCATGACAGCGGCATTTCGATCTTCGCTGCCAAAGCCTGTTTGCGCGGTTACGTGACATCTGCGGCGTTTATCTGGCTCGTATTTTAGTTTATTTTGTGTCAAAAAATCCTCTACGGCCTTTAATGACTTTGGATTATGAAAAATAGTGCATAATCGCTTGATGTCAGCGATAATAGAGTCAATATTATGCGCTTTCGCCTCCAGATAAGGTACCTTACAGCGATTTATCGTGCCCTTCCCCTTCGTATATATCGAGACGGTTTCGTGCACACGAGATATCGCCATCAATGGGGATGAGATATAAGATTTATCCCAGATGATTTCCTCTTTGAAATTGAATCCAAGGTCTGCCAAAATCGTATTCCAGCGATAGAAGGAGGTTCCGCGTCCGAACATTACGATGAATCCATCTTTTTTCAAAATCCGCTTTACCTCTGCAAAAAACGCCTGCTCATCGAAAGAACGGTCGAGTTTCTGATTCTTGAGGTACAAGTACGGCGGGTCGGTCAGCACGCAGTCCACACTTGCATCGGGGATACGCTTCATTCCAATCAGGCAATCTTCGTTGTATAAGTTGATTCTCATAATAATACGTTTTATCCTTTGATAAATAGTTCCCATCCGGCCTGTACGTCGGACATTTTGGCTTCCACGCCATTTTCCACGAACGACATCGCCGCAACTACGGGAACCATCACATCCCGGTTGGTCGCGGTGATTCGGCTATCGGCGGGTACACCCGATCTCTCGGCCCGTTCGCCTTGCAGGCGGACCGTTTGGATCCACAACAATCCCGACAGCACCAAAAGGGCCATAATCAGATAGCGTTTCATAGTACCTGCCAATCGTCAGCGAAAATATCCTCCCATGTGGGGATGTAGGACGTTGCATAGGATTTCGAGCAGTCGTCGTTTACTTCGATGATCAGCACCTGGTCGTGATACGACATGCTGCCATCCCCTATTGTTCCGATAACGGCTTTCGCATGATCCGGCAAACTGGTCATGCGGGGAACGACTTCCGCCGGTATTGTCTGCGGAATCTGTTTGACAATGAACTTACCAGCCCATGCGGGACTTGAAAAACGGGCGACCGCCTTTCCCTCGTTGAGCCGGTCGATGATTTCGGAGAATTTCATACGTTTTAATATTTGATGTTAAAGTAAACCTTCTGTCTCTACGATCCGCGCCACGGTGTCGATGATGCCCGCCATCACTTCGGCGTAGTTCGGTGCCGTAGCGTACTTCGCCCCGGTATCGTCCACGAGCCGCCGGGCAAACTCTTTCGGGTCGTCCCGGTAGGGCCACGCATCGGCATATCCCGGTTTGCGAAGCAGTTCCAGATGGTTGTCGAGGCATTCATCCAGCGACGCGAAATTCCGGAAATACCGATAGACCCGGTATTTGTATTTGCATGGTCCGACGTGTTCGATCGTTACGACCCGCTCCGGTGCTTTGAACTTCACATTCGGGGTCTTGAAATACTCGGTCGTCAGTTCCAGCGACACCGGGCCGGTCCAACTGCTTCCCTTCGTTATCCCGAAGATGTTGTTGCCGATCCCTTTGATCTTCCATCCGGTTTCCAGCGCGGCCTGCGCCGTCACGAATAGCGGATGCCCCCCGCCGGAACGATACAGCCGGGCCGCAGCGGGATAAATCTTCCGTACGAATTCAATCTGTTCTTTTCTTGCCATGTTGGTCAATTCTTGGTTAGTTTTCCTGTGCTGCCGTCCAAATACTTTTTAGCCTCGTCGACCGGGACCTGCATCTTGCGGGCGACCTCCCCGGCCAGCACCTCGCGGAATATGCGCAGGAACCGCATCTTCGGGTTCACGATCAGCGCCGAGCCTCCCATCGACCAAAGTTCCACCAGACAGATCAGCGTGCATATGGCGATCACCGCGAGCTGCGATTCCAGGTTGGCCATGCGTTCGAGCAGCACGAATCCAACGATCACCGAAGCATACAGCGCCAGTTTCGACAGCATGCCGTGCCGCCCCAACTCGGAAAGCGCGAAATGCCCGCGTTTGATCTGCGCCGCGATTCCCCAGACGGTATCGAGCGCCACACAAATCACGACGGCATTGATGGCCGTCTCGTATCCTGCAAAGAAGTTCATAACGAAAATGCCGGCCGCCGCGATCCAGCCATAAACTGTCTGGAATATCTCACCCAGTTTACAGCCGAGGTTAACGATTATTTCAGTCAGGCGGCTCATCTTATCTCGCAGTTAGGGTAAACACGATGAACACCACCCATCCTACGGCTCCTCCTGCGAGCGTCCATAGAATGTCCTGCATGTCGGCTTTCGGGTCGATCTTGCGCTCCTTGACAACGGCGGCCGTCATTACGGCGATTATCGACACCAACAAGGGCAGCCACCGCCACCAGGCGCCCAACGGCACGGCCACGATCAACGCCGCGGAGGCGATGACCGCCCCGACTGCGAAGTGTTGGTATTTGTCTTTAGCGATGGCGTTGAGCCATCCGACGAGTTTATTGATAAGTCTTTTCATATATTTGCGGTATTTTGAGAGTTAGGCCGACAAGTTACTTATCCGGGAATCGCTCCCTGATCTCGGCCTTCTTGGCAAGATAGAGTGCCTTCTGCTCGTCGGCTTCGAGTATCTTGCCCTCGGCCAGATAGCCTTCGTAGGCCATCAGATATTGATCCGCTTCGGCCCGGTAGGCCATTTCCCGCAACTGTTCGGGATCGGGCTGCGGCTCCGGTACAGACGTGTATTCTTCCCAGCCGACCCGGATGCGGTCCGCCTCTTCGGTGTAGACCTCCCGGTAATGCTTCGGTGGGTCGGACGGTTCCGGCTGCTCGTCGAAGACCACCTCTTTGTATCCCAGCGGGATCAGTTTGTCCGGCCGCGGGTTGCAAACAAGCCCTTCGTCGGTTCGGATTGCTGTAGGGGCGTACTTCAGACGCCCGTCGATCATTTTTGCGTAGTTGTTCATTGTTTTCGGTTTATTTGATGATTATCTGCGGCGTTCCGTTCGCAGTCAAGTCATACCCACCGTCGCTTTGCAAAAGCGGCGGAAGATATTCATCATTCAGCGGGAACTGCTTGGCGCTGTCGAGCCAGGACAAGGCGACATCGGGAATCAGCTCGACACTATCTATGGTAATAGTCAATCGTCGGTCACTCAAATGAACACCGCCATAGTAATAGATACGGTTGATATTGTCCCGGTTGTTGATGACCTTGAGCGTAAAACTCCCATTTTGCGCAGGGATCATCGCCTGCCTATTCCCTACATATACAAAAGGTTCTCCGCTTTGATAATCTGACACAGAACCTTTAATCATCACGACCGCTCCCGTTTGAATAAATCTGCCCAATAAAAGCTCCCGATAGTAAACAGGATCGGTTTCTCCGGTCCATGTATAGGTAGTTATACCCGTAATCTCAAACGGTTTCTCATGCCATTGTCCCACAAGGTTCTGCGGCAAATACTCGGCGATGCAGCCGAGCGTTCGTAACGACACAGGTTGAATTTCGACCCATGAATTTGCATCGGCATTTGGTACAGTTACACTAAAACCAGAGATATTAGTTCCTGTTGTGCGATATACAATCGTGGCGTCAGCCGCATCCTCCATATTGATAGGAAGACTACTATTGTCTGCCAGAACGCGTACGGGAGCATTACTACGATACTTGAATTTAGCTTCAACAACACATCCGACCGGATGCCCCATGAATTGATAGCTGTATACCGACAATAAACCTGACGATCCCCCAATTATATGTGCGTATCGACCCGTGAAACCATTAGCATTATCCTCTAAATAAGAGGTAACACCGGACCCTTCATTATTAGGATAGAACCTGATATTTCTAATGTTAGATTCAGAGGCTTCCCAACGATATTTATCGGCTAACGGTACCACATACCCTGCAGGATCGCCGTTGTTGTAGTGTGCCGCTACTTCTTCCGCGGAAAGGGCGTAGTTGTAGTGGCGGCAAAATACGAGCGAGCCTTGGGGGATATATGTATTGCCGCCGGTCCTGAATAAATCCGTGATCTTGTATCCCGTAACCGGGAAACGTGCGGCTTCTGTCCCATTCAGATAGCATATCGCCGTAGTACCGTCGTAGGCAACATCAACAAGATAGCTATCCCCTGGAATAATGTCTACTGTCGCGTTTCCGCCCCCGCAATAGACGCGAAGCTGATTTGTCGTCAGGGCATAAATTTCAATCATGGAAATGCCAAACCCGGCTATCACTTGCATTTTATCGCTGGGGATGTACCTGAAAAGGCACTCAAGAGTTCGCGGGCCTTCGAAAAGCAGTCCGGCGCTCTGTAATTGGAGATACCCTTTCGTGCAATTCACCCCCACCTGCTGCTCGCGTTCGCTGCGCAGCGCGGCGATCTTCAACAAACTTCGTCTGCGGTCCATGGCTATTCGATGATTGCGCGGAGTTCCTCGATATTGATCTCGTAGGCCTTGTTTGGCGCCGGGGTCTTGTAGCCGATGATGTCCACAAGATCATCCGACCAGGTGAGCTCCGTGGCCACGGCTCCCGACGTGAAGAAGATCGCCGAAGTCCGGGCCGATTTTTCCACGGTTCCGATCTTCAGCGAGGTCAGCTCCCCGCAGATGTATTTGTGGTTGCCTTCCACGTTGATCGTGACATCCGCACCCTCGACCTCGACCACAACGGGGGCGGCCGCTGCGGCGGCTTCGAGAGCTTTGGCGGCAGCGGCGAGGGCGGCGGTTGCGGCTTCCGTCGAAGCGGCCCCGGAGGCCAAAACCTGCCACCAAGCCCCATCCGTCACCGGGTGTCCGAGGTTGTTATCTTGGAGTGAAACATAGGACGAATCGCCCGCTGTAACGAAGTCCAGGCGCTCGTATGTAATGCTCGCCGAATACGCCTTTTTGGGCGTAAGGCCCACTTTCCCTAAATTTGTCTTTGCCATATCTGTCAGTCGTTAATTTCGTAATACAAATGCCCGTCATCCTTGAGTTCGAACTCGGAACCGTGGCCGTAGCCGGGCTGGTAATTCACGCCCAGGAGCATTGTCGCCGGATCAATGTCGAACGTGGCGAAGATCGGACCGCCATCCGAGCGGACGGACGAGGGCATATAGTCGTTCGCCTCTTCATCCCAGAAGGCCCAGTAATTCGTATCGTCGACCGTTACGATCTTCGGAGGGTGGTCGGCCAGAGATTTCGCACGCGCAGCCTGCTGGTCGGCGTTGGTGGACGCGGTGTCGGCTTTAACGACGACCTCCGCCACGACAGCGGTCACAAGCTCTCCGTCAGAATAGATATTGCCTTCCTCGTCGGCCGATATTTTGGGAGTTTCGCCCTTGAGGTTTTCAAATCGGAAATCGAGGGTCCGTTCCTGGGGCTCTCCTCCGAGTGTTACCGCAACCTTCGGTATTCCGACATTTTCATCTATGGATGCCGTAACACCTATAATGTCGGCATCTTTACCGGGAACTGCAGCGAACTGCATTTCAATGTCTACGTCTTTATCACATACAATATCGGCGCATGTTACGCTGCGGCTGTTACATGGCGCAGGAGCGGCCAGACGGCGCAGAATATCCACACCTGTCGTGGCTCCCATCAGAACAGCTCCGTTCTTTTCCAAAGTCATTCCGACCGTTGCCCGGCCAGGCGTAAGACTTCGTGTCTCTTCCGCCTCAAAACGACATGTCAGGATACCCTGCTGCGCCTGTGATAGATCAAGGCTGCCATCGTCCGAACGTTTGGTAATAACGGCTCCCATGGACGTGGTTACCAATTCGACCGTTACGTCATAATGGGACATATCCAAGGGTAATCCGTCATGCCGTGCCAGGAATCTCAACATCAAGGTTTCTCCGGCGTACAAGTAAATTTTCTTTTTCATAATTGCGACGACGTCATATTAAGTTGAATACTTCCTTCGTCCGGAATAATGGCCGAGCCAGAAACGGCATCGTTAGGCCAGGCTTTCAGAGTCATTCCTGCATAGTCAGACAAACGTCCTGAAAGAGAGAGTTCTTTAACTATTGTCTCTGGAGAAACGCTTGCTATTCCATTTTCGTCAAACTTCACATTGGTTACAGCGCCAGTCGCTTCTTTTTCTATAATCGAAAACCAGCATTGAAGTTGTGAGTTCGCAGCAAGAGGCCATGAAATGGTTACACTTGAAATCATTTCTTTGCCGGCCTTTTGGACGTACGAAATCGACCTTATGATTCCCGGATCTTCCCGTATGCCGATTTTAACCTGCCCGGTCATATCAGATGGTAGTATGTTGGGAGAAACAATAATTGTAATATCTGAATCAGCCAATATGGCATTGCAGTTTCCGATAATGGAATGTACGTAAGGTGTCCCATTCGTATCCATGGGAACCTCGAAATTGCCGCCCTGTTTGTCCACTATCGGCAAAAGAATATTACCTTCTTGTCCCCGCAAATTCAAGTAGTATACCAGGGCATAGTTTAACGGACAAGCCGTCGTGTTCTGCCTGCGTGGTGCATAGCCCGGCTCAAGGGTTTCCTCGACGTGTAATCCCGGCACGATATTCTCGACGTAATCGATAAAATCCACAAGTCTTTGGTTGTAATCCTTCTTGGGCATCCTCATCAGTTCACCATTGTTGATGCTCGTATAGGAGTTGCCGTTATGAGAAAAGGCAAGTCTTCCGTCATAAGATGATCGGGATGTCTCTTGTCCATTTACGATTGTCTTGACGATCAGCTGCAGAGAGCGCTGATACCCGTTATTCTGATAATTCATGCCAAAATCATTTATAGTAATATCGCGTCGGTATTATACACATAATCAAAATAGTCATCTGCAGACAAGCCGAGTCCCGTCATATATATTTGGGATTCTACAGGGCCACCATTCGGATCTATAAAAGCAACACCTGTTTGCGATTTTTTCTCACCTTTTGATATGATAAGAGGATATTCGGAACCTGCGACTGATACAGAAACGGGACTCGTCACGGCATAATCGGATTGGATGTAGATGAATCGCGAATCCAAGGAACGATATTCCGCATATAGAAATATTGAATTGGTGCGAATAGGCTCGCAGACATATCCGGCAAACTGGCAGGATCGGAACACTGGTTCCATTTCGCAGACATAACCGTCGAATAAGGTTTGAAACACCTGATTGCTATTTATAATCCGATATTGTTTTTCGGCAGCCTTGTATTTGTCAAGTATCGCCCGCAATCGTGCGACTTCATATTCGACGCCTTCGGAATCAACATACACATCGAAGGATCCGAGTTGCGCCTCGGACGGCTCAATTCGGATCCGGAGTCCCATCTGTTCGAAAACGATGCGTTCGAGCATGATGGCCGAAGTGTCGTAATTCGAACGCTGCAGGGCTTCTGTTCTCCATTTTATCGCTTGAGCATGAATAGAGACAAGCACGCCGATCAGACACTTCAGCAGTGCGAATATCCGAGGCCGGCGCATAATAACCGGCAAGTTGTAAGCCAGAAATCTGTCCCAGTTAATATTCATTTTCCGCCAGATATGAGATATTGCTGCTGTCTACTACCAAACCGCCGCTACTCGAAATATAGGAGTTTCCCTGAAGCAGCGTGAAGTCCGTATCGTCTTTGGCTGTATATACGTCACCGAGGATTACATCCACGACCCCTTCAGCAGCCTGCAAGGCATCCACGAGACGCGTTTTGTTGAAAACGCCTCCGTAAGGAATGCCATCGACGTATGTCTGTATTGCTTCCTTTACAGGGTTTCCGGAACCTTCAATGCGCGACCCGTCTGATTTAAGCAGCAGGGGGTTGTAGTTTATCTGAACATTAATCTGCAGGCGGTCGCTTTTTTTACTGATGATCTGCATGTTCGTCCCGGCAGGAGCCCGTCGCTGCATGTAGGAGCTGAACCGTCGTAGCTCGGCCTCATCCAACGGCTCCTTACCATCTTTTGAAACAAATACGCGGACCCAGGAGACGACGTCTACGTTATGGTTGCGGGCATATGCAAACTTCACGATCCGGGCCTCTTCATCCTTTTGTGCGTATCCGAACATGAAAGTCTTGCTGTCATAAACCAGATTATATCCATCCTGATAATCCAATGCTATGCTTTGAAACCAGGGTAGTGATGCTATATAATGACTGTCAATAGCTGCCGAGACCTCCTGACGGGTTTCTGCAAAGATTCGCTCACAGATATAGCTGGCCATCGCCACGACATAGACCAGAACCGCCTCAATGCTGACTTTTGAGAATTGCTCATCGAATGTCTTTGACGCATCAAGCCCATACATATCGGCAAGGACCTCGTTGTCCACGAATTCCTGTTTAATATATTCCGTTATCTCTTTGAATGTTCTCATAGCTGTAATTTTGCAATATCCGCATCGGTTATGAATGAGGCCGGAACCATATTTTTCCGGGAAAAATAGTCTGCTACGACCGTGTTCAGTGTTTCGGGAATCTCGACCTGCCGCGGAGGCGTATCTGTCACGGATAATCCGGCACTCCTTGCGATGTCGTACGCCGCCGTTACATCTCCGGCATACTGCACTGCCAGGTCGAAGAAAGTCTGGTTATCCATTCGTTCAATCATCATAGCCAGCGTCTATTTTCAGGTCTTCGGAATAGCTCACCGAAATGACCGTCATTCCATCTCCCCGAAGTTGGGAACATACGGCCGCAATGAAATCCTCCGTGTTGTCATCGCGCAGGTATTCCATGGCGCCAACCCCGGTTGTTGGATGAGCTTTGAATTCTCCGGAAGCGGCCACAACGAGCATCGCCTGGTTTTGGGAAGTAATATCCCCGAGGACGATACCCCGTATGATTCTACCGTCGTCATCCCGAACGGGCTGCACCAACAAGTCCGGCGCGCACAATATCCCGAATCCCTTCATGTCAGTGTGTTATTTTGTCGTCTTCCAATTTGTCCCGATTGGTCATCTGCATCGTCTGCGAAGCCCATGCCGCGGCCGCAGTTTTAAGAGCTGCGCCGCCATCCTGCGGTTTCACAATCCAAGATTTAAAAGCCGTTTTCAACGTGTTTAAATCCTTTTTTATCGTATCCAGGTCACCGACCAGTGCTCCGATGTTTACCAGTCCGTTGTTCGAACCTCCGTTGATAGAGATCCTACCGTTCGCAATCTCTATGACTGCGTCTCCCAGGCGTGCTACCACCTTCGATATAGCCGATGCTGCGGCCAGGCAGTGAAAGAATTCGTCATTGTTTACGGCCGCGACAAATGCCCATGAGCCCTCTGCGGGGATGAGCAGGATGTCGGCACCTTCCACCGGTGTCAGGCGCACGTCGTGCAGGATATAATCTTCGTCTATGCGGACGTCGCAGACCTGCGATGTCTCGTCGACGTTCTCTACTGTTCCAATCTGCATCTGCCGGGGTGCGGCCTCCTGCGCCAGTTTCCTGATACCTGCGCGTATCCGATCACTTTGTCCCATCTGACAGAGCCCTCCCGATCTCCACCTTACGACGGAAGCCACTGCGCCCCGCCGTCGTTGTTACCGAATCGATCATATAACGTCCATAACGGTTCCCGTTGAACCTTCGGTCGCGGATCTCGGCTGTCATGTCCGGCTCGGCGTAAGGAATGCCGAATGTCGTGATCGTCCCGGAGAATCCGCCGTATTTCATCACCTTGAGTTTATCCTGTGCCATACGCAGCAGTTCCGCTTCGGTCATTATGTTGTAAAAATGCAGCGTTGTAACGGCTGCGGCATCGCTGTCTCCGACTTCCACCCGTAGTTTCTTGTTGTCTCGCAAGATCGATACGGCGCGAATGCGCAGGCGGACATCTCCTTCGCGCCGAAACGTCAGATCCGGGCGTATAACGTTCCGCTCCAAATCGTAGCGGACATTCCCGGTCGGCATGGCGTAATAGGGTACCGTAACGATCAACTGCTTTCCCCGATAATACGCTTGTAGTCCGTAGGCTGAACAAATCTTGTCCAGAACATCGAAGACGCTCCCGCCCGGTTTGATGGCGAAGGGAGTGAGCGTTACATCCGGAACATTCAGCACTTGAGCTTCGGGCAGAAGATAGGCTATGACTTGTGCGAGCTTTACGTTTTTCCAACTGCGAGCCTTTGGATGTACGCGTCGCAGTTGGTACATCTCGTCTTCGCATTCGATCACCACGGGGCGCTTCTGCGCCACATCGACGACATATCCCGAAAACTCCTCGCGCATCTTTCCGTTATATCCTAAACGGATTGTCACCGGATCGCCTCCGTGGATCTCGTTGCAGATATACGTCGATTCGTATTCCGAAGGCAATGTAATTCGCGCTGTAGCGGCAAGTTCTTTGCGGGAACGCGAGATGGTTGCTTCGGCCAGGGACCGGAACGTATAGCGACTGATGTCGGCCTGCATGTTCAATACCAGACTCATAACCATCCCTCCTTGAGTTCGAGCTGCACGTCACGGTCCGAAACAGCCGTGATGGTAAACGCTTGCATCGACTGCACTCCTTCTTCAGCCGGGACCGCGAGATTGCGAATGACGATGCGGTCGATACCGTAGCAGCGATTAATAATGTTATTCTTGATCTCCAGACCTCCCATCTTCGAACGCATGTTGTGCAGGCGGGCCACCTGGTCATAGGGATAGTCATCATTGTCTTCGTTGATAAACATTCCACGGATCGTCAGCAGATAACCCTCGGAGGCAACCTCCTCAATAACGGGTCCTGCACCATCGCTCATTTGCGTCTGTACGATGGTATTGGCCCCGGAGACGCTGATCAGGGGATCGACGGGAAAGGTCCATCCGTCGATAGTCAACGGTGACACGAAAAGATCCCCGGAGGCAGCTCCGGCATATCCCAAGTCGGAGATCCGGCGTGCCGTGCCGTTCAGGTTTCCATCCCATACCGAAGGTCGCGCTCCGGGATTCTCGCTGCTGACCGTAATACGTGTCTGGGCATCGTAGGGTACGACCCGCCTGTGCGAACGCAGATAGCTGTAAAGGTCGAGTACCGAAAACGCGCCGTTGCTGTCGAAAATAGCATCTTTGACTCCTGTTGGAAGCTTCATCGCACCGCAAGTTGTTCAGCGCCGTATATCGCGCGGACCAGGGCCTCTTCAACAAGGGCCGTGATGTCGTCGCGCGATTCCTGCACCGAGGTGTTAAAAGATTGTGTCCCTACAAGTGAGCCGATGGACACGTTGATGACTTTCTGCTGACGTCCCCCGCCTGCAGCCGTAAGGGCCGACTGAAGAGCTTGAGAAGTATAATTTTTTGTCCCGGCAGTTCCCCCGGCTCCTTCCTTTTCGCTCCCGAACACCTCCTGCTCGATACGATCCAACGCTGTAAGGGCACCCTTCCGCCAATCCGTTTCCCGGGTGTAGCGTCTTCCGAGTTGCTCGGCGAATTGGCCCGTAAAGCCCTCGATCTGCGATTTGTATTTTTGCCGGTTCTGCTCGATATTGCTGCGCAGGTCCTTTTTCTGCGCTTCGGTCATGTTCTGAAAACCTCCGTAGTGTTCCGAATATTGGTTGTAAACCTCCTTTGCCCCTACGGACTGCGCTCCGCGTGAGCTGAACAACATATTCATTGAATCGACTACAGCAAGGGCCGTTTTCGTCAATTGCACGCGCAGCGGCAACAATGCTTCCCCCAGCTGCGTTACGGACACTTTCAACTTGTTGCGCAGCTCCTCGGAGAGCAGCTGCGCGTCGTCGCGGGCCAGTTCTCGGGCACGCGCCAGGTCGAGTTCCGCATTGGCGAAGTTCTCCAACTGGCTGCGCAAGGCTCCCGTGCGGTCCGTCGCGGCGTTTACCAGCGCAATGAGGCCTTCGGAGCCCTGGAATTCGTTCTTGAGGTTTATGACGGCCTTCTGGGTCTTCTGTTGTGCGAAGACATCGTTGAGTTCAGTGAGCAGGTCGCTGACCCCTTTAAAGCGTCCATCCTCGTAAACATCGATTCCGGCCGTTTTAAAGGACTTGATCGTCGAAGCCTTGGTAAGATCCGTAAACAACGATTTGGTCAGCGTGGCAGCCTCGTCTACGGACTTTGTGCGCATGGTGAAGAGCGTGAACATCTTCAGCGCATTGGTGTAGTCCTGGCCTGCGGCCGCCGCGGATCCGGCGAATACGGGTGAGGCCTTTGCCAGCTGATCAAAGGTCATGGCGCCGGCAACGAGCGAAGCGTATGCCTTGGCCTGGTAGTCCTGGATGTCCTTGTTCCCGAATCCGTAGTTCGCCCGGGCCTTGGCAAGACCTGCGACCCATTCGTTGGGATCAGCTCCCAGCAGGCGCGCGAACTCCATACCTTGACGGACAACGGGTGCAGCCTGCGGACCGTACAGCCCCGTAATAGACTGAACGTCGTAGAAAGCTGTATTCGTCGCCGATAGATCGAAACCTCCGGCGTAAGCTGTCTCGTAGACCAAGCTCTTGAGTTGCTGAAGTTCCGAACGTGTCCGCGACAAATTGAGGTTTGCAAGGTTGCGGAACTCGGCATTAAACGCTGCCGCCTGATCTGTAGCTCGTTTTAACCCGAGGCCTGCAGCTGTACCTGCTGCCGCAATTGCTACCAGCGGATTCTTCAGCAGTCCGAGGCCCCGGGACAAGCCGGGAATCTCACTCGCGGCACCTGCGAACTGACTTTTCAACGAAGCCGTCGTCTTGTGCAGCGAATCCATGATACGGCGAGTCTGCTCTCCCGAGGCCCCGACTTTCGTCAGGGCCGGAGAAAGCAGATCCTGTCCCCGCAACTGGTATATGACCTCCTTGATGTTCACAACCTTGTTTTAGCTTCGATTTCGCGTATCCATTGTAACTCCTCCCAGCGTGCCTGCCACTGCTCATCGGTGAGCGTGTCGGGATCGAGATGAAAATAGTAGCGCAACATTGCATTGACCTGCCTCACGGGGTTGCGCCCGACATCACCGCGTGAGGCTATAGCTTTTTTACTTCCGCATCGGCAACCTGTACGATCTCGCTGACTTTACGGGCTACGGCATAGAAGAGCCTGGGATTGCTCTCATCGAGAACCTCCTTGTTGCCAGCCAGCCAGCAGTTGATAATAATTGTCTCTTCGAAGAGCGACGGGCGTTTCACAGCCGAGGTCTGTGCCAAATCGATAATGCGGCGATCCGGGGCATGCATGTATACGCAGAGTCCGTCGACCTGAATGAGATAGATGTCGCCGAATTCTTTTTTGGCGGCTGCAATCTGCTCATCGGAAAGTGCCGTGAGCGTATTCTGTTCGAAAGGTATTTTCTTGAAATTCATGTTTTCGTCTTTTACTGGTTGAGAAGGGGGATGTCCGAGATCATTTCCAGATCGATGGTCATGTTCCCGTCGTCGGTCGTCATACCTTTGGTATAGCGTGTAACTTGGCAGTAAGGTACGATGTCGGTGACAAGTTGTCCTCCAAGCGGAGCGTACGCCGTAACGATATTGAAAGGCGCCAGATCCGTCACGTCCGTACCGGGCGGCATGGAAGCCTGTATGGCCTCGAATTCCGACTGGAGAATCGTCAGACGTGCCGGTTCGGCATCTTTCTTGCCGCGACCTCGCTTGATGGGCCTGTTTCCCCGGCCATGGATATTCGTATAGTTCTTGTTGGCTCCGTATGAGAAAGCAACGAAGCCGCGGAGGCTTCGCCCGAGGAAGGCGATCTTCACGTCCTCAAAGGCATATTCGGTTCCGTTAATCATTGCTCAAAGAATTGGTGTAATAAACGGTCATCTTCATGTGGGCGATCACTCCGCGGGCTACGATCTCCAAATCCGCAAGCAGAGGCGTAGATTCGTCCCACAATGCCTGTTCGGGATCGATAACACAAGCCACCCCGGAGATCTCATCGGACATCTGCGACAATACAGCCGTTTCGATGTCCGCCTGTATCGACTGCAGGACTTCGCTGGCGACATAGCCCGTATCGGTGTCGATCTCCACATCGTCACGCATATATTCCAGTGCCTTGAGACGTGCCAAGTCTGCGGCCTTGTCGAGGGTGCGTCCCATGCGTATGGAACTGCAGTCGTCGGTGGCAGGAGCCGCCGTGTAGTCGGCATTCCAATACCAGCCGGCCAGACCGTCGAATTTACGAAGGAAGAGATACCCCTTGGAGTCGATGACCGAGAGTTGGTCGTCGTCGTAATAATCTACGTCGGAAGATTTCTTGCCGTTGGATATTCCCACGGCCGAGACTCCGATGCTGCCGTTGCGCACACGCCCGGCATCCCTCGATACGGCAATCCCGGCGAGTGTCCCCAGCAGGAGCGCGACATGAGCGTAGTTGGCGAAGGCGGGATCCTCGGCAGCGACATCGTAGTCCTGTGAAACGACGACGGATACCCGGTTGGCGGCCATCTCACGCGAGGAAGGAGCCTCGGTGTAGTCATCGGGGAAGCCTCGTCCTTCGATAAGGATATTGAGCGCCTTGTTGCGCTCGGCAGCCCAGTCGTAGAGGTTCTGGGCTTTGGTGATGTTGGCTTCCAAGGCCGAGAACTCCTCGCTCATGGACGTCACGGCCAACAGTTTGATGTCTCCTTTGGCGAAGGTCAGCAGTTTGCGTGCAGCGCCTTCCGAACCGCCGATAGTATCGGCCATAGACGTCTCCTTCTGCACTACGAAGAAGTACAGTCTTGTGCCCTTGGGGGCCTTGAGGTAGAAATCATGGATGTGATGCCATAGGAGAACCTTGTTCGTCAGATCGTATTGCTGCGTAACACCCTTGCTTTCGGCCTCGCTTAACGACGTGATGACATAGGGCGTATCCAGCGCCAACTTATCCGGGATCGCAACACCGTCGGCGATAATTCCCGAGATGCCGTCTTCGCGGGCCGCGGTCTTGCCTAAACCTTGCCTGCGGACTATCGTTACATTGCTTAACATAGTGTCGTGTTTGAACCTTCCGGCTGCCGGAGATATTCCCCGGCAACCGAAGCGGTCATTGTTTTATGCGGATTTGACACCCGAGTATATCGCTGCAATCGCCTCGTCCTTTTTGGGAAGGGCCAGGAAGTATTCGCGGACATTGTACAGATTGCGCTGGTAGAGCGGGTCTGTTTCAGCACGCGAAAGGTACTGTTTCCGCCCTCCCGTGGCCTTCGATACTCGGGAAACATGAAACGCCACGGAGGCTTCCTGATCTCCGCTGGCAGCCGATGCGCCATATGCTTTCTTGTTCCCGGCAGACGTGTACTTGGGCATGTTCACAAACTCGTAGATGTCGAATCCGTACATTTTGGCAATGGCACCCGTAGAGTAGTTGTAATACTGCTGTGCAAAGGCCTGATCCACCATCAGCAGGTCAGCGACATGCTGCGGGCAAAGTACCAAGCGTCGCCCGGCGGCAGGGACTTGCAGCTGATCGAATTTTAACTTCAGCGATACAACATCCTCACGGCTAAACCGCAGGCGCGTGCCGTCCGCCAGAGTTTCCTTGCCGCCTGTCGTCGTGAGGACCGGTGTCTTGTCCGCATTTTTCGAAGGTGCAAAATTGTAGATCGCTTTATCCAATCGATACTCTTCGAGCTGAATACGGTGCGCGTCGATAACTGCCGGCATGAATTCAGCCTTTACGTCGTTGACGACATCATCCGAAACGGGAGTAGCTTTGGTCTGAAGCTTATCCAGAGTAAGGGTCTTGTCCACATTCGTCATATCCTGCACGGGAATGGGATACTCTTTGTTATTTACCAGGACATCGGGATCGCAGCCGAAGTCGATCAAATGGATAATGTTGCCGTCACGAACCATTGCCGAGTAATCCGATATACCTTCGAGGAACGTTCCCTGATCGATGTGATTGAAGCGTTTGATAAACTCCTTGGTCCACACTTCCGGGATAAGCTCTGCAGAGAGCGCCCCGGCGGGGACGCCTTTGGGGATGAGCGATACGGCAGCGAAAGCTACACCTCCGCCAATCCCGGCGACTGTTGTTCCGAGCATGACTGCAATAAGCAGACAGGCAAAAAATCTAAAAATTTTCATGGTCTTGAATAAGTGTTTGATCGTCGTTTATTCCTTGTATTTGGCGTCGAGCAGCGCATCATAGCGCGCGCGATCTTCAGTACGCATACGCAGGAGTTCCTCCTTTGTGTAGTCGTCGAATTTCTTGTGAGCGACGTTTCCTTGCGGTTCGATCAGCGAAGAGGCAGACTTCCGCGTCGGGAGCGCCGCAATGGTCTGACGGAGGGTGTCGACACCCATGGTCTTACCGATGGATTCATAGGTGGGCTTCACCTCCGCAGTGATGCGCCCTTCAGAGAGCGCCGTGGAGAGAATCTCCGCGATCTGGTTGTTGCGGAGTGTGTCACGTTCGGCGGCGGCAGTCTGCAAGGCTGCAACAGCCTCGATCGCCTCCTGCTCGGTGGCGGTTTCCGCCAGACCGAGCTTCTTAAGCAAATTTTTCATGTTGATATTGTCGTGAATTGAAATGTGCGAATCTAAAACGGCACAGAAACGACGGTCCAGAGCCGCAGCCTCGTCTTTCTCCTTGGGTTTGGCGGCATCAAGGGACACGACAGCGCCGACAAGTTCGTCAACCAGACCGGCATCTTTGGCTTCAGCTGCCGTGAACCAGTGGTCAGCGCCGTCGAACCAGGCTTCTATGATCTGCGAAGGAATACCGCGTGTTGCCAGAATATTTCGCAGGATCTCGTCGCAAACAGCCAGTTTCGCCTCTTCCTGACGCAGCTGTTGAAGATTACCTCCGTCAAACCAGGTAGAGGGTGCATGGACCATAATCATGGCGTTGTCCGCGCATTGAATTTTCGTTGACGCAAGCATGAAGAAAACCCCCATGGATGCAGACATGCCCTCGACAATGGTTGTAACGGGACGCCAAGCGGCTTTCACGGTATTTGCCATCAGAAGTCCGTCGCTGACCGAACCTCCGTTGGTATGAAGGTGTACAACAGGATCCCCTGCGACCATAGCCGCACGGAATTCGGCAGCAAACTCATCGCCTGTATAGGTATAGCCGATGGTGCCGTATGCGTAGATGTGATTGTCTTGCCGTTCGAGCATAATTATTTTATTGACTGGAACAAAATAAATCATTGGGCAAATAAAAATCAAATAATTCAATACGCGATATGAATATTGTACCATCGTGTGTTAAATTATTAAACAAATGATTCGTTATTTTATATGTTTGTTGAAAAATTCAATATATGGACAACATCATCGATCTGGCCGAATATCTGTTCATGCGAGGATGTACCCAGAAGGAAATTGCCCTGAAGGTCGGGCGCTCGGAATCCACGGTAGCCGAATGGGTCAAGAAATACGGGTGGAAGGAAAAACGGGCCGGGACACGCATATCCCGCAATGAAATGGTCTCCAAGCTACTAAACAGGATCGACGATCTGTTGAGCGCACCCGAAGGCGGTATTGACACGACGGAATTGCTTCGCATCTCCAAAGCCATCAAAACTCTGGATAAGGAACTCGGCTTGACGGATTACATCGACTGTTTTATCTCCTTCGGAGAGTGGCTGCAACGACATCCCCAGCATCTTGAGGAGGTCAAGGCTCTGCTGACAGCCCGTTCCGATGCCTGGAACAATTTCGTAAAGGCCGTGAATTTTGTCCAGGACAAATTCATCAACGAATTCATAAGTTCAAAATAATGGCCTTGGAGAGCATACGTAAGGCGCGTGAACGCTGGGAGGGATGGTGTCACATCGTGCAGAAGCGGCGCGGCTCCGACGAGCAGGTCATCGAAGAACGCAAGGCGCGGATTGCCCGGGCATGTACGGACTTCAAATACTGTGTTGCAACGTATTTCCCGCACTATGCCACAGCAGAAACTCCGGACTTTCATATCGACCTGGCGAACAAAGTCCGGCGCAATATCCTTATCAAGGCCCTCGTGCGCTGGGGACGTGCCCAAGCCAAGTCGGTTATCTGCGACGTCATACTTCCAATCTGGCTATGGATGAACGGCGAGGAGATCTATATGGTGCTTGTCGGGAATACCGAGGACAAAGCCATAAAACTCCTTGCGGATGTTAAAACAGAGTTTGAAAGCAACGAGATGCTTATCGCGGATTTCGGGCTGCAACTCACGTCCAAGTGGCAGGACAAATATATCGTATGCCGTGAGCGGTTTATTGCCGCCGCTTTAGGCGTCGGGCAGGAAGTTCGTGGACTGCGCCGCCGGCACAAGCGTCCGAATCTGTGCATCTGTGACGACCTTGAAGATAAAGACACGGTTCGCAACCCCAAGCGGCAGGACGAAATCGTGGACTGGATTCTTTCTTCGTTGATTCCGACCATGGACGGCCCTGTGCGCCGGCTGCTGGTCCCCAACAACAATTTCGCGCCGCGCACGATTCAGGGAGAGCTTGAGAAGCGAAATCCCAAATGGCTCGTACATCAAGTCGACGCCACCGTCGGGCCGAACAGGACACCACGCTGGGCATCGAAATATCCCGCGGATTATTTTATCAAGGTTGAACAAGAGATCGGCACCATAGCCTTCGAGGCCGAGTACAACAACCGACCTTGGGTACAGGGCAAGGTCTTTACGCAGGAAATGATAGACAATACGTGGGCTCCGCTGCCGCGTATGAATTCCTTCCGACACATCACAGGACGCTGGGACCCGGCCTACTCGGGGAATAATGACTACAATGCCGTGAAAGTATGGGGCCTTTACGATCATCGGTTTTACCAGATTGCTGCTTTTGTCCGACAGCGAACCATGAACAGTGCACTGGACTGGATTCAGGATTTCGACAAAAGTCTTCCCTGCGGGATCGTCGTACATTGGAGGGTCGAGTCGCAATTCTGGAATGAACCCCTGCGCCGTGCCATTGCCGAGAGCAATGCCCGGCACGGACGTCAACTCAACATCAGTGTTGTGCCGTCCCCAAAGACCAAGAAACTGGACCGCATGCTCTCAATGTTTCCTTATTATGAGAATGACCGTATCCGTTACAACGAGAAGGAGCGCCGTAATCCCGATTTCATCGAAGGCATCCGCCAGTTGCTCGGCATAGAGCCCGGTTATCGAACGCATGATGACGCTCCGGATGCTGATGAGCGTGCCATCGCCGACCTGGCGGAATTCGACAGAGCTTATACATCACCGCCCATCATCGGGCAAGCGAGCCATGCAGATTTCAATTCCAAATATTAAAGCCATGTTCAAAATCATCCGTAAAATCCGTGAATACTATCGTCAGCGCCGCGACCGCAGGCGCATTCTGCGCGCCGTACGCCGTGCGGACAAGCTCCACGAACAGACACGTCAACGATGCTACGTCTTCAATATTGGCGGTAGACTCGTGGTCATGTCGACATCCGACATCAAGGAGATGCGCCGCCATCGCGTGCTACGCCCAGGCGTGAAGAGCGCGGACATCAAACGCAAGGCCATTTACCGAACAGCTCTGTAATATGTACATCCAGGAAACAGATTTTCTCAATTTCATCGCCAAAGACGATTTCGATGCGGCCCTTGCAGAAGGATTCACCGACATGGAAGCGCTGACACGCACGGCGTGTTCGACCATACGCGGGTATTTGTACCAGCGTTATCGTATAGCTGCGGAATTCAAGAAGACAGGCGTTGATCGCAACGAACATCTGGTGATGGTCGCCTGCGATATTGCGCTCTATCTGCTCTTTTCGTCGCTGCCCGGAAGGCTCACCGAAGAAGACATTCGCTACATCCGCTATCAGGCAGCCATACGCTGGCTCGAACAATGCGCGACGGGACGTATCGGGGCTGGAATTCCGTCGCTCTCGGATCCTGATGTGGCAGGCACGGATCCCGAGCAGAATCCCGAATACTACACATCGATACGCTTTGAGAGCGCGCCCAAGTTGATCAACGAATATTGACATGAAGATTCCAAACTTTTTTCGCCGGAACAGGCCATCCGGCCTTGAGGCCATTGTCAAAGAAATTCGGAAACGCAACAGGGCGCTCATCGAGATCGATGAGCAGACCCGGGCGTTTTACCGATTGGACATTGGAAAGTGGCGCCGAGCCCATGAGGCGGCCGTGGATGTCGATAATCCCCGGCGTGCCGATCTTTACAACGTATATGCCGACGTGGTGCTCAATACCCACGTCGAAGGGTGTATGCGCCAGATCGAGACGGCCGTGATGCAGCGGCGCTATTACATCCGTTCAGCAAAGACTTCGAAGGAGATCCCCGAAAAAACCCTGATGCTGAACTGCCCCTGGTTCCGGGACCTCATACATCATACGCTCGACGCTGAAGCGTGGGGGAACTCTCTGATCGAGCTGGGCAACATCGTCCAGCAGAGGGGACGCATAACGCTCGACGCGGTGCACCTGATTCCCCGGGAAAACGTCGTGCCCGAGCGCGGACTTATCTTGCGCAACGTCAATGACGACCTATCCCAGGGCGTAGACTATCGTAATGATGAATCCCTGAACCGTTATCTCATTGATGTCAACGCCGACGAACCTCTCGGATTTCTGCTCAAGGTCGCGCCCGAGGCCATTTCAATCAAAAACATGTCAGGGTTTTGGGACTCCTTCGGTGAACTTTTCGGAATCCCGGTACGCTGGGCGACAACCACCTCGGATGATCCCGGAGATAAAGCCACGATCATGACGGCGCTCAGGCAGATGGGCGCTGCGGCTTTCGGGCTCTTCCCGCAAGGCACGGAGATCAAATTTCTTGAAACGCAGCGAGGTGATGCCTTCCAGGTCTTTGATCAGCGCATAGCGCGTGCCCAAAGCAATATTTCGAAGGCCATACTCACCGAAACGATGACTCTTGAGGATGGCTCCTCGTTATCCCAGGCCGAAGTACACCTCGACATCTTCAACCGCGTGGTAAAATCACGCATGGAAATGGTCGCCAACGTTGTGAACTGGCAGCTTCTGCCCCGGCTACAGGCAATGGGACTCCCTTACAGCGACGACGACGAGTTCGCCTGGGATGAAGCCGTGAACTATACTCCCGAGCAGCAGCTGGCCATCGAGCAGATGCTGATCAATGCCTTCGACATCGATCCGAAATACTTTGCCGAGAAGTACAACGTCACAATACTCGGAGCCAAACGGTCGCCGCTGATACCCGGCATTGCGGAGCTCAAAAAAAAAAGCCCGGACATAGCCGAACTGGATCGGGTGTATGGGCTGAAGATACCGCCCGGAGACATGTAGCCTTGCAGACTCTGCGGCGTCTGTTCGCAGGCGAGGAGGTCGAATTCGATGACGACAGCCTGACGTTCACTCACGAGGAGTTGCGTGAAGCCATGCTGCGGGGATTCGGCAGGGAGACCGCTGAATATGATACCCCCGACTTCCGCATGGCCGAGCATCTGCGGCGCAACGCTTACCAGTTCTCTGTAGCCAAGAATCACCAGCAGATGCGAGTCCTTACTGACGCCCTGGTCAATGAGGACGGTTCCGTGCGCAGCTTTTCAGAGTTCCAAACCGAAGCGGCGAAGATCGACAGCCGCTACAACGTCGACTATCTCCGTACCGAATATGACACGGCTGTCGGGTCGGCAGAGACAGCCTCCGAGTGGGCATCGCTCGAAGAGGCCGGGGGAAACCCCATGCTGCGCTACGTAACGGCAGGGGACAGCCGCGTGCGTGACTCGCATCGGGCACTCGACGGACTTCAGCGTCCGATGAACGACCCCATATGGAACTCGATATATCCGCCTAACGGATGGAACTGCCGCTGCACAGTGCTTACGGTGTCAGGAGCACCAACGCCACAGAAACTCGTGCGCATGCCCAAGGACATCCCGCCGATGTTCCGCACGAACCTGGCGAAAAACGGCCTCCTGTTCCCCAGGAACCATCCTTATTTCAAGGGCATTTCCAGCCGGGAGTTCGGACGCGCACTCGAACACACGCCCGTTGCCGACACCTATTTCGACGTTCGGACTCCCGGAGGGTACGACATCGAAGTAAGCTGTCTGCACAACGACCATGAACAGCCCCAGAATGTCGCCGTAACGGACCGCCTGCTGCGCAACAAAGTGTTCAGCAAGGCAACGCTTCTCCCAGACATTTACAAAGATGATACAGCCGTAAAACGGATGTTCTATCCCAAGGGAGAACTACCGCCCGATCCGCGGAAAAACGCCGACGCCATATTCGACGGACATGCATGGGAGATCAAGAGAACCGTGCCCAACAATATGGTCCGCAACATCAACAAGGCAGCACAGCAGGCGAGGCGCGTCGTCGTGGAACTGACCGAATTGGGAAATAACCAGACATACCGCGTTCGGCAGCGGGCCGCGGCGGCCAAAGAGGAAAACAAACTGACGGAACTGATCGTGATGTTTCCGGACGGGACGGTCGAGAGGTTCTGAAAAAACAGAAGCTCCTCGAAAGGAGCTTCTTTGGGTGGCCCGGCTACGCAGGCCGGACTTGCGGCAGAAACTGCCGCCATCACAAAAGTAGTAACAAAAAGACAATTTGCAAGCGATATGCCGGAAAAAATAACCATAAATGGATTCACATACGACTGGCATCTGCTCAAAGAGCGATTCGATACCGTACGCACGCGACTGCCCCGCGAGATGGCCGTCGTGGCCCGCAACTACTTCGTAGACTCATTCCGACGGCAGGGATGGTACGAAGGCCGCACCCTGAACAGGTGGAAGCCCCGCAAGGGATTCAAGGATCGGGGACGCGCCATACTCGTCAAGAGCGGGCGTCTGCGCAGATCCATACGTATACGCCGCGCCGAGTTCTCCGACATACGCATCGCCACGGATGCACCATACGCCGCGGCCCACAATTTCGGGTTCAAGGGAATTGTGCATGTCCGACAGCACACCCGACGCCGCTATGCCTTCACCCGTGAGAAGTATACCACGCGCAGCGGAAAATCCCGCAGCCGCATCAAACGCATCGAGGCCGGAAGCTACTCCGTGCGAAGTCATACCCGGCGCATGAATCTCCCGCAGCGGCAGTTCATGGGAGATACCGAACTGCTCAATAAGAAACTATTGGCACTCGCAAACCGTGCCGTAGATTCGATATTCCGATAATTCAACGCCATTTAATCATGGATAAGACAGCATTTAAAAGCATTCGTGCAAGGCTATATGCCGACATCGCCTGCCACCTGATGACCTCCGGGCTGGTCAAATACGTGGACCTCTACAACAACCAGTTCGCCCATCTCGAAGAGGAGAAGATCATGCAGTTCCCGTGCGCCCTGGTCGAATTCCGGGAAATAGCTTGGCGACAGCTCGGACGCCACGCACAGCGCGGCGATCTGCTCCTCGACATCCACGTCGCCACGAAGGCCGCGGGAAAGACCTCTGCCGTGGGGCGCACGCTGACTCCCGCCATCGAGTATTTCGAACTCCTCGACGCCTTGCATGTGGCCATGCGCGACCTGCGACTCGACTACGCCGGAACGTTCTCGCGCGTGGGGTCCGCGACGGACCACGACCACGACAGCCTGCTCGTGAACGTCGAAACTTACCGCGTGGGCATCACAGATCTGGCGGCCGTGCCCGAGACCCGTCTGACATCCGTAGGCATCGAGATCGGAGAGGTGACAGCAAATACAGGCAAACCGATTACTGTAAATTTCGGGCACCCCGCGGTGCTGCCATAAAGAACAAGAGCCGATCCCCATTGGGTCGGCTCTTGTCGTAATGACAGGTTTAGGCAATGCCACATATTGATCTCAGCAGGATGGAAGCCAAATTCCATCTTCCGAATCATCTCTTACAGGTTTTTCTTCATAGATAAATTCCTGTCCGCGGAATTTATCGACAGCTACCCATGCCATACTATTCCGCTTTTACGAATTGAACGGAACGGCCGTCGGATCTATATTCTCGATAACAGGGACCAACGTATGGGACAAGCAATGTTTTTCTAACCGTCTCGCAATATTGTTCAAAAACACATCCCTTGCATCCGAGTCCTTCGACAACCTTGAGCCGAACCAATCCGAAATCAAACTCCTCACCCACGGCATACTCCCATTTCTCGGGCTTTGGATCCCGGGGCGCTTTCTGCGCATGGCCCTGGGTTTTCAGACAGTCGCTGAAAAGCAAGATCATTGACAGGAACAGATCGACCCAAGTGCATTGAGCAAGCATCTCGGCGAGTTCTTTTCCGACATCCGCATCGGCCTTGTCCGGGATCTCTTCCACACGGATTTCCATGCCGGATTTCAACAGGTCGTCATATAGAACCTCGTTCGGCTTTATAGATATGATTCTATTTTCTTCATCAATCGCGTAGAGGTACTGTTCTTCGATTCCGGTCAGTCTCCAAAAATTTCTTCCACCCATGGCCTCCAAAGCCTCGATAAGTGCCGCTCCATGCTTTTGGGAACCTCGGAAATAGATTTTGCTTTTCATGTTATTCTTTTTTAATTATTAAATAGTTACTAAAATGCTGCGACAGCCCGAACACATTTGGTGTCAAATTTACCTGTGTAGCTCTGGCCGCCGCGGCCGAAGTAGGCGTACCAAGCGCACGTGGAAGCGTACTCGGAACTGGACCAATAAAATGTACGGGACAGTTCTGTTTTCCCTTGTTCCCGCAGCGAAGCGTTGATCTCCTCGAAGAACTCGTAGAGGATAGCAAGCTGGGCAAGTGATGGCAGGGAGCCTCCGTTCTTTTCGCACCACTTTTTGCCGTCACTCCAAGGCAGTGAGCGCTCGTCGTAAGAGAGGCAGAATTTTTCGTTGCGGGCCTCGATGTTGAGCCCCTTTTCGGTTGGAGTGATCTTGATTCCGGTCATGGCATAGTATTATAGGATCTTACAGGGCGTGCAAACGAGGTGGCATAGCAGGATTTCGCCGCAATGGTTCCGAATCTCCAGTCGAAGCAGAACGCCATATCCCCGCGCATGCGGTTCGAGCATACGGGAGCTTTCTCACAGGTCCAAGTCATCCCGGTTGCGATCCGGTGGCCTCCGACAAGCAATAGGGCCTCTTCGAGATCTTGGGCCAGGGCGTCGTGCATCATCATCGCTTCATAGCGTGTCGGGCACCGGAATTCGTCGCCGGCCTGTTCCACAGCACGCTGCGCACGTAAGAACGTGCAGGAACACACGAAATCGCGTTTGTAGATTTCAAGGGCGCCTGTAGATGTAATGAGCACCACCGACTGGGCTTCGGTCGGGTTCCCCTGCATTTTCCACGCCTCCAGGGAACAGAGGTTATTGTTTGAATCCGGGATATAGATTCCTGTTTTAATCTTGTCTGTCATCGTTTTTTGCATTTTTAATTTCATCGATGCGTCCTTGCACTCTCTGCACGGACATATAACTGTCGAATGTCGATTTCGACATCATAAAACGCGGATAGATCACGTTACGGTAGGTCCAGCTCTGGGTGTGTCCTTTCTTTGTGTACTCTTTCACGAGGCGTTGGACTTCCTGCACGCGCAGTAGATAGATCAATGAACTGTTTGTCATGTCAGGATGGTTTTACAGAAGTTATGCGGGGCGGCGATGGAACAGGCCCGGCGATGAATCCGCTGCGGTTATGCACGGCGCATAGTTTGCGCCGCAAAGCCTGCAACTCACCAATAGACAGTTCCCGAAACCGTTTGCCGGCAATGCGGGGCTGGGATACATAGGCGTCAACCCGTGCGAAATAGCCCGCGGCAGGTTCCCCGGCCTGCTGCGACAGTCCCATAGCTGTGAGTTTGGCAAGGACGGCGCTGCGATGGTGACGCAGGGATTCCTGTACGCGGAAGCGGAGCAATTCATGCACTTGTAGCAATGCCCGGTCACTCAAGTCGCGCAGCCGTGCGACGCCATACGGCTCAAGGAGGTCCTCCTTGTGGTCCCGGGCGTCGAGTTGACCGAGCATCGTATAGATCCGTTTATAGTAGGGTGCGCGATCCATGGCTTACAGGCCCGGAGCCTCCTCTTTTTTGGGTTCTACATAGAAGGTCTCATCCTGAACACATTCGATACCGCAGTCATGCATCAGAGATTGTACCTTCTCATCGTTGCGGTCGGCGATGAACTTGTCCTTGGCGACTGTAACCGCCGTATTCAAATATTCTTTACCTTGGCGCATGAGCAAGTCGATGACCGCAGCCCACTTATAACCTTTGCGGGTCACGAGTTTCGGCATGCCGATCCTGAATCCGAGCGTGCCATGCACCGTATCGAGGCTCTTTTTCTTTTGGAAAAGATCTTCGCGGTGCTCCGAGGCAAAGACGTTCAGAATCTCGAAACTGCGATCCTTGGTTTGCTGGAGTTCGGCCAATTCGTCAGCGAACTTCTCGCGGATCTTCGTAAACTGAACGTCCATGTCCGCCTGGATCTTCTGAATGCGGGCGTCGGCCGTGGCGTATTCGCCGAACGCGTCCTCCATGGCTTCACGGGTGATGCCGGAGATGATTGTTTTTTTCTGTCGTGCCATATTTAATATAAATTTAAGTGTGGTTATAACTCCATTGCAGCGAGTTTGTCAGGCCATATCGTCCACGGCTCACCGCCGCCGTAGCGGCTGCCGGCATTGGCGATATAATCCGCGACTAATACCTTGACGCCGGCATCATACTTGATGGACTGCGCGGTCGTTCCCCGGGGATCCCGGCCGTCGGCGTGACTGGTGATGATGAATGTCGTGGATTCATGCGCCGCTCGCAGTTCTTTATATTGCGCATACGACAACCCTGAATACTGAAGCGAATCGATAACCACGACCACCGGAGCATTTCGCTCGGAAAGGGCAGCGTCGAGATCTTCCATACTCATGGCCGACGGAGCTATGATTATTTTACGGGCTTCCTCAATACGTACCCGTTTCATTGCCATGACAAATGAAAGGCTCGGTCCCTCCTCCAGCGGCATATAAAGCGTACGGTGTCCTCCCATGGCAAAGGCCTTGGCCATTTGCAGGGCGTAGGAGGTCTTTCCGTTACGGCTCTCGCCCCAGATCAGAATTGTGGCGCCTAACTCCACGGTCCCCAGATGTTCGACCCATTCGGGTGCGATATTTGCCGTGCGAAACTTCCTGGAATAAAGCTCCGAGACGCTCAAATACTTCCGGGTCTTCATACCGCCTGCTGCATATTATCGTAAACCATGCGGGGATTGGCCTGCGATGCGCGGATCAGCTTCGCAGCGTCGACATGAGGACCGGCATTCAGCTTCACGATCTGCAGGCAGTCCTTGTATAGATAGCTGCGTGCTTCGACATCCTCCTCCGGCGTCGCTTGGTTGTATTGGCCCCCGAAGCGGCTGAACAACTCTACGAACCCGACAATGCCGTTCTTGATGGCCGAGTCGATGCGTGTGCGCAGCCCGTCGGCTCCGATGGCGAACCAGGCGCAGCGGTATTGCGTGGCATTCCACAGCGCCTTCACCTCAAGGATCGTATCGCGCTTCAGATCGCCCATCTCGTCGAGGATCACCAGCGGCTTCTCGAAAGCCGTATTCAGTGCATAGACCACGGCGTCGTAGAGTTCGTCGTAAGTCTTGATCACATCGATACCCAACTGCCGGGCGATGGCGCGCAGCAGTTTGCGCCGTGTCTTGCACTGGGAGCAGTCTATGTAGACCACATTGCGGTTCGTGCGCTTGTAGATCTTCGCTGCGAAGGTCTTGCCGATACCGGCCCGGTCGACGAGGATCGCGCACAGACTGTTGCGCTGGCAGGCGCCCAACTGCTGGGTCACATATTCGTAAACCTGCGTGTGCGCAGCCTTCCAGGGGCGCGACTCGCTGATCCCGAACGTATAGGCGAGATGCTCCCATTTCTGGGCGCTGATGACGCCCTCGATGTCGCCCTTCAGCAGGCGCGACAGCTGGGCAGGATTGATGTTCAGCGATACGGCGTACTGCTTGTCGCTGCCGCCAAAAAGCTGGCGCTGCTCACGCAAGGCCGCGAGTACACGTTCTTTAGAGTGCTGTTCCATAATTGCTTATTTTTGAAAGGTTGTTGATCGCTTTTTGACGCGCGGCCTCAAGATCGGATTCCGGGTCGAATACGGCCTCCGGCATCTCCTCGGCGATGTCCCTGATTTCGACTTCGACCGGGTCGACCTCTTCCATGGCCTGCATCTCCTCGTGACGGATGATGCCCACGCGGCCGATCTTCGAGAGACGCTCGCGGACATCCCCGTCGAACTCGCTCATGTATCCCAGCTGGCGGTTCATAATCTCGACGTCCTCCGCTGTCTGCTCCACGCGCGCGGCGTTGAACTCTCCCTTCGGGCCGCACGTGCACAGGAAATTCCCGCCCTGATACAGATACACTTCGGTCACCGTACCGTCCTCCTCGGGCAGCATGTAGGCCTCGACCTTATAGTTGTTGGATTCCACGCGCTCCATGACTTTCGGAGTCGGAAGCATGAAGGACTTCCCGGCAACCACGACGTACTGGTTGTTGCGGATGGACGTGACGGTGCGGTCGCCGATGCAGCGCGCGATGAGCGCCGGGGAGGGCATCGGAAGCTCACGGTTGTAGCACTCCGTCAACACCTCCCAGCGCGAGCGGCCCGCGTAGGTTTTCTTGTTCGAATGTAATTCGTAATTGTATTGCAGGACATCGAAACGGTCCTCTGCGACGATCTTGTCGTATTCGCCGCGCTTTTCGAGCAGCTCGTCGTTCTCGCTGTCGCGCTGACGCTTGGTAAGGTAGGCCTCCGAACGTGCCCACCAGCGGCCGATGTTCGGGTGGTTTCGCCGCTCGACGGTGTATTTCTTCACGCCGTGCAGACGCTCGGCGATCTTCTGCCGGGCATTGCCCGGACGGCACCATTGAACGAAGGGAAACATCACCTCCAGTTCGTCGCGGAAGTCGCTGGCGATATGGTGCTCAAGCTCGATCTCGGCTGGCATCGGAAGACCGGCGCGATAGATGTTGCGGAACATGTCGCGCAGACATTCAAGGAACAGAGCGTCGTCCTTGCGGCGCGAGTAGGCGGCGCCCACCACGGCTCCCGAGTGAATGTCGTATACGTAGTACGCCTTCACCCGGTTGCCGTTCTTGTCCAGCGTCGGGAGATCGCGGTCGTCGGCCGTGAGCTTCGACAGCGAGAACTTCGCCTGGTAACGGCTCACGTGCGGACGGTGCACCCGGTCGTAATAGAGCGAATCGTTGCGCCGCTTGTCCACGGCCGCACGGTTATGCGGCATGTTCAGGTAACGCCGGACTGTCGCCGGAGACAGCTCCATCGGAGCGCCGTTCTTGAGGAATTCATTCCGGTCGTACAGTTCGCCGCTCTCCTTGTCGTAGATCTCCACCGTTCCGCGCATGAACAGCCGGTACATGTCCCAGACTTCACAGCCGAAAGGCTTGTTCGGAAGCGTGTAAATCGCGCACAGAAGACGTTCGATGCGGTCCGTCACGATGCGTTTGTTGTCGTTGCCGAAGCCTTTGTGTACAAGCGACAGATAACCCTCCTTCTCGTACTCTTCGTAACGGGCACGCAGCTTCGCGGGGAAAACCGGCAGCGTGTGGTTCCACTCCCGGCGGAACTCCTGGTCGGAGATCGCCGCGGAGATCGCCTCCCACAGCTCCTTCTTTGTCGTGCGCTTGCCCACGAAACCCCGGGCTTTCAGCTTGGCTGCAATGTAGTCCTTGATTCCGTTCAGCACCGAGGCATTCGTCGTGTACTTGGCGACGGCACCGGCATCCGCCGAAAGCAGAAGGTCGCCCGTGGGAAGAACGACAGCGCTGTAATAGGCATAGGCGTCGGGATCGTGATGGACGAAATCGATGAGTTTGGCCTTGACCGGCTGTCTGGTGGGATCGCCGTGAATCAGTTCCCAGGCTTTACGGATAGAAAGCGGAAGAGAGGCATATTCATAAAGGGCCGGTGTACCGCGGGAAGCGCGACGGAGTCGGTTGATCTGCTTGCGTGCTGTCAGCTTCTTTAAATTGCTGATTGTCAGAATTCCAACGCCTTGAGGTGGGAGGGGGATTTCGCCCACTCCCAGCAGTTCAGCACCGCTTATACACAATATGCCTTGGTAAACTTCCATTTTTATGAATTTGCCCCGTCCGGGGATTCGAACCCCGCCTCGGAACCCGAGGAACACCGGCTGTCGACGGGCGGCGTATTGACGCCGAAAAACGCTATTGAATTCTTGAATCACGAGGGACGCAGAGACCCCCGGCTCAAAGAGCGCGTCGAACGCCCACCCGAATCCGCATTTCGCCGCCGACATGTTCTATGTCAACCTGCCGGCGTCCGCCAAAAGAGCGACGTACATCATCAGCGCATTTCATACATACGCTGCGATAGTCGGAAACCTTTACGTCGGGGTCAAGGATGGGATAGGCGATTAATTCGCCGTTGCTGTTTTCGTGAAGCCTGAAAGACTGAAACCATCTGCCTGTCGGAGTTTTCATCGTATTGTCTTTTATAGTTTGAGTTATGGTTGCCGAATACATTTCTGCGGCCATGACCGATCCGGATTTTAAGAATTTGACTTTTACGGAGATTCAGCAATTCTCTTGCCACATGCCCACCGGCTCGAACTTCACGCCAGGCGACATTATCTCGATGTCCGATTTCACGACGTCCATCCAGTCGTCAGCGGTTGAAAGCGTGGCGTGGAGCTCGTCACGGGGCGTTATCAGGGCTACAGAGTAGTGATAGCGAATGTCGATCATATCCGCAATGTCGTAGGCCGTGTAGTCCGACGATGCCATGATCGTAATCATTTCCTGTTTCATGTTGGGTTGTAATTCGTTATTAAAAAAACGTTTTGCAGGCCGCCGGGATTCGAACCCGGAAGCAGCCGTCCGCGATGCGGATCTGCCGGCCCCGCCGGTCTCTTTCCGGCTGTCACATTCAAAAAAAAGCTGATAGCGTTCATCTCGCGAGCCTTTGAGGCGGGAGAAGGATTCGAACCTTCTGCTAACCCAAACTTAAAATGCAATAGATGAAGAACCAAAAGAACGTTGCATGCTCCCATGCTGTTACCCGCCATCCACCGAGCCTCACGGCTGGGAAGTCGCTATTTCGTGATCCGCCGCACCAGTAAAGCCAGCTTGCGGATCGCGGTCCGCCGTGCGCGGTACTGATACCGCCACAGCGCATTCCGAACATACGACCAAACGCTCTTGCGCGTGTAGGTCACGATTACGAATTCTGCCTGTTCCATATTATTTGGTGATTGTGTTTTCGGGATCGACTTCGGTCATCATCTTTCCGCCGCGGACAATAGCCGTGTGGCGAATCTTTTTGGCAAGGTCTGTGTCGGTTTTACCGCGAAGGGCGCGGCGGACGGTAGGCTGGGACACGTTGAACAACTGCCCAAGGTACTTGCATTCGCCACGATCTACTACAATTATTGTCATTTGTTCGCTTTTTTGTTATATTTGCCGCAAGTTTCATCTTGAACGGCTTGGCAAATATATAGACAATAGTTTATATATACAAATATTTGTAAACTTTTTTCTATTACCAGTGAAAGCAATAGACCGCTTTTATCAATATCTTGCTGAAAAAGGCATAAAGGCAACCCGCTTCGAAAAGGACGCGGGGCTTTCAAATGGATATTTAGGTACGCAAAAAAAGCGAAATGCCGATCTTGGTGAGGGGGTGATTCTAAAAATTATCGACAATTGTCGAGACTTAAGCCTGCAATGGCTTTTAACTGGTAAAGGGCCCATGTTATATGAGCAAGAAGTGGAACCACCTCCGCGAATTATGGATGAATATTCCTTAAAACTAATTCATAAAATAGAAATCCAAGCCGAACAAATAGGCCGCCTTAAGGAGCGACTTGAGAAGTACGAGAAGTGATAAATACCATTTCGAGAAGTAGATCGAAATGGTATTTTTTATGGTCTTCATGCGCTGACAGTCAATACAATAACACTAAACACCAGTAGGTCAGCAATTTAACATATAAATCACCCTGAATTACCTACATTTGCCCCCCCCCTAAACGGCACAAAACCTCCGAAAACAGCCTTATTTTATACATTTGCCCCCTGCAAACAAGACACTTTTTTACACGGTTTTGTCCCCCCATTTGTCCCCCCATTTGTCTCCCCATTGCAATTTTGCGCGTTTTTAGGCACAAAAAAACGGAGGCGATTTTCCTCCGTTCATGGCTTGTTTCAAGACTGTTTTTCGGCCGTTTTGGCGGCTTTTTCACACCGGATCGACCTGGTTGTCGTAGTGGGCGCACGATGGCCGTAAAAGTGCGGTTTTTGGAACTTGTGAAACGTTGTTTGATACGTTGTGTCAGCCACTTGCGCTGCGCAGAAATCGGCATGAAAAAAGCGGCATTTTGAGCCGCCTCGCCGAATTTCGCCGAACTTTTGAGCCTGAATTCGGAAATCTTCGGTCCATGCCCCGCTGTACTGCCACTTTCGCCTTCCGGAATTCGGTTTCACCTCCGAATAATTCGGCAAAATTCGGTAAAATTCACCTTTTCGTTTTTTCTGTCTATTCGTAACTCTCTGACACTCACTATCCGTTATTCTCTACTCTTACCCATTCGTTTTATGAATCACACGTGTGCCCGATGAAAATCCGGCGTCTATTTCATCAGGCTCGACACCGGGTATTTAAGTCCCTTGTAGCCCGAAATGTAGGCGTTGATGCTGCCGATCTTGACCGGCGATTCGATGTAGAGGGGGATTTTGTTGTCGTCGTCCGAAATCCAGATCGTGAAGATCGTGCCGTCGGTGAACGAGTAGCCTTCGGTCGTCCCTAACTGGCACTCGAACTTGAGCGTGCGGAAACGCCCCATGTTGCGGATCTTCTTGTTTTCGCGCCCCAGGTAGCGGTAGTGCAGGTGGCGGATGGTGTCTTGCAGGACCATTTGAAGCGTCGCCGGCTCACCGACGCGGAAATTCTCCGCTTGGGCCGACCGCAGGTTGAAGAAGAGCGCGATGGGGTCCATGCTCTCGGCCGTCAGGGCCATCTGCTTCTCGCTGAAGGGGTTTTTGCGGCTCCGCCAGCGGGTGTGGATGGTCGAGTCGGGCCAGATGTAGGTGTAGTAACTCTGGAAGGTGTAGTCGCCTTCGCGGATGTCGCTCTCGAAGCGCACGGGGCGCAGCGACGCGGTGTCGATCCACACGGTGTAGACATCCTCCAGGTTGAAGAACCAGCGGTAGGTGGGCAGCGTGCGCCCTGCGCCTTCGACCTTGTAGTAGGACTTGCCGTCGGCCGTATCTTCCGAGGTCTTGACCTCCACGGTCCCGACCTCCGTATTGGGGAACATCTTGGCCTTGTAGCTCACGCGGTAGAAGAGCTGTTCGCCCGGATGGTAGAGCTGCGCGGCGAGGGGCGAGAGGACGCCGAGCAGGAATATGGTGAATAGAAACCGTTTCATCGGACAGGGTTTTAATGGGTTAACGTTTTTTCGGGACGGAATATTACGAAATGCGTGAAAAATCAATCTCTTCGCGGCCCGAGTAGCGTCGCCGCAGAGCTTCGAGACCCCGGTTCTGCGGGTGCGCCAACGCCGGGTCCGCGGCGAGTATTTCTGCGGCCGCCTCGCGCGAGACGGTGAGTATCTGCACGTCGGCCGTGGGGCTGGCGATCTTCAGATCAAATGCCATGCCGCTCTGCAACGTGCCGTTGATGTCCCCCGCGCCCCGCAGCTTGAGGTCGAGTTCCGCCAGGCGGAACCCGTCGTTGGTCTCGCACATCGCTTCGAGCCGCGCCCGCGACTCGCGCGAGAGTTTTTCGCCCGACATCAGGATGCCGTA
>OGQN01000422.1_pt1 | contig 39179 bp, 32 predicted proteins | sample 1553231 | NCBI WGS metagenome assembly OGQN01 (sample SAMEA2579950, study PRJEB22360) | human gut metagenome | biome: human gut; feature: human-associated habitat; material: faeces | place: Denmark | collected 2008/2010 | reverse complement strand
ACAGCGACTACAGAGCAGATGGGATATGGTATTGTTTCTTTTTTCGTCTGTTTTCTCTCAATGAATCAAATAGTAAGAATTTTTTTGGCATTCTCCACTCGTTCTTTTGTTGGTGGGTCAATTCCCTCCAGTGGATACTCTAGTCCAAGTTCTTTCCATTTATAAATCCCCATCGTATGATAAGGTAGTATTTCCACTTTTTCTACATTATTAAGGGAGTGAATGAAATCGGCTAATCTCGTTAAATATTCATCTTTATCGCTTCGTTCCGGTACAAGGACATGGCGAATCCAAATCGGTTTTTTGATATCGGAAAGATAGCGAATCATATCAAGAATATTTTCGTTACTGCGGCCAGTTAAAACTTTGTGGCATTCGGTATCGATGTGTTTGATATCTACTAATAACAAGTCAGTGTATTTCATCAGTTCCTGAAATTTAGAAAAGAAAGGTTCCTCTCTTGTAAATGGTCCTCCGGCTGTATCAATAGTAGTATGAATTCCTTTTTCTTTTGCCTTTTTAAAAAATTCTAACAAAAAATCAATCTGTAATAAAGGTTCACCGCCACTTATTGTAATACCGCCCCCGTTTTTCCAGTAAGGACGATAACGGAGAGCTTGATTTAATAGTTCATCTGCACTTTTCCAGACAGCGCCGGTTTCTTCTGTTATCTTCCATGTATCTGGATTGTGGCAGAATTGGCAACGTAAAGGACAACCCTGTAAAAAAATAATAAAACGAACTCCCGGCCCATCGACAGAACCAAAACTCTCCGTAGAATGAACAAGAGCCATCGCATTTTTATCACTCATAAACAACACCTCATAATATTTTCGTTATAATTTCTATTTCTATTACAGTGTAAAAATAAATTATCAAGGAGAAAGCAGGTAGCAGCACATGGACAGGTGCATATCAAATATTAAAATATCCTAATGAAGAAAAAAGAGAATACTTTTATCATTCCGTACTATGGAATTTTGACCGTAGCTGCTTCGAACTACTTTCTTCGAAGCGGATGTTTTATCGGGCAAAATGGAATGTTCAGTACGGTGCATAAAAGTATCTCTTTTTTCTTCATCAGGATAGGAGTTAACTAGGCTATGCACCGTTCAGGCTCCTCATCCTGCTTTCAGTATAAATTATTTTTACTACATTCTATCGTGGCATGTTCTTGCAATGACATCCAACTGCTGTTCTTTTGTCAGTGAGATGAATTTAACAGCATAGCCGGAAACACGAATTGTGAAGTTTGCATATTCTTCTTTTTCTGGATGTTCCATGGCATCAATCAGTTTCTCAACACCAAATACGTTTACATTTAAGTGGTGAGCACCCTGTGCGAAGTAGCCATCCATAACATTTACTAAGTTACCAATACGTTCTTCTTCGGAATGTCCAAGTGCATCTGGGTTGATTGTCTGTGTATTGGAAATACCATCTAATGCCCATTCGTAAGGAAGTTTTGCTACAGAGTTTAAGGAGGCTAAGAGACCATTTTGTTCTGCGCCATAACTTGGGTTTGCGCCTGGGGAAAGTGGTTCACCGGCTTTTCTTCCATCTGGAAGGGAACCTGTTGCCTTACCATATACTACGTTAGATGTGATAGTAAGGATAGAAGTTGTAGGTTCAGAATCACGATAAGTATGGAATTTCTCCAGTTTCTTCATGAATGTCTGAAGTAACCATACAGCGATATCATCTGCGCGGTCATCATCATTTCCGTATTTAGGGAAGTCACCAGTTGTCTCATAATCAACAACAAGACCTTCTTCATTGCGGACTGTTTTTACTTTGGCATATTTGATCGCACTTAAGGAGTCTACTACATGTGAGAATCCTGCAATACCGGTAGCAAAAGTACGACGTACATTTGTATCGATTAAGGCCATCAGTGCATATTCATAGTAATATTTGTCATGCATGTACTGGATGAGATTCAATGTATTTACATACAAACCTGCTAACCAGTCCATCATGATATCGTATTTATGCATTACTTCATCATAATCAAGATATTCGGAAGTAATTGGTTTATATTCCGGTCCAACCTGCTGGCCGGTCTTTTCATCCACACCACCATTGATCGCGTAAAGAAGACATTTGGCAAGGTTAGCACGAGCGCCGAAGAACTGCATTTCCTTACCAGTCTGTGTAGCGGAAACACAGCAGCAGATGGAGTAATCATCGCCCCATACCGGACGCATTACATCATCATTTTCATACTGGATAGAACTTGTTGTAATAGAAATATGAGCGGCATAATCTCTGAATGCTTTTGGAAGACGCTCAGAGTAAAGTACGGTGAGGTTTGGCTCTGGAGCAGGTCCCATATTTTCTAATGTATGAAGGAAACGGTAGTCTGTCTTTGTAACCATAGAACGACCATCCTGACCAAGACCACCGACTTCAAGTGTAGCCCATACAGGATCGCCAGAGAAAAGCTGATTGTAGGATGGGATACGTCCAAACTTAACCATACGGAACTTCATAGTCATATGGTCAATTAATTCCTGCGCTTCTTTCTCTGTAAGGATGCCCTTATCCATATCACGTTTGATATAAATATCAAGGAAAGTAGCGATACGTCCGATACTCATAGCAGCACCGTTCTGTGTTTTGATTGCTGCAAGATAACCAAAGTATGTCCACTGAACAGCTTCTTTTGCATTAGAAGCAGGCTCAGAAATATCATAACCATAGCTTTCTGCCATAACTTTCATATCTTTTAATGCTTTAACCTGCATGGAGATTTCTTCTCTTAAGCGGATTACATCATCTGTCATCGTTCCATCGCCACAGTTTGCGAAATCTTTTTGCTTGTCTTCAACTAATAAATCAATACCATAAAGAGCAACACGACGGTAATCGCCAACGATACGTCCACGTCCGTACGTATCTGGAAGACCGGTAATGATTTTGTTGTGACGAGCTTTCTTCATCTCAGGTGTATAAGAATCAAATACTGCCTGATTATGTGTTTTATGATAATCTGTAAAAATTTTATGCAGTTCTGGATTTGGTGTATAACCATAAGTTGTGCAGGCTTCTTCCGCAGTACGGATACCACCAAATGGCATAAAGGCACGTTTTAAAGGCTTATCTGTCTGAAGACCTACAATCTGTTCTTTTTCTTTTAAAGCTTCAGAAATATAGCCTGGTTTGTGTGAAGTAAGGCTTGATACAATCTCGGTATCCATATCAAGAACGCCACCTTTGTCACGCTCAGCCTTCTGCAATTTCTGCAGTTCGTTCCACAGCGTATTCGTAGCTTCTGTAGGCCCCTCAAGGAAAGAAGCATCTCCATCATATGGAGTGTAGTTATCCTGGATAAACTCTCTTAAATTAATTTCTTCTCTCCAGATACGTCCGTTAAATCCCTGCCATTGTTCTTTTTGTAACATCTTAATTGACCTCCCTGTTTGTAAAAAAATTCTTAAGTCAAGGCTTTGAAATATGTTTGCTAAAAAATCAAAAAAAGTGTCAGATGATTTTAAACAATTAGTTAAAACTTATTATAGTTATAATCATCTAACAACATTATTAGCATGATTTTTGATAATCGTCAAACAAATTTTTGATATTATGTGTTCTTTTTTCTGAACATATACACTAAAAATGTTCTTAGAGCCCTTAAAATCAAGGGATTTAAGCTGTTGATAAAAAAATATCAAATCGTACAAATGTACGGATATAAATACAATATCAACAAGAAAATAGCAAAAATTTCACCTGGCTTAATCATGATTTAAAGTTATTTCTTTTCGGGGATATCGGATAGAATATTTATCTCAGTCGAGAAGACTCCCACCTCTTTCAGGTGGTGAGTGACAGCAAATTTGTCTCAGTGGGAGTCCAATCTCCGACTGAGATAAACGCTCCGCGAGGATGCGCAGTGATTCTGTAAAGAATATGTCAGCTTACGCTGACCAGAATCACGCGCCAAGTCTCGCGGCTGCTCGACTTGAACCTGTCAGAGTAAAATAAAAAAAGCCGATATCCAGACAAGAATTGCCCAGACGGTCGGCTAAATAAGAATCTCATACTTCATGTGGTTCATTCCACTTACTTCCGTCAGTCGTATAAGTAACCTAACTATAACCAAAAGCCAATCAAATGTCAAGGGGTAACTATTTAATTCATTTGGGGAAAACAGACGAAAATAAAAAGAATAGACCATAACAAATGTAAAGATATCGCTGCGTAGAAAATGCCTGTTCGGCATTTTTACTTGTTCTCACATTACATTTGTTATGGTCTATTCTTTTTATTTTCTGTGTTTTGGCTCCAGAAGGAATGAATGCAATAGTCTTTGGAGGAGATAAAGGGGGAGAGGTCAGAAGTCTACTGCTTGTTTGGAAGGTATAGTGTCCAGAAGATTATTTTCTCTCTTTAATGAGTAGTAAAAATAAAGGAGATTGTCATTTTCCAGAATATTAAAGAAATCGCCTTTATATTTATCGTATACAATGGTAGTTGGCGATATCATTGTATCATCATTGACAGTATCAGAATAAGCCACAACCTTCTGTCCCCTTCCCCATTTCTTTCCCAATGACTATTGAATTCATTTCTTCTGGAGCCAAAACACAGAAAAAAGAAATACTGCCCTATCCCAGATGCGGCTTCGGAGCACGTTTAAGATGCGGATGAGCATCTTAAACACAGCGACTACAGAGCAGATGGGATAGGGCAGTATTTCTTTTTTCGTCTGTTTTCCCCTAATGAATTAAAGAGTACACCCTTCTTGCCATATCGTGGAATATCCATATGAGGCTCATTCCGATGGCAAGTCCTAATGCACATTGGACAGTTTTAGAACCATACATTGCGGCATACTGCCATTGCCTTTGAACAGCATAGCTCATCGTGTAGTAGAGAGAGCCACCGGGAATCAAAACAACAACAGAGATGATGAGAAAAAGTGTGGTAGGAGCTTTTCTTATTTTTGCAATGACTTCGGAGTAAATTGCAGCAAAGGCGCTGGCAAATAGTGAGGAAATAAAAACATCGAACCCCCAGGTATTAGCAATAACATAAATAACCCAAGTCAGTACGCCACCTAAAGCTGCAGGAAAAATGTGTTTAAACTGCAAATGAAACAGGAATCCGAATCCGGCAGCTCCGATAAAAGCCGCAAAGAACTGAAGTATCATAATACACCTCCCACAAACCAGATAGCGCACATGAATCCACAGGCAAGAGCACCGGCCCATAGAAGAGATTCTACGAGTCGCATTATACCGGAAATCGTATCTCCGATTAAAATATCCCGTATAGAATTGGTCATAAGAATACCGGGAATCAACAGCATAATATCTCCGATCATAACTTTATCTACATGAATTACCGGAAAAAAGAAGGCAGTGATGCAAATGCCGGTACCGATAAAGAGGGAGCAGAAAAACTGAAGAATAAAGGTATTACTGCATATAGAATTTAAATGCCTTTGTAAAAAACAAAGGAGAAAAGCAAAGATAACAGCAATAGCTCCATCTAAGATTGTTCCACCGAAAAAGACAGAGAACCCGCCGGCACCAAGCATACTTCCCAGATAAATAGTATAAGGTGCAGGTTTTATTTTTGAAATTTTGTTTATTTCATCTTTCAAATCTGTTAAAGAAAAGGGAGTGGCACAGCATTGTCTGCTTAATGCATTTGCCTGTTCTAATTTAAAAAAATCTGTGCCGGCAGGGGTGGTAATCCTGCGAGTTTGTGTATATTCTTCTCCCTCAGGAAATACCATTGTAACAACAATGCTTGATGTAATTGCAAAAACATTCATCTGGCTGGCACCGTAGGCATGTCCCATTCGATTAAGCGTTTCCTCCACACGACTGACTTCGGCGCCATTGGTCAGCATAATTTCAGCCAGATTTAATAATTCATGTAAAATAGCATTCGGTGAGCTCAATGAAATTCTCCTTTCAACAAAATATGATATAGTATATCACAAATTTAAGGTACTATTGGAATCTTTTTAATTAGAGAACTATTTCGCTCTTTTTTCGTCTATACGAAATCTATAAATTAGTATTTGAAAAGCTTTTCAATTGTTTCAGATGGATTTTCTGTTAGGTCATAAGAAAATTCTTGGCAGAAGTTTTTCTGTTCAGGTGATAATTCAGTGTTACTAAAGTCAAGTGTCAGTAATTGATCTAGGTCTTTCAAATACATAGATGGATAAAATTTCTTTATAAAATTACCAAATATTTTTGGAAGATATTCCAAATAATAAATAGGCTTTTTGGTGATTGAGAAGTTTCCGGCATGTTTGCTGCTGTTTGTAATCAACATATCGGAAAGGTACATCATATCATTAAGCGAAATTTTATTTTTAATATAACCAAATTTAGAAGAATATTGGTATGGTAACTGGTAGGATAGTTCTACAAGATCCCAGTTATTTGTAATTACAAACCAGTCATCGTCTATATAATCCATGATTTTTTTTAAGTTAAAATTATCAAAAAGATTTACAGGTTCTGAACCATCTTCGGGTTCGGGTTTTTGTCCAACTAAAAGTATGGATAGTATTTTTTTATCTTTTGCTTGCGGAAAATAGAATTCCAATTGTTTTTTTACAGTAGTTCTTTTCTCTTCTTGAAGAATATCCCAGGAAATAGGTAGAGGAATATCATCTAAAAAGGTAACATTATCTTCCCATTCATAAAAAGAGTGGAAAAGTTTAGCTGTAAATGGAGAGCCGGGCATTACATGTGTACAGCGTATGAATGTCTGTTTCTTTGGTTGGTCAGGATTATCATGGTATTTCATAAAAATATTAAATTGATAATCAAAAGGTGTTGCTAAGAGCAAACGGCGCTCTCTTTCGGAAGCACTAGGTATTTTAATTGGAATAGAAGGATCCATACAAATGATATTTTGGGCTTCAGTACAAAAAGTTCGGCGTGCGTCTTCCATTTTAGTATTGATTAGAGGAATCTTTGTAGCTGTTTTATTGAGATAGTATTCAAATTCCACTTCTGGAAGAGCAGCCATGAGATTATCTTTCACAAGCTGCAGATCAGTGTTTAGTCCACGTCCACGGGTACTTACAAATGAAATAGTTTTTTTACTCATTTTACTTTCCCTCCATGTATGAATTAATCAGGTTTGCAATTCTTTCACAACTATGTCCATCGCAGGCAGACATATATTTATCAACAAAAGAATTCATCTTATTTGTAAGAATATGTTTTTCAGGATGTGTTAAATAGTCTGTCAGTTCTTCTTGATTTGTATATACATCTCCAGGCAGATCTTCTGGATAATTAAGATAAAATCCTCGGTCATAGGTTGGCAGATCATAGCAGAAGAATGCGATAGGTTTACGAAGTAGTGCATATTCAAATATAACAGAAGAATAATCAGTGATTAGCATATCTGAAATAAGCATATAATCATTTGTTGAAAAATCTCTCATTACGCGTATGTTTTTGTATTTTTTTGGAAGGATATCGTTCTTCATTACCGGATGTGGGCAGATTAAAAGTACTTGATTAGGAAGTAAATCTTTTGAAAGACGATCAAAATCAAGTTCAGGATGGAATTCACTTCTATCACATCCAACATCCCGGAAAGTAGGCGCATAAACAAGAACAGATTTTCCAATCAAACTAGGATGCCGGAAATAGATTTTCCGTTTTGTTTTATTAATCAGATGTTTGTTAAAGTAATCATCTGTTCGTGGGCAGCCTAATGCTTTTACCTTATTATAATTTACATCAAATGCATCCGCATAGATAGAACGTAAATTTTCTCCACTTACACATACAAGATTATACTGTGCATGTGTGGCTCTGTCTTCAGGCAAAGAAAGATTTGTTCCGCGCTGTCCAAACTTTTTAAATGCACCGCAGGCATGCCATAGCTGAATAACTCGCTGTTCCGGGCGTAAAGGGAAATATCTTAAATATTTTACATAGTCATCTGTTACGATTACCTTACTGGTAAGGATTGCCTCAGTCATCTCAAGAGCTGTTTGAGGATTATGTGGTAAACGTTTTGCACAGATTGTCTTTTTACCTTTGATAAAAGGATATAAAGCCTTTGCATTTCCTTCAAGATGCCCATCAGCACGAGGAGAAACAAATAAAACCTGGTTTTTCAGTGGTTTCTTTGAGAAAGAAGCTGCCTTTTTATTCCATGCTTGTTCTTCTTCACTCTCATCAGAGAGAAGACGGAATTTCATACCAGATTCTGCCGGAGAGTAGAGTATTTCAGGGCTATTTAATGTAATTGGTTTATCTTTTAAGTATTCTTTAATAAAAGATAGAGTTTTATCTGTTGCAATGTAATCAATAAAAGTTTCTTTTTTATTATTGTAAAGAAGCAAGCCATCTAAGCGATATACATAATTGCCTTTTGCGTAACATGATTTTGTTAATTCTGGAATCTCTTCGCTAAAATCTAAATGGAGATTTTTTACAAAATTAACACAGAAGAATTTATTAGCTAATGTAGCATCCATAGAAAGAGAAGAATTGTATTTTTTTCCATTTTTTAAAGATGTAGAGGCGATTTTACTGAAAAGCAATGGCTGTGGATTATCATATTCTTTATGATAAATTCCCTCACTGATGAAATCATACTGCTGCTTCATAAGCTGCCGATAAGCCAGGCGGAAAGAACCAACGGCATAAGTGATTTCAGCATCACAAAAAGTAATATATGGTGTTTGAGCATTATTCAAAGTAGTAGCAAATAATTCTTCTTTAGAATTACTATCTTCAAAGAGAAGATTATCTTGTAACAATCCTTCTTTTTCGATATCAGCTTTCATGGAAACAGGTACAACTATTTTCATAAATATGAGATTCTGTTTTATGAGCGAATCTAAAGACTTCATAAAGTTGTCTTTATTTGTTCTGTCACCATAGAGTGCTGCAGTAAAAAATGCGTTTTTAAGAACGTCCTCTTTAGATGACTTAATATCATATAAAGAAAATTCTGGGAAAGAGAGACTGAGGGTAGAAATTACCTTCATATCCAGAATCTTTAATTTGTTATTTATTTCATCCACAAGTAACTGAATTGTGTTTGAATCTAAGGACCAGAACTGAATATAAAACTGGTTCAGCATAATCTGTAGCTGCTTTTGAATAATTGTATTCAAGTAGTTATGAATATCTGGATTCTGTTCTCGTGCATCATCAATAGAACTGTACTCAGGATAATCCCTTAAAAAGCTTTCTTCTGCAGAATGAAGAATCATCTGATGAGCAGTAATGTAATCTTTGATTTTACTTGGTGAGATAGAGGCCGTAATAGAATCCATATCATCATATCTTCGATAATGGAAGATAATATAATCCAATCCAACAATTTTTGAGCAGCGATATAAAAACTGAGTAAGAAAAGCGCCATCTTCTGAGTAAGAAATTGGTGGTAAGCGAAGATGATGTTTTTCAATAAGACTTCTTCTGAAAAGTTTATTAGATAGAGAGAAAGTCCATAAAATATCGGTGTTATATTTATCAATTTCTTCTAATTCAATTAAATCATCGAGATTATGGATTTCTATAGTTGTATGCCGATTAAAAATATCGTATTTTCCAATTAATAAATCAGAGTGTTTTTCAGAAATCGTATCATACATAGTGGATAAAGCTTCAGGTTCTAGAAGATCGTCCGCATCAAAAAAGAAGACATATTCTCCCTGTGCAATATCTAGTCCTGCATTTCTTGCGGAAGAAGGACCGCCATTTTCTTTATCAATAATAATTAAATTAGGGTAATTCTTTTTATAAGAATTTAATATAGACAGGGTACTGTCAGAAGAACCGTCATTAATTACGATAACTTCATATTCGGAATTATTCATTGTCTGTAAAAAAATGCTGTCCATTGTTTCAGACAGGTATTCTTCTGCATTATATGCAGCAATAATAACTGATATTTTTTTCATATTTTCCATCCTTATCATAATCATAAATGTGTTTGCTTATTATAAAATGAGAATAAGAATTGTGAGGCTCTCTTAATAGTAGGCATATTGTTTTATTATATACTAGAAAAAGGGACTTGACAAGATTATACATTTTTTTAACCAAACATTTATTTTATGAGAAAATCAAAATAATCTATGTAGAAAGAAAAATAGATGATTGAAGCATTAAAAAATGATTTATAAAGAACTTGACCGCCCAACAAGAAACATATATGATTATATAATAAATACATAAAAAGAGAGGAAGGGAATATGAATGAAAAAAATGATTTGCAGTTGTTATTTCAATATAGAGGGGCATTGATGGGAATAGCTGCATTATGGATTTTAGTAACACATGAGTGGCAGATAGTTTCGTTTGAAGGAGAATGGATTTATGAAATAGAGCGTTTTTGGAAAAGAATAGGGTTTTGCGGAGTGGATATTTTTATGATTCTTTCAGGGATGGGAATGGTTTTCTCGTTAGAAAAGAATAGTATAATTCGTTTTTATTATAATCGTATAAAAAGAATAATCATTCCATTTTGGTTTATGGCATCAGTAGTAGCATTTATAGATAAATGGGATAAAGTTTTTTATTTCAAAGTTATTACAGGAATAGCATTTTTTAGAATTAACATTTATTCTTTTTTATGGTTTGTACCAGCGATAATTACATTTTATATTTTAGTACCGATATTTTATGCGGTTTTTAAAAGAGCTAAAAACAAATACATATTTATACTAGCAGTTCTAGAAATTTGGTTATTGGTATCGTTGCTTTTGAAAGCGTATATGAGAGAAGATTTGTATGGTTTTACTAATCGAATTCCTATATTTATAATGGGAGTATTTTTAGGGTGGATTTGCAGAGAAAAAACAGTGCATTTTAACAAGACAACATGGATTTTTCTTATAATTACTTTGATTTTGGGTTTATATCTAGCCTATCAGAGCAATATGAATGGAATGCAGCTTATTCTCCCTGTATCAAATTGCTGTATTCCTAATTTTCTTATTGCAGTATCCCTTCCTTTATTGATAGCGAAAGTGATGGATATGTTATGTACAGTAAAAGTAATAAAATATGCCGATATAATATTGGTTAAAATTTTTTCTTTTTTTGGAATGATAAGTTTAGAATTTTATTGTGTTCAAGAATGGATTGCAAAAAAAATTCTTCCAGAAATGGTACAGCACGCCGATAATTTACTTGTGAATTTAGAACTTCTTATTATTGTATCCGTCTGTGGTATGGTATTGTATTTAATTAATAAAAGTATAGTGAAAGGTTTTGATTTTATCGATACTCATTTCATAAATGTAAATTAATAAACAATCAATATAAGTATTTAGGAGGAAATATGAAAACTAGTAAGAAAATATTGTTGATGAGCTTTTTTATAATAGCTGGATTGATGGCAGGAAATATTCAATGCCAAGCTAAACAAAACAATATACCAGCAGTAAAATCAGTAAAAGTTAAAAACAAAAAGAAGATTGTTTTGTATCAAGGTAATAAGTATAAAATTAAACAATCTATTCCGAGTTTAAAAAATAAGAAAATTGTGTGGAAATCCAGTAATAAAAAAGTACTTTTGATTTCTTCTAAGGGAATTATGAAGACCAAAAAAATAGGAAAAAGTAAGGTGGTAGCTTGGAACAAAGGGAAGAAAACAAAAGTGTCTTTCACAGTAAAAGTAAAACAAAGAGGGGTAAACGTTAGTAAAATTCTTTTCGATCAAAACAATGTAAGAATTATGGAATATGGGGAAAGAAGACAATTAGTAGCGAATGTGTTACCTTCCAATGCAACTAATAAGGGAATAGAATGGAAATCATTAAATAATTCTATTGCGACAGTTGATCAGAACGGAGTAGTGACGGCTAAACGTCCAAGTGAAAATGTTGATATTATTGCATCATCGAAAGAAGACAATAGGAAATTCGCAGTGTGGCATATTTCTATTACGGCTAATAGGGGATATATTACAAAGCAAATTCTTGATTCTAAAAAGTTAGATGATGTCAATAAATTAATGATTGTATCTCATCCGGATGATGAATTATTCTGGGGAGGAGGACATCTGCTTCAGGATAAATATTTTGTTGTATGTGTAACAAATGATTATCAGAATGATGAAAGAAAAAATGAATTTATCAGAATGATGAAAACAACGGGAGAGGAATGCCTTGTACTCGATTACCCAGATTCTCGTATCAATGTGGGTTCAATGAAGAAAGATATTGATTTATTGACGACATCACAGAAAGGGTTGAAGAAAGACTTAACCTTGTTATTAAGTTATAAAAAATGGGATGAAGTTGTTACACATAATCCAGACGGAGAATATGGAAAGTATAATCATCAAAAGGTTTCCCAATTTGTAACAGAGTGCTATAAGGAAGTTAATAAAAATTTAAATAATCTATATTATTTTGGAAAGTTTTATTGGGGAGAAGTTCCGGGTGAACAGTTGCCACAAAATATTGTGGACAAAAAATATGAGTTAATAAAAAGTTATATTCCAACGGCAGCGGGAGCAGTAAAGGCTTTCGGGCATATGCTTCCATATGAAAATTGGATTGAGGCTGATAAATGGTAGGAGAAGGTTCAAAATGAATAGAGTAGCATCTTTGGTACAAAAAATATCATGCAAAATAGTGCTAGGTATTTCGATGGTTATAGTAGGCTTTTTATTTATTCAGCTATTTTTTACTGATGTAAAAATAAATATAGATGAAAAAGCAATTTTTTCATATTTAGATAGTTGGTGGAAATATATAATAGCAATATTTTTATTACTAGGTGGAATGTTTATTGTTAATAGATATTGCAAAGGGATTTTTAATTCGCATTTTATAAAAGTGATAACTTGCATTTATGCTGTTTTAATGTTGTGTTTTGTAATAATTACAAAAATGGAACCTCGTGCAGATCAACAATTAGTTTTACAGGTTGCAGATCAATTTGCAGCAGGTGATTATAGCGCATGGGCAAAGGGCGCTTATGGAGATTTATATTCAAATCAATATGGATTGATTCTGATATTGGCAACTTTTTCTAAAATATGGGGGAAATATAATTGGCTTTTATTTCAGATGATGAATATAATTTTTATTATTATAGCTGCAATCGGTATGAAAAAAATTACATTTATATTTTTTAATAATGAAAAAGTTTCCCAAATAGTATATTTGATGTTACTTTTTTTCCTTCCTATGGATTTATATGTGACCTTTGTATATGGTACATTACCAGGATTAGCAAGTGTGGTGTGGGGGACATATTTTGTTTTAAAAAGTTTTGAAAAAGATAGTATCATAATGGGATTGTTAAGTGCGGTGTTAATAGTTTTGGCATGCGTATTGAAAAGTAATTATTTAATATATTTCTTAGGAGTTCTGATTGTTATTTTCTTTTATTGTTGTAAAAAGAAATCCAAAGCAAGTTTATGTGTAATCATTAGTTTATTAGTATTGTATAGTATAGCAGGACATTTGATTAATTCTTGCATAAACAATAAAGTGGGAAACAGGGAGCAGAGAGGGATACCATCTATAGCCTGGGTTGCAATGGGATTGCAAGATACGGGGGAAAAAGGTCCGGGTTGGTATAATAGTTACACAAAAGAAGTTTATTGGGATAATAATTGTAATAATGAGCTTACAAAAATAGAAGCACAAAAAGAAGTCGTAAAATCATTAAAGTACTTATCAGCTGATATAAATGGAGGAATAAAGTTTTTTTATAAAAAGATTGCCTCAGAATGGAATGAACCAACATTTGAATCATTATGGATTAATAATAAACTGCGTAATAGAAATCAGGATATACCTAAATGGGTTCAGAATTTTTTTGATGGACAAAATATATTAAGTGAATTATATGTTGAAGCATATAGGATTATTTTGTTTCTTTTGTGGATGGGAATTTTAATTTTTTTATATTTAGAAAGAAAAACAGACAATATAATGAATTTATTGTGGTTGATTATATTTATTGGAGGATTCCTTTTTCATTTATTTTGGGAAGCAAAAGGTCAGTATACATTGATTTATGTATGGTTGTGTATTCCTTATGGAGTAAAGGGATACTATTCATTATTTAATAGTATCAATACAGATTTATTATATCATAAGCGAAAAGGATAATATAAAAAGGATGTCGGAGAAATAAATCTTGACATCCTTTTTATTTCAATAAAAAAATAGGTTTTTTAGATTATTTTTTGTTTTTGTAAGAAACTTTTTTAGAGAAGCTCCATTTACTATATTTGGTAATTTTTTTTGAAGGAACACTGTTATATGTTCGAACTCTTATATAATAAGTTGAGTTTTTTCGAAAATTAATTTTAATAAAGCTTTTTTTGCTATAAATAATTTTTTTATTTTTGAATTTTGGATTTTTAGAATATTGTATTTCATATCCAGTAATATTCGAAACTTTTTTGTATTTAACCTTAAGAATATGCTTCTTCTTGAGAAGTTTTGTTGAATATATTCTGGTCCGCGCCGGTTTAGCAACTTTTATTTTGGAGACAGATTTTTTTTGATAGGAAACATCATTTTGAGACAAAATATCCGGTCCTTTTTTCCAATATCTGTAGTAACCTAAATTCAAATGTAATACTGGCCTTACGGCAAAATCAGTTGTATTTGCAGATAAACCATAAATGTCCCCATAACCAGTTTCATTTATTCGACAAGCATAGGAACTTATGTAACCAGGAGATCTAAGCCAATAACAATCAGGTCTGTTATTAGCATTCATACTTTTTTTTGAAGCTACATAGGTAGTATTTGCTCCCAAGCGAGCATGATTTTTGACACGAATATCATAATAAAATCCATAAGATGATTGAGAGATTTCTGATAATGACGGAAGGTAGATTTTATCAGTAGTTGTAGAGCCTCCTAAAGTGCCAAAATGAGGATTGTTCATATTATTAACAGTTGTGTTCATAATTGCCTGTTGTTCTGCCGGGGTAAAGGCTGTATTCAAAAAAGTTGTATTTAACCATTTACGAAGAGAAGATTTTTCCCATGTAGTAGAAGTATTGCTTATGTTATATGGTTGAACATCTAAATTTTTATCAGCTATTAAGAATGCGTCATTTCCATGAACTGAAAGAACTCTCCATCGAATAGGTTCCTTTTTTTTGGCAGATGTATCTGACTGAAAATAATTTCCGAAATAAATGGAATTCCATCTGGTACCATGACACGAATTAATAGAGGGATTATGCAGTTGATAAGAAGCGGCATGGACAGAAAGAGTTGATAATGAACTAAGTGACAAACTAAATATTAGCAATAAAGTAGCGATAAAGAAATTTGATTTTAGATAATTTTTCATAGATTAAATACTTACCTCCTTTTGAAAATATTTATAAAATGAACTTAATTTTAGCATAAAAATAAACGGTTATCAAGCTAATATACTGTCTTGTAGATAAAATATATTTTTTACATTGCTAAAAAAAAAGTTTGGTGATACTATGATAAAGATATAAAAAAGGAGGAATTATAAAAATATGAATAAGAGAGCAGAATACTCTAGATGTGTATATAGATATTTATTATGTGCAATATTAATTTTTTTGCTGTCCTTTCTATTTCCATATACAGGCGATGACTGGGCATGGGGAAGTCAGATTGGACTAGATAGACTGCATACATGGTTTGATAATTACAGTGGAAGATACGTTGGAAATTTAATCGTTCTGGCACTGACTCGCTCTAATCTGCTGAAATCTCTGGCAATGACTACTGCAATAACTGGAATTATATTTTTACTGGAAAGACTGATTAAAGAAAGATGGTCTTTTTATATCAGTATTGTTCTATTAATATGTTTGCCAAAGGCAGTTTTGAGACAGGCAGTAGTATGGACAGCAGGATTTTCAAACTATGTGACTTCTATCTTTTTTACACTGATTTATATCGTTTATATTTATTGGATATTCGATGAGGAGCCAAATCAAAATAAGCTGCGCCAAAGAATATTACCGTGTATTCCGCTGGTTGCTTTGGGAATGATTAATACATTAATTGTGGAAAATGTCACTCTTTATAACGTAGTGCTGGGGATAGCCGTGATAATATATGTATTGTTTCGATATCGTAAGGTATTGATTCAGCATATATGTTATTTTGCAGGAACTATTTGTGGAACAGTGTATATGTTTTCAAATTCAGTATATCATTCAATCTCTACAAATTCAGATGGATATCGAAGTGTAGCGGAGGGAGGAATTATTACTCAGGCGTTAAAAAATTATTTTGATGTTATTTATAAAGAATATTTTATGAATAATATTGTTTTAAACTTATTTATTCTGTGTATATGCTATGTTATCTATGTGAATTACAAAAAGCAGAGTGTAGAAAGTAAAAATAAATTAGGTAAAGTATTAGCAGTTTGCTTAGGAATAATGACTTGTTATAATGCATGGAGCCTTTTTTCTTATATTGGTCTTGGTACAGTGACAAAACAAACTTTATTAATTGTTATTGAGGGAAGTGCAACAGTGGCAGCGGGTATATCATTAATTATTTTTGCTTTAATTATGGCAATTCATTATACAAATTTTTGGAGAATTTTATTTGTTGCATGTAGTGTACTTTGTGTGGCAGCTCCATTATTTGCTGTAAATCCAATAGGAAGCCGCTGTTTCTTCCCATCCTATGTATTATTTGTTCTGTTTGCAGAAGAATTATGTAGAATTGTGGCAGATAATTTTACAATAATAATAAATGAGAAGATTCTTAAGCGTGTAGCAGTAACGATTGCCGGGGCAGGAATGGTATTTTATTTGTGTATCTTTGCATCAGTATATCGAGCAGACAACCAAAGACTCTCTTACATAAGGGATAAAGTGTCAGCCGGTGAAAAAAAGATTGAAATATTACATCTTCCATATGAATCTTATATATGGACTCCGACACCAAATAAAGGGGAAATATGGGAGGAAAGATATAAATTGTTTTATGATATTCCACAGAACGTTACGCTGAACTCTGTTTGGGTATATAGCAAATAAAAATAAGGTCACCGCATTGATCTTCGTGTGGTGACCTTATTTTTATTTAAATAGTTTTAATAATTTACAAAAAGATTTTGTAGAAGATTTTTTTTGATGTTCCACAGTAAAGCGATTTTTAGCTTTGTGTGTTGTAAAGGTAGTTAAATAAGCATATCTTTCTTCAGAATTAGAAGCATCTGTAAGTTTTTGATCGATTTGCGAAAATGCAATAAATTCTTTAGGATCATAGTGATATGTATAGGCATCGGTTTTGCAGACATTATTTTCAGTGGTCTGATTATCAATCCAAGAATGGACACATTTATCAGTCCAGAAGATATTCTCGGCAATTTTTCTGGATGGATTACCAGCCCATGAAGTATTAGAGGGTATTTCTTTTCCACTGACAACACTTAATGTACCAATAATACTTCCAGAATGTATTTGTGTTCCTTTTAAAATCATGGCAGATTGCCCTATCCAGACATGATCACCAAGATAAATACTTTTTGTAGGATTTATACGTTTTTTGCTATCTGTATGATAAATTAAATGAGGATCAGCAATACGCATCCAAATACCAAAGGAGAATAATCCATCATCCCCAATGAAGATATGTTTCTGTTCCGAGAGAATGGCAGAAAGTTTTCCATTAAAATAATTATTTTGACCTACATAAAAAGCAGAATTATTATAAGTAACAACATCTAATTTGTATAAATGTTTATTTCGGCACAGATAGATAACAGAATTATTTCCATTAAATGTTAAAATAGAATTTGTGAGATGTACATGCTCATCACAGTACAGAATATTATTTTTTCCATTAAAAATAATAGAAGAGTTATCTAGTGTAGGTAATGTGCCAATGAAGCGGTTATTTTGAGGAAGTTCATTTAGTAAGTTAGGGTCAGTAATTTTTAACATAATTCCTCCTGTTTATATGGTGGTTTCTTGAGAAAATAAATTTTTCAATGAGGAGAAAGGATTTTGTGTGGTATTGTAGGCAAACTCCTGACAAAAGTGACTTTCTTCTTCGGATAGTTCCGTCTGGTCATAGTCAAGTGTCATTAATTCTCCTGCTGTTTCTAGATATAGATCTGGATAATATTGTTTCATATATCTTCCAAAATGCTTTTTCCCGTAATTTAGATAATACACTGGTTTGTTTTCAGAGGCAAAGGTACAGGCATGCTTACTGCTGTTTGTGACTAACATGTCTGAGAAATAAAGCAGATTATCAAAACCGAATACCCCCTTCATATATCCAAAATATTTTGCATACGCAAAAGGAAGTTTGCCAGACATTTCAAGAAGATTGATATTATTGGTAAGTAAAAACCAGTTATCTCCGATTTCATTCAGAAATTTTTTTAAGTCTAAATCGGAAAAGAGTTCTGTCATTTCCTCTGGAGCAGTTTGATTTACTGTAAGGATAGTCAGTATCTTTTTCCCTTTTGCTTCAGGATAAAGGTATTCTAAGTTGTTTCGTACATTTTCTTTTGATTCTTTAGATGTGATATCCCAGGCAAGAGGGAGACATATATCGTCTAAAAAAGTAGCATTTTCAAATTCATAAAAGTTTTTAAGAAAATTACTGAAAAAAGGAGAACCCGGGAGTACGTGAGTACAGCGAAAGAAGGTCTTCTTATGTGCTAATTCAGGGCCTTCTGTAAACTTTAAGTATTCATTAAAAAGATAATCATAAGGGACTAAAGTTAAAAGTCGCCGTTCTTCCGGTAAAGCAGGAGAAAGTTTCACTGGAATAGAAGGATCCATACAGATAATATTTCTGGTGTTATTACAGAAGGAGAGACGGGCTTTTTCTAACTGTTTGTTGGCGGCAGAAACTTTCGTAGCGGTGTTTTTCAGATAGTATTCAAAAGTTACGTCAGAAAGGTTCAATGCCAGATAGTCCTGTATTAATTTTAAATCGATATTCATTGCTCTGCCACGTGTGCTGAGAAATGAAATGGTAGCTCTACTCATACTAGTTCTCCTCCATATAAGAATTAATTAATGCTGCAATTCGTTTGCAACTGTGACCATCACAGGCAGACATATATTTTTGCATAAAAGCAGTATATTTGTCTGTCAGAACTTGCTTTTCAGGACTTCTGAGATATTCTGTAAGCTCTTCTTGTGTTTTGAATATATCTCCTGGCAAATCATCTGGATACTTCAGATAAAAATCTCTGTCATATCTTAAAAGGTCATAGCAGAAGAATGCGATTGGTTTGCCTAGTAAAGCATACTCAAAAATGACAGAAGAATAGTCTGTAATCAGCATATCAGAAATCAACATATAATCATTTGTAGAAAAATCTCTTACTTCCAATATATTATGATATTTGTGTGGTAGAATAGGAGCATCCATTACCGGGTGAGGGCAAATTAATAAAACTTGATTTGGAAGCAGAGACTTTGAAAGTAAGTCAAAATCAATTTCCGGATGAAATTCATTTCGGTTACCGTCGGTGTCCCTGAATGTAGGGGCATAGACGAGTACAGATTTAAAAAGCAACTTTGGATGCTTTAAATAAATCTGTCGTTTTTTCTTCGAAATCAGTTTTTTATTAAAATAATGATCTGTTCTTGGTACACCTAGAGCCTGTACTTTCTGATAATTAACATCAAAGGCATCCGCATAAATGGAACGTACTTGTTCACCACTGACAGATACAAGATTATACTGTGCATGGGTAGCAATATCTGTAGGAATAGGGATATTAGTTCCACGCTGCCCAAACTTCTTAAATGCACCGCAGGCATGCCAGAGCTGAATGACACGTTGTTCTGGACGAAGAGGAAAATATCTTAGATACTTGATATAATCATCAGTTACAATTACTTTGCTTGTAAGAATTGCTTCGGACATTGCAAGAGCAGCGGCATTATCGTGTGGTAACTTGTGTGCACAGATTTCTTTTTCACCTTTGATATAAGGGTAAAGAGCAAGTGCATTTCCCTCAAGTTCGCCATCGGAGCGAACAGAAACAAAGGCAACTTTATTTTGTAGTTTTTTCTTTTTTAGCTTTTCCACTTCTTTTGTCCATGGCTGTTCCACTTCTATTTCTGGGATTGGACGAAACTTTTCTCCGGACTCTAAAGGATTATAAAGTAATTCAGGGCTATTTAAAGTCACAGATTTTGCTTTAAAATATTCTTTTAACAGAGAAAGAGATTTTTCTGTTTCTGTATATTTCAGGAAAGATTCCTCTGTGCCATTGTAAATGACAAGTTCATCAAAATTATAAAGGTAATATCCAGTATGGTAACATTTGTCCAGAAAGTCTATAATATCAAGGTTGAAATTGATATTCTGATTTCTTAAAAATGAAACAGAGAAGAACTTATTAGCTAAAGTTGCTTCCATTCCAAGACATAATGTATCATATTGATTAGAAGCCAAGAAGTCTGCGGTAATATGACTGTAGATTAATGGCTGCAAACTGCCATAATTTTTGTGATAGATAGCTTCTGTAACAAAGTCCATATATAATCTGCTGAATAATTTGTTCACACGGCGGAACGCACCTGTAGAATATACGATTTTCTCATCACAAAAAACAATGTGAGAAGTTGTTGTTTCATCTAACGCTTTATTAAAAAGGTTCTTTTTGGAATTACAATCTGTGAAAATAATATTTTTCTGTAATAATTTCCTAGTCTGAATAACAGCTTTCATAGAAGAAGGAACAATAATCTTGATAAATACCATATTCTGTTCTGTTAAAGATTTCAGGCAGGATAGGAAGTCCTCCTTTGTGCTGTCATCGCCATAGAGAACGGCTGTCAGACTGGCGTGTTTTAATACTTCTTTAGAATCAGCACTTAAAGCAGTTAATGGCAATTCTGGAAGAGCGGATCTTAGTTCACAGAAACTCTTCATATTTAATAAGTTTAATTTATCGTTAATCTGGGCAAGAAGAAACTGGGCAGTAGAAGAATCTAAAGTCCAGAACTTGGCATAAAAACGATTTAATAAAATAAGCAGTTCTTTATGAATGATTGTGTTTAAATAATCGCTGATTTCCTCATTATCTGCCATAGCATCCTCGATTGTTGTATACGCAGGGAAGTCTCGCAAAAAACTTTCCTTTGCACAATCAAGAATCATTTCATGTGCAGTAAGATAGTCCCTGATTTTTGATTCAGAAACGGAAGCTGTAATGGACTGTGCGTCTTCTTCATTATATCTTCTGTAATGGAAGATTACCTGATTAAGACCGGTAATTTTAGAAGAGCGATATAAAAACTGAACAAGAAAAGCTCCATCCTCTGAATAAGAAATATCCGGAAAACGTAACGTATATTTCTCAATTAATTCCCGTTTGAATAACTTGTTTGATAAAGAAAAGGTCCATAGAATGTCGGTATTATATTTATCAATATCACCAAGAGTAACTAGATTATCAAGTGTGTGAACGGCAGAAAGCTTGTAAGTGTTCAACACATCATAGGTTCCGATAACTAAGTCTGCGCTTTTAGTCACTGCTTTGGTAAACATAGCCTCAAGAGCATTATTGATAAGAAGATCATCTGCGTCAAAAAAATAAATATATTCGCCTTTTGCAACAGTAAGTCCGGCATTACGGGCAGAAGCAGGTCCACCATTCTCTTGGTTGATAACAGTTATATTTGAATGTGATTTTTTATATTTCTGTAAAATGTCTGCTGTGTGATCGGAAGAACCATCATTAACGATAATAATCTCATAATCAGAGTCGGGCATGGTTTGTGAAACTACGCTGTCTAATGTTTCTGTAAGATACTTTTCCGCGTTATATGCAGGTATGATTACAGATATTTTTAAATCTTTTTTCATAGTATACTTCCTTTTAAATAAATTGTTGTAGAGTCTGATTTGAATATAACATAGTTTGATTGTGGTGACAAGAAAAGGAACAGTAAAGTAATATAAGTAAAAATATATGGAAAATGCAGAACAAAATCTAAAGTTATAAATCAAGATATATAAGAATTGACAGAAGAAAGCTATAGAGTTAGAATTTAAAAATGGGAAAATTTAATAAAAAGATAGAGAAGAAAATGCGAAGGAGGTTTATGATTGAAAAAATACGACTATTTAATTGTTGGAGCAGGTCTTTTTGGAGCTGTTTTTGCATACGAAATGACAAAAACAGGGAAAAAATGTCTTGTAATTGACAAAAGAGATCATATAGCAGGTAATATTTACTGTGAGAACATAGATGGGATTAATGTGCATAAGTATGGTGCACATATTTTTCATACGTCAAATAAAGAGATATGGAATTATGTGAATCAGTTTGCAGAGTTTAATAATTATATTAATTCTCCTGTAGCAAGATATAAAGATGAATTATATAACCTGCCATTTAATATGAATACATTCAGTAAAATGTTTAATATTGCAACTCCGGCTGAAGCAAAAGCAAAGATTCAGGCAGAGATTGAGGAGTTAGGTATTACAGAGCCTATGAACTTAGAAGAACAGGCTCTTTCTCTGGTTGGACGTTCTGTATATGAAAAGCTGATAAAGGGGTATACCGAGAAACAGTGGGGAAGAGACTGTAAGGAACTTCCTGCATTTATTATTAAGCGTCTTCCTCTTCGTTTTATATATGATAATAATTATTTTAATGATCGTTTTCAAGGAATTCCTATGGGTGGATATACGGCTATTGTAGAGAAAATGTTAGAAGGTTCTGATATTCTGCTGAATACAGATTATTATGAGTTTAGAAAAGAGAATCCAGATATTGCTGCTAAAATAGTATACACGGGAATGCTTGACCAGTATTTTGATTACAAATATGGCGTATTAGAATATAGAAGTGTTCGATTTGAAACAGAGAAGCTGGATATGGAGAACTATCAGGGGAATGCAGTAGTAAATTATACAGAGCGTGAAGTTCCATATACCCGTATTATTGAACATAAACATTTTGAATATGGTACTCAGCCGGTAACCGTAATCTCCAGAGAGTATCCAAGTGAGTGGAAACTGGGAGAAGAACCATATTATCCAGTAAATGATGCAAAGAATGAAACTGTAGCAGAGAAATATCGTGCGCTGGCAGTGGCAGAGAAAAATGTAATTTTCGGTGGTCGTCTGGGAGAATATCGTTATTACGATATGGATAAGGTAATTGAAGCAGCATTAAAGGCTGTTGAGGAAGAAACAAGGATATAATTCAATTGTAAAAGGAGAAAAATATGAATAATGTACCGAATGAGGGAAAAGTGGATTTTTCTAAACCAATATTGTGGATAGTAATTCCATGTTACAACGAAAAAGATGTGCTTCCAATTACAGCACCTATGTTTTTAGAACAGATTCAGACGATGATTTCAAAGGAGAAAATCAGTGCGAAAAGCAGGATTTTATTTGTAAATGATGGATCGAAGGATTCGACATGGGATATTATATGTAAGTTGGCGCAGGAAGATGAACATTATATTGGAATTAGTCAGAGCAGAAATAGAGGGCATCAGAATGCTGTACTTGCGGGCTTGATGGAAGCAAAAGATGTTTGTGATATTACGATTTCCATTGATTGTGATGGTCAGGATGATATTACAGCGATGGAGCGGATGGTAGATGAGTATTTAGCTGGAGCAGAAGTAGTATATGGTGTTAGGAGTAAGCGTGATACAGATACGTTTTTTAAAAGATTTACAGCAGAAAGTTTTTATAAACTTCTTGATAAGATGGGAGTCGAAACGGTTTATAATCATGCTGATTACAGATTGATCAGTACGAGAGTATTGCAGGAGTTTGCAGGTTTTCATGAAGTAAATATTTTTTTAAGAGGTATGATTCCGCTTGTGGGATATAAAAATGCTACTGTTTATTATGAACGTCATGAAAGAATTGCAGGAGAAAGTCATTATCCATTGAGTAAAATGCTTGCCCTTGCGTTTGATGGAATAACCAGTTTGTCCGTCAGGCCGATTTCTATTATAACAGGAGCTGGCTGTGTAGTGAGTCTTATTGGATTTGTGGGAATTATATGGGCTATTATAACAGCTATTCTCGGGAATGCAGTGCCAGGCTGGGCATCCATTGTTTGTATCGTTTGTTTCCTTGGCGGTATTCAATTACTTTCGCTTGGAGTTATTGGAGAATATATTGGGAAGATATATCTGGAATCAAAACATCGTCCAAGATATATAATCAGTGATAAAACTTGGGAGCCATATGAGAGGCATTACAAAGGATGATAAAGAATATATGTTAAGTTTTTGGCAGGAAAGAGTAAAGTAAAAAAAGATTGTATTAAAATAATTACTTCCTCTTGATTTCCTAACCATTTTAAGTATAATAAGTAGTATAAAGAAGTAATTAATATCACAGGGGTCATCAAAGAAGGTATATTTGTTTGCAACAAGTATGCCTTCTTTTTCTTTTTTGGAATTAGAATATAATCAGAAGGGGTAATTAAAGGGGTGATTTTTACTTTTTATATGCGATTTATATGAGATGAAGTGGTATGAGGGATTAGTACATAGAGAGGTGAGATGTATGAATACTTTACAGACAAATGATTGGCTGATTTTGAATTCTATTATTTATGAGATTTATACAACGGCGGATTTCGATCAGATGAGAAGGAAGTTTTTAGAGCAGATGAAGATGCTTGTGGATTTTGACAGTGCAGATTTTTATCTGGCAGCTTCTGGGGAGGAATACCATCTTAAAGCTCCGGTTACATATCATTGTGATGAGGATTTATCGGAGGTTTATGACAGTATTGACTACAGTAGAGGGATTATGTACAGTGGGAAGAGTATCGTATATCGTGAGACAGATATTATTTCTGATGATATGAGAGTGAAAACGGAGTATTATCAGAAGGTATATAAGCCGAATAACTGGCATTATTCTTTGCAGATGATCATGGCAAAAGAGAAGAAGTTTCTTGGAGTGGTAACGATGTACCGCAATATTGGGAAGAATGATTTTAGTCATGATGAAGTATTTTTGGTGGATACGTTGAAGGATCATATGGCGTACAGATTATGGCAGCAGAAACAAAGTCGTATGCAGTTTGGTGAGAAGCTTACGGTGTCGGCAGCGACGGAGAAGTTTGGGCTTACAAAGCAGGAACATAATATTTTGCATCTGTTAATGGAAGGAAAGGATAACAGTTTTATCTGCGATTATTTATCTATTAGTATCAATACGTTAAAGAAGCATATTTTAAATATCTATCGGAAGCTGGGAATCCGTAACAGGGTACAGCTGTTTAAGAAGATAAGGGAAAAGGAATAAAAGTAAATTTATTACGTTATTTGTGAGTACATATTTAAAAAAATAATTGAAAAGTAGTAAGAAAATGGTTAAATGGGTGACTTGTATTAAATATCTTAATGGAGTATAGTCACAAGTATCAAAAGCAAGGGAGCTGTAAGTGATAGATACAGCTTCCTTTTTTTATAGTTTTTTTTATTGTTTTTTTATTATGGGACAAATAAAGGAGGATATAGCATATGAAGAAATTAGTTATGATTATTCGACCGGAGAAGTTAGAAGATATTAAGCATATTTTGGATAAAAATGCTTCGTATCACTGCGCTCTTAATGCTCGCCTGTAACGCTTACATTATGAGCTTGCTTTAAGGCGCATTTTTATATAGTGGTCTTTGTTGATTCCTGTCTTTGGTAAAGTGAAGGGGATTTGGTCGGAAGGTTTCTGCTTGCTCTGAAAGTTGTGTTTGATGCGATAAAAAATGAAAACCTTTATTCTGACAAAGAGATGTGTTATAACTATCTTTGGAATTTTTTTAGTTAATATGAAAATATATATGGGCTTCTGAAACTCTAAAATCTGTGATAAAAACATAGTGGTTAATTAATGTTGCATCTATAAGGGCTTAGGGAGACATATATAAGGAAAGGAATGAAGAAAAAGCATGTTAATGAAGAAATGTAAGATTGTTCTGACAGTATTACTGACCTGCCTTCTGTTGGGCAATACATTTGGCAGTGTGGCGGTAAATGCTGCAGAAACTTCTGACGCTCAGACAGAACAGACAACAGCAAATACAGATGAGTACAAGGCATTTTGGTTTTCCTACTATGATTATACTGCTTACAGAGCAAAGTATAAAAAGAGAAATGCCACAACATTTAAAAAGTATTTTACACAGGCAGTAAAAAAGGGAAAAAGCCTTGGAATGAACTGTATAATCGTCCATGTCCGCCCATTTGGGGATGCGATGTATAAGTCGAAATATTTTCCATGGTCAAAGTGTATTTCCGGTAAACAGGGAAAGAATCCAGGATATGATCCATTAAAAATTATGACACAGGTAGCACATGCAAACGGGATGAAGATTGAAGCGTGGATTAATCCGTATCGTGTAGCATCTGGTTCCACGAATTATAAGAAGCTTTCTACAAAGAATCCAGCAAGAAAGTGGCATAATAAGAAAAAGACACGCCGTAATGTTTTAGCTTATAAAGGAAGCCTGTATTACAATCCAGCGAAAGCCCAGGTAAGAAATCTGATTGTAAACGGAGTAAAAGAAATCGTAGAGAATTACGATGTTGATGGAATACATATGGATGATTATTTTTATCCGGCTTTCAGCTCATCAAATGTAAACTCTGCCTTTGATGCAAAAGAATACAGAGCTTCTACAATGGCAAAAGGAAAGCAAAATATCGTAAGCTTTAGAAGAGAACAGGTAAATATGCTGGTAAAGGCGATTCACAGTGCGGTAAAATCTATTGATCCAAGTGTGACATTTGGAATCAGCCCGGCAGGAAATATTGATAATCTCACAAGCAGATATTCATATTATGTTGACATCAACAAGTGGCTCAATTCTTCCGATTACGTAGATTATATCTGTCCACAGATTTACTGGGGATTCAAGCATCCGTATGCGAAGTTTGATAGAGTAACCGATCGCTGGATGAATACAGCAAAAAGCAAAAAAGTAAAAGTATACATAGGAATTGCCGTATACCGCGCAGGCCATAATATCGGAGCCGGTTCTGCAGAACGAAGAGAGTGGCGGTCCGATGCCAATATACTTAAAAAACAGGTACAGTATGCAAGAAAGAAAGGCTGCGATGGATTTGCTTTCTTTGATTATCAGGATCTGAAAAGTAAGAAAAGCGCCAAGGCAGTAAAACAACTGAAGAAAGTACTGAAATATTAAATTGAAATATTAATCTAACTCTATGGCAGTGATTCATGTATAAAATGCAGAATCACTGCCATATTTTTATATCAGATGTGAGATGACTCCCACCTCGCAGCAAGAATGCCGGGGCATTTTTGAAAAAAGTTTGGCTATTGAGAAAAAATCTCAAATAAATTATTGACTTCTAATGAATATTAGAGCATACTAACTAGACAAGAGTGTATAAAATAAAAGTAAGGTTTAACAAACGTACAAAAGAAAGAGGTTATTATGTTACCATTAACGATGGCAAGTCAGGGAGAACCGGTGACAATTAAAAAGATTGGTGGAAAACAGGAGACAAAGAAATTCTTAGAGACATTAGGATTTGTTGTTGGTGGAACAATTACAGTTGTTTCTGAGATTAATGGCAATATGATCGTGAATGTGAAGGATTCTAGAGTTGCCATTGGAAAAGATATGGCGAATAAAATTATGGTCTAGATTCTATCTGATTTAAAATCTGAATAAGATAATAATACAGTGCTTATTGAGAATAAATAATGCCAGGCGAGGGTAAGTGAGAAAAAATCTCATTTGTGAATATTTTACTTGTAATTTCTCCTCGGTTGGCTTATTATTGCGTGAAAAGAAAAGTAATGCTACATAAGATTACATTGTCAGGAGGTCATAGATATGTTCGAATGTTTAACTAAAATTAACTGGAAAAAAGTAGGTTTATTTGCATCAGGTACTTTATTTGGAACAGCAGGTATTAAAGCTTTAGCAAGTGATGATGCTAAGAAGCTTTACACTAACTGTACAGCAGCTGTTTTAAGAGCAAAAGAAACGGTTATGAATACAGTTACAACTGTTCAGGAGAATGCAGAAGATATTTACGAAGGTGCAAAGCAGATTAACGAAGAGCGTGCAGAAGCAAAAGCTGCAGCAGAATTTGCAGAAGAAGCAGAAGTGGAAGAAGAAACAGAAGAAGAAACAACAGAAGAAGTTGGGGCAGAAGCAGTAGAGGAAGCTGCAGAATAGTTTTAATAATTTGGATGAAGAGTTAGATAAAGAGACTGCAGAATAGAGGCGGTCTCTTTTTTTAACAGTTGATGTGATAAACAGACAAACAGATAAATGAAGAGGTGAATATTTTGAAGTTTCAGATAAAACATGAGATAAAAGGAAGAATACGTTTTCATGTAGTTCAGAAGAAACAGATGACCTGTGAGCAGGCAGATATTCTGTTATATTATCTGGAAAATATGGAAGGTGTGGAATCTGTAAAAGTTTATGACAGAACAGCAGATGCAGTTGTTTGTTATAAAGTGGATGCGGATGGCCTTGTACGAAAAAATATTATTAAAGGAATACAAAAATTTGTTTATGAAAAGGTTGAAGTACCGGATGGCATTATTGAAAACTCCGGAAGAAATCTGAATCGTGAATTTCAGGAAAAAATGATCGGACAGATCATGGCACATTATGCAAGAAAGATTTTATTACCGGCGCCGTTTCGTGCAGTGTATACAGGGGTAAAATCTATTGGATATATATGGAAAGGGATTCAGACCCTTGCACAGCGCAAGTTAGAAGTTCCGGTACTTGATGCGACAGCAATCGGAGTATCTATTCTTCGAGGCAATTATGATACAGCAAGCTCCGTCATGTTCCTTCTTGGAATTGGAGAGCTGCTAGAAGACTGGACACATAAGAAATCCGTAGGTGATCTCGCAAGAATTATGTCACTGAATGTAGAAAAGGTATGGCTAAAGGCAGAGGATGGAGAAGTTCTCGTGCCATATTCACAGATCAAACAGGGTGACAGCATTGTCGTACACATGGGAAATGTTATTCCGTTTGATGGCATTGTAAGTGTCGGGGAGGCAATGGTTAACCAGGCTTCTCTCACCGGGGAATCCATGCCAGTAAGAAAGGCAGATCAGGCATCTGTTTATGCCGGAACAGTTGTAGAAGAAGGAGAAATCACTGTTGAAGTAAAAGCAGTCGGTGGAAGTGGACGCTACGACAAGATCGTTACAATGATCGAAGATTCACAGAAATTAAAATCAGGTCTTGAGGGCAAGGCAGAACATTTGGCAGATAAACTCGTACCATATACTTTAGCAGGAACTGGACTTGTATATTTGGCTACGAGAAATGCAACAAAAGCAATCGCCGTTCTCATGGTTGATTTCTCCTGTGCGTTAAAACTTGCCATGCCAATCTCTGTATTGTCCGCGATACGTGAAGCAAGCCAGCATAACGTAACTGTAAAAGGCGGTAAATATATGGAAGCCGTTGCAGAGGCAGATACGATCGTGTTCGATAAGACGGGAACGTTAACAAAAGCAGAGCCAACAGTGGCAGAAGTTGTCCCATTTGGAGGAAATAATGCAGATGAAATGCTTCGTATGGCAGCATGTATGGAAGAACATTTTCCACATTCCATGGCAAAAGCAGTTGTAGATGCGGCATTAAAGAAAGACCTTGATCATGAAGAAATGCACTCAAAAGTGCAGTATGTTGTAGCACATGGAATTTCCACAACAATCGAAGGAAAAACAGCCATAATCGGAAGCTATCATTTTGTATTTGAAGATGAAAACTGCAAGATTCCAGAAGGAGAAGAAGCAAAATTTGAAGCACTTCCAGAAGAATACTCCCATTTATATCTTGCCTTAGAAGGCATACTTGCTGCCGTCATCTGCATCGAAGACCCTCTACGTGAGGAAGCAGCAGATGTCATTAAAAAGCTGAAAAAAGCAGGAATCACAAAAGTTGTTATGATGACCGGAGACAGCGAGAGAACCGCCGCCGCCATCGCAAAACGTGTTGGCGTTGATGAATATTATTCGGAAGTGCTCCCAGAAGATAAGGCCAACTTTATTACGAAAGAAAAAGAAAAAGGAAGAAAGGTCATGATGATCGGAGATGGAATCAACGATTCCCCGGCTCTTTCTGCCGCAAGTGTAGGAATTGCTGTCAGTGATGGTGCTGAAATCGCAAAAGAAATCGCAGATATCACAATCAGCGCAGAAAGTTTGTATGAAATTGTTGCCTTAAAACAGCTCAGTAATGCTTTATTAAAACGAATTCACACAAACTATCGTTCTATCGTAGCAATCAACTCCAGCCTAATCGTATTAGGAGTCGTAGGAGTATTAGCACCAGCAACATCTGCACTATGTCACAACGTATCAACACTGTTAATTAGCTTAAAAAGCATGAAGAATTTGCTTCCTTAATTTAGGGGAAACAGACGAAACGAAAAAAATCTAATGATTGCATCTGTAAAGATAGTCGCGGCGAGAAGAATGCTAAATCGCATCCTTCTCTTGCTCCGACATTACATCTGCAATCATTAGATTTTTTTCGTTTCTGTGTTTTGCTAAATTGAAGTAAAAATTAAATTGAAATAAAAATTAAACATGCAAAGAAAGAATGGGGAATAGGTCGGAAGTCTATGTTATTAAAATTCAGAAAAAGCTTCAGTATGGTAGTATATTAGAATTTTCCAAAGACTCCTGTCTTATGCTCCTTGTCTTGCCCAATATTGCTTGACTTGAATATTCATATGGAGCCAATAAACAGAAAATAAAAAAATTAGACCCTTGCAACTGTAATGTGAGAGCAAATAAAAATGCCGGGAAGGCATTTTCTATGCAGCGATATCTTTACAGATGCAAGGGTCTAATTTTTTTATTTTCGTTTGTTCATCTAAATTTTTTATTTTCGTTAGTTTCATGCATGAAATAAATAGTTATAGAGAAAATTATATCAATAAAGCTATTGACTTATGAGTGGAAGTTAGGTATTATAAATGCAAGTTAGTAATAACTAACGAAACAAAAAACAAGGAGGCACCATGAGACAGGAAGTATTTGAGATTGTACAGAAAATGGATAAAGATAATATCAGAACACAGATGGCCCTGCAGTGTGCGCCGCTGATTACCGGACTTAAGGTGGCGAATCTTTTGATTATACCATCAAAGAACGAGAAATATGTTGGAGCAATTCTTGACGGAACGGATATTTCTTATATAAGATTGGCAAAGTCAGAATGTAAGACGACATTTTTCCTTTACAGAGAAGAAAGGCTGACTGCCTGGCTTATGCGGGCAGAGAACAGAGTTCTTCTTACTGAGGCGGGATACAGCGGAATTATCTTATCAGATATTCTTCAAACAATTCAGATGCGATATGAAGCTTACGTGCAGAAAGGGAAAGCTTTTCCCCATGAGATTGGTGTTCTGTTAGGTTATCCTGCAGAAGATGTCAAAGGATTTGTGGTGAATGAGGGGAAAAATTATCTCTATTCTGGTTACTGGAAAGTTTATGGAGACCTGTCAGAAGCAAAGCAATTGTTTTACAAATTTGACCGGGCGAAGGAAGCGTTAATTGAACTGGTATCAAAAGGTATCGGAATAAGAAATGTAATCGAGAGCTGCAGCAGTAATTTACTGCTGGATGGCGCGGCTTAAAGTTCCTTGTAAGACCCTTTCGATGATGGAAACATCGTGGTGAATCACAGTAATAATTTTCAGGAGGAAGCAGCAATGAGCAAGATAAGTGTAGTGTACTGGTCTCAGACAGGTAACACACAAGCTATGGCAGAAGCTGTCGGAGCCGGAATTACAAAAGCCGGTAAAGAAGCAGATGTAGTAGAAGTCTCAGGCGCATCTATGGAAGACTTAAAAGCAGCAAAGGTATTTGCTCTTGGATGTCCTGCAATGGGTGCTGAAGTACTCGAAGAGATGGAGATGGAACCGTTTGTGGAAGAAGTAGAAGGCTTCGCACAGGGAAAAACCATCGCACTTTTTGGTTCCTATGGCTGGGGCGACGGTCAGTGGATGAGAGACTGGGAAGAAAGAATGACAGCAGCAGGTGCAACCGTATTAAATGGGGAAGGCCTTATCTGCCAGGAAACTCCAGATGATGACGCGATCAAACAGTGTGAAGAACTGGGAGAACAGTTGGCTCAGAACGCATAAGAAAGCGTATCATTCAAAGAAATACTCGTAGTAACTCATAGTAAAAAATAGTAACAAACAATTATAGTAATCGCATAGTAACGCATATAAAAAAACTCATAATAACGCAGTAAAGTAGTTTATATTAAAAAGTAACGTATATCAATAAGTAATTACACATTTAAAAAATACCTCTAATTTAATGAAATACCCTTTCTAAAATTTATTAGATATCAGGGTCAAAAGATCAAAATCCTCTTGCAAGCAAGCTTGCATTGGTTTTCTGACCTTTTGACCCTGATATTATTTATCTCAGTCGAGAAGACTCCCACCTCTTTCAGGTGGCTCGACTTGAATGTAATCGAAAAGACAAATAAGACAAAAAGCCGAAAACTGTGAAAATTCCGGCTTTTTTGTTTTGTAATTATTTTTTGAGAAGAGCTTTTTTATAAATAATATAAGATATGATCGCTGTAATCGCTTCGGTAATCCAGAAGGAATGCCATACACCGGATACACCAGAGAATTGGCTTAGTACGAATGCGAGCGGCACGATGATTATGAGATAGCGAAGTAAGGAAACGGCAAGAGATTCATTTCCTTTACCAAGTCCCTCCAAAGCTCCACTTGATACAACAGATACGGAAGAAACGATAAAACCGCAGGAAATAATTCGAAGAGCGGAGGCACCGGCTGTGATCGTAGAAGGCTGTGTGGTGAACATTTTCATAAAGGTTTCAGGAGTGAACATGAAAAGTGCGGTTCCGACAGCCATGATTCCAAAGGCGATCATGAGCGCCAGATTGTAAATCTTATTTACTCGTTTATATTCTTTTGCGCCGTAATTATATCCGATAATTGGACGCATCCCCTGAATCATTCCATTAACAGATAAATATAAAAAGGTCTGTAATTTATAATAGATTCCCAAGATTGTAACGCCTGTTTCTGATATAGATGCCAAAATGGCATTAAGAGCAGAAATGAGCAGGGATGGCAGTGCCATATTTAATGCTGCAGGAATTCCTACTCCATAGAGGCGGGCACATATTTTCTTTTCTGGGCGGAGCAGGTTTCTATGTATTTTTACAGGTGGCTTTTTCATAATATAAAATAAAAGGTAAATCAGCAGGGTGGAACATTGCCCGATTCCGGTTGCGATGGCAGCTCCTTCAATTCCAAGTCGAGGGAAAGGACCAAGACCGAAAATGAGAATCGGGTCAAGGATGATATTTAGAATACATCCGCAGAGCATACTGAGCATACTGACAACCATCATCCCCATCGCCTGAAAGTATTTTTCGAAAGTGATTTCCGCATGGATAATAATTGAAAAAAGAAGAACGATATTGGAATAACGTAATCCTAACGATAAAATATTTTCACTGTGAGTAAATAGTTTTAAAAATGAAGGCATAATGAGGATGCCTGTGATACTTAAAAGGATTCCGTGAACAATGGAGAGGAAGAATCCCTGTGAAGCAGCTTTGTGCGCATGGAGCTGGTCTCCGGCACCGAGACAAAAAGCAATCATAACATTGATTCCGATGCCGAAACCGACCGCAACAGAGTTGACAAAATTTTGTATTGGAAATACAAGAGAAAGTGCGGTCATGGCATCTTCGCTGATCTGTGCAACGAAAATACTGTCGATAATGTTGTAAAGAGAATTTACCAGCATGGATAAAATCATTGGTGCTGCCATAGAAAGTAAAAGCGGCAGAATCGGTTTTTCTTTCATATAAGTCTGATCCATATAAAGTATCCTTTCTTTTTTATTTTTCTGTTATGCTATTCTTTAATAAATGACTATCAGTGATGGAGATTTTGTTATACTATTACCATAACAAAAAAGGCTATAGGGTCTGTACTGTTTAAATCAGAAACAGAAAAACCTATAGCCTTCTTTATAATAATTCCGTAAAATAATCCACTCATCTGTAGTATTATGATATAGAATAATATAGACAATATATTTTTAACTACACTATTATAGAGGGTTTATAGTGCATGTGTCAAGTGTTTGGCAGCTTACAAAGGCAAAAATAAGTTTTGCTTGCTATTTCTTAATTCCTAGTATATTATTAGGAATTAGGAGGTGGAGAGGTATGATGGTTTCATCGAAAGGTCGTTATGCACTTCGGGTAATGCTTTATTTAGCTCAGAATGACAGAGAAGAATTAGTTCCGTTGAAGGAGATTGCAGAGAGTCAGAATATATCTATGAAGTATCTTGAAATGATCGTAAGCCTTCTTCATAAAGGAGGCATGCTTATAAGTGGTCGTGGCAAGAAAGGCGGGTATCGTCTGGCGAGAAAGTCTTCAGAGTATACGATAGGATCTATTTTGAAGTTGACAGAGAAGACTTTGGCACCGGTGAATTGTCTCGAAGGAGGCAAGGTGACCTGCGAGAAAGCAGGATATTGTATTACGCTCCCAATGTGGCAGAAGCTGGATGGTATTATTGATGACTATTTAGAGACAGTGACTTTGGAAGATTTACTGGAGGGTCGGGTATAATCCGATTCTTCAGTATTTTTTATTTCAGTCGAGAAGACTCCCACATCTTTCAGGTGGTGAGTGACTGCTCGACTTGAATTAGCAGAAATTTTTCAGTATATACTTTCGTGTATAAAATAAAAAACATGAATAGAAATATCTTTTTTGTAAAATCCTATTGACAGGATAGGAATTTAAAGATATAATCCCTATAAAACAGATAGGATTTAGAAAGAAGAGGGTGAATTTATGTATATTTATGCAGATAATGCAGGAACTACAAAGATGAGTCCTGTTGCGATAGATGCGATGACAAAGTGCATGAATGAGGTTTTTGGAAACCCATCCAGCCTGCATTCTACGGGACAGCGTGCTGCTGAAGTACTTCAGAAAGCAAGAGAGGACGTTGCAGAAGCTTTAGGAGCAGATTTTAATGAGATTTATTTTACTTCCGGCGGAAGTGAAGCAGATAACCAGGCAATCCGTTCAGCAGCTCTTTTTGGAGCGAAGAAGGGAAAGAAGCATCTTATCTCCACGAAGATTGAACATCATGCGGTTCTTCATACTCTTAAGAAGTTAGAGAGAGAAGGCTTTGAAGTCACATTATTAGATGTTGGAGCAGATGGAATTGTTGATCCTGCAGATGTGGAGAAGGCAATTCGTGAAGATACAGCATTAGTTACTATTATGTATGCGAACAATGAGATTGGTACATTACAGCCAATTGATGAAATCGCAAAGATTTGTAAAGAGAAAAAAGTAACATTCCATACAGATGCAGTGCAGGCAGTTGGACACGTTCCAGTGAACGTACATGCACAGAATATTGATATGTTGTCTTTATCCGGACATAAGTTCCATGGCCCAAAGGGAATCGGTGTTCTTTATGTCAGAAAAGGTGTTCCACTGTTTAACTTGATCGAAGGTGGCGCACAGGAAAGAGGACGAAGAGCCGGTACAGAGAATATTCCAGCTATCGTTGGTATGGCGGCAGCATTAAAAGAAGCTGTTGCAAATATGGACGAGAACATGGTTAAGATAGCAGCAATGAGAGACCGTCTGATTGAGGGACTTTCTACTATTGAACATTCTCGTTTAAACGGTGATGCGAAGAAAAGACTTCCGGGTAACGTAAACTTCTGTTTTGAAGGAATCGAAGGAGAATCTCTTTTATTATTACTCGATGAAAAAGGAATCGAGGCATCTTCAGGAAGTGCCTGCACATCAGGTTCTCTTGATCCAAGCCACGTATTATTAGCAATCGGACTGCCTCATGAAGTGGCACATGGTTCACTTCGTCTTACATTATGTGAAGAGAATACACCGGAACAGATCGAATATATCATTAAAGAAGTACCAGGAATCGTTTCTTATTTAAGAAATATTTCACCAATCTGGGAAGAGCTTGAGAAGGGAGAGAAGAAACATGTTATATAGTGAAAAAGTAATGGATCATTTCCGCAATCCAAGAAACTTAGGAAAGATGGACGATGCAGATGGCATCGGAGAAGTAGGTAATGCAAAGTGTGGTGACATCATGAAGATGTACATTAAAGTAAAAGACGGAATTATTGAAGATGTAAAGTTTAACACATTTGGATGTGGTTCTGCTATCGCCAGCAGTTCTATGGCAACAGAAATGATTAAAGGAAAATCTATTGATGATGCCTTAGAATTATCTAATAAAGCAGTAGTTGAGGCGCTTGATGGACTGCCAACACATAAGATTCACTGTTCTGTATTAGCAGAAGAAGCTGTAAAAGCAGCAGTAAAAGACTATTATGATAAGAACGGAATTGCATACGATAAAGAAAAATTTGCACTAGGCTCCTGTCCAACATGTGGAGAGTAATTGATTTAGTAGTTTATTAGTAGTTTATATAGAAAGAAAAGACTTATAGCTGTATTTGTGACTTTCGTCGTGATGGTTTGGATATCTGCTTATGCACTTGCATACAAACCTTGCTTCGAGGTCATAAATATGCTTATAAGCCTTTTTTTATTTCAGGGCTGTTTTTCATTCGTCTTGCCATTTTCACCATTGCCGCAATAAATCCCAAGGATGAGGGAATTATCCCATAAAATAAATTGACATATCACTGAACTATTTGTATAATAACAAGTGTGTTAACTTATTTTATTCTTATTATGAAACTTATAATAAAATGGAGGAGGAATGAAAGAAGTTTTTCCTGATAACATGATCGTGTAAGATATCAGGAGAGCGAATGACATGGGTTATTTGCAAAGTTACAGCAAAGCAGGAGAACATTAAGCAATAAGGAGGAAGCCATGAATAAATTAGAACTTCAGAAAGTGGCAAATGAAGTGAGAAAAGGAATTATCACAGGTGTTCATGCAGCAAAAGCAGGACATCCAGGTGGTTCTTTATCCGCAGCAGATCTTTTTACATATTTATACTTTGAGGAGATGAATGTAGATCCGAAGAATCCTCAGGATCCAGACAGAGACCGTTTCGTATTATCAAAAGGCCACACAGCGCCAGGTTTATACGCAGCATTAGCTAATAAGGGATATTTTCCAGTAGAAGACTTACTTACATTAAGACATATCGGTTCCCATCTTCAGGGACATCCATGTATGCAGCACACTCCAGGACTTGATATGTCCAGTGGTTCTCTCGGACAGGGAATCTCCGCTGCAGTTGGAATGGCTCTTTCAGCGAAGTTAAGAGAGAAATCTTATCGTGTTTACACACTTCTTGGAGACGGTGAGATCCAGGAAGGACAGGTTTGGGAAGCTGCAATGTTTGCAGGAGCAAGACATCTTGATAACTTAGTAGTGATCGTAGATAACAACGGATTACAGATTGATGGTAAAGTTGAAGATGTATGTTCTCCATATCCGATCGATAAGAAGTTTGAAGCATTTAACTTCCACGTAATTAATGTAGCAGATGGTAACGATTTTGATCAGTTAGATGCAGCATTTAAAGAAGCAAGAGAAGTAAAGGGAATGCCTGTAGCAATCATTATGAAGACTGTAAAAGGTAAAGGAGTTTCCTTTATGGAGAATCAGGCATCCTGGCATGGTACTGCACCAAACGATGAACAGTATGCTGTAGCCATGGAAGATTTAAAGAAAGTGGAGGAAGCATTATGTCAGAAGTAAAGAAGATCGCTACCAGAGAAAGCTATGGAAATGCGTTAATTGAATTAGGAAAAGAACACGAGAACCTTGTAGTTTTAGATGCAGACCTTGCAGCTGCTACAAAGACAGGAATGTTTAAAAAAGTTTTCCCGGAACGTCATATTGACTGCGGTATCGCAGAATGTAATATGGTAGGAATCGCAGCAGGTCTTGCAACAACAGGAATGGTTCCTTTCGCAAGTACATTTGCTATGTTCGCAGCAGGACGTGCATTTGAGCAGATTCGTAACTCTGTTGGATATCCACACCTTAACGTAAAGATTGGCGCAACGCATGCTGGTATTTCTGTAGGGGAAGACGGAGCAACACATCAGTGCAACGAAGATATCGCATTAATGCGTACAATCCCTGGAATGACAATCATTAATCCTTCCGATGATGTAGAAGCAAAGGCAGCAGTACGTGCCGCTTATGAATTAGACGGACCTGTATATTTAAGATTTGGTCGTCTTGCTGTACCAGTAATCAACGACAACGATGATTATAAATTTGAGATCGGTAAAGGAGTTGTATTAAGAGAAGGTAAAGATGTTACAATCGTAGCAACAGGTCTTTGCGTAAGCTCTGCATTAGAAGCAGCAGACATGCTTGCTGAAGATGGCATTGAAGCAAAAGTAATCAACATCCATACGATCAAACCAATCGATGCAGATCTCCTTGTAGAAGCAGCCAAAGAAACAGGTAAGGTTGTTACAGTAGAAGAACATTCCGTAATCGGTGGACTTGGCGGAGCAGTATGTGAAGTACTTTCCGAAAAATGTCCGGTACCTGTTAAGAGAATCGGCGTGAACGATGTTTACGGAGAATCCGGTCCTGCAGTGAAGCTTATTGAGAAATACGGCTTAGACGGCAAGGGCGTATATGCTTCCGTAAAAGAATTTGTTAAATAACTATTTGATTCTTTGAGAGGAAACAGACGAAAATAAAAAGAATAGACCATCGCAACTGTAAAGATATCACTGCGTAGAAAATGCCTGTTCGGCATTTTTACTTGCTCTCACATTACATTTGCGATGGTCTATTCTTTTTATTTTCTGTGTTTTGGCTCCAGAAGAAATGAATGCAATAGTATTTGGTGGAGGGATAAGGGGGAGAAACCAGAAGACTACTGCTTGCTTGAAAGGTATATCTGTCAGGGAATTTTAGTTATCTGCTCTCACTGCACATAATGCTTTTATCATTATTTTGTCGCAATATAATGTTTTTCTCTATGCGTGTCATACATTACATGATGCACATCTCGTAGTAAGATAACTCTAAAGGTGACTACTTTATTTTTTGTAAAATGACAAGTCATTTCTCTGTACCGCTCGTTAAAGAGAGAAAATAATCTTCTGGATGATATATCTTCTGAGCAAGCAGTAGTCTTCTGATTTCTCCCCCTTCTCCTCCAAAAACTATTGCGTTCATTCCTTCTGGAGCCAAAACACAGAAAAAAGAAATACTGCCCT
>OGQN01000415.1_pt1 | contig 39529 bp, 42 predicted proteins | sample 1553231 | NCBI WGS metagenome assembly OGQN01 (sample SAMEA2579950, study PRJEB22360) | human gut metagenome | biome: human gut; feature: human-associated habitat; material: faeces | place: Denmark | collected 2008/2010 | reverse complement strand
GTACAGCGGATCTGATGGCGGCCATCACCGCGGCCCGGCAGGGCGCGGCGGTGACGCTGCTGGAGCCCAACGAACGGCTGGGCAAGAAGGTGAATATCACCGGCAAGGGCCGGTGCAATGTGACCAATGACTGTGACCGGGAGACGCTGCTTGCCAGCATTCCCGGTAATGGGCGATTTTTGTACGGTGCGCTGACACGGTTCACGCCGCGGGACACCATGGCGTTTTTCGAGGCGCTGGGCGTGTCGCTGAAGGTGGAACGGGGAAACCGGGTGTTTCCGGTGTCTGACAGTGCCTTCGACATCACAAACGCGCTGGAGCGGGAGCTGAAGCGCCGCCGCGTCCGCTGGGCGCGGGATCGGGCGCTGCATATAGAGACGGAGAACGGCGCGGTGACGGCCGTGCAGGGGGAGAAGGATGCCTATCCCGCGCAGGCGGTGATATTGGCCACCGGCGGTGTGTCCTATCCGGGCACCGGCTCCACCGGGGACGGCTATCGCATGGCGCAGGAGCTGGGGCACACGGTGGTGCCGCCGCGGGGCTCTCTGGTGCCGCTGGTGTGCGCGGGCGAGGACTGTCCGGCTATGCAGGGCCTGAGCCTGCGGAACGTGGCAGTGACGGTATACAACGGGAAGAAAAAGACGGTGTTCCGGGATTTCGGCGAGCTGCTGTTTACCCACTTCGGGGTGTCCGGACCGCTGGTGCTGTCCGCCAGCGCCCATCTGCGGCGCTGGGAGGGGGAGCACTATACGATAGAGATCGACCTGAAGCCGGCGCTGGATGAGCAGAAGCTGGACGCGCGGGTGCTGCGGGACATCGGAGAAAATCCCAACCGGGAGATGGGGACCATCGCCGCGGGGCTGGTGCCCCACAGCATGGCGCCGGTGGTGCTGCGCCGGGCGGGGCTGACCGGAAGTGAAAAGGCCAACAGCCTGACAAAGGAACAGCGCCGGGCATTGGTGCAGGTGCTGAAGCACTTTACGCTGGAGCTTACCGGGCCGCGGCCCGTCAGTGAGGCGATCGTCACCGCCGGCGGCGTGAAGGTGGGAGAGGTAACGCCAAACACCATGGCGTCGAAGCGGGTGAGGGGATTGTTTTTTGCCGGCGAGGTGCTGGACGTGGACGCCTATACGGGGGGCTTTAATTTACAGATCGCATGGGCGACGGGGTATCTGGCGGGGCTGAGCGCCGCAGAAAGCGAGGAGATGACATGACGGAGAGACAGTACGCAGTGGCCATCGATGGGCCGTCCGGCGCGGGGAAGAGCACGCTGGCCCGGGCGGCGGCGGAGGCGCTGCATATCTTATATGTGGACACCGGGGCCATCTATCGGACCATCGGCGTGTATATGTATCGGCACGACATCGCGCCAACGGACGCGCCGGCGGTGATCGCGGCGCTGCCGGAGATCACTGTGGCCCTGCGGTATGACGAGGAGGGTCTGCAGCGGATGTATCTCAACGGCGAGGACGTGACGAAGGAGATACGCCTGCCGATGATATCGAAGTACGCCTCAGACGTGTCGGCCATACCGGAGGTGCGGGCGTTCCTGATGGAGCTGCAGCGGTCTCTGGCGCGGGAGCACAGCGTCATCATGGACGGACGTGACATCGGGACCGTGGTGCTGCCGGACGCGGAGGTGAAGGTGTTTCTGTGCGCGGATGTGGAGACGCGGGCGCGGCGGCGGTTTTTGGAGCTGGAGCAGCGGGGCACGCCGAAGCCCTTTGACGAGGTGCTGCGGGACATGGAGCAGCGGGATTATAACGACACCCACCGGGCGGCGGCGCCGCTGCGGCCGGCGGATGATGCCATTATGATCGACAACACGGACATGGACTTCGCGGCCAGCCTGGAGCTGCTGCTGGATGTGATACGGGGGCGTGTGGCATCGTGAGAAATAAGTTTTACGCGGCGGCGTGGCGGGTGCTGCGCCCGCTGGTGCTGTTTTTTCTGCCGGTGGACCTGCGGGGAACGGAGCATCTGGAGGGCGGAGAACCGGTGCTGCTGTGCGCCAATCACTCCAGTGCCTGGGACCCCATCCTATTCGTGCTGTCCATGCCCCAGCGGTTCAATGTGCGGATCATGGCCAAGAAGCAGTTGTTCTCCATCCCCATCGTGGGTGGATTCCTGCGGGCGATCGGTGTGTTTCCGGTGGATCGGGGCAACAGTGACATTGGGGCGGTGAAGACCGCCATACAGAGCCTGCGGGACGGGTGGAACCTGTTCCTGTTTCCGGAGGGAACACGGGTGAAGACACCGGGACAGGCGGATGTCAAGTCCGGCGCGGGCATGATGGCCATCCGTGCCGGCGTGAAGCTGGCGCCGGTATATATCGGCACGAAGAAGCGCATATTCCGCAAGACGCCCATCATAATCGGCGAGCCCTTCGAGCCGGAGTACACCGGCCGCAAGGGTACGGCGGAGGAATATACTGCCAACGCCCATGAGGTCATGCGGCGGGCCTATGCCCTGGGAGGGATCGAATGCAGGTGATACTGGCGAAGACGGCGGGCTTCTGCTACGGCGTGGAACGGGCCGTGCGTATGGCGGAGGTGGCTGCCCGGGAAGGCGGCTGCGTTATGCTGGGCAGTATCATACACAATGACCGGGTCATCACAGCGCTGGAGGCGTTGGGTGCGCGGCAGGCGGACAGCCCTCAGCAGGTGCGGCCGGGAGAGACGGTGATCATCCGTGCCCACGGCGAGACACGGGAGGCTTTGCGGGTGCTGGAGGAGCGGGGCGCACAGATCATGGATGCCACCTGTCCCCATGTGCTGCGGATCCACCGGCTGGTGGAACAGGCAGCCCGTGCGGGCCGGACACCCATCATTATCGGAGAAGCGCACCATCCGGAGGTGATGGCCGCCGCAAGCCGCTGCGAGCGCAGCGTGGTGCTGGAAAACACGGCAGAGCTGGCTGATTGGGTGGCGGCGGACCCGGCGCGGAAGGACATGGATTTGCTGGTTACCGCACAGACGACCTGTATTCGTTCGATATGGGAAGAGTGTGTAAAATTTTTAAAAAAACAGTGTACAAACGCCGAAATCTTTGATACAATATGTGATGCTACGCAAAAACGTCAATCCGAGGCGGCGAATATCGCCGGACGGGCGGACGTTATGGTCGTGGTCGGAGATCGTAAAAGTGCCAACACCAGACATTTAGCGGAGATCTGCAGCACACGCTGCGCCCGGGTCTATCAGATCGAAGGGCCGGAGGAGCTGCGGGTCGGGTCCCTTAACGGATGTTCTGTGGCGGGGCTTACAGCCGGCGCGTCCACGCCTGCGGGCATCATTAAGGAGGTATATGCAACGATGAGCGAAGAGATCAAGAACATGGAAGCTACGGAAGAGAGCTTCGAGGAAATGCTGGAAAAATCTTTTAAGACTTTGAATACAGGAGAGAAGGTAACCGGTATTGTAACGGCGATCGGCCCCACCGAGGTGCAGGTCGATCTGGGCTGCAAGCAGGCGGGCTATATCTCTGTGGACGAGCTGTCCGCAGATCCCAATGTGAAGCCTGAGGACGTCGTCAAGGTCGGCGACGAGATCGAGACCTATATCATCCGCGTCAACGACGTGGAGGGTTATGCCATGCTGTCCAAGAAGCGTCTGGACGCTGTCAAGGTCTGGGAGGATATCGAGAAGGCCCGCGAGGACAAGACCACTCTCGAAGGTAAAGTCACCGAGGAGAACAAGGGCGGTATCGTCGTTAATGTCAAGGGCGTGCGCGTGTTTGTGCCCGCTTCCCAGTCCGGTCTGCCCCGCGGCGCTGAGCTGAGCACCATGATCGGCCAGACCGTGTCCCTGCGGATCACCGAGGTCAACCGTGCCCGCCGCCGCGTCGTCGGCTCCATCAAGGCCGTGACCTATGAGGCCCGTCAGGCCGCCCAGGCGGAGATCTGGAACAACATCGAGGTCGGCAAGCACTACACCGGCACCGTGAAGTCCATGACTTCCTACGGTGTGTTTGTGGACATCGGCGGCGTGGATGGTATGGTACATATCTCCGAGCTGTCCTGGAGCCGTATCAAGAACCCCGCCGAGGTCGTCTCCGTGGGCGATACCCTGGACGTGTACGTTATCTCCTTCGATCCCGAGAAGCACAAGATCTCCCTGGGTGTGAAGGACCGCAGCATGAACCCCTGGGATAAGTTCATGGCTACCTACCACGTGGGCGATGTGGCCAACGTGCGTATCGTGAAGCTGATGACCTTCGGTGCGTTCGCCGAGGTCGTGCCCGGTGTGGACGGCCTGATCCACATCTCCCAGATCGCGGATCGCCGCATCGAGAAGCCCGGCGACGTGCTGACCGAGGGCGAGATGGTGGATGCCAAGATCACCGCCATCGACGAGGAGAAGCAGAAGATCTCCCTGTCCATCCGCGCGCTGCTGGCTCCCGCCGCTGACGAGGACGAGGACGAAGAGTAATTAGATCGTAAAACACCTCCGCTGCCTGTGGGGCAGCGGAGGTGTTTTTGGTTGTTTTCACAATGGCGTGCAGGGGAAAATATCTTGCGACCTTGCGGAGAGGCATGGTACAATCGAGGTGGGCAAGAGGATTTAAGAGCATTGTGCTGAAGATAGAACGGATCAATTGGAATTTGACAGGGGGAGCGTGATCGTATGAAAAAGTTGATGGCATCAGTGTTAGCGTTGGCTTGCGTTGTTGCTATGGCGGGCTGCGGAAAGTCGAATGTTGGGGACTATCCTGCGACGATAATGGTAAATGGGATAAATTACTATTCGACCGATAATGCTGTTCCTGTTGAAGTAGACGAGAGTGTTATTCAGTACACCACGTCGTATGCGGAGGATGGCGTTCCCCGAAAAGATGGTGAGGCAAACTTCAACAGAGACCTGGGGACTCCGTATGCTGTTATTGAGGAAGACTTGGTAGTTGTCCTTATGGACAATGAGTGGATAGAGTTCAAGGCAAAGTAAGAGCGATCTCGGGTCGCGAAAGAGCGGGACGATGGGAGAAGCGTGCCGTACGAAAGGGACGGGGGATGAAGCAGGGGAAAAGAAAAATAATTTTGGGAGAGTTGCCTGTTTATGGGCAACTCTCCCGGTTTTTTGGCATAGGGGCAGAACCGGATCGCAGGAAGGGGGGAGCGCATATGAAAAGAGCAGACGTGAACTGGGGAGAGGTAAGGCGTAAGTATGAGTCGGGAATGTATACCTATCAGCGATTGGCAAGGGAGTACCATGTGTGTACGCAGACGGTGTGGCGACATGCGATCAAGGGGCAGTGGCAGATCGGTCGGGAGGAGGCGGAAAAGCAGATACTCCGGCGATGCCTGATGGCCACGGCAAAGCTGCTGGAGACGGCGGCTGCCGGGGCTACGGAACGGCTGGAAAGCGGAGAGGGCAGCCTGAAGGAGGTCAAGGAGCTGGGAGGTATCCTGCAGGCGCTGGTGGGGACAGCGGCAAAGATGTGTCAGAGCGAAAAGAACAACGACACGGAGGTCAACGAGATACGGGTGATCATGTCGGAGGAGGTAGAGGCGTTGAGCGGATGATATCCATGCCGGACCTGTTCATTTTTGCACAAGCATTCCCGGGAATTCTTGTGGGTTTCGTCAATTTCCCCGCGGGCTGCATTGTGGTAAAATTAACAATTAGAAAATTCAGCCTTCGTCGGAAGGGATAGGAAAGAACAGGGAGGAACAGGACATGGCTTTTGCTGATTTTCAGGCGCTGTACAAGCAGAAACTGACCACCGCGGACGAGGCGGTGAAGGTCATCAAGTCCGGTGATTGGGTGGACTACGGCTTCTGCGCCATTCATCCCCGGGTGCTGGACGAGGCGCTGGCCCGCCGTGCACCGGAGCTGGAGGATGTGAAGGTCCGGGGCGGTATTAGCCTGTGGAAACCGGCGATCTTCGATATCGAGGACCCGGTGCATCACATCATCTTCAACTCTCACCACATGAGCAGCGTGGAGCGCCATCATATCGCCAGCGGCGCCGGGTTCCACGAGCCCATGCGGTACTCCGAGCTGCCCCGGTACTACTACGACCACATCACGCCGCCGGACGTGGCCATGTTCCAGGTGGCCCCGATGGACAAGCACGGGTACTTCAACTTCGGACTGTCGGCTTCGCATGTGAAGGCGGTGTGCGAGATGGCCAAGGTGGTCATCGTGGAGGTCAACGAGAATATGCCCCGGTGCCTGGGCGGCTTTGACAACTGTATCCACGTCAGCGAGGTGGACATGATCGTGGAGGGGCGCAACGACCCCATGGGCATCCAGCCCAGCGGCACGGCTACGGAGGTGGACCGGGCGGTGGCGAAGCTGATCGTGGAGCAGATACCCGACGGGGCCTGTTTGCAGCTGGGCATCGGCGGTATGCCCAATACCGTGGGCGCCATGCTGTGCGAGTCCGACCTGAAGGATCTGGGCGTACACACGGAGATGTATGTGGACGCCTATGTGGATCTGGCTATGGCGGGGAAGGTCACATGCATGAAGAAGAACATCGACCGGGGCCGGCAGGTGTTCGCCTTTGCCGCCGGTACCCAGAAGCTGTACGACTATCTGGACGACAACCCGGCGTGCATGGCCGCGCCCATCAGCTACACCAACGACATCCGTACCATCGCGGCCATCGACAACTTTGTCTCCATCAACAACGCGGTGGATGTGGATCTGTACGGGCAGGTGAACGGCGAGACGGCGGGCACCAAGCAGATCAGCGGCGCCGGCGGACAGCAGGACTTTGTGCTGGGTGCGTATCTGTCCAAGGGAGGCAAGAGCTTTATCTGTCTCAGCTCCACCCACGCGGACAAGGACGGCACGCTGCATTCCCGCATACGGCCTACCCTGCAGAACGGTTCCGTGGTGACGGATACCCGCGTGAACACCATGTACGTGGTGACGGAGTACGGCTGCGTGTGCCTGAAGGGACTGACGGTGTGGGAGCGCGCGGAGAAGCTGATCTCCATCGCGCACCCGGACTTCCGGGAGGAACTGATCCGCGAGGCGGAGAAGCAGAAGATCTGGTATCCCCACAACAGAAGATAATGAATAACGAAAAAGAGCGCCAGGAGGCGCTCTTTTTGCATGAAAGAGGCGGTATCCGCGCAAGCTACGGCAAAAAGGAGGCGCGGATATGAGCAACGACGAAAACCGGGGAAAGAACGAGGAAAAAGCGGCGGTGCCGGTACAGCCAATCATTGATATGGGCAGCACTGTGGTGAAAAACAGCCGGGGGACGATACACTGCCTGACCATCGTGGGGCAGGTGGAGGGACACACGCTGCTGCCGGACAATCTGAAGAGCACGAAGTACGAGCACGTGCTGCCGCTGCTGGCGGCGCTGGAGCAGAACGAACAGGTGGACGGGGTGCTGCTGCTTCTGAACACCGTGGGCGGCGACATCGAGGCGGGACTGGCCATCGCGGAGCTGGCAGCGGGCATGACGAAGCCGGTGGTGACGCTGGTGCTGGGCGGCGGGCACTCCATCGGCGTACCGCTGGCGGTGTGCGGAAAGGAGACATTCATCGCGCCCACGGCGTCCATGACAGTGCACCCGGTGCGGATGTCCGGGACGGTCATTGCCGCGCCGGAGACGTACAGGTATTTTGAACGCCTCCAGGAGCGCATCATTCAGTTCGTGGCGGCCAACAGCCGCGTGACCGCGGAACGGTTCCGGGAGCTGATGCTCTCCAGCGGCGACATGGCCAACGACGTGGGGACGGTGCTGTACGGTGAGCAGGCGGTGGCAGAGGGAATCATCGACCGGATCGGTACACTGGGCGACGCGCTGGAGGCGCTGTACGGACAGATCGAACGGCGGCATGGATAGACATTGGCGGAGGGCGGGGGCTCTCCGCTTTTTTCATGCCGGCGCGCGGTTTTTCTTGAAAAACAGGGACTTCCATAGTATACTATCTTAGTTAAGGTATGCCAAAGTATAAGAGGTGACGCAGTTGTACTTAAAAGCACTTGAGATACAGGGGTTCAAGAGTTTCCCCGACAAGACGGTATTGAATTTCGGCGAGGACATCACCGCTATCGTGGGACCAAACGGGTCCGGCAAGTCCAACATCTCCGACGCCATACGCTGGGTCATGGGCGAGCAGAACAGCCGCCAGCTCCGCGGCGCCAAGATGGAGGACGTGATCTTCGGCGGTACGGAGAAGCGGAACCAGATGGGTTTTGCCCAGGTGACGCTGGTCATCGACAACACCGAGCATATCTTCCCTACCCGGGAGGAGGCAGAGGTGGCCGTGACACGGCGGTATTACCGCAGCGGTGAGTCGGAGTACTATATCAATAAGCAGTCCGTGCGGCTGAAGGACGTGAACGAGCTGTTCATGGACACCGGTATGGGCCGGGAGGGCTATTCCATCATCGGACAGGGCAAGATCGACGAGATACTGTCCGTGAAAAGCGGCGAGCGCCGGGAGATCTTCGAGGAGGCCGCCGGTATCAGCAAATACCGGCACCGCAAGGAGGAGTCCGAGCGCAAGCTGGAGCGCACCGAGGAAAACCTGGTGCGTATCAACGACAAGATCGCCGAGCTGGAATTGCAGGTGGAGCCGCTGCGGGCGCAGGCGGAGACGGCGAAGAAGTATCTGGTGCTGCGGGATGAGCTGCGGGTGCTGGAGATCTCCGTGTGGCTGGAGCAGCTGCAAAACCTGCGGACTGCCAAGCTGAAGCTGGAGAGCGATACGGCTCAGGCCAAGGAGGCCTGTGACCAGGCCCAGGCGGCGCTGGACGAGGCCTACGCCCAGGGAGAGCGTTTTACCGAGGAGATGCGGCAGAACGACGTGGCGGCCGACGCGCTGCGTGGCCAGGTGACCGAGGCGGAGTCCGCCGCCGGCGAGGAGTCTGCGGCCATCGCGGTGCTGCAGACCTCTGTGGAGCACAACAACGAGTCTCTGCGCCGGCTGGAACAGGAACTGACCAGCACAGACCAGCGGCGGGAGAATTTACAGGGACAGATCGACGGACAGCTGGCGCGTATCGCGGACATCGACCGCGACGCGGCGGTATTGGAGACGGCGCTGAGTGAGCTGCTCTCTCGGGCGCAGGCGCTGGCTGACAGCGCAAAGGGCGCGGCGGACGAGGCCGAGGCCCTGCGGGCGCAGGAGGCCATTGCTGTGGCCGAGGCCGCAGACGGGCGCGCCGCGCTGTCCGCCCTGCAGGCGGGCCTGGACGAGGCCGGGCAGCGGCGGGTTACGGCATCTCCGTCCGAGGCGCAGCGCAAGCTGGAGGAGAGCGAAAAGGACGCAAAGACCAACCGCCGGGCGCTGAACGATGCCAGGGAGGAGGCCCAGGCGGCGGAGAATATCATTCAGGGTCACAGCCTGCGAATGGACAGCCGCCGCCAGAAGGCGCAGAGCACCCAGGACATCAAGCAGGAGCTGACCCGGCAGGTGAACGCCCAGGAGGACCGTATCCGTCTGCTGACGGAGATGGAGAAGGAGTACGAGGGCTTCAACAAAGCGGTAAAGACCGTGATGCAGGCAGCGGAGAAGAACACGCTGCGGGGCATTCACGGGCCGGTGGCCGGACTGATGACCACAGAGCAGGCCTATGCCGTGGCGCTGGAGACGGCACTGGGCGCGGCGCTGCAGAACATCGTGGTGGAACGGGAGGAGGACGCCAAGGCGGCCATCCAGTTCCTGAAGCAGCGGGACGGCGGCCGCGCTACCTTCCTGCCGCTGACGGCCATCCGGGGCGATGAGCTACGGGAGAACGCGGCGGGAGAGTATGGTTTTGTAGGCATCGCCAGCCGTCTGGTGCGGTACGACGCGCGATACGACCATATTTTTAAAAATCTGCTGGGCCGGACGGTGGTAGTGGAGGACCTGGACAGCGGCATCGCCATGGCGCGTAAGTTCCGCAATGCCTTCCGCATCGTGACGCTGGACGGACAGATCATCAACCGGGGCGGCTCCATGACCGGCGGCTCCGCCCGCCGACCCCCCCGCCGGCCGGCCCCCCCCCCCAGCCGATCCTCCGGCGTGCTGTCCCGGGCCAATGAGCTGGAACGGCTGAAGGCGGCACAGGGCGCCCTGCACGGTAAGCTGAACGAGGCCGCGCAGCAGGCCGAGGCGGCCCAGAGGGAGCTGCAGAAGGCTGAGTATGAATTGCAGGTGGCCAAGGACCAGCAGCGCAAGGCGGCGGACGAGGTGCTGACCCTACAGGGCCGGCAGGACCACTATGACCTCCTGCTGGAGAGCCTGCGCCTGAGCTGCGAGACTATGGAGCAGGAGTTGTCCGGCCTGGACCGCCGGGAGACGGACGGCCGCGGGCGCATGGCCGGGATACAGGCGGACATCACTGCGGCAGAGGACCGCGCGGCCGCGCTGCGGCAGGAGATGCGGGACAAGCTGGCTGGCCAGACCGATCTGACGGAGCAGACCAACCAACTGGCCCAGGCCGTCAGTGACAAGAAGGCCGATCAGGCGGCACTGAGCGCGGAGAAGGACAGCGTTCTGCGGAGCGTGGAGGACCTGCGGGGCTTGCAGGCGGATATGGTATCCGACCGCGCTGAGCGCGACCGGCGGGTGCAGGAATACCGGCAGGCCAACGAGAAGGCGCTGGCCGATATGGCGGGCCATCAGGCGGCGCTGGAGGAGAAGAACGCCCGTGTGATACAGCTGCGGCAGCGGCTGGAGGATCTGGCCCAGGCCAAACTGGCGCTGGAGCAGCAGCGTGACCAGAACGGCCGCGACAGCCGTGCCTGCAACGATACGCTTTTGCAGACCATGCAGGCGTACAACAAACTACAGCAGAAGCTGGAAAACAGCGGCATGGAGGAGAGCCAGATCCTGGAGAAGCTGTGGGAGCGCTACGAACTGAGCCACAGCGACGCCATGGAGCAGCGCATCGAGCTGGAGAGCGTGCCCAAGGCCACGCGGCGCATTGCCGAGCTGAACCGGGAGATCAAGGCGCTGGGTACGCCCAACATCGGCGCCATCGAGGAGTTCGACCGGGTGAACACCCGGTACACCTATCTGTCCGAGCAGCGCAGCGATGTGGAGCAGGCCAAGGAGGAGCTGCTGGGCATTATCGACCAGATCACCCAGCAGATGACCAGCATTTTTGCCGAGCAGTTCCAGCTGCTGAACGAGAGCTTCCAGGAGACGTTTCTGGAGCTGTTCGGCGGCGGCAAGGCCCGGTTGGAGCTGGAGGACGAGAGCGATATCCTCAACTGCGGCATCGAGATCAAGGTACAGCCCCCCGGCAAGCAGCTGAAGACCATCACGCTGCTGTCCGGCGGTGAGAAGGCATTTGTGGCCATTGCGCTGTACTTCGCCATTCTGAAGGTACATCCCACACCGTTCTGCGTGATGGACGAGATCGAGGCGGCGCTGGACGAGGCCAACGTGGTGCGCTACGCCCGGTATATGCGACGGATCGCCGGAAAGACGCAGTTTATCGTCATTACCCACCGGCGGGGCACCATGGAGGAGGCGGACGTGCTGTATGGCGTGACCATGCAGGAAAAGGGCGTCAGCCGGATACTGACCATCAATCTCAACGACATGGCCAAGGAGCTGCATATCAAATAAGGAGGGCTTGTTATGGCAATGGGCTTATTTCAAATACTGAAGGAGGCGTTCACCGCCGTCCCCACCTTCGACGACCTGAACGACGAGTTCTACGACGGACTGGAGGAAGCGCTGATCCTGGCCGATGTAGGCGCTGACACCGCCGCTGATACCGTGGCCCAGCTGCGGAAGCGGGTGAAGGAACGCTTTATCGGCCGGATGGACGAGGTGAAGGACGCCCTGCGGGACATCCTGAAGAGCAAGCTGGAGGTGGGTGACAGCGCGTTGGTGCTGGAGGGCAAGCCCGCCGTGGTGCTGGTCATCGGCGTCAACGGCGTGGGCAAGACCACGTCTATCGGCAAGCTGGCCAAGCAGCTGAAGGACCAGGGCAAAAAGGTCCTGCTGTGCGCCGGCGATACGTTCCGTGCGGCGGCCGCCGACCAGCTGGAGATCTGGGCGGGCCGCGCCGGTGTGGATATCGTGCGGCAGCATGAGGGCGCGGATCCCGGCGCGGTACTGTTTGATGCTTTGCAGGCGGCCAAGGCACGGAGCGTGGATGTGGTGCTGTGCGACACCGCCGGACGGCTGCACAACAAACAGAACCTGATGAACGAGCTGGCCAAGCTGCGGAAGATCATCGACCGGGAATGTCCCAATTCCAACTGCGAGACGCTGCTGGTGCTGGACGCCACCACCGGGCAGAACGGACTGATCCAGGCACGGACCTTCAAGGAGACGGCAGGGTTGACGGGTATTATCCTGACGAAGCTGGATGGTACCGCCAAGGGCGGCATCGTCATCGCCATCGCCCAGGAGCTGGGTGTGCCGGTGAAGTTCGTGGGCGTTGGCGAGGGCATCGACGACCTGAAGCCCTTTGACCCGACCGCCTTCGTGCAGGACATGATATAAGGAGGGCACACCATGACGAGAGCAGACGGACGGGCATTTGACCAGCTGCGCCCGGTGGAGATGACACCCGGCTTTACGAAATTCGCCGAGGGCAGCGTGCTGATCCGCTGCGGCGAGACGGTGGTGCTGTGCAACGCCTCGGTGGAGGAGAAGACGCCGCCCCATGTGGCGGAGGGCTGTGGCTGGGTGACGGCGGAGTATTCCATGCTGCCCCGGGCCAACCGGGAGCGCAGCCGCCGGGACGTGGACAAGCTGAAGCTGTCCGGCCGCAGTGCGGAGATACAGCGGCTCATCGGCCGCAGCCTGCGTGCGGCGGTGGATATGGCGGCCCTGGGGCCCCGGACCATCACCGTGGACTGCGACGTGCTGCAGGGCGACGGCGGGACGCGGACGGCATCCGTGACCGGCGGGTTCGCGGCGCTGGCGCTGGCCTGCAAAAAGCTGGTGACCGACGGCGTGATCGAGAGACTGCCGCTGCTGCACTATGTCACCGGTGTGTCGGCGGGCATTGTGGATGACACACCCCTGCTGGATCTGCAGTACAGCGAGGACAGCCGGGCGCAGGTGGACCTGAACTGCATGATGACGGAGCAGGGACAGCTGATCGAGATACAGGGCACCGGCGAGGGCCGGCCCTTTACCGTGGCCGAGCAGCAGGCACTGGTGGCGCTGTGCGCCAAGGGGTGCGGCGAGCTGCTGGCGAAGCAGAAGGAGATACTGGGAGAGATACTATGAGATTTGTACTGGCATCCCACAACAAGGGAAAGCTGGCCGAGATGCAGGCCATTCTGGGCGAGCTGGGCGTGGAGGTGGTCATGCCCTCCGACGTGGGCGTGGACGTCGACGTGGAGGAGACGGGGACCACCTTCGCGGAGAACGCAGCGCTGAAGGCCAACGCCGTCATGGTGGCCAGCGGCTTGCCGGCTATCGCGGATGACTCGGGACTGTGCGTGGACTGGCTTCAGGGCGCGCCGGGGGTGTATTCCGCCCGGTACGGCGGGCTGGACAGCGACCCGGAGCGCTGCCGGCTGCTGCTGAGCAATATGCGCGGCGCCACGAATCGGGCGGCGCATTTCCACACGGCCATCGTCTGCGCCTTCCCCAACGGGGACACGCTGACGGCGGAGGGGGACTGCGCCGGGACCATTGCCTTTGCGCCTATGGGCGACGGCGGGTTTGGGTACGACCCTGTGTTCTTCGTGCCGTCCCTGCGAAAGACCTTCGCCCAGCTGACGGCGGAGGAGAAGAACGCCATTTCCCACCGGGGCAGTGCCCTGCGGGCCTTTGCCGCGGAACTGAAAACGTATTTGGAGAAGCAATGATATGGAACTGACAAGCAAACAACGCGCACAGCTGCGGTCCCTGGCCACCAATCTGGACACCATCGTCCACGTGGGCAAGGACGGCATCGGCGACAATCTGATCAAGCAGGTCAACGACGCGCTGGAGGCCCGGGAGCTCATCAAGGGCCGGGTGCTGGAGAATTCGCTGCTGACCGCCCGCGAGGCGGCGGAGGAGCTGGCGGTGGCCGCCCGCTGCGAGGTGGTGCAGGTCATCGGCAGCAAGTTCGTGCTCTACCGGATGCAGCACGACAAGAGCAAGCGGAAGATCGAACTGGTCAAGGCGAAGAGAAGCGTATGAACATCGGTATTTACGGCGGCACCTTTGATCCGCCCCATATCGGCCATGTGACGGCGGCCAGGGCCGCCATGGAGGTCCTGGGGCTGGACAAGCTGGTGCTGGTCCCGGACGCGCAGCCGCCCCACAAGGCGCTGCCGGAGGGCGGCGCCGCGCCGCGGCAGCGGTACGACATGGCGGTGCTGGCCACAGCGGCGCTGGGGAAGCGGGCGGAGGTCAGTGACATGGAGCTGCGCCGCAGCGGCGTCAGCTATACCGCGGACACGCTGGCGGGGCTGCGGGGGGAGGATCCCGGGGACTCTCCCCCGGGAGCAGTATCCGGATGACACGCTGTATCTGCTGATGGGGTCGGATATGTTTCTGAGTCTGCACAACTGGCGCAGGCCGGAGGCGATCATGGCCATGGCCCACATCGCGCCCTTCAGCCGGGAGGCGGAGGATGAGTCCGCCGCCTTTGCCGCGCAGAGCGCGCGCCTGGAACGGGAGTTCGGCGCGCAGGTGACCGTGGTGCCCAATCCGCAGGTGGTGGAGCTTTCCTCCACCGAGGTCCGCGCTGCGCTGGCACAGGGCGGGGGAGAGGACCTGCTGCCGCCGCCGGTGTGGGGCTATATCCGGCGGGAGCACCTGTACGGTACCCATACGGACCTGACGCACCTGACGCCGGAGGAGCTGCGGCCCATCGCGCTGAGTTATCTTAAGCCCAAGCGTATGCCCCATGTGCTGGGCACGGAGCAGGAGGCGGTGCGTTTGGCGGAGCGTTACGGCGCGGACGTGACAAAGGCGCGCATCGCCGCGCTGCTGCACGACTGCACCAAAAAGCTGGATATGGACGAGCAGCTGGCGCTGTGCAAGAAGTATCACATTCCGCTGGACGAGCTGGAGAGAAAGGCACTGAAGCTGCTGCACAGCAAGACCGGCGCGGCCATCGCACGGGATGTGTTTGCCGTGGACGACGATGTGTACAACGCCATTTTATACCACACAACGGGTAAGCCGGACATGACGCTGCTGGAGAAGATCATCTATCTGGCGGATTATATCGAGCCCACCCGGGACTTTCCCGGGGTGGAGGCGCTGCGAAGGACGGTATACGAGGACCTGGACCGGGGTCTGCTCATGGGTCTGACCATGACCATTGATGAGATGGAGGAGATGGGTAACCCCGTCCACCACATGACCCGCGACGCGCGGGACTATCTGATGAAAAGAGGGATATCATGAAAACACCAAAAGAACTGGCGCTGCTGGCCGCCCGTGCCCTGTCCGACAAGAAGGGCAAGGAGATCCGTGTGATGGAGATCGCCGAGCTGACCACGCTGGCGGACTATTTCGTTCTGGCCACTGGTGCCAGCAATACCCAGATCAACGCGCTGGTGGACAATGTGGAAAAGCTGCTGGCGGAGGAGGCTGGTGAGCAGCCCCTGCACCGGGAGGGCTATCGCGGCGGCACGTGGGTCCTGCTGGACTACGGCTGCATCGCCATCCATGTGTTCAATCAAGAGGCCCGGGCCTTCTACGGCCTGGAACGTCTGTGGCAGGACGGCAAGAGCGTGGACATCAGCGGCATTGTGGAGGAGCACGACTGAGTTTCCGCACTGAGTGGCGCGTATAGGTGTTTTTCCCGGAAAACGGGGTTGACATTCGGCAAAAATGCGCTAAAATAGACTTCGATATTGTCAGAAGCGATGAAGGGAAAAAGACAGAGATCATCCACCCGAAGAGAGCCGGCGTATGGTGCGAGTCGGCGGGGACGCTCTGTTGTACTGGTCCCGGAGCTTTCCACCTGAACAGGGCGGGACGGGTGCGCGCCGTTACAGCGTCGTCTTTCGAAGGGAAGACACGGAGCGCCGCGGAGCGATCTGCGGCGGAAGCAGGGTGGTAACACGTCTATAACGTCCCTGGCTGCTGTAAGGCAGCCAGGGATTTTTATTTGCGGAAAACAAAATTCACATACAAGGAGAAGCGAGCATGAATTACGATTTTGCGGCCATTGAGAAGAAATGGCAAGCTAACTGGGAGAAGACAAAGCCCTATGCTGCCATCACCGGCGACAAACGACCCAAGTTCTACGGGCTCATCGAGTTTCCGTATCCCTCCGGCCAGGGTCTGCACGTGGGTCATCCCCGCCCCTTTACGGCTATGGATATCGTCACCCGCAAAAAGCGGATGCAGGGCTATAATGTATTGTTCCCCATCGGCTTCGATGCTTTCGGTCTGCCCACGGAGAACTATGCCATCAAGAACCACATCCATCCTGCCATCGTCACGAAGAACAACATCGAGAATTTCACCAAGCAGCTGAAGATGCTGGGCTACGGCTTTGACTGGGACCGCTGCGTGGACACCACCGACCCCAAGTACTACAAGTGGACGCAGTGGATATTCCTGCAGATGTTCAAGCACGGCTTGGCCTACAAGTCCACCATGCCCGTCAACTGGTGCACAAGCTGCAAGTGCGTGCTGGCTAACGAGGAAGTGGTCAACGGCGTGTGCGAGCGCTGCGGCAGCGAGGTCATCCGCAAGGAGAAGAGCCAGTGGATGCTGAAGATCACCGAGTATGCCCAGCGGCTGATCGACGATCTGGATGATGTGGACTATATTGAGCGCGTGAAGATCCAGCAGCGCAACTGGATCGGCCGTTCCACCGGCGCAGAGATCACCTTCGACACCAATGTGGGCGACCAGGTGACGGTCTATACCACTCGTGCCGACACCCTGTTCGGCACCACGTATATGGTCATCTCTCCCGAGCACCCGCTGCTGAAGAAGTGGCAGCCCCTCATTAAGAACTGGGATGCTGTGGCGGCCTATCAGGAGGAAGCGGCCCATAAGTCCGACTTTGAGCGCGGCGAGCTGAACAAGGAAAAAACCGGCGTGCGGCTGGAGGGTATCGAGGTCATGAACCCGGTGACCCACAAGCCCCTGCCCATGTTCGTCTCCGACTATGTCCTCATGGGCTACGGCACCGGCATCGTCATGGGCGTGCCCGGCCACGACCAGCGCGACTGGGAGTTCGCCAAGAAGTTCGGCCTCCCCATCATCGAGGTGGTGGCCGGCGGCGACGTGACAAAGGAGGCGTTTGTCGCCAAGGATGACAGCGCTGTCATGGTCAACTCCGGCTTCCTGAACGGCATGACCGTCAAGGAGGCCATCCCCGCCATGAAGAAATATGTGGTGGAGCAGGGCTTCGGCAAGGAGAAGGTCAACTACAAGCTGCGCGACTGGGTGTTCTCCCGCCAGCGCTACTGGGGCGAGCCCATCCCCCTGGTGAACTGCGAGAAGTGCGGCTGGGTGGCCCTGCCGGAGGAGCAGCTGCCCCTGGTGCTGCCCCAGGTGGAGAGCTATGAGCCCACCGATGACGGCGAGAGCCCCCTGAGCAAGATGACAGACTGGGTCAACACCACCTGCCCCTGCTGCGGCGGCCCGGCCAAGCGCGAGACGGACACCATGCCCCAGTGGGCCGGCTCCAGCTGGTACTTCCTGCGGTATATGGATCCCCACAACGACAAGGCACTGGCCAGCAAGGAGGCGTTGGACTACTGGTCCCCCGTGGACTGGTACAACGGCGGCATGGAGCACACCACGCTGCACCTGCTGTACTCCCGCTTCTGGCATAAGTTCCTGTACGACATCGGCGTGGTGCCCACCAAGGAGCCCTACGCCAAGCGCACCAGCCACGGCATGATCCTGGGCGAGGGCGGCGAGAAGATGTCCAAGTCCCGCGGCAACGTGGTCAACCCCAACGACATCGTAGCCCAGTACGGCGCGGACACCATGCGCCTGCACATCATGTTCATCGGTGACTTCGAGAAGGCCGTCAGCTGGAGCAACGAGGCTGTCAAGGGCAGCAAGCGCTTCCTGGACCGCTGCTTCAATCTGCAGGATATCGCCACCGACGAGGAGTCCATCTCCGCCAAGAACGAGTCCATCGTCCACAAGACCATCAAGAAGGTCAGCCAGGATATCGACGAGCTGAAGATGAACACCGCTATTGCCGCCATGATGACCATGGTCAATGAGTTCTATGCCAATGGCTGCTCCAAGGGCGACGTGGAGATGCTCTGCCTGCTGCTCAGCCCCTTTGCCCCCCACATGGTGGAGGAGATGTGGGAGAACATGGGCTTTGCCGCCAAGTACGGCAAGATGGCCATGCAGATGGATTGGCCCGAGCACGACGAGGCCAAGACTGTGGACAGCCACGTGGAGATGGCCGTGCAGGTCAACGGCAAGCTGAAGGGTACTGTCACCGTCCCCGTGGACAGCGACGAGGCTGCTGTGGTGGCCGCCGCTATGGAGAGCGATAAGGTGAAGAAGGCTACGGAGGGCATGAGCGTCATCAAGACTATTTTGGTCAGGAACAAGCTGGTGAACCTGATCGTGAAGCCCGCGAAATAAAGCGTTGTATCCCCCGGCACAGCCGGGGGATACTTTTTCTGGAGGGCGGAGCGCCGGGGTTACACTTTTTTGCTGTTTTTGTTGAAAAACGACTTGACAAGCTGTGCCATCCCCGGTATAATACACCCGTTAGTCATGTAAATGGCTCTTAAAGAGCACCCAGGATCGAGCCGGGTGTATCGGAGGGAGGGAAACATAAATGTCCGAAGTCCATGTTAAGGAAGGCGAGTCCCTGGACAGCGCTCTGAAGCGTTTTAAGAGAAGCTGCGCCAAGGCGGGCGTCCTGGCCGAGGTGCGCCGCAGAGAGTGCTACGAAAGCCCCAGCGTTAAGCGCCGCAAGAAGTCCGAGGCTGCGCGCAAGAACCGCAACAAGCGTTACTATTAAGTGACAAAGAAGCCTGAGAACATAGGTTCTCAGGCTTCTCTTTTATCTATCCTGTCAGGTCCCGCAGTATGTCGGCGCACTCCGGCAGGGTCAGCAGGCCCCGGTGTATGCCCAGGCGCTCGCCCAGAGCGATTTTTCTATGCAGGGTGTTACCGTCGTCCAACAGGACGAACCGTGTCTCGCCGCCCCGGCGGTACGTGAAATACCGGGCGCCCAGCTCCCGGGAAAAGAATATCTGGCGGCCTGTTTGCAGGGCGGCCAGCTGTTCATCTGTCAGCGGTATGCCCTCACCAGTGGGACAGGGGAGAGGGAAGTCCATCCGCAGGCGCTGGAGGTCCAGCACGATACGGTCCGGCCCGAAGGCACGGCAGCAGGCGGACAACCGGTTTTCGATATCCCCGCCGGACAGGGCGGTGCATACCAGTACCCGCGCGCCGGGAGCCGTGTGGGCGCATTTCTCGTGGACCCACAGGGCGATGCCGGACCGGTGCAGGGGCTGGGCCAGCGCCTCCGTCAGTTCTGCGGCGGGGAAGGGGACGATTACTGTGCCGTATCTCCGGCGGCGGCACTCCTGCACCACGCCGGCTGCCGTTTCCGGGCTGAAGGGTCCCGCCGCGCCGGTGAGCAGCATGGCACCGCCCCGCAGGGCAGGCGGCATGGGCAGGGCACACAGCACTCCGTTTTCTATCCGGTAGGCCGCGTTGGCGATGGGCAGCTGTGTGCCGCAGGCCATCTGGCGAAGCGGCGGTGCGGCGGCGATCATCAGCTGCATAGGCGTACCCCCTTGCGAGACCACGATGTCCGTGGTACAATACTGCTGTACTTTATGAGAGGAGTCGGATACCTATGCCCATTTCCATGACGCCCTACCGGGTGTTTGACAGCTACCGCAGCATCACGCCCGCGTTTTTTATGCGGCACGGCATCCGGCTGCTGCTGTGCGATCTGGACTATACCCTGGCGCCCAAGTCCCAGCCGGAGCCGGACGCGGACCTGCGCCGCTGGCTCTCCGATGTGCGGGCGGCGGGTGTGGAGGTCATGATCCTGTCCAACAACCGCAGCCCCGTGCGAGTGGAGCGATTCTGCCGCGATCTGGGGATCACCTACGAGGGCCATGCGGGCAAGCCGTCCGTAAAGGGCTTTCGCCGGGCCATGGTGCGCTGCGGCGTCACCCCGCGGGAGACGGCCATGCTGGGCGACAAACTGCTGACGGATATGCTGGGTGCCAACCGGGCTGGCGTGCTGCCGCTGATGGTGGAGCCGCTGGGCGGGCCGCGCGGCGCGTGGAATAAGGTGCTGCATGGCCTGCAGAGGCCGTGGAAGGCCGCCAGTTTGAAAAAACATCCGGAACGGTGACTTTTTTACGCGGAAACACTTGCCAAACAGCAGGTTATCATGTAAAATATATAAGGCCGATTTTGGCTGGTATTATTTATTCAGAGGGAATGGAGATATTCCCTCATACACAATGGGAGGAATATCAATATGGCAACTATTACCGCCGGTGATTTCAGAAACGGCAAGACCTTCGAGATGGACGGCAAGGTCATGCAGGTCGTGGAGTTCCAGCACGTCAAGCCCGGCAAGGGCGCGGCTTTCGTCCGCACCAAGATGCGTAACGTGGTGACCGGTGCTGTGACCGAGACGTCCTTCAACCCCACCGCCAAGTTTGAAGAGGCCTTTGTGGACCGCCGCGATATGGCCTACAGCTACAACGACGGTGATTTGTACTACTTCATGGATCAGGAGACCTTTGACATGGTACCCCTGAACAAGGAGCTGCTGGGCGATGCGTTCCGCTTCATCACTGAGAACACCGTGTGCAAGGTGCTGAGCTATAAGGGCAGCGTCTTTGGCCTGGAGTGCCCCAACTTCATGGATCTGGAGGTCACCGAGACTGAGCCCGGTCTGGCCGGCAATACCGCCACCAACACCCTGAAGCCCGCCACCGTGGAGACCGGTGCCGAGGTGAAGGTGCCCCTGTTCATCAACATCGGCGATAAGATCACTATTGACACTCGTACCGGCGAGTATCTGAGCCGCTGCAAGTAATTTGACAACCAACCGACCGTACAGAAAGGAGCCGAACATGGAGATTTCTGAAAAGGTAGCGTATCTGAAGGGTCTGGCCGAGGGCCTGAACCTGGACACCGACAGCAAGGAAGGCAAGCTGATCGCCGCCATCATCGATGTGCTGGACGACATGGCCGAGAAGTTCGCGGAAGTGGACGACGAGCTGTGCGATGTGGAGGACGGCCTGGATGCCGTCAGCGACGACCTGAGCGATGTGGAGGAGACGCTGTACTTTGCTCTGGACGACGATGAGGATGACGACGAAGACGACGAGGAAGAGGAGTGCTTTGTGACCACCTGCCCCGAGTGCGAGGAGGAGGTCTACTTCGACGAGACTGTTCTGGAGGACGGCGAGGTCGTCTGCCCCAACTGCGGCGCCAAGCTGGAGTTTGATCTGAGCGACCTGGCGGCCGCCGCTGAGGATGGCGAGGACGAGGAGTAATTCCCATATATAAGCATATCCCCCGGCATTGCCGGGGGATATTTCTTTCTATTTACACATTTGCTCAAAAATGCCGGGAAATGGCGGCGGGGCTTGCCTTAACGGGAGAAAAGCGGTATAATAAATAATACTACACTTTGCGCCACGCGCAAAGACCGATTTGAGGTATACGAATGAAAACTCAGGAAAAGCTGAACATGACCATGCTCTGTGACTTCTATGAGCTGACCATGGGCAACGGCTACTTTGAGGCCGGCTGCAAGGAGCGCATCACCTATTTCGACGTGTTCTTCCGCAAGGTGCCCGATGGCGGCGGCTTCGCCATCGCGGCAGGTCTGGAGCAGCTGATCGACTACATCGAGAACCTGCACTTCACCGAGGAGGACATCGCCTATCTCCGCGGGCGAAACCTGTTCTGCGAGGAATTCCTGGACTATCTGCGGAACTTCCGCTTCACCGGCGATATCTACGCCATTCCGGAGGGTACGCCCGTGTTCCCCAAGGAGCCGCTGGTGGTGGTCCGCGCCCCGGCCATCGAGGCGCAGCTGATCGAGACGTTCACCCTGCTGACCATCAACCATCAAAGCCTGATCGCCACCAAGGCCAACCGTATCGTCCGGGCCGCCAAGGGCCGCACGGTGCTGGAGTTCGGCTCCCGCCGTGCCCAGGGGGCCGACGCGGCCATTGTCGGTGCGCGGGCGGCCTATATCGGCGGCTGTGCCGGTACGGCCTGCACCATCTCTGACGAGGTGTACGGCGTGCCCGCCGGCGGTACCATGGCCCACGCCTGGGTACAGATGTTCGACAACGAGTACGAGGCCTTCAAGACCTACTGCCAGACCTATCCCACCAACGCGACCCTGCTGGTGGACACCTATAACACGCTGAAGTCCGGTATCCCCAACGCCATCAAAGCGTTCAACGAGGTGCTCAAGCCTCTGGGTATCACCAAATGCGGTATCCGCCTGGATTCCGGCGACTTGGCGTATCTGACCCGCAAGGCGCGGGAGATGCTGGACGAGGCCGGCTGGACCGAGTGCAAGATCTCCGTGTCCAACTCGCTGGACGAGTACCTCATTCAGGATATGCTGCTGCAGGGCGCGCAGATCGACCTGTTCGGTGTGGGTGAGCGCATGATCACCGCCAAATCCGAGCCGGTGTTCGGGGGCGTGTACAAGCTGGTGGCCATCGAGGAGCCGGACGGCACCGTTATCCCCAAGATCAAGGTCAGCGAGAATGTGGAGAAGATCACCATTCCTCACTTCAAGAAGGTCTATCGCCTTTTCGGACGGGACACCGGCAAGGCCATCGCGGACTACATCACCGTGCATGACGAGACGGTGGACGACACGAAGGGCCTGACCATCTTTGACCCCATGGCCACCTGGAAGCGAAAGGACGTGTATAACTTCGAGGCCCGGGAGCTGCTGGTGCCGATCTTCAAGAACGGCAAGCGGGTGTACGATTGCCCGCCGCTGGAGGAGATCAAGGCATACTGCGCCCAGCAGGTGGATACCCTGTGGGACGAGGTCAAGCGCTTTGACTATCCCCACAAGTACTATGTGGACCTGTCGGACAAGCTGTGGGATATCCAGCAGTGCCTGCTGCGGACCTCGCAGCTGTGATGACCATCTGAAATAAAAGAAAAGGGAGGAGGATCAACAGTGAAAAAGCCGAGAGTCCAGCAGCGGACAGAGCGACGGATATCCGCTGCGCTGCGGCTGGTGATGGTGGCGGTATTGCTGTTGGCACAGATCGCGCTGGTGATCGTCCTCAGCGACCTGCTCAAGCAGCGTATGGCGCTGGCCTATACGGTATTGCAGCTGCTGGCCGGTGTGGTGGCCATGCGTATCTGGTCCCGCCCCGGGGCCACCAGCTATAAGATGGGCTGGATCATCCTGGTGCTGTTCGTGCCGGTGGTGGGACTGATCCTCTATCTGCTGTGGAACGGCGACCGGCCGTCCAAGCGCCTGAGCCTGAAGAAGCCGGTGCCCATTGAGGAGCCGCTGGCGCAGCAGGAGCTCGCCCGCACCAATCTGGAAAAGCTGCGCCAGACCGCGCCCCAGTGGTATCCGCTGGCAGCGTATCTCAGCGGCAAGGGCTTTGACCTGTACCGCAACACGGCGCTGCGCTATCTGCCCACCGGCGAGGCGTATCTGGAGGATATGCTCACCACACTGGATACGGCCCAGCGGTTCATCTTCCTGGAGTACTTTATCATGGCCGAAGGCGAGATATGGGATCGGTTGTCTGATATCCTCTGCCGCAAGAGCCGTCAGGGCGTAGAGGTCAAGCTGATCTTTGACGATTTCGGCAGCATGATGCGTATGCCCAACGAAAAAATAGACGCGCTGCAGGACGCCGGGGTGGAGGTCAGGGTATTCAACCCCGTGCACCACTACGTCAACCGGCTGTACTTCAACTACCGCGACCACCGGAAGATCACCTGCGTGGATGGAGATATTGCCTACACCGGCGGCGCCAATATCGCCGACGAGTACGCCAACCTGATCGAACGCTTCGGCTATTGGAAGGACTGCGGTCTCCGGCTGGAGGGCGAGGGTGCCTGGGGCCTGACCCGGGAGTTCCTGCAGATGTGGCAGCGGATGGATGGTCAGCTGTACCATGAGTACGACTATTATCGCCCCCTGCACCACCCCCTGGAGCAGGGCTTCTGCCAGACTGTGGTGGACGGCCCCGACGACAACCCTAACAACGCGGCGGAGGATCTGTTCCTCCAGATGATCGGCCGCGCCCGGCGGGAGGTGTATATCACCACACCCTACCTGGCTATCGACGAGCCCATGCTCAAGGCGCTGTGTCTGGCCGCGGAAAGCGGTGTGGATGTCCGCCTCATCATGCCCGGCATCCCGGACCACAAGTTTGCCTATCTGGTGGCGGAGAGCTACTTCGACCAGCTCATGGCGCATGATGTTAAGATATATACCTTTACACCTGGCCTTGTCCATGGAAAAACCGTCCTGACTGACCGCGAGACAGCCTTTGTAGGCTCCGTCAATATGGACTACCGCAGCTTCCAGCTGCACTTCGAATGCGGCGAGGTGTTCTATGGCACGCCCGCCATCGAGACGCTGCTGGAGGATATGGACACCACCATGGCCCGCTGTGCGCCCATGACGCCGGAGCGTATGGCGGAGCGCCCGTTTTGGCGGCGGGCGATGGGGACGATATTACGGCTCTTCGCCATGTGGATGTAACCCCCGTCTGGTATATTTCCGCCCCGGCTGCGTCGAATATCCAAGAAAGGAATTACCCATGGCCTGCTTTATCATCGGCGCGGGCAGCTTTTACGGCCTGCCTGTGTCTGTTCAAAGGACCGATATGGTCATCGCCGCCGACGGCGGCTGGCATACCTGCCGGGAAAATGGCATAACGCCCACGCTGCTGGTGGCGGATTTCGACTCGCTGGACGCCGCGCCGGCGTTTGACCACATCCTCCGCTTGCCGGTAGAGAAGGATGACACCGACATGATCCGGGCAGTCAAGGAGGGCTTCGACCGTGGTGAGAGGGAGTTCCATCTCCTGGGCGGCATGGGCGGCCACCGGACAGACCACACGGTGGCCAATATGCAAACGCTGGCCTACATTGCCCGCCGGGGCGGGCAGGGCTGGCTGTACGGAAACGGTGAGCGCTTCACCGCCATCTGCGACGGGGGCGAGATCACACTCACCGCAGGGCAGAACAGCGTTTTCTCCGTGTTCTGCCTGGGCGCAGACGCGGAGGGCGTTACCATCGAGAACGCCAAGTATCCGCTGACCGACGCCGTGCTGACGGCGGATTTCCCTCTGGGGGTCAGCAATCATTTTATAGGACAGGCGGTGCGCGTCGCGGTGCGGCGTGGCTGCTTGCTTATAGGGATAACAGATAAGGAGTAACGAAACATGAAAAACACCATGAAAAAGCTGCTGGCGCTGTTGTTGGCACTGGTGCTGACCCTGGCCCTGGCGGCCTGCGGCCAGAAGGAGGAAAACAAAACTGATGACCAGACCAACGACCCCGCGATCACCGATCAGGACAACGCCGCTGATGAAAAGGTGACGCTGCCGGTGGCGGACGGCGCGGTCATCGGCCAGGGCGCCGTGGCCTTCACCGTGGAGGTGCAGGGTGCGGACGGCAAGACCGTCACCTTTACCGTCAACACCGACGAGGAGACGGTGGGCGCAGCGCTGCTGAAGCTGGGCGTTATCGCCGGTGACGATTCCGAGTACGGCCTGTACGTCAAGACCGTCAACGGCGAGACTGCCGACTACGATGCCGATGGCACCTATTGGTGCCTCTACATCAACGGCGAGTACGCCATGACCGGTGTGGACGCCACTACGCTGGAGGCCGGCGCGACCTACGCCTTCCGTGTGGAGAAGGTCGAGGGCTGACAAGCATAAAAAAAGAGACGGCGCAGCCGTCTCTTTTTTATACCTTTTCCAGTGACTGCACCACATCGCCCAGCAGATACAGGGAGCCGCAGCAGACGGCTGTGCCATCGGGCGGCGTGTCCGCCAGCATTCGGGACACACCCTCCCGGATGGTGTCGCAGGCCGTTACCGGCTTGCCATATCGCCGCAGAAAGGCCGCCAGCTCTCCGGCGTCCAGCGCACGGGGATTGTGGGGGGTTACAGTGATAAACCGCGCGGCCAGCGGAGCCAGCTGGTCGTACATTTTTCCATAGTCCTTGTCCGCCAGCACACCGGTCAGCACCGTTACCGGCTGGCCCGGCAGGTACTCCCGGATGGCCGCCGCCAGCGAGACCATGCACTGGGGGTTGTGCCCTCCGTCCAGAATGATCGTGGGCTGCCGCCGCACCACCTGAAACCGTCCCGGCCACGCGGTTTGGGCCAAGCCCTGACGGACGGCACTTTCATCAATGTGCCAGCCACGCTGCCGCAGAACATCAATGGTCGTCAGCGCCACGGCGGCGTTTCGCAGCTGGTGGCCGCCCAGCAGGGGCAGCCGCAGGTCCTTATATGGGCCGTAGTTGAATATCTGTCCCTCCAGCGTGTCGCAGACTGAGAAGAGGGTATCGAAGTCCGCCACAGTCAGCGGTGCGCCTGCCGCGCGGCAGCGCGCGGTCACCACCTCCTGTACGGAGGGGGCACAGGGGTACAGGACGGCATGACAGCCGGGCTTGATGATGCCCGCCTTGGTGGCGGCGATGGCCTCCACCGTATTCCCCAGCACGCTGGTGTGGTCCAGACCGATGTTGGTGAGCACGGCGGCCTCCGGCGCGGGGATCACATTGGTGGCATCGAATTCACCGCCCATGCCCACCTCGCATACCACAATATCGCACATCTCCCGGGCAAACCAGGTCAGGCCGATGGCCGTTACCAGCTCAAACTCCGTGGGGGGATCCGCCATGCGGTCAGCCAGCGGGCGCAACTCCTCCACCAAGGCGCACAGGGTATCGTCCGGGATAGGTGCGCCGTTGATCTGCATACGCTCATTGAAGCGGAAGATGTACGGCGAAGTGTACAGCCCCGTTTTATACCCGGCGGCGCGCAGCACGGAGGCCAGCATGGCGCAGGTGCTGCCCTTGCCGTTGGTGCCGGTGACGTGGACATACTTTACGTGCCGCTCCGGATGGCCAAGCAGGCCCAGCAGCGTATTGATACGGCTGAGCCCGGGCACGCTGCCCCGCCAGTCCACCTTGTGGATGTACGCCAGCACCTCATCCAGCGTCATGGTCGTCACCACCCTTCGTCTTTATCCGCCGCAGCACCGGGGAGAGTGCGTTCCGCCGCATCAGCAGCCACACCAGCAGCGCGTCGATACAGCCGGTGATGGCGAACTGAACGCTGCGGGCCGCCAGCCGGGTGAGAAAATAGGGCCATTTGGCTGCACCACCGTACACCAGCGCCAGAGCCATGCTCTGCCAGAGCACGGAGCCGCATACCGCCGCAGGAAATACCGCCAGCGCCGCCCGCCAGAGGGTAGGCCTGCGCCAGACATACCGGCGCACCAGCCCCGCCCACAGGCCGTACAGAATGGGCGGCAGGCAAAAGATCGGGTTGTAGCCAAAGGGGGAAAACAGACACCCAATGAAGTCGGCGGCAAAGCCCACCGCGGCGCCGGGCAGCGGCCCGAACAGCAGTCCGGCCAGCAGGATAGGCACCGCCTCCAAAGAAAATCGGCTCACTTCGCTGGGAATGATGGTCAGCAATCGGGCCAGCACCACGCTCAGCGCGGTCAGCAGAGCGCAGACCGTCAGGGCATAGGTGTCGAGGACCGGTATGGGGACGACGTAAAGTTCTTTTTTCTGCATAAAAAAATACCTCCTTATCCTTGGGATGGGAGGTATCACCATATAGATAACGACACAAACTGCCCGTGGAAGCTGGAATGGTATCGCGGCGCAGATGCACCTTCGTCCGGCGGCAGCCTCCCATCCGTCCGGCACTTAACGCACCATCCCTACACGGAACTGCTCACAGTATATACGCATTCCCACGAAAATGCAAGAAAAATAATCCCACAAGATATAGACCCGACAGTTGACTACATTCCACAGGATGATGTATAATGGTCATGAATACATACCGAGATGCGGCAAGGAGGACACAGCATGGCTTTTGACTTTGAAAACGGTTCCTACACCGACGCTGCCGGGCGCACGGTCCTTGATCCTGCTGTTTACAAGGACTGGCAGATCGGTGCGGCGGCGGAGCAGGCCCTGCCCCCGGTGGACTGGTTCCGCCAGAAGCTGGATCTGCTGCCAGAGGAGCTGCTGCCCTATGGCAAGACCCCCAAGCTGGACTTTCTGCGGATCATGGAGCGCCTGAAGGACCGGCCGGACGGCAAGTATATTGAGGTAACGGCCATTACCCCAACGCCCCTGGGCGAGGGGAAGTCTACTACGTCTTTGGGCCTGATCGAGGGACTGGGACGTCTGGGCGCCAACGTGGGCGGCTGTCTGCGCCAGCCTTCCGGCGGCCCCACCATGAACGTAAAGGGTACCGCCGCCGGCGGCGGGAACGCCCTGCTCATTCCCATGACGGAGTTCTCCCTGGGCCTGACCGGCGATATCAACGACATCATGAACGCCCACAATCTGGCTATGACCGCCCTGAATGCCCGTATGCAGCATGAGCGCAATTATGACGATGAGACGTTGGCCAAACGCGGCCTGCGGCGGCTGGATATCGATCCGGAGCGCGTACAGTGGAGCTTTGTGCTGGATTTCTGCTGCCAGGCCCTGCGAAAGATGCGTATCGGCCTTGGCGAGGGGAAGATGGACGGCTATCCCATGGACACCTGCGCCAACATCGCCGTCAGCTCTGAGCTGATGGCTATCCTCTCCGTGGCCCGGGATCTGGAGGACCTGCGTCGGCGCATCGGCAGCATCGTGCTGGCCTATGACAAGCAGGGAAGACCCGTTACCACCGAGGACCTGGAGGTAGCCGGGGCCATGACCGCCTGGATGCGGAACACCATCAACCCCACGCTGTGCTACACGGTGGAGCACCAGCCGGTGCTGGTACACGCGGGGCCTTTTGCCAATATCGCCATCGGCCAGTCCTCGGTCATCGGCGATCGTCTGGGGCTGAAGCTGTTTGATTACCATGTCACCGAGTCCGGCTTCGCCGCCGACATCGGCTTCGAAAAGTTCTGGAATGTCAAGTGCCGCCTGTCCGGGCTGAAGCCGGACGTGTCGGTGCTGGTGGCCACCGTCCGCGCCCTGAAGATGCACGGCGGCGGCCCGGAGGTCGTCCCCGGACGACCTCTGCCGGAGGCGTATACACGGGAGGATCTCACCCTGCTGGAGGCAGGCTGCGCCAATCTGCTGCACCACGCGGCCACCATCCGCAAATCCGGCGTCACCCCTGTGGTGTGCATCAACAAGTTCTATACCGATACCGACGCGGAGCTGGCGCTGGTGCGCCGTATCTGCGCGGAGAACGGCCTGCGCTGCGCCGTGTCCGATCACTGGCGCTATGGCGGTGCTGGCGCCGAAGAGCTGGCCCGCGCGGTCATGGCTGCCTGCGACGAGCCCTCGGCGCTGCAATTCCTCTACCCGGATGATATGCCTCTGCGTGAGAGGGTGGAGCGCATCGCCCGGGAGGTCTATGGCGCCGACGGGGTGGACTGGTCGCCGCTGGCGCTGGAAAAGGCGCAGCGGTTCGAGTCCGACCCCAGGTACGCCGACTACTGCACCATGATGGTCAAGACGCACCTGTCCCTGTCCCACGACCCGACCCGAAAGGGCGTGCCTACCGGATGGCGTCTGCCGGTGCGGGATGTGCTGGAGTACAGCGGCGCACGGTTTCTGTGCCCCGTGGCCGGCAGCATCTCTATGATGCCCGGTACCGGCTCCGACCCGGCCTACCGCCGCATCGACGTGGACACCGCCACCGGCGCGGTCTGCGGTCTGTTTTAAGGAGGGCGCTATGGACGATACCAACAAGACCTGCCGCGAATTTGTGGCCGCGCTTGCCTCGTCAGCACCGACGCCCGGCGGCGGCGGTGCCGCCGCGCTGTGCGGCGCTGTCGGCGCGGCCCTGTGCGGCATGGTAGCCAGCCTGACCACCGGAAAAAAGAAGTACGCCGACGTGGAAAACGAGATACAGCAATTGCTGAAAAGCACAAACACTTTACATGACAAACTGCTGGACCAGGTCCGCGCGGACGCGGAGGGCTTTCAGCCTCTGAGCCGCGCCTACACCATTCCCAGGGAGGATCCCACCCGTGCGGCGGTGCTGCAAAGCGCTGCTGAGACGGCCTGCACCGCGCCGCTGGAGATCATGGCTCTGTGTGCCGCGGCCCTGTCCGCCGCCGGACGTCTTGCGGAGATCGGATCCCGGCTGGCGGTGTCCGATGCCGGCTGTGCCGCCGCCATACTGCGCGGTGCGCTGGAGGCTGCGGCCCTGAACGTGCTGGTCAATACAAAGACTATGACTGATCGGTCGGCGGCCGACCATCTGAACGCTCGGTGCTTCGCCTTGCTGGATCAGGGCAGGACCGACAGCGAACGTATTTTCTGCGCGGTGCGCGATCAACTTGTCTGATAAGGAGGGACGTGCATGGCCGTTCTGCTGACCGGAAAGCCTGTGGCGGATGCGCTGTCCGCCGACACCCGCACCCGGGCCGAGGCGCTGCTGTCAAAGGGTGTCCAGCCCCGTTTGGTCCTCCTGCGCTGCGGCGATAACGAGGCCGACGGTGCGTACATACGCGGCGCCGTGAAGCGCGCTGCGCTTTGCGGTGTGGCTGCGGAGCTACGCACCCTGCCCGCGGATGCCTCCGCCGATGTGGTGGCGGCAGCTATCGACGCCGTCAACCGTGACCCTGCCGTTCACGGCTGCCTGCTGCTGCGGCCTCTGCCGCCCCATCTGCGTGGGGAGGAGAGCGATCTCTGCGCCCGCCTGACACCGGACAAGGACGTGGACGGCATGACGCCCGAGAGCGCTGCCGCCGTGTTCACCGGACAGGGGAGAGGTTTCGCCCCCTGCACCGCCGAGGCCTGCATGGCGCTGCTGCGCCACTACGGCATTGACTCCTGCGGCAGGCACGCAGTGGTCATCGGCCGTTCCCCAGTGGTGGGACGACCGGTGTCCATGCTGCTCTTGCGGGAGAACGCCACCGTCACCGTTTGCCATACAAAGACACCGGATACGGCGGCGCTGACCCGCCAGGCGGATATTATCATCACCGCCGCCGGTGCGGTCAACAGCCTGACCGCCGCCCATGTCCGACCCGGCCAGACCGTGCTGGATGTGTCCATGAACTGGAACGGTACCGCCCTCTGCGGCGACGCGGACTTTCCGGCGGTGTCGTCCATCGTGGATGCCATCACGCCTGTGCCCGGCGGCGTAGGGTCTGTCACCTCCGCGGTGCTGATGGCCCATACCGTCCGCGCGGCGGAATATCTGACAGGGGAGGGCGGCACATGAACGTCTTTACCCCCGCCGAGACGGCGGCCAACTATGCTGCCGCCGGTGTCCTCAAGACCCGGCAGCCCTTTTTGAAGCTGTTGCTTTTGGGCATCGCCGCCGGTGCGTTGATCGGCTTCCCGGTCTGCGTCACCAACATGGCCACCTATGCCATCACCAACGCCAGCGCGGTCCGTATCATCGCCGGCGTCCTATTTGCCTTCGGCCTGGGCATCGTGGTGCTCACCGGCGCCGAGCTGTTTACCGGAAACACCCTCCTGGTCATCAGCCTGCTGGACAGGCGCGTGACCTGGGGTGCCATGCTCCGCAACTGGGGCGTTGTGTATCTGGGCAACTTTTTGGGTGCGCTGACCCTGAGCTGGGGCTGCGCCCGCTTTGGCTGGCTGGACGCGGGAGACGGCGCGCTGGGCGCTTATACCATGCAGCTGGCGGTAGGAAAGATGACCATGCCCTTCGGCAAGGCCTTCTTCATGGGCGTGCTGTGCAACATTCTCGTCACGGTCGCCGTGCTGGCGAGCCTGTCCGCCAAGGATGCCGCCGGCCGTATTCTGGGCGCGTGGGCGCCAGTGATGTTCTTTGTGGTGGCCGGCTTCAGCCACTCCATCGCCGACATGACCTACTGCGCGCTGGCGCTGTTCGGCAAGTCCGCACCGGCCTGCGCCGCAGCGGCGCAGGCCGCCGGCGCGGACCTGTCCGTCCTGACCTGGGGGCGCTATTTCCTGGGGAATATGCTCCCCGTCACGTTGGGAAACACGACGGGCGGCGGGCTGGTGGGCCTTGCGGCCTGGTACTGCTATCTCCGCAAGAAAGGATAACGTTCCATGAATATGTTTTTGACCCTGGCTTACTTATTCTTCATTGGCTCCACCCTTGGATGGGTGGCTGAGCTGCTGTACCGCCGGTTTCTCTCCGGCGCCAACCCGGAGCGCAAATGGATCAACCCCGGCTTCTGCGTGGGGCCCTATGTGCCCCTGTACGGTTCGGGCCTCTGTATTCTTTATCTGTTGGCCTCCATCGGTGAAAAAAACGGTGTGGATACGGTGGGGGAGAAGCTGCTGCTCTTTGCGGGCATGGCCCTGAGCATGACAGCTATCGAATATATCGCCGGTATCGTCAGCCTGAAGTTCATGCACATCCGCCTTTGGGATTACAGCAAGCAGTGGGGCAATATTCAGGGCCTGATCTGCCCGGCCTTCTCCGTCCTTTGGGCGGCGGTCAGTGCCGTGTACTACTTCTGCGTCCATCCTTATATCCTGGACGCGCTGGATTGGCTGTCCCGCAACCTGGCCTTCTCATTTGTCATCGGCTTTTTCTTTGGCGTCTTCACCATCGACCTGGTCTATTCCGCCAAGCTGGTGTCCCGCATCCGCAAGTTCGCCGACGAGCACGACGTGGTCATCAAGGTGGAGAACCTGAAGGCCCACATTCGCCAGCGGCAGGAGGAGCGCCGCGAGAAGTACAGCTTCCTCTTTGCCTACCGCTCCCGCAGCGAGCTGCTGGAGCATCTGCGCGAGGCGCAGGAGACTTGGGAGGAAAGACGCCGCAAGTGATATTGCTTTACAGGAGGCTGCCCGATGCATATGACTGTTTTGTTCGCAAGTCCCCGAGGGGCGCACAGCAACACCCACGCCCTGCTGGTGCCTTTTCTGGAGACCTGGCGTGCCGCCGGCCACACGGCGGAGGTGTTTTCGCTCTTTGATCTGCACATTGAGCCCTGCCGCGCCTGCCGCGGCTGTCAGATGGACTGGGAGCATCCTGCCTGCGTTCTGGCGGATGATATGCCCGCCATATTTGACGCCGCCCTCCGCAGCGATATCCTGCTGCTGGCCGCGCCCATCCACTCCTGGTTCTGCCCCGCGCCCATGAAGGCCGCGCTGGACCGCTTCGTCTATGCGCTGAATAAGTACTACGGTCCCCGCGGCCGCGGTCCGTCTCTGCTCTCCGGCAAGTCTCTGGCCATTCTGACCACCTGCGGCTACCGGCCGGAGAAGGGCGCAGACCTGTTCATCGAGGGGATGCGCCGCTGGTGCAGGCACACCGATATGCGCTATGTAGAGGCATTGACCGAGCGCCACCTGGGCTACGATCACACGTTCATGGACGCGGAAAAGAAAAACCGCGTCCGCGCCTTTGCCCGGTCGCTCATGCATGCATAAAAAACGACCTTCGGTACAATACCGAAGGTCGTTTTTTGCGTCAATGCAGGTCCTGCTGCTTCATCCATACATCCATGACCACGCTGTGGGGCAGCAGCTTTGTCAGCCCTGCCTGTACCCGGGCCACAAAGCCGTACTTGCACACGTCCTTGCCCCGCTTGGCGTCCCGCCAGGTGCGTGCTACAATGTCGTCCGGATCGTACATGGCCGCGTATTTCTTCACAACGGGCGTCTCATCCGACTTGATGGCCCGGTCAAAGAACGCCGTCTTTGTCCAGAAGGGGCACACCGCCATGACGCCGATACCGCGGCTTTTCAGCTCCCGGTTCAGCGCCCGGCTGAAGCTCAGCACAAAGGCCTTTGTGGCGCCGTAGATATCGATATAGGGGATGGGCTGAAAGGCCGCCACGGAGGCGATGTTGATGATCTGGCTGCCCCGGGGCATATAGGGTGCGGTGATCTGGCACATGGCCACCACCGCCTGGCAGTTCAGGTCCGTCATGTTCAGATTTACCGCCAGCGGCGTGTCCAGCACGGCGCTGAACTTGCCGTAGCCGCTGCAATTCATCAGCAGGCCCACCTCCACCGGCGTCTCCGCCAGCGCCGCGGCGTACACATCGAAGCTGCCGCGGTCCGTCAGGTCCAGCGCCAGCACGCGGACGGGGAAGGGGACCGTGGCGCGCAGGGACTCCAGCTGTGCCTCATGCCGCGCGATGACCCACACCTCGTCAAAGGTGCCGTACCGATCCACCGTCTCGGCGAACCGCTTGCCCATGCCGCTGGACGCGCCTGTGATCACTGCGATCCTTTTCATACAATAGCCCTCCCGGTCTTGTTATATACCTACTGTATCCCATTTTTGGGCGGCCGTCAACCGGTTTTCCCCGCCCGCGGCACAAAAAAAGAACACGCCTTACGGCGTGTTCTCTCGGCGCTTTCGGTTACGCGGCGGCGTGTGCGGGCTTGTTCTCGCTCTTCAGCTCGCGGCTGCGCTCCAGCAGCAGCGCGCGGGTGGCGGAAGCGGTGAACACCACAGCCCAGAACAGGGTGACATACTCGCCGATCAGGCGCATACCCGCCTCGGGAGCCGTCATCAAAAAGGCGGACGCGATGACCAGCACCAGGGAAACAACGGCGATAGCGACGTGCGTAGAAATGTTTTTCATGGTAACATCCTCCTTGAAAAAATTTTATGTTAGTTTTGTTGTTTTTTGGTTTCAGGCTCTTGCCTTCCTGTTGATGCTATAGTAGAATATTTCACAGGAAAAGTAAAGCTGTACTTTGTTATAGTGCTTGTTAGAAATACTAATAGCTTGGAAGGAGGAAAAACCATGGAGACCGCCCGCTGCCGCGCCTTTTTGGCCGCTGCCGAGACCGGCAGCTTTTCCCGCGCCGCCGAGATGCTGCGCTACACGCCCTCCGGCGTCAACCAGCTGGTCACCGCACTGGAGAAGGAGATCGGATTCTCTCTGTTCAGCCGCAGCACCAAGGGCGTGGCGCTCACGGCCAACGGCCAGCTGCTGCTGCCCGTTATCCGTGAGATACTTCACCAGGAGGATAAGCTTTTCGAGCTGTCCGCCCAGATGAACGGCCTGCTGATCGGCACCGTCACCATCGCCGCCTATTCCAGCATCGCCACCCATTGGCTGCCCGCTGTCATCCGGGATTTTCAGGAGAACTACCCCCACGTGGAGATCAAGCTGATGGAGGGCATTTGGCAGGAGGTGTCCCAGTGGCTGGAGGAGCGCACCGCTGACATCGGCTTCCTCAGCTATCAGGAGAATATGCCCTTCGAGTGGATCCCATTGGCCGAGGACCCCATGCTGGCCCTGCTGCCGCGGGATCACCCGCTGGCCGGTGCCGACTGCTACCCGCTGAAGCGGTGCGAGCAGGACAGCTTCATCATGCCCGCCCTGGGCTGTGATGACGACGTGGAGGCGCTGTTTGCACGCAATCACGTTGATCCCAACATCCGCTATACCACCATCGAGAACTTTTCCGCCATGTCCATGGTGGAGCAGGGCCTGGGTGTCAGCGTGATGAACAAGCTCATCACCGAAAAGCGTATCTGCGATGTCGCCATGATCCCCATCGACCCGCCGGCCAGCATCACGTTGGGCGCGGCACTCCACTCCCGGGCGGACGCCTCGCCGGCCGTAAAGATGTTCCTGAAATACGCCGTCCGTATGCTGACAAAGAGCGCCGTCTGAGCCTATCGGAAAATCTTATATCCATTCAGTGTTCCCCGCTTGCGGATACCCTGTGGAATAGGGTATACTTACTTTAAATAACAAAAGGGAAGGAGTGCCCCTATGGATAAGCGCATTCTCGTCATCAACCCCGGCTCCACCTCTACCAAGCTGGCCCTCTTTCAGGGTGAGCAAAAGCTGTTTGACGCCGCCGTGCGCCACAGCAAAGAGGACCTGAGCCCCTTTTCCTGGGTCATGGAACAGGCGGATTTCCGCCAGACCGCCATTGAAAAGGAACTGTCCGCCCACAATGTGGACCTGACCACGCTGGACGCCGTCTGTGCCCGGGGCGGTCAGCTGCCCTACTGTGCCGCCGGTACCTACCTGGTGGATCAGGACATGGTGGACTTCATGTACACGGTCCGCGATGCGGCCCATGCCTCCAATCTGGGCTGCGTGCTGGCCCTGCGTATCGCCCGCCCGCTGGGTATCCCCGCCTTCATCTGCGACCCCGTCACCGTGGACGAGATGACCGATGAGGCCCGGCTATCCGGACACCCGGTGCTGCCGCGTATGATGACCGGCCATGCCCTTAACTGCCGCGCCATGGCCCTGCGCTGCGCCGCAGATGTGCTGCATAAGCCCCTGGCCGATTGCCGCCTGATCGTCCTGCACCTGGGCGGCGGCGGGTCCGCCCGCCTGTTTATCGGCGGGAAGATGGTGGACGGCGTCCGCGATGACGAGTGGATGTTCGCCCCGGAGCGCATGGGCGGCGTCAGCCTTCAGCCCCTGGTGGCCATGTGCTATTCCGGCGCGTACACCAAGCAGGACATCATGGACCTCATCCGCGGCAAGGGCGGCCTGATGGCCCACTTGGGCACCGCCAATGCCCAGGAGGTGGAGCAGCGCATCGCCGACGGCGACGCGCACGCCAAGCTGGTCTATGACGGTATGCTGTACAGCTGCGCCCGGGCCATCGGCGGCGTCGCAGGTGACGACGGCCTGAAGGTTCCGGATCATGAGAGAGGGCATAGGGACGCTCCTTTCCGCGGCGGATGGCCGCGTGGACCGCATTATCCTCACCGGCGGACTGGCCCACTCCCACTATGTGACCGGCTACCTGACGCAAAAGCTCTCCTTCATCGCCCCGGTGGAGGTCATGGCCGGCGAGTTTGAGTTGGAGGCTCTGGCCGCCGGCGCAAGCCGTGTCCTCAATGGGCAGGAGCAGCCACGCCGCTTCGCCGACATCCCGCAGGCATAAAAAAACAGCCCCGGCCGCCGCCGGGACTGTTTTTTTATGCTCTTTTTCTTCCGCAGACCTGGTACATCTCCCCATTGGAGATCACCGTGTCCACGTCCAGATACGGCGCCATCAGCGCCCGGACTTCGTCCTCGTGCAGCAGACCAAGAGACACGGGCTTCGCGCTGCCGCTGTGGTGGGCGTCCAGCGCCGCCCGGCTCATGCCGTGGGCGATGGACAGCCGCCCGCCGGGACGGACCAGCCCCGCCAGCGTCTGGATCAGCCCCGCCGGATCGGGAAAGTGCGGGAAGGCGTTATAGACCATCACCACGTCGTAGGGCCCGCTGTCCCGCACGGCGGCGCTGTCCTCCACATCGCCGCATACCACCGTGATCTGCGTCCCGGCGGCCTTTTCCACCGCCCGCGCCGCCATCTCCGGCGACAGGTCGACAGCCGTTACCCGCGCCGTGCCGCGCTTTACATAGTCGCCGAACAGCACGCCGGTGCCGCAGGCCACGTCCAGCACCGTGCAGCCCTCGCATACCCCGGCGTTATCCAGTATCCGGGCGATGACCGCCTCATTCCGCACCATGCCCGCGTCCCAGTCCGGTGCCAGCCGGTCAAAGAATGCCTGTACATCCCGTTTGTCGATCATGCCGCCGCCCTCAGCTGAAGAAGGTGGCCGTGTCGATCTGCTGATAGCCGCCGAAGCTGTTGGGCATCCGATAGATCTCCTCCGCAATGCCCTTGCCCAGGAAAGCGCCGGTGATCTCGTTGAGCTTCTCGGTCATGTCAATGTCCGTGAACTGCTCCGGATAGACGCACTTGGCGGAGAACCAGGCATTGGCCAGCGCGATCTCATAGTTGGTGTAGTAGGCGTTGTACGCCATCTGCAGATACACCTTGCCCTCCTGCCACGCCTTGCAGCTGTCAAACAGGCCGCTGTCCTCCGCGTACAGGGGCTTGATGTTTTTCACCGCCGCCGCGTCGATGAGCATGATGTCCATGTCCGGCCCCAGTGCCGTGAACTTCTCGGCTTCGATGGGCTGTACGCCCTTGGCGCTCAGCCCGCTGACGGCGTTCTTAATGTTCGCCACGGTAAACGTGCTGTAGCTCTCTATGGTCATCAGGTGGTTGGTGGTGCCCCAGTTGCCCAGCCCGCAGATGTACACCGCCGGCTTGCTGTCCTCGGCAATACCCGCCGTCCGTGCCTGAATGTCCGCGGTCTCCGTGCTGACAAAGGCCAGCAGCTCCGAAGCGCGGGTCTCCTTGCCGAACACCTGACCCAGCAGGGTGATGGAGCCGCTGAAATCCTCGCTGAACACGCCGTCCACGCCGGTCCGCAGGGTGATGACCGGCACACCCACCTGCTGCTGCAGGGCTTCGGCCTTATCTGTGTCCTCATACTCGGAGACAATGATATCCGGCGTACAGGACAGGATCTTCTCCGCCTCCGCCGCCTGAGCGTTGGGGCCGCCCACGCCGCAGGAGGGCAGGGCGGCGAAGGTATCGCCGTACACCATCACATAGGGACGCGCCACACCGTCGAACATCTTGGGACGCTCCTCCAGCGTGGTGTTGTCGATGTCCTCCACACCGCACAGCAGGCTCACGTCGCCCACATAGCTGTATAGCCGCAGTGCGCCTGCGCCGATGCACACCACCCGCTGGTAGCTGCCCGGCACGATCTCCACCTGGCGGCCGATCATATCCGTTATCGTCACGGTTTTCGGTGCGTCATCTGTGCCATCCTCCGCAGGCTTCTCGCCGCAGCCGAACAGCGTCAGGGTCATCATCAGCGCCAGCACCAGGGCCAAAACTCTCTTAGTATTCATCTTCGTTTACTCCTATCAGTATTTTCTGTCCGTCGATCTCCGCCGCGCGCACCCGCGCACCGAATATATCCCACACCGTCTCCGGGGTCAGTATGTCCCCGTTTCCGGCGTATCGTACCTGTCCGTCCCGCATGAGGAAAAGCCTGTCGCCGTAGGCCATGGCCTGGTTCAAATCGTGCAGGGTGCACAGCACCGTCATGCCCCGTGTCCTGGCCAGCCGCCGCGCCTGCCGCAGGATCCGCTGCTCGTTGGCCACGTCCAGGTTGCCTGTGGGCTCGTCGAATACCAGCAGCTTCGGCTCCTGGGCCAGCGCCCGGGCAATGGCCACCTTCTGCCTCTCGCCGCCGGACAGCGTCTGCACATTCCGTTCCGCCAGCGCCGTCAGGTCCATGTCCGCCAGCGCGGCCTCCGCCGCCGTACGGTCCGCCGCACCGGGCTGTATGCCGAAGCGGCTCACCCGCCCGGCCAGCACCGCGTCGTATACCCGCAGCGCGCCGAATTGCAGCTCCTGGGGCACGTAGGCCGCCACCTGGGCCCGCTGCTGCCGTTTCATGGCGCCCAGCGCCTGTCCGTCAAAGAGGATCTGCCCCTGCTCCGGTGTACACAGCCCCAGCGCCGTTTTCAGCAATGTGGTTTTGCCGCAGCCGTTGCGGCCCAGCAGCACACCTACCTGTCCTGTTTCCAGTGACAGACTGGCGTCCCGCAGTACCGGTGCGCCCCGCCGTTCATAGCGGAAGGTCACGTGTTCCACCTTCAGCATACACCACCCTCCTTTTTTCCAAAGATCAGCGTCAGGAAAAACGGCGCGCCCAACAGGGAGGTGATGGCCCCCACCGGCAGGGCGGAGCCGCTGCC
>OGQN01000404.1_pt1 | contig 40062 bp, 60 predicted proteins | sample 1553231 | NCBI WGS metagenome assembly OGQN01 (sample SAMEA2579950, study PRJEB22360) | human gut metagenome | biome: human gut; feature: human-associated habitat; material: faeces | place: Denmark | collected 2008/2010 | reverse complement strand
ATAGTTCGGAGAACGTGGGAATATAGCTGATAAAGCAATAAAAAAGCCCTAGAATTGATTTCTAGGGCTTTTTCTGCATGGTGACCCGTACGGGAATCGAACCCGCGATTAAAACGCCAAAAAGCGTTGGTATACAACGATTTTTCAAAATCCGTGTCAAATGGCGTGTCAAATTTGTGCTTTTTTATCCGCATTTGACACAAAGAAGTTCCGAAAATCCTGCGCCCGTTTTGCAATGTCTTTCTGTGCCAGATGTGTATATATTTTGTGCATCGTCCCGTCATCTGCCCACCCGCCAATTTCCATTGCTATCTTTTCCGGTATCTGGAGGTGATAAGCCAGAGACGCGAAGCTGTGCCGCAATCCGTGGTTCCCGACTTTCGGCAGGCCGTTGGCGGAACAAATCTCGTTTATCCTTGTGCATATCCACCCGCCGGTCAGGTTGACGACATAGCCTTCCTTGTTATCAACTGCCTTTAGTGCTTCCATCAGCGGCTCAATAATCGGAACCGTGCGCCGGGAGGAATCGTTTTTATTCTGCTTCTTGTGAACCAGCTTGCCGCCGTCCCCGGCAACTCTTGCCCCGTGGACATATATTATTTCGTTCTTGAAATCGACCTTGTCCCATGTCAGCGCCAGCATCTCAGACCTGCGCAAGCTGGATAATTCCAGCAGGGCGGCAATTTCTATCGATTCCCCTTTTATGGCTTGCAGGAACACCGGTATCTGATCCGGATCAAGGTACGGCTTTTCGTTGTGTTCCTTTTCCGGCAGGGTCACCCGCGGCCTGTGTCCGGTTTCCTCGAATATCGCTGCGGAAATCAGCATCCACACGTTTTTGATATATTTCGGGGACATCGATTTTGCTTCCCTGCGGATGGCGGCTTGCCACTGTTCGTCCGTGGTGGTGTACACGTCAGCCCCCATCATGCTTTGGAACCGTTGCTTGCGGTAGGATTCATACGCATAAATCGTTGACGGCGACTTGAACCCCTTCCGGGTCGAAATGTATTTGTCGAGGGCGTCCCCCAGCGGCACCCCGCGCTTCATGGGGGTGGCTTTCGCTTCAATGACCCCGTGCTTCATGGCGAGGTATTCCGCCGCGCATTCGTCGTATGTTGGCTTCGTGATGGATACCGTGCGGCCGTCGATGTAAATGCGCGTTCTCCACGCCCCTGAGGGGAGCTGCTTAATTTTGGGGAGCCTGATTTCCGGCTCCTTCTTTCTTTTTCCCATAAAGAATCCCCCTTTACATGCGGTTAGAAAAAATGGCAGACCGCCGAAACGGTCTGCCACTGTTTTTGAGAACTAGGTGGGGCGACACTCCCACATCTCCTAACAAGGGCGGCGGCTGCCCATTCCGTCCTCTAGTTCTTTCTGCTTTTGAGCAACGCGGCCTTGGTTTCGATAATATTTAACGGACTATGTAGAACCCCACGTTCAACCATGTTCAAGTAGGCAAGCGCTTTTACACGGATGTTTTTCTTTATATTTTTGTTTTCCAAAACATAAGGCACATTGTTGATATTGTATGGGCGTAGTACATGTTCCGGGAGGACGGGGAACATATCGCAGATAATAAAAGCCCTGTCTTTTCCGTATATCGGCGCTATGAGGTAATGCACGCAGTTTCCGGAGCCGTGCCGCCTCTCACTTTCATATATCAGCCGCTTGTATTTATCTACGTTGGTACTCATTGGAACCATCCATAGGACACCGGATTTGTCCGCCATAGCGTAGTAGTGGGGGCGGCTCTCCTGCTTATTCTTCATATAGCGGTTGTTCCCGTATTTTTCAAAGAAAGCATCACGGATTATGTATATTCCGGAGTCCTGTATCTCTGTCATTTGTTATCCCCCAAAAAAGAATGCCGAACCGGCATGGCGGCCAGTCCGGCATTTTCAGGCCGGAGTTTTGTATCCCGCTCCCGGCAAGCGGCAGTCTTACAACAAGCCGAAGTCTTATATCCCGCTCTCGGCAGGCGGCAAATTAGGGCGGACGATGAACGTCGTCTATATAGCGTAGGTGGTTATCCTACGTCTACATTGTACCCCGAGAAATGGAAAATAGCAATAGACAGATTGACCAAAAACGGAAAAATATTTCCGACAATCGTAAAAATTTATCTTACCTTTGAATCCATCCGGTTCCCGGGTGCATGATATCGAAGATGAGCCAGCCTACTAGGAAGATTACCAGCACCGCAATGGAAATGCCCATAATCAGAATCACCCGGCGGTTCTGGCGGTTGAGAAGGCTGTAGTGCGTTTGCAGCTGCATGGTGTGCCGCCTGTAGTCCTCGCTCTGGCGGATGATCGTTGCCTGAAGATATTCCACATATTCCTCCATGGACTGGCCGGGGGCGGGTAGCACCGGGGGTTCCTCCGGGGTGTACTGCACGGCGGCCTCAATGCTCTGCACAAGCCTTGCCGTCGGCTCCGTCGCACCATTCAGGGCGCGGCAGATCGTGGCCTTGGATACGCCGCAGGTTTCTGCCAGCTCCTGCTGGGACATGCCCCGCTCCTTCCGTAGGGCTTCCAATTCTGATAAATGCTCGGAAATATTCATAAAACCGCCTCCAAAAACGGAATGTTTCACATATGGAACGATTGTTGCGAAAATGGAACGGGAATTTCACATCTGGGGCTTTACGAAACGCCTGTGTGGGGTGTATGGTGGTATTGCAACCGGCAAGGGACACACGTCGTTACCGGCGGCAAAGCCCCGTCACCTTGTGGCACGGGTGGCGGGGCGTCTATCCCGCCCAAAAAATAAACCCTTGAGGTCGGAACATCCCGAAAGGTGGGAGTCCTAACCCAAGGGTTGAATAAGACCGTGCGATGACGATACCCATCACGCACTAATTGAGCTTTCTTTTGATTATGCTGCTCGCGCTCTACGAGCAAATCATTGCAGGTCTAGACCACCCTTATTATAAATGAGAATATTTAGAATGTCAATGTTTTCTCCCAGTCGTCAGGGAATCCTATATGTAATAGGCTAATATCATCCTGATATCTCTCAATCAGGGAAGACAACTGCGGAAGAATTTCTGTATTCCATTTCTGCCTGTCGGGATATAGAGATCTTAACGCAAGCGTGGCACCCCACAATCTGTTGATCTCTGGCTCTTTTGCACTTACTCCGGCGGGAGTTGCGGAAAACACACGGTAATACAGCCGTCCATAGTGGGCGCAAATGTTCCGCAAATCTGTACAGCATCGAAGCCAGCTATTCATATTTTTAGGGATTGTCCCATACAGCTCTCTTGATATCTTCTTTTGATCTGCCGTTGTCAAGTCTCCGTAGAACCGAGACAACATGCCAAAGGTGAACAGCTCAACAATGACCCATATCGGGAAATGACCACCATATTGACGTTGATGATGGATCACAAACGCAGAGCGTTTGTTGCTTGATATTTCACGATCCAGGTTCTCCTTGAATTTTTCAGCATCGTGAAACTTAGAGAAATTATCTGCGTTTAGGTATCCCTCCGCGCCGTATTTGTGGGCGTGAAAATAGGCGAGCTTCGCACGGATGAATATTTCGACTTCTTCCAGAGCTGCAAACAATATACCGCGCAGTTTCCGATCAAATTCATAAATACGATACACCGTTTGGAAATTCGTTCCGTCACGGTAATTTCCGTCAGACTGCTTAAACGGCAAGAAGTACGCAACAAAACGATAGTAATTTACGCTTTCCAAAACAGAAAGGCACTTTTCACTATTGTCTACCAGAACATTACGGCCACGCAGAATATCAAGCTGCTGCTCGTATGTGGTTGGAGCTTTTAACTGGGTCATCGTTTCTATCTCTCTTACATAATAATAAAATGCCCTCCCTGGGACACGTCACACAGTTTCCTGTGGAGAGGTGCGGGAGGTCCTGTTGTTGCTATTATACGGACTTCCCGACAATTTGTCAACCATCTGGGGAAAATCTTTTTGAATCAGAATTCACAGCACTGCCTCCACTGAAATCATACCACGTTCAGAAAATAATTTCAACGAAAAGAAAAAATTTTGTGTATTTTTCTAATTAGTCCGGTTTATTGGACACATGACGTGCTATTATACGCTACGTAATCAAACAAATGTTTATAAATACACAATGGAGGGTACAGACATGAAGGACGACCGCGAAATACTGAAAAGGGAACTCATGAAGCTGCTGGATGAAATACCGCTGGAACGGCTGAAAGCATTATACATCAAAGCACTGGTCGCCAGTAGCGCAAAGTGAAAATACCGGGAACTGCGTTTGACTGCGGTTCCCGGTATTTTTATTCCTCCGTGAAATTCTTATATAGCTGTTCCACGAATTTAACGAAGGGTGGGAACGCTTCATCCGGCATTCGTGCCATTGCCCGGATAAGCCGGGACTTTGCATCGTCTCCGACTTCCATCCGCTCGAAGATTGCGGCCAGTTCCTCCGATCTGGAAAGCGGTGTAAAAGGTTCGCCGACACCGGTTCGGAGCCAGATTTCATTTACGCCAAAGATGCGGCAGATATCCTTAATCGTACGGTCACTGGGTTCCCGCTGGCCGATCTCAATCATAGCAATGTAATTTCTGGATAGCCCTATCTTTTCGGCGAACTCCGCTTGTGTAAGCCCTTCTGATTGGCGTACCTGTTTAATTCGGTCTTGCACTTGCTTCACCTCCTTGATGATATAATACCGCAATCTGTTTACTTTGTCAACAAGAAAAGGAAATTTTTTGAAATTAGGTGTTGACAAAGAGGCGAAACAGTGCTATTATGTGTTTACAAGGTCAACACAAATGGAAAACGGGAGGGGGTGAGAGAATGACAATGGAAGAAGTGATTGCAAAAGTTGAGCAGGACAGTCAGCCGGAAAAAGTTTTGATAAGCATTCCGGAAGACAAGCGAAAGAGAATCCCGGACGAAATTTGCAAGATTCTAATGGGAAACGGCCTTTCGCTCCAACAAGCAGAAATGTTGCTGGCCATTGCGAAAAGCCGTCTCCGAAAGGCGATTATTTAATTTTCGCTGGCTCCAAACAAATCGTGCATCATACCATAGCTTTTTACTCGCACGGTAAACAAAGATCCGTTTGGGGCTGTTCCGGTATCCGTTTCAATACATTCCGGAACGTTTCCCAGCGCAATGACCCCGGCTTTCAGCTGCGCATAGACGTCAACCGGAAACGCCTGCCCGCAATTCGGGCATTCCATTGATGGCCGGTTTTTGAAAGCCTCTGGACGCAACTCGAAAGAACACTTGCATTTCTCGCACGATATCAAAACTTTGAAATCCATAAACGTGCCTCCTTATTTGTACTCGGCCATCCGACCGGTATGAACATTATAAGCGGGTGCGCCGGATAAATCAACAGGAGGTGAGCAGCAACGGCGTACATTTTAATCAGCTTTTTCGTGTTCTTGCTCGTCGCCCTGTGCGGCGTGATCGTCGGGGAGCTGGTATTCAGCATGGAAGAACCAAAAGAAAAAATCAGTAAAGGAGGAAATGAAAATGCCTGATGAAATCAAACGGTGTGCTGAGAGCGCGGCAAAGGCTCTGAGCAGCATCCCGGTGGACAAGCGGGAGATGGCCGCAAGGCTGGCCGAAACCTATGCCGCCGGTCTGGCCGTGGGTATGGAGCTGGCCGAGGCCGACAAGCCCAAGGACAAGGAGGGAGCTTAAATGCCTAGAATCCGGCAGTATGCCGATCGCTACGCAGTGGATGATTTTTGGAAGGAAATCGACCGCTGCTGTCCCCTGGCGGGGATTCAGAGCAACAACGCTGTAGCGCTGGAAGAAAAAACCGGGGTAGACCATCAGACCCTTCGGAACTACCGGAAGGGAAAAACCGAAATGCGGGTAAGTGTCCTGAAAAAGCTGGTGACCACCCTCCACCCTGACCCGGCGGTGATTCTGAAAACCCTGGGGTACTCTGATAAGGAGATACGGGCGTTTGCAAGGGAATGGCAGTGATTTGAAATCTACGGCAGAATGCCGAAATTGAAAGGAGTTATTTATGGCGTACAAAGTTGGGGATAAGGTGCGGATTGTAGACTACCGAACCGACCGCATGAACGATTTCGGGAAAATGGACAAGTGGCTGGGAAAAGTCATGACGATCAGAGACCTCTCTTCGCCCGGATATTGGATGCGGGAAGATTACGGTGAAAATAACGGATACGGCTGGCTGTGGGATGATGACATGATTTCCGGCCTTGCAGAGCCTGAGCGGGAACCCTGCACCGTGGTACTCCGCTTTGACGGGATGATTACCACGGCCACGCTGAAACGTGGAGGACGGGACGTGAAGACCGCAGAAGCCCGGTGCAATCCGAAGGACACCTACAGCAGAGCGGAGGGCGCAAAGGTCGCCGTTGAGCGGCTTTTTGCGAAGAAGCGCAAGGAGGACAAGCCAAAGGAGAGCAAGCTTGAGGATGGCAAACCCAAGGTTGGAGACAAGTTTGTGATCGTAGATGATTTCACCGGCCACGAAGTTCCTATCGGTAAAATTGTCACACTCTGCGCCTTCCACAAAGGGTGGAGCCTTTACACAGATCGATATGGTCGCAATCGGTGGATTTGTGATTTTGACGTGAAGCCTTACAAGGAGAAATCCAAATGATGCCAAGATGAAGGGAGATTGAAAGTGATGAAAAAGCGGCTTGCAAAGAAGCGCGCAAAGGCATTTCTGGAAGGCCGGATGGCGTACCCAAAAATTGAGGATACGTTCCTCTATAGCACCGATGGTGACTACTGCGTAAAGGTGGTTGCCGTGATGCCGGAACCTGTTCGGCGGGAGGTTTACGCCTACGCCCGCCGGGCTGGGTGGGATGGCAACCACTGGGACGCGCCGGATGTGCTGAGCACTATGTATCCGGATGAGGTGGCAAAATGATGCCGAACGAGGTTGCCCAGCTTCGCACCATGGCGGAGATGAACCGCCGGTTGCGGGAGGAAAACGTCAAGTTACGGGAATCCTTGGGCATGGAAACGGAGGAACGCAAGGCGTTTGATGATGAGAACGTGGAGCTTTTCGACGTAGTCCATAAAAACCACGACAGGAGGTGAACGATATGGCAAGCAGAAGCACGCCCGAGGATGTCCGGTGGGAGCCGGTGCCGAAGAACCGGAAGCCGTTCAATATCAAGGAATGTGTTTTCCGTGTTTGCCCCTATGCGGGACTGAATCTGGTGCTTTTCTGGTGGCAGCAAGCCGATTTGCTGGCAGACAAGGCGGCAGTTCCCGCAATGTGGGTGTGCGCTATCCTGATGGGCGCCGGTATCGGACGGTGCATCAGAGGGCGATAAAAAGCCGCCCCCGATGTTACAGCACCGGGGACGGCAAGCGATATAAAAAATCTCTACCATTTACCAGTATATCAAACTGAGAAAGGGAAGTCAATGGATGATGTTGGTGTGAATCCGGATTACGATTATCTGTACGATCCCCAGGCAACGGACAGCAGCATTCCGGTGTGCATCTGCTGCGGGAGAACCGTGGGACATAGATACTGGAAAATCCGGGACGATGCCATTTGCGACCTCTGCATGGACAGCCGGGAGGAATGGCAGGAGATTTCCTATGATTGAGGTGGATTATGGCGGATAAAAAAAGCTGCCTGTGGTACGAGAAGGCCACGGCAAGCATTTACTTCCCGGAGGGTCATGTGTGCTGTGATTTGTGCCCGTGTATGGAAACATACGCCCGGAAGCAGTGCCGGTTGACCGGGGAGTATCTGCTGGATACAAGAGCAACAGTTGGGTATGAATGCCCGCTGAAATTTAAGGAGGAAGACGATGGCAAGAATGTTTCGGTTTCTGACCGCTGACGAGATTGAGGTCAAGGTCAAGCAGGTCAAGGAAAATGGTCTGGTGTGTCTGCTGTACAAGACGGCGAGGACGGATATGGACTTGTTGGACGAGACTGTAGGGGCGGGCAACTGGACGAACGACTACAAGGAGATCAAGGGCAATCTGTACGCCGGTATCGGGATTATCCAGGAAAACGGCGGCATCCAATGGAAATGGGACTGCGGTATCGAGAGCCGGGAGGACGAGGAAGGCAACCAGAAAAAGGGCGAGGCAAGCGACGCTTTCAAGCGCGCCGGGTTCCGCTGGGGCATCGGCAGGGAACTCTACACGTCCCCGTTTGTCTGGATTCCCAGCAATAAAGCAGAGATCAAAGCGTCTTCCTTCAACGGAAAGACCCGGTTCAGCTGCTATGACAAGTTCAGCGTGGAGAAAATCGCCTATGACGAGAAGACCGGGCGGATCACCGGACTTGCAATCCGCAACGATACAAAGAACCTTCGGGCATTTGTGTGGCAGCAATCATGACGGAGCTTACATTCACCGAGGCAAAGCTTGAGGGCGGCTGGCTGATGGTCAAGCCCTCCCGCTCCGAGTTGGGCAAGGCAATGGCCTTTATCCGAAAGATGAAGGCCGCGCCCTATGATCTGACCTTGAAAGAGCACCGGGAAAAGCGGAGCCTGGACGCAAACGCCTATGCCTGGGTGCTGATTCACAAGCTTGCCGCCGCTATGGGGATTCCTCCTGTAGAGGTATACCGGAACGCCATTCGGGGCGTGGGAGACAATTACACGCCCATGTGCGTCCGGGAACAGGACGTGGAGCGCTTCACACGGAGCTGGCAGAAAAACGGCCTTGGATGGCTGGTGGACAGCCTGGGCGCGTCTCAGGTGCCTGGGTGCCGGAACCTGGCGGCATACCACGGTTCCAGCACCTACGACACCAAACAAATGGCGCGGCTGATCGACAATCTGATACAGGACTGCAAGGCGCTGGACATTGAAACCTTGCCCCCGGACAAGCTGGAACTGCTCAAGGAGGAATGGCGTTGAGGAAGGACACAAAAGCGAGGGACTTCACCCGGGTCGAGAAAATAGCGATTGCACAGCGGGACAGCATTGACGGCTGGACGTGCTGCGTATTCTGCGGCGCTCCCGCCCCTGCCCCTCTGGCATGGAGCAACGCCCACTACATATCCCGGGCGCAGGGAGGGCTTGGCATTGCCCAGAACGGGCTTACCCTCTGCCCCAGATGCCACAACCGGTACGACCAGACCACGGCAAGAATGGAAATGAGGGCGTATTTCCGGGAGTACCTGATGGGCATTTATCCCGGCTGGAATGAAAACGATCTGATTTACAGGAAGGAGAACACATGAATAATTGTCAATTTGTCGGGCGGCTCACCGCCGACCCGGAGCTGAGAAGAACCCAGGAGGGGACGGCGGTTTGCTCCTACAGCGTGGCCGTCAAGCGGCCAATGACGAAGGATGCCACCGATTTTCTGGACTTCGTCACATGGCGGCAGGGGGCTGAGTACCTGACGCAGTACGGCCATAAGGGCGACATCGTAGCCGTTTCCGGAGCGCTGCAGGCCAGAGACTGGACGGACAAGAACGGGAACAAGCGCCGGACGTTTGAGATAGTGACCACAAACGTTGAGCTGCTTTCCAGCAAGCGCAATTCTCAGGATACCACCAATACCGGGACGGCGCAAAACGCCGGATACGGGCAGCCCAGCGCCCCACAGCAGACGAACCGGGGCAATGGATACAGCCAGCAGGGGTTCGGAGGATATCAGGAGATCACCGAAGACGACGCCGACTTGCCGTTCTAGGCTGGAAAAATCAATCTTTCCTCAAAAAGATTAACAGTATAGTTTGTATTTTCCCTTGGCGGTGGGAGGTAAAACCGCCAACTCCAAAGGAAGGAGCGAAAACGTGACGATTGAATTTACGATTCCCGGCGTTCCGCAAGGGAAGGAGCGCCCCCGCTTCACCCAGAACGGTGCGACATACACCCCAAAGAAAACGAAGGACTATGAAAAGCTGGTGGCATGGGCATACCAGTGCGAAGCCCACGGGGCAAAGTTCACCGGCACTATCCGGGTTGACATTGCGGCAATCTACCCCGTTCCCCATTCGTGGAGCAAGCGCAAGCAGGCCGAAGCGATTGACAATCGGATTCTTCCTATGGTGAAACCCGACTGGGACAACATAGGCAAGATTGTGTGTGATGCTCTGAATGGTATCGCCTACAAGGATGACGCAGCTATCACAGACGCCACAGTCTGCAAGCGGTACGGCACCCGCCCATGCGTGGCGGTTCGCCTCACCGGAGAGGAGGCACCCCGTGACACAGTGTGAGCGTATCCTGCGTCATTTGCAGGACTATGGAAGTATCACTCAGGCCGAGGCTGTTACCGAGTACGGCTGTTACCGGCTGGGTGCTAGAATCTGGGATTTGAAAGCCCAGGGCGTACCCATCAAGAGCGAAACCGTCACCGGGAAGAACCGATACGGGGAGCGGACGTGCTTCGCAAGATATTCGCTGGTGAAGGAGTGAATGCGCAATGAAATATGACGTTATCGTCACCGATGCCGAGAATATCTTGGAATTGGATGACCTTCAAGATAATCTTCTCCGACTGGATTGTATATCCGAAGAAGAAGTAAAACACATAGTTGACATTTTTGGCAGTCGCGACTTTCAAATTGTTCTATTCCCTAGGCTGGGAAGCGAGGAGTAAACTATGGCAATCAAAAGCGGACTTGATTTCTTTCCGCTTGATGTTTGCTTGGACAAGAAATTTGAACTGATAGAAGCAGAATATGGCTTGACAGGATTTGGTGTAATCGTTCACTTGCTGCAAGAGATATACGGCAAGGAGGGTTATTACATTGAATGGACAGAGGAGGTTGCGCTTTTGTTCGCCCGAAGGTGCGGGCTGGGTGGGAGCGTCGTTTCCGAAATAATAGAAGCTTCTATCAGACGAGGGATGTTCGACAAAGAGATATATGACAAGTATCACGTTCTGACTTCACGGGGAATTCAGAAGCGGTACTTCGAGGCAGTCAGCCGCCGTAAAAGTCTTGAAGTCGATTACAACATCCTTCTGGTCGAGTGCGCCCAAATTTGCCCCAATGTAAACATTTCAAGCAGAAATGTCAACATTTTCTCAAAAAATGCTGACATCCAAAGACATAGTAGAGTAGAGGAGAGTAGAGTAGAGAAAAGTAGAGTAAAGGAGAGTATAGGCGCGGAGCCGGACACCGCCTCCACGCCGCCGGTGTGCCAGATCATGCTGAATGATAAATCCCTTTACCCTGTTTTTCGGGCTGACGTGGACAAATGGGCAGAACTCTACCCCGCCGTTGATATCCTGGCAGAGCTTCGGAAAATGGCCGGGTGGTGTGACGCCAACCCGTCCAAGCGGAAAACCAAGGGCGGGGTACAGCGGTTTATCAATGGCTGGCTTGCCAAAGAGCAGGATAGGGGCGGTGCTGGGTCAGCGCCACCGGTTAGGCGCTATGGGAAGCCTGATATTCCTAAGGGCGCGTCCGGCGAGCTTGGGGACGCTGAGCTGGAAGCCATACGGCAGGTTCTGGCGGCGGGCGCAGATGAAAGAAGGGACGCATTATGAGAGAAAAACCCGGCCAGTACATCGATTCGGAAAGCCCATTTTGCAGGAACTGCACGCGGGACGATTGCCCCACCAACGGGGACGGATGCAAGGCATGGGAAACGTATTTCATCGATAACTGGAATAAAAACATCATGAAACTATGGAAAAACCACAAAAAACAACGCCAATTTTTCCGGTACGAACACCCGGATTTGGTGAGAGAGGGGATTGCTTTTGAGCATGAGCAAGGCGAAAATGTACGGCTGTTTCAATCCGGTGAAGCGGAATTGCACCCCGCCCAGGTGGGGGAAAGTTCCTCGGGGGAATAAAGGAAAACAGAAAGGAAATTAAAATGGCGAATATTGTAGGATTGGACTTGAGCATCGATCAGGATTATTTGGCGGAAGCGGTAAAGCAAACCGTTATGATGGGAATTTCGGAATCCTTAAACGGGAAAAACGAAATCGTGAGCCAGATCGTAAAAATGGTTTTGTCTACGAAAGTTGATAAAAACGGGAAAGTTTCTAGCTATTCCAATGATAATAAATATACATTGTTGGAGTTCCACGTGAGGCGAGCGATTGAGGAAATCACTCGTGAGGAATTGCAAGCACTTGTAAACGAACGCAAACCGGAAATTACACAGGCAATCAGAGCGGAGCTGGCTAAAAAAGTTAATTACACCAAATTTGTCGATAGCTTTTTTACGGGCGTGGAAAGTGCACTGAGCAATACGTGGGTGCCGAAGATCAACGTAGAGTTTGATAAGAGTAATGGAGGCGACTACTAAAAATGCGAGTTTTGATAGCCTGTCACTGAAATGGTAACAACGATAGAAATCGAGGTGAAACATGAACAAAGCGTTATTTTCCAGCGTAAAAATGGACTGGCGAACGCCAAAAGACTTTTTTCAGGAACTGGATCAGGAATTCCATTTTGGCTTAGATGCCGCCGCTTCCCCTGAAAACGCCAAGTGTGAACGATATTTTACGCCAGAAGTGGATGGGTTATCCTGTTCGTGGAGCGGGTATGGGGCTGTGTTTTGCAACCCACCCTATGGCAGGGAGATCGGGAAATGGGTTCAAAAGGCATATTCTGAACATGTTCGTTGGGGGGTTACAATCGTCATGCTGATTCCGGCACGGACGGACACAAGCTTTTTCCACGATTACATATACGGAAAAGCTGAAATTCGGTTTCTGCGTGGACGGTTAAAATTTGAAGATGAAAACGGGGCAGCAATGAACCCAGCACCGTTTCCGTCTATGGTAGTGATTTTTAGATAGCAGATAAGCCCGGGGCAACCCGGGCGGGAAGGAGATAACAATGGACGAAATCAAATTGAAGCCCTGCCCGTTTTGCGGGGGGGAGGCAGTGTATATCATCGACAAAAACTACATACGTTGCACAGCGCATGAATGGCAATTTGGCATCAAGTGTACTAACTGCATGATTGAACTGCCTATGAGAGATTTCATTGTAACGGTGGACTTGGAATCGGATGGGGAAATTACGTTTGCCAAAGACGATCGTAAAAAGGCCGCCGATATGTGGAACCGGAGGGCTGAGCATGAGTAAGGCGGTACTTATCAGCATCCGCCCGGAGTGGGTGGAGAAGATTGCCAGAGGTGAAAAGACCGTTGAGGTGCGAAAAACCAGGCCAAAGCTGGACACGCCGTTCAAATGCTACATCTACTGCACGCAAGGCAACGACGCACGCAGACTGCGCGGCTCATGGGGCAAGGTCATTGGGGAGTTTATTTGCGACCGGGTTGAAACCATCAAGGCGGCAACAGAACCGTATGGAATCTACGATGTTGATGATTACTTTGTGGCGCAGACTAGGCTTGTGGACGGTGCTTTGTGGGACTACGGAAAAGGTGCAACATTGTACGGCTGGCACATTTCCAACCTAAAAATCTACGATATGCCGAAGCCACTCTATCGTTTCAAACCATGGAACCGTGAATGTAAATATAACGACCTGGGTATCGCCATTCCAAAGTGCGGGACGTGCCATGATTGCACGGTAGAAAAACCACCCCAGAGTTGGTGCTACGTGGAGGAATTGAAATGAGTGATTACATCAGACGGGAGGCGGCCATGGAAATCGTAAAGCGCACAAGTGGCGATTATGCGGCGGCTTTTTCCGAGATACGCAAACTTCCTGCCGCCGATGCGGAGCCGGTGCGGCATGGGAACTGGAATATCCGGCTTGCAGATGAAATGACCCTCTGCCTGGAATGCTCCATCTGCGGGCGCAAGGTAGACAATATCGACTTGCACCACCTGCTGGAAGCCGGAGAATACGGCGAGGCTTGCCGGAGATACCCGTATTGCCATTGCGGTGCAAAAATGTGTTTGGAGGATGGAACCGATGACTGAACGGCAACTTAAAATCATCTGTTATTTTATCTACACGGTAAATGGCAGCAAATGCGGGTTTGATGAACTATGGAAAGATGCATGTAGGAGGTACGGATTTTGAAAATCGAACGAGCAATTGAAATCCTTGACCCGGAACACCGGGAGCATTATGACGGCATGGACGAGGTGAACGAAGCCTGCCGAATGGGCATGGAGGCGTTGAAGCGGACAAGGTGGATTCCGGTCAGCGAGAGACTGCCGGAGGACAAAATTAGGAGTTATCTGTGCTGGTACGAATACTTCCGTTATGGCTCCTACAATGCGATGTACCAAACTTGCGGTATCGGCTATTACTGTAACGGTAGATGGGGCGGCGAGGTAGCGCAGGGACAGAAAGCGAAGGTTTTGGCTTGGATGCCGCTTCCTGAACCGCCGAAGGAAGGAGGCGAAGAGAATGGCTGATTTTATCGAGGTGCATCTGCAGGGCAAGCCCCGGCTGGTTAATCTGGACTGGGTGGAGGATATATGGCCAACGGAGAACGGAACGGAGATTTATTTTGCGTTTACCAGCCCTGATGCTGTATCACAGGATTTTATAACAATAGATGAAAGCTACGACAAGATCAAACGCATTATAGCCTATCAGCGGGGCTAAAGGGGGTAAATTGGAATGAGGAATGAACTCACCTACATGGACTGCTGGCACTTTATCGCCCCGCTGATTCCGGTGAACACCGACTACACCATGGGCATCTACGTCATGGCGTTCGGTGCTCTGAAGGAAGCGGAGAAAAAGCGGATTGCAGATCGGAGGAAATCATGAGCAAGAAACCGGACTATCTCACCCTGTGCTCCATAGCCGCCCAGAAGGCCGGGACGAGCTACGGGAAGTACATGGTAATGTGCACGGATACCACCCGCCAATTCAGGCCGATGTGGAGGACGTGGAAGCCCCACAGGGCATTTCTAAAATCTGCCCACAGTGCGGGAAGAAATTCACGCAGGGCAAGATCAGGCAGAAAATCTATTGCAGCTGGGAATGCCAGAAAGCCCACGCTCAGAGAGCAGCTCAAAGGAGATACCGTGACAGGAAAGCGGAAAGAGGTGGCACGATGTGAACATTGCGCTTAACGCTGATTGCATGGAAATCATGCGGGAGCATCCGGATAAATATTTCGACTTGGCTGTAGTCGATCCGCCGTATGGAAGCGGGGGGGGGAGTTCGTCAGCGGCACCCGCTTCGGTGGACGCTTTGACAGGTACCTGCAAGATTGCCCGGACGGGAGGAAAGTGGGCGGCAAAGTTCGGAAAAAAATCACGAGCTGGGACTATGCCCCCGGCGAGGACTATTTCAATGAGCTTTTCCGGGTGAGCAAGGAGCAAATCATATGGGGTGGGAACTATTTCCAGCTCCCACCGAACAGATGCTTTTTGGTCTGGCTGAAAACAAATATCCCGGAAAACTTTTCTATGGCAATGGCGGAATATGCCTGGTGCAGTTTCAACGATAACGCAAAAGTTATCAAAATGTCATCTGCGGGTATAGCGGGCAGATTCCACCCAACTCAAAAGCCGGAAGAATTATACCGATGGATATACGCCCACTACACGAAGCCGGGGTTCAAGATTCTGGATACTCACCTTGGCAGCGGTAGCTCCCGGCGGGCGGCGTATGATTTCGATCTGGATTTTGTTGGAACGGAAATTGACAAGGAATATTTTGAGAAGCAGGAAGCCGCGTGGACAGAATATACAGCACAGCAGCGGATTACCCTGTGACGGAAATGGGATGGTAATGTGGAATACAGGGACGACAGGAAGTATTGCGTCGGGTGCTGGTATTTCTTCGGATACTACGAAGGCAGCCGGTGTTGCAATTACATATTCGTCCGCGGGGAAAAGCGGCCTTGCCCGCCTGGGAAGGATTGCACCGTAAAGAAGAAGGAACGGAGAAAAACCCGGAAATGGTGCTAGATTTTTGGGGGAATCTTTGCTATTATTACGGTATAAGAAAACTTTTCAGAGCCTTGAGCCGAAGCGCCGTTATGGTTGCTTCGGCTCATTTGCTTAAAGGGGGTGACAAGACTGAAGCTTCTGGCAAGCTATGTGATTCCGCTCGACCCGAGGACGAAGAAAAATTCCCAGATGATTGCGGGAACCGGGGCGAGATGCCCGGTATGCGGGAAGCGGGCAAAGCAGTACATCCGGCAGGGGCACGCCAACACGGAGTACTCCGCCCGGGCGGGGCGGTATCTTCTGGGAAAGCCGAAAATTCCCATATCCGGAGAGGTGCATATTGTCTACCGGCTGTATATGCAGACCCGCAGGCGGGTGGACGACCTGAACCTGTATGCTTCCCTGGACGATATCCTCACCCGGGAGGGGATATTGAAGGACGACAATATTTCCATTATCCGGAACCGGGACGGCAGCCGGGTGTTCTACGACAAGGAGCACCCACGGGCGGAAATCTACATTTACGAATACAGAAAGGAGGAAGACAATGCAGCGGGGAACGAAAATTTACACCGTTGACAAATTTTTGGGCATCAACGAGGCGGCGGACGGGGACACGGAGCTGAAAATGGGGGAGGCTTCCAGAATGGAGAACTTTCTCATTACCGACGCCTACAACCTGGCCCTTCGCCCGGGAATCCAGCGGGCGGACTTCGCCGCCGAGCGAACCCCCGCCCCCATTCTGGGAAGCTGGGCAGGGCGGGTCGGAGAGGACGACCTTCTGGTGATCTGCGATTTTTACCAGAACGCGGACAGGCTTTTCGTGTATCAGAGAGGGGCGGACGGAAACCGGCATATCGTCCACCAGCAGACCGGGGCGCTGGGACTGACCTCCGGGGAAAACGCCATGGTGAAGATTTTCCCCTTCGGGGGGAAGCTGTACGTCATGAGCAAAGGGAACACGGTGGTATACAAAGACGGCACGTTTACGGCGGAAGCCCCCTATGTGCCGCTGGTGGTCACCGGGGCGGCGCCTGCCGGAGGGGGCACCACGCTGGAAAACCTGAATCTTCTTTCGGCGCTGCGGCGGATTGAATACAGCGCCGACGGGGAGGCAACGGCCTACGTATTGCCGGAGGAGGCCATCGGGGTGACGGCCATCACCGTGGACAATGTGTCGAAGGACGTGGCGGCCAGCGGCAGCTTTGATTTATCGAAGCACACCTATACCTTTACCACCGCTCCCATCAAGGGAGTTGCCAATGTGGAATTCACCTACACCACGGATGCGGCTAAGGCAGCGGAGAACCGGCTGAAGATTCTGGGGTGCCCTCTGGCGGAGGCATACAACGGTGCCACGGACACAAGGCTGTTCGTTGCCGGGGACGGGACGAATCTGTGTTACTACACCGGGGTTCCCCAGTCGGGAGAGGTGACGGCGCTGTATTTCCCCGCCATGAACGAGGTGGCGGTGGACATGTCCGGCTCCCCGGTGACGGGGATTGTGCGGCACTACTCCAAGCTTCTGGTATTCAAGCCAGACGGCGCATTCACCATCAGCTATGAGCCGGTGACCCTGACGGACGGAAGCACCATTGCGGGATTCTACCTCCGGGCGGCAAACCGGGAGTTCGGAAACGACGTGCTGGGACAGATTCAGACCGTGGAGAACTTCCCCCGGACATTCAGCAAGAACGGAATCTACGAATGGCGCATCACCTCCAGCTACTACAAGGACGAGCGGTACGCCAAGCGGGTCTCGGACAGGGTGATGAACTCCCTGAACCGGGCGGACAGCGCCGGGATCGTGACCTGCGATGACGACTACGACAAAACCTACTACGTGTTCCTGAACGACGACGACGGCACGGTGCTGGTGAACCGGTACGCCCTGGCGGGGGATGGGGGGTTATGGTGCATTTACAAGTCCGGCCTCTGCAAGAGCGTGAAAAACGCCATGGTACATGACGGGGAGATGGTATTCTTCACGGACACGGACATGTTCTTCTTCTCTCAGGAGGGGCTTTCCAGGGACGCGCCGGTGACGGCTTCCGGGGAGGCCACAGCCATTGAGGCGGTATGGGAATCCGGCTTTCAGGCCTTCGGGGCGGACTTCCAGCGGAAGTATTCCAGCGAGATTTACGTTTCCATGCTGCCTCAGGACAAGTCCCGGATGATTATTACGGCGGCGACGGACAGGCGCAGCGAGTACATGGAGAAGGAAGTGACAAACGAGCTGTTTTCCTGGAGCAACTGGGATTTCGCGGACTTCACCTTCGACCTGAACGACACCCCGAAAATCAACCGCATCCGGCTGAAGGTGAAGAAATTCGTCTACTACAAGCTGATTTTCAAGGTGAACACGGACGGGGCGCTGGCCACGGTACTGGGCTACGACCAGAAGGTGCGCTTTGCGTCCATGGCAAAGTAAGGAGGAACACATGGTAACAGTACAACAGGTTTTTGACACGGCCATCCATCTGATGGACGAGCAGAATGAATCCAACGGCGGAACCCAGACCGTGGACACGGACGAATACCGGTTCCGCACGATCTCCATTCTGAACACCGCCATTCCGGCGCTGTATCCCTACTCCGGGACGTATTCCACGGAAGGGACGGGGCGGCCGTTCCCCGGGATTCTGGCGGCGGAGGATTACAAGAATCCGGATTTTACACAAGTCATCCCTCTGGACGACACGCTGTGCCTTGCGCTGCTGCCCTATTTCCTGGCGGCGCAGCTGCTCAGCGGGGAAAATGAAGATCTGGCGGCGTGGTTCTTACAGCGGTACCGGGAGGCGCTGCAAGACCTGAAAGGGAAGCTCCCGGGGGAATTTGAGCCGATTTCCACGCCCTACGGGCTGTTTTGAGAAAGGAGAAATCACATGGAGGAAAAGAAAATCGAGAACGTGACCCAGGGCGCGGGAACCGCCGGGGGGTCGTGGTATGACAGCCTGGGAAACAAGCCCAAGGACGCGGAATATATCAACAAGATGTACGACGGCAGTCTGGAAAGCCAGAAGCAGACGCTGGCGTCGGGCTACGAAAACAACGTATCCAACATTGACGCAAGCATGGAAAAGCAGCAGAAGGCCACGGACGCGAACCTGAACAGAACCTACGTGGAATCCGCCAAGGCGGCGAAGAACTACGGGGAGGTACAGAACGCCTACGGCCTGACCAGCGGCGCCATGGCACAGGCGAGGCTTGCCCAGGACAATCAGCTCCAGGCGGATTTGACCGCCCTGAGAGCGGCGCAGACGGATTCCGACGCCCAGTTCGAGCGGCAGCGGAATCTGCTGGCAAAGGAATACTCCGCCGCCATTGCCAAAGCTCAGGCGGACAACGACTATCAGCGGGCGCAGGCGCTGTACAACGCCGCCAAGGCGGACGAAGACCAGCTGATGCAGATGCAGAAGGACGCCGGAAATCTGATGGCGGGAGTGGGGGACTACTCCATTCTGGCAAAGCTCTACGGCCTGACGGACGAACAGCTGGCGCTGCTGAAGTCGAAGCACGGTGGCGGTGGCGGCGGAGGCGGCGGCGGAAGCTACAGGAGAAGCGGCGGCGGTGGCGGCAGTTCGGACATCACCATTGAGGATCTTCTGGCATGGCTGTACGGCGATGACGGCTCCGGCGGGTCGGCCGCTTCCGGGTCACAGAGTAGCGGCGGCGGTGCGCCGAACCCGGCCGCAAAACGTCGGGAGTATATCTATTAAGGCCGGCAGATCAGGAGGTTTACAGTATGGCGGTTACGAAGGACGAATCATGGGGGAAGATCAGGGAGAAAGCGAATAGGGAATATCAACGGGTGCAGTCCGTGAAAAAGCTCAGCGGCACATACAATCCGGTGGAGAGGGAGAAATCGCAGCGGGAATACCGGGACGCTCTGGTCGCGCTTGACAATGAGGCCATAGGTTACAGGAAAAACGCGGCTCTTGCCCAGAAAGAGTATGACGACTATGTGAATTCTCAGGAGTTCCAGCAGCGCAAGCAGGAGGCGGCGACAAAGCTGACGCGGAATACTCCCATGTCGGAGGTTCCCCGGAATGCGCCGCAGATGACGGAGGTATTCGAGGACGAAACATCCAAGGGGCTGAAAGCTAAGGCGGATTATTGGAAAAACGAACAGGAAAAAGCCATTACCGCCCGTATGCGCCAGCAGGATATGGCGAAGGTGAACGCTCTCCCGGAGGAAGACCGGAAATTGCTGGCGGATTATGTCGAGAACAAAGATATATCCGAAAATTTCTGGGCACATTTCGGAAGCGGCGGTTCTTCCTTACTTGCGGCAACCCGAATGGACAAGGCGAGTCAACCTCTGGTGGACAAGTACGGCAGGGATGCCTTCGACGCCATGGTTGCCGCCTACTCATGGGATCTTCATGAGCGGCAGGCGGAGGAGAAAATGGCGAAAGCCGCCGAGGATGTGTCTACCGTACCCGGAGCCATTGGAAAGAGCATAGAATCCGTTGGCGGCAAGCTGTTGAATACGCCGAACGCATTCATGGGCAGAGTGGGCGAACTCATTAGTCCCAAGCGGTATCCCACGCTTGAACCGGTGCGGTCGAATGACCTTGCTTCCATCTACTACGACGCAGTCCGGGAGGAAACCGGAAAGAATATCGTGGGCGAAGGGGACAACGTCGTAAGAAACGCTTTGGGCTACGGCTATCAGGCGGCTATGTCCACGGCGGATTCCCTGACCCGGCTGGCTGTCCTGGGTCCCACCGCCTCCCTTGGCGCGGTTGCTATGGATTCCTTTGCGTCCGGTGTCCGGGAAGCCACCCAGAAGGGCGCTACCCCTGCCCAGGCCTACGGCATGGGCACGGTCAACGCCATACTGGAAGTCCTGACGGAAAAGGTATCCATGGACAAGCTGCTGGACAAGGCCAAGGCGGGGGCTACCAAGGATTTGACCAAGTTCCTGCTGAACACCATCGGTCAGGCCGGTGTGGAGATCAGCGAGGAAGAAGCGAGCCTGGTTGGCAGCACCCTTGCCGAAGCGGCCATTCTACAGGAAAAGAGCGAGTACAACCGGGCCATTCAGCAGCTTGTGGTTGACGGCTATTCCTACGCCGATGCGAAAGCGGCGGCGGCCAAGGCCATCGTGGACGAGGCAAAGGAAACCGCCTTTGTCTCCGGTCTGTCCGGCGGTCTGTCCGGCCTTACTGCTATCGTGTACAGCAATGCCGTTGCAAGGGCAGAGGCAAAGACGAATGCCTCTCAGAACGCGCAGGAGACCGCAGGGAACCCACAGGCGGGGATTTCACCGGAAACGTCCACTGACACCACGAAAGCACAAAGCCCTGATGCGGAGGCGGCAGGGACACCACAGGTGGGGAATGCGCTCACAAACGCACTGGACAAGCTGGCGGAAACGGGGAACGTGAGCAACAAGACCGTGGAGAAGATTCTTTCAGACCCGGCAGCCATGGAGCAGCTTTCCCGGCAGACGGGGCTTGACCTGTCCCAAATGGCCACGGCGTCGGAGAAGCGGAACGCGGTAAAGGCAGCCGTCCGGCAGCTGGCCGGGGACACCGCCACCACAACCCTGAACCGGGAGGGGGCGCAGAGCCTGATCGAGGACATGGGGCAGGAGCTGGCGGAAAGAGCGCCTGCAAGGCAGGAAACGCCGGAGGTCACGCCGGAACGGCAGGCGGTGCAAAATGCCTTTGACCGGGTTCTGGGCGTTGACACCGGCACTGACGGGAATTATAATGCTATTAACGGGAATCCGATACAGGGAGGTACGGAAAATGGAACGGGATTACAAGGCACTGATGGAACGGGACTACCCGGAGGAACTGGAACCGAACGGGTTTCTGGAGCAGACACGGGAGCATTGCCAGTATCTGGACAAGCACCCGGAGGAATGGAAGCGGGAACCCAAGTGGTTCCGGGAGGCGTACAAGGAGAATCCGGAGGCGGCGCTTCTCAAAATGACCTACGAGTTTCTGGAGAGCTTCGCGTAAGCGACAAATTACAGGAAGCCCAGAGGCAGCGGGGAACACCGACTTATGCCGTAAGGGACACCACCGCCGACCCGGTAAGCTATGAGCAGGCGTTGACCGCAGGGCGAAACTCCGACCCGGCAAACGGCTGGTGCGTTACGCCGAAATCCGCCCAGCAGCTGAAAGACGGCAACGTCCGAACCTTCATGAACGACAACGGAACGGTGGGCGTGGGTATTGCTCCGGACGGGGACATTGTGGCGGTTTTCAAGAACAAGAACGGAGGGCCCCCGAAAGCCCTTGACACCATGATGCCCATTGCCATTGAGCAGGGCGGCGACCGGCTGGACTGCTACGGGGAAGGGCTTGCGAAACTCTACGCCAAATATGGCTTTGAACCGGTGGCAAGGGTGGAGTTCAACAAGACCTACGCCAACGAGGGGTGGACGCCGGACAAGGGCGAGCCGTACATCTACGTGATGAAGCACAACGGGGACAGCGCGGACACCGTCGCCCAAAAGATGGGTACTTACCCGAAGATCACGGATGACCAGCTGGCGGCACTGCCCACCTACGGCAAGAACGACTATGACGCCGCCTTGGCCTACCGGGATTCCCTGATGGGAAAGAGCAGTCCACAGGTGGAGGACAGTTCCGGGAAGTCCACGGGGGGCGGACAGTCTGTGGACACGGTGGGAATGCAGAATGAGCCGTCCGGGGATTTGGAAGTATCGCGGACGGTAAGCAACACCGGACTTCACAGCAAGGACGCGGACATCCGGCAGGGCTATAAGCAGATGGTCAAGGGAAACCCGGATGCCGGAATTTACGACGTCAAGCACAACGCGGACACCACGGCCACGGCAAAGGAAAGAACCAGTACCCCGGAAAAGGTTCAGGCGGAATATGACTACCTTATGGGTAAGGACGCATGGACGGCGGAAGACCTTTTGACCGCCAAATATGTGACCAAGAATCTGGTACACTCTGAAATTGACGGCGCACAGAACCAGATCACGGAAATGAATATGAAAATCCGGGAAATCGGGACGAACGCCGGACAGGTCACGCAGGCATTCGCCATTTCCGGGACAATGGCAGATTTGCAGGATTCAATGACCGCCGCGCAACGGGCACGGAACGCCATTCTTGACATGAAGCGGGAGGATTCCACATTCCGGCAGAAGGAAGGCGGAGAAACCTACAAGCAGTGGCAGAAGGACATAGCAAAAAATATTGACCGGATTGCAATTGCGGTTGAATTGGTGGATGACGGAGACAGCGCAGGAATGCGGGACATTATCCGCCAGATCGCCAGGGAAAGGAATACAACGGCGTGGTTCGGCACATCTCAGAATCTGACAGGAACAGCAGAACGGATTCTTGGGAAAATGGATTTTGACGACCTTAAGACGGTTGCAAACGCCCAGATCGCGGCAATGTCGGATGATTTCCGGGCGCGGACGAAGACGGAAATTGCCATGGGAATCCGGAAACAGAATATGCTTGCAAGCCTTAAAACGTTTGCAAGAAATATCACGGGCAACTCCTTCGGTGGGCTGATGGATTCCGCAAGCGACAGCACCGGCGGAAGGATGATGGATGCGGTTCTGTCTAAGTTCACAGGCCGGAAGACTGTGGGAAACGACTTCAAGAATGTGAAGGCCTATGCAAAAGGCGCAGCGGACGCGGCAAGCTTCGCGTCGCTGTGTGTGGAGCTGAACATCCCGATTGAAACGGGCGCGGGCGCCTCCCTTTCCACAGCTATGGGCGACGGCGGCAGCGGGAAATACATGGGCAGGACTTTCCGCTCCACCGGCAACGTTGCTATGCGCGCCATGTACGCATTCCAGAAGTATATGAGCTACAACCTTGAGGTAACGGACAAAATCTTTGAGGGCGGAACGAATGCGGCGATTTCCGAAAGCCTGAACAACCTGAAAAATGCGAACCTTACAGAGGAACAGATCGCGCAGCTGAGCGAATTCACCGCGAACCGGCGGACATTCAAGGATGCAACATGGAAAGACAGCGACGGCAAAACTCGTGGCTCTGATCTTTCCAGAGCGGCGGCGGGGTTCAAAAGAGGCGCAGGGGATATTTTCGGGAAACCGGGAGAAGCCGCAGTAGATGCCGTGATTCCGTTCGCGTCGGTGCCTATGAACGTGACCCAGACGGGCATTGACTATTCGGCGGGCGTTGTTAAGAGCGTCGGGGAAGCTATTTCCCTCATAAAGGATGCGAAAGCCGGAAAGGAAATCGACGTTGCCCGGCAGAGGCAGGTAGCTTCCGACTTTGGCCGGGGCTTAAGCGGCGTCGGAATGATTGCCATGTTTACAGCGGCGGCTGCAACCGGCGTTGTAAAGGTCAATGAGCCGAAGGACAAGGACGAAAAGGCACTTTTACAGGCCGAAGGGAGAAGCGGCGCACAAATCAATTGGAGCGCCCTCAAAAGAGGACTGGACGGCGGGAGTTCGGAATGGCAGGACGGGGACATTATCACAAGCCTGGACTTCCTGGAGCCGTTCAATACCCAGCTATATCTCGGGTATGAGCTTTCCAAAGAGGACAGCGTTGCCGACATGCTGAAAGCGTATCCGTTTGCAACCGTGAAATCTGTGTTCAATTCTCTGATGGACAGCCCCATGATGACCGGCTTGTCCGGTGGGGTTGATTTAATAAGCGGTGTTGTTGAAGCGGACGATGCTTCCGGCATAATGGACGAACTGGCCGGGTATGCCGGAGATACCGCCGGCAGCTTTATTCCGCAGTTTGTCAGGCAGACGGCACAGCTTACCGACGGATACTACAGGGACACCCGGGGGGAGACCTCGGCGGAGTATGCCATAAACAACATCATCGCCGGACTTCCGTTCCTGTCCCAGACCCTTCCGAAGAAATACAGCGGACTGGGAGAGGCGCAGGAGCGGGGCGGGTTCTTCAATACGTTTGTCGACCCGACGAAAACCCAGACTTACCGCAAGAACGACGTGACAAACTATCTGGAAGAACTGAGCGGGAGCCTTGACGGTGACACCAGCTTTATCCCGGACAGACAGGCACCCATGTCTATCCATGTAAACGGTGAGACGGTCAATCTGGACGGCGAGGCAAGGGAAACCTACCAAAAGACCTATGGCGAGCTGGTGAGCAGCTATTACACCGGGCTGATGGGCAGTGAAGCATTCCGGAATCTTTCGGACGAGCAGAAAGCGAATGCCCTGAACCGGGCGAAGACCTACGCCACGGAACACGCCCGGGCGGCGGTTTCCGATTACACGACGGACAGCCCGAAGGACGCTAAAACCGTGGAAAACAGCATTATGCAGGATTTGGTGAGATCGGAATTTTCCAAGGCGTTCGACACCATGGAGCCGGAGGCGCTGGGGCAGGCCTACAGCATTTATGAATCCCTGGGGAAAGCCCAGAAGCAGGAATTTAAGAACGGCACCGGCGGCAGAATCGGGTACTACATAACCGCCAGGGAGAACGGCGTAAGCGGTGAGACGTTTGCAAGCCTGTACGGGGTTTACAAGAATCTGGACGGCAATTCCGGGATGGCCGGAAAGGACAAGGCGCAGGAATGGGCGCGGACACTGGGAAATGCCTATGAATCCGGCCAGATCACCAAGGCCGCCCACGACGCCCTCAAGGACAAGATGGTTTTCCGGCAGACATTCCCCATTGAAACGGAGAAGTTCGACGCCATGACGGAATCCGGGCTTTCCTCCGACGTGGCAGACCGGATCATTAAGGGGCTTGCTGACCTTCAGGGCACCGGCAGCGTGGACAAGGACACAGGGGAGGCCACCGTTACCAACCGGGACAAATGGGGCTATATCGCGGCGCTGGACGGCCTGAGCGACAAGGAAAAAGACAGGGTCATGCTGCTGTATATGCCGGACTATGACCCCGAGGCAGAGAAGCCCAACAAGACGGAACTCAAGTATGCCTATCTCCGGGGCAGGGGGTATTCCGCGGAGCAGTTTACGCAGACCTATGGAGTCACTCAGGAGTTCACCAAGAAGGCGGACATGATCGCCGCATGGGTGGCGCTGGGGTATTCCAGCGAGGAAGCGCAGATGTTCTACAAGCTGTATAAAGGGAAACTTGTGTGAATAATGGGAAAGCCGCCCCGGGTTTGGGGCGGCTGTTTCTTATGCTGTCAGGCCGGTTTCGATTGCCCGGAGGGCTTGCAGGTGCTGCTCCGTGTTCCGGGCGTACCAGCATTTTTTCTTGCTGTGCCAGCGGTAACCGGCGGCTTTCAGGGCGGTGCGGGTTTCGTCGCTGGGCTTATCGGGGAAATAAACCTCCACGCCGTCAAACTCGGGGTTGATCTCCACCCGGAGGAACCCGGCTTTCTTTTCTTCCTGCTTCGGTTCCTTCGGCGCGGCGACCCGGGCGGTCTTGGGAACGAACTTCACGTTGCGGGCGTTGTCTTGCAGACAGCCGAAGTAATAGAAATTCACGTGAAAATAATCAATCATGCCGTCGCAGTCGTCAAAGTTGAAGGATTCCACGTAGCCGTCCACGGCTTCGGCGGCGGCTTTCAGCTGGTCGGATGGGCATTTGTAATAGTCCCCGCGTTCTGCCCAGATGCGTTCAAACTCGGCCTTTAATTCGGCGCTGTTCCAGCTGCTGAGGGTGAAAACGCTGTTGCGGGTCATGCGGCGGATAAGGTCGTTTTTGTCTTCCTCGGTCAGCTCCTCGAAGTCCTTGTAGATCTTGCAGGGGGCTTCCTTCATGTCCACGTGGAGCTCCTGGCACATGGAGGCGTAGGAGGTGCGGACGCTGAATTTATAGGTGGGGAATTGCTCCTTGATGAACTGACGGACAAGCTGGGCGATCTCCTTCAGGCTGCGGCCGGATTCGTAGTTGCTGCCCTTCCAGCCGTTGGCGGTGTAGAACTCGCTGCGGGTGCTCTGGGCGGTCTCGGCGGTGGGGGTCTTGGCGGTGCGGTTATAGGCCAGCTTGAAGGCCGGGAAAACCGCGTCATACTCGGCATTGATGGCTTTCATGGTCTCGGTGTCGCCGCCGTGGTCGGGGTGGTGCAGCATGGCGAGACGGCGAAATTCCTTTTTCAGTTCGTCAAGAGTTGTGCAGGTAGTGAAGTATTTCATAAAAAATTCCTCCTTGATTTTGCTGGTCAAGGAGGTTATAATAACATTGCTCCTTGACTTGGATGGTACTGGGTCTTGTGGGCTTCCCGTGCAGGTGTTGCCGCATCTGCACGGATTTTTTATTTGTCTTTGATTGCCTTGTTCATAAGTTCGCGGGCTAAACCTGATTTGCTATCAGCTTTTTGCAACAAGTCGAATAATTGCGGATTCTGGTTTTTATTAACCTTTACAAGCACCTTCAGCACATTTTCTTTTTCCCACGACGCTTTTGCTTGGCTGTCTGCCATGTCTGCCCTCCTTTTTCTGAAGGTGGGGCGATTGCTCGCCCCCGCCCTCTCTTAGTCCTCTAAGGTCTTCTGGAGGTTGTCCAGCACCTTTTCCATCTTGGCGGCTCTCTTTTCTTCGTCCTTTTCTGCTGCAATCTCGCGCAGAGCATCAAGCACGAAACGGATGAACGCTTTGAATTGGCTGTCTGTCTGTCCCATGTGTTGCCCTCCTTTCCTTTAGGGTAGCTTCATTATATCATGGGATATCCCATATGTCAACCCCCAATTTTACTTTTTCCAAATTATTTTTTCGCCACCCCAAAGCCTACCCTTTTTCCCGCTTTAATTTAATTATTATATCTGGATTATTCCAGCTTTTTTCTTTTCCCGAGGTTAAGAACTCCACGGCCACAAGTATCACGCATTTTACACCGCTGTTCACCCCTGCGTCGCATTATTGCAATGCGGCGTTTTCTTTTCGTTTATCATGCACTTATTATCGTGATTCGATAATAAAACGGGTTGACAAACGGCCATTTATTGAATATTATAGAGATTAGATAAATGCTGAATTTCGAACTTTTGGAGGTGGTTTTGATGCCCGGAAACGAAAATTCCGGCGCTGGTATCCCGTTTCGTATGCCGGAGAAAGAACTGAATGCTGCTATCAAGAAGTATAAGCAGGATGCAACGGATGGCAAATTTCCCCGGCCATCATGGCCACATTTTTGTGCTACGCTGGGGTACACGGAGGCAGAGGTCAAAGAGTGTATAGAGAGAGGGGAGGAAAGGCAAAGTGCATATTATGGCAGAGCAGTTGCGTTAAAAAGGGTTGCAACCTGGGTTCGCGGGGAGATGCTCAGCGGTAAGGGCTGGTCTGGCCAGGTTCAGTCCAAAGCCATTTTTGCCCTTAAACAAGATATCGGCGATGGTATCAGCTACACCGATAGGGAAGTTGGCACGACAAGCCCGACGAAGATCAACATCCAGTTTGGCGGGGATGATCCACGGGGCAAGAAGGCCGGGAAATAGCGAACGCCACAAAATAGTATTTTTGTTGCGTTCGTTTTCTCTGAAATGTTCGGAGATTGCGGGTGTAATCTGGGAAGTCCGAACATTTCAAGGATAATTGCAATTGGTGTATTCGAGCTGTGGACAATTGGGGTATAAATGCTATGGGCTATTGTGGTGCTGGTGGTGCTGCCCTGGCTGGCAATAACTCCCCTGGCTGGTTGAAATATAGGCCAGCACCGAAGGGCTTTCTTTTGAGCCACCCACCCCCGGGGGGATAGCGGGGAAGGGGGTGGGGTCATTCGATAAGGTATAGATATATGCGACACACCCTCTCTTCCAATTTCCTAGTTTCCGGCTGTTTTCTTCTTCCCGGCAAAATTCAAACATCAATGCGGCAATAGTAAGATTAATAATATACTTAAAGCCTATATCTAAGATAAAGACTGGTATATACTTTATAGCTTATATAGCTTATATATAACCTATAGCTTTAATATTAACATTATAGCTTATATATAATATATATATATACTATACGCAGCAACGAATTTTGAGACTGCCCCGGGAGGGGGTAGAGGGGAAACGGGCGGGGTGGTTTTGAAAAGGCGGTCATAAAAAATTAAAAAATGCTGGTGTAGCTCAACAGGCGGAGCGGCGTCGTGATAAGGCGCAGGGAGCTGGTTCGACCCCAGCCACCAGCACCAAATACGGGACAGTAAGCATAACAGGTACTGCGGCGGATTGCTAATCCGTTCACCGATGGATTCCGGTGTGCAGGTTCGAGTCCTGCCTGTTCCGCCAAGAGAAAGGGAGGCAATCGTGCGAGTAGATGAACGAGGGTTTTTATATTGCCCGGTGTGTGGGTGCAGGACAAAGACCAAAGTGCTTTCCTCCACGGAGCTGCATCGGTTCCCGCTGTTCTGCGGGCGATGCAAGAACGAAAGCGTAATTGAATACAGCGGAAAAAGCCAGAGCCATGAGCCAGAGCGAACGCCCGGAAAGAGCGTTGGTTCTGGCTTTTTGTTTTCCGGAAAGGACAGATAATGGTGGCAAAAAAGGCGGCTGAGAGCGCTGTAAAAGTGAATATCGGTTCGCCCAATTCGGAACCGCAGTGGAAATTTTTCCTGAGCACGGCCAAGTACACCTGCTACGGCGGCGCAAGAGGCGGCGGCAAGTCCTGGTCAGTGGTACGCAAGGCGGCGCTGGGGTCTTACACCTACCCGGGAATCCGGATACTGATCCTCCGGCGGGAATACGGGGACATGGAGGGAACGCTCATTGACCCCATGCTGAAAATCCTAGCGCCGGGGACGTTCAACTACAACAAGTCCGACCATGTCATTACCTTTGCCAACGGGTCAAAGATCAAGTTCGGCAACATGCCCGGCTACGGCGCGGCGGTGCAGGGTAAATACCAGGGTCAGGAATACGAGTGGCTGTTCATCGACGAGGCGACCCAGTTCCTGGAAAGCGAGTTCCGAGGGCTGGCGGGTATCGTCCGTGGCGCGAACAGGATACCCAAGCGGATTTACCTGACCTGCAACCCCGGTGGGCCCGGTCATTTCTGGGTGAAGCGGCTGTTCATAGACCGGCAGTTCAAGACCGGGGAGAACCCGAAGGACTATGTTTTCATCCCCGCTACGGTGGACGACAACAAAGACCTGATGGAGGCGAACCCGGACTACGTCAAGCAGCTGGAGCTGTTGCCCGAGGACGTCCGGCGGGCGCATCGGTACGGCGACTGGAACGCCCTGGCAGGGGTGTACTTCGACGAGTTTACCGACGGCATCCACACCTGCAAGCCCTTCCCCCTGAAGCCGAACTGGCAGCGCTACCGCGCCATGGACTACGGCCTCGACATGTTCTTCTGCATCTGGGTTGCGGTGGACGAAACCGGACGATGCTACGTCTACCGGCAGTTTGCCCAGAGCAACATGGTGGTTTCCGACGCGGCGAGAAAGCAGCTGGAGCTGACAAGGCCGGATGAGAATATCGACTTTACCATTTCCCCGCCGGATATGTGGGCGCGGAGCCGGGAGACGGGCAAGACCCAGGCGGCTACCTTCGCCGAAAACGGGGTTGGCCTGGTCAAGGCGGACAACAACCGGAAGCAGGGCTGGTACGCTCTTAAGGAGCTTTTTAAGCTCCGGGAGGACGGAAGGCCGGGGCTTATCATATTCGACACCTGCGGCAGCCTGATCGAGTGCATCAAGTGTTTGCAGCACGACAAGACAGACCCCAACGACGTCAGCAAGAACCCCCATGAGCTGACCCACGGACCCGACGCTTTGAGATACTTTGCCCAGACCTACGTTCTCCCCGGAGAACGGGAGCGGGAGGAAACCGAGGACGACGAGGAAGAGGGAGGCATGGACTATCAGACGGCCATGTGCGGCAGCGGCCTGAGCCGGAGCTACATCATGGGGTAAATCAGAAATTTGCGCCCTACCACAGGCGTGAATATACGGCCTACCAGAGCCGAAAACGAAAGGAGAACACACAATGGAAGAAACGATGGACAGCGGCTACCAGGACTTTGTGGCGGCTTTTGACGGGGACGGCAACCAGACCGTGACCGACCAGGAAACCGGCGCACAGACCGAGGAGCGGGCTGACACGGAACAGGAAACCACCGTGGCCGATGAGGGAGCGGAAAAACCTGACGAGGGAACCGGAGAAGATACCGGCGGGGAAGTCGACGCCCCGGAGGAATCGGACAAGCCGGATGCCGAGCAGACCTTCACCATCAAGGTCAACAAGGAGGAGCGAACCGTCGGCCTTGCCGAAATGACCGCCCTCGCCCAGAAGGGTGCGGATTACGACCGCGTCAAGGAGCGTGCCCAGCAGACCATTCAGGAGCTGAAAACCCAGCTGGACGGCCAGAAGGACGTGATGGAGATCATGACCACCCTGGCGGAGAAAACCGGCACTCCCCTGAACGAGCTGGCGGAAATGCTGTATGTCAGCTACCGGAAGGGCGAGGGACGCACGGAGACGGAGGCGAAGCTGGAGCTTCAGAACGCCCGGCTGCAAAAGGGTCTGGACGCGGTCAACGCGGAGAAGGACAAGCAGAAGGAGGCGGAGGAAAGCAGCCAGAGTCGGGCGCAGCGGGAGGTGGATGAGTTCCGCCGGAGCTATCCGGAGGTGGAGTTCACGGACGAGCTTGTGAGCAAGCTAGCCCCCGATGTACAGGCCGGTATGACCCTCCTGAGCGCCTACCAGAAGTACGAGGCCGCGCAGAAGGAAGCCAGAATCGCCGAGCTGGAACGTCAGCTGGCAGCCGAGAAGAAGAACCGGGAAAACCGCTCAAGCTCTCCCGGAAGCCAGAAGGATTCCGGCGGGCAGAGAGGGAAGAGCGATTTTGACGACTTTATGTCGGCATTCGCATAAACAGAATAAACAAACAGGAGCCAAGAGCCGAAGCTAATCCCAACGGGACAGCCGCGGCTCATTTTTTGATTTAAGGAGGAAATTTATGAGCGCAACCATTCATTTTGACGAAAAGTACAAGGTCGCCCTGATGGAGGGCTTCGACAAGGCATCCGAGACCGACGGCCTCTTTGACCACAGTCTGGACATGGAGTTTTCCGGCGTGAAGACCGTCCATGTCAAGAGCCTGAGAACCGAGCCCCTTCAGGATTACGACCGCACCAAGGGCGTGGGTACCGGCAGCCGGTACGGCGACACCAAGGAAGTGGGCAACGAGGAGCAGACCTTCACCATGACTCAGGACAAGTCCCTGAGCCTGTCCGTGGATAAGGGCAACAACATGGAGGTCATGGACAAGCACAAGGTCGGCGCCATCATGAAGGCGGAACGGGAGGAGCATATCATCCCCGAGGTAGACACCTACCGCCTGAAAAAGTGGGCGGAAAACGCCGGTATGCACGAGGAGCTGACGGCAGCCCCCACCACCGACACCATCATCGGCTACATCATCAAGGCGCGAAACAAGCAGCGGGACAAGGGCGTCAAGGGCGACGTGAGTCTGCTGATTCCCTACGAGTATCTGGACACCCTCCAGCTGGCGAAGCAGTGGGTCAACCTGGATTCTCTGGGCGGCAAGACCCTGCCCAAGGGCACCGTGGGTCAGATTTCCGGCATGAACGTTCTGCCCATGTCCAACGACCGGATGCCCGCCAACGTGGTGTTCATGATCCTGCACAAGAAGTCCGTCATCTCCCCCATGAAGATCAAGGACTTCAAGGGCCACGTTGATCCTCCCGGCCTGTCCGGCGATCTGATCGAGTTCCGTATGATGTACGACGCCTTTGTCCTGGGCAAGAAGGCCGACGGCGTCCTTGTGGCCTGCGCACCCAGCACCGTGGTGAAAACTCCCACCATCACCATGAGCGGCAAGGCTGCCACCATTGAGACCACCACCAGCGGCGCCACCGTCTACTACACCACCGACGGCTCTGACCCCCGGTATTCCGTGGAGGCCAAGGCTTACACCGCCGCCGTCACCCTGACCAGCGGCGACCGCCTGCGGGCTTATGCGGCAAAGGCTGGCATGTTCAACTCCGCCGTCGCGGCAAAGGATCAGGCCTGATTTATGAGGGGCGGGCAACCGCCCCTTCCCCAGTAAGGAGGACACAATGCAAATTCTCATGATTCTGAATATTCTCGTGGCCTGCCTCGTTCTGGGCGCGGTCGTTGTCTCCGACCGGCGCAGACGGGCGCACTGCCGGGAGGAAGCCGAAAGCCTCCGAAAGCTGAGCGACCGGGTCGGCGTTCTGGAGCAGGGGCTTGTCCCGGACTATGAGGCGGCAAAGGAGGCGGTCAAGTCCGTGAATGATTTTAACCTGGGCATTTCCGGGATTCTGGGCTTTGACCCCCTGGAGGCGGCGAAGAAAAGCCGTCAGGCCGAGCGGATGGGCGGTGAAGCCGAATAATGAGCGGAAAACAGAAGATTCCCACCAATGAGGAAATCCAGAAGCGCTACGAAAAGGCCTACGGCTTCAACCAGCAGATCGGTCTGTATGACACGGTGAAGGTCAACGAGGATTTCTTCATAGGAAATCAATGGGAGGGCGTGGAGAGCAACGGCCTGCCTACCCCCACCTACAACATGTTCAAGCGGATCATCAACTTTCAGGTGTCCACCATTACCTCGGACAACATGACCATTCAGGTGACGCCCATGCCCTCCACCTCCCGGTATACCCAGAGAGAGCTGGAAGGCTTCGCCGAGATCATCAACCACCAGTTTGCCGCCATTATCGAGCGCAACCGGATCGTGGCCAAAAACCGGGAGTTTCTGCGCAACGCCGCCGTTACCGGCGACGGCTGTATGCACTTCTACTTTGACCCCACCATTGAAAACGGCCAGGATGTCAAGGGAGAGATCGTGGCGGAGATTGTGGACAACCTCCGGGTTCTGTTCGGCAACCCCAATTGCCGGGATGTCCAGCGTCAGCCCTGGATCGTCCTTGTGCGCCGGGAGCTGGTGGAGGACGTCCAATGGCGGGCGGAGGAGCTGAAAAAGGCCGGGCAGTGCGGCATCGACGACCCGGACAGCATTACGGCGGATTCCGATAAGTTCCAGAACAAATACGACAGCTACACCGACGACAAGGTGACGGTGCTGACCTACTATTTCCGGAACCGGGACACCCGCACCATCTGGTGCGTGGAAAGCACGGAGAAGGGCATTCTTCGGAAGGCCTATGACACCGGCTACAGCCTGTATCCGCTGATCTGGATTAACTGGGACTATATCCGGGACTGCTACCACGGTCAGGCGCTGGTCACCGGAATGCTGCCCAACCAGAAGTTTATCAACAAGATGTTCGCCCTTGTGGGCATCTCCCTTCTGACCACGGCGTTCCCAAAGGTGGTCTATGACCGAAACAAGATCAAGCGCTGGGACGGCAGCGTGGGAACGGCCATCGGCATTTCCGGAGACGTGACCAATGTGGCAAAGATCATCGACGGCGCGTCCGTCAGCCCCCAGATTGCCCAGTTTATCGAGCTGAGCTTTGACAAGACCCACTCTCTGCTGGGCGCGTCTGACGTGGCCATGGGCGACTCCCGGATTGAGACCACAAGTGCGATTATCGCCTTGCAGCGGGCGGCCAACACCCCCATGGAGCTGACCAAGCAGAACGACTACCAGTGCATGGAGGAAGCGGGAAGAATCTGGCTTGACATGATGGCGGCGAAGTACGGCACCCGTATGGTGGAGACTTCCCTGGACATGGACAAGCCCGGTGAGCAGCCCCTGGGAATGCAGCTGCCCAAGCAGACCTTTATGCGGCCGTTCGATTTCAGCGTTCTGAAGGAGCTGCAAATGGCCATCAAGCAGGACGTTGGCGCCTGTTCCTACTGGTCGGAAATGGCCTCCATGCAGACGCTGGACAATCTTCTCATGAACCATCTGATCACGCCGAAGCAGTACATTGAACGGCTCCCCAACGGCTATATCACCAAGAAGCAGGAGCTTCTGGACGATTTTGAAGCGGCGGCCATGGCCGGCGCTCCCTCCGGGAATCCGGGAACGGGAATGAGCGTCCAGACCACATCGGAGGATATGCCCGTCAATGGCGGCGGCGGAAACGGAGCGCTGCAAAGGGCGCTGAACAGGGAGGGAGCATAAATGGCAAAGATACCGGAACTGACCGCCGATATGGAGGTCATTCAGAAGCTGGGCAGGCGCCCCAATGTGGATGACGGCCTCACCGAGGCGGGATTCAAGGCAAAGTTCGACGAGGCGGGAATCGCCATCAAGAAGTTCATAAACGAAAAGGTCGTTCCTGCCATCAACGACTATGTCGTCAGTACCGACGGCCTTCTGGACAGAACGGGCGGCACCATGACCGGGAATATCGCCATGAGCGGGAACAAGGTCACGGGGCTGGGTGTGCCGTCGGGCAATGCCGATGCGGCGAACAAGGGCTACGTGGACACGGCTCTGAACGGCGTAAAGACGGTTTCCGTCTCCGCAACACTGACCGTTGCCGGGTGGGCTGGCAGTGCTCCGTATGTCCAGTCTGTGACCATCACAGGCCTGACGGACGCAAAGAAAGCTATGGCCTATCCGGCGTATGGAAGCGACACGTCTACCAATGTCGCGCTGAAAGAGGCGTGCGGGATGGTGAGCTTCGCTTCCCGGTCAGGCGGCGTGCTGACGTTTACCTGCCTTGAGGACAAGCCCACGGTGAACATTCCGATCACGGTGGAGGTGTACGTATGAGCATTGCAGTGCCTTTATATGGATTTGGTGCCAGCGGCGGTGCAGGCGGCACCCTTACCGTCACAGCCCCGGCGAACGTCACTGTGACTGTTTCCAAGGACGGCAAGACGAAGACCAAAAACTCCGGCACGAGCGGCGTGGTGGTCTTCAAGGGACTTGCAACCGGGACGTGGACTGTTACCATCACCAGTGACGGCAAGACCGCCCAAAAGAATGTTGTGGTCACAACCGATTATTCAACCGTGATTGCGTTTTTCGCGGCCACCATCAACATCACCTATCCCGCTGGTTCGACATGCACTTGCTCTGACGGCACAACGACTCTATCCGCCCCTGATACTAGCGGTACATGGGCTTGCATTGTGCCGAACGCCGGGACGTGGACGGTGACCTCCACAAGCGGGACGGAGACCGACAGCAAGGCCGTAACTATCACCACGGATGGTCAGAGCACCTCTGTGGAGCTGAGCTATGCGTTGTTCCTGTTCAAACCAAATGCCCCGAGCGACATTATAGCCGGTGAGTGGGAAATGCCTGCGAACAGCGCTGTAACTGCAGAAGCAGAATTGACGGTTAAGTCGGTAAATAACTTCAACAACAACAGACTCATTTCTGCACGTACAAAAGGCCAAATTGACCTGACAGAGTATAGCACGCTTCAAGCGACGTGCAAAGCGTCGGGCGGCTCCGATACAAAATTGGAGGTGTACAGTGGTTCGTCCGTAGTTGCTTCGACAGCAATCGGTACCGATCTAACCACGGTAACGGTTGACATATCTGCCCTGTCCGGGCTCCACAGTATCGGTTTTGGCGGTAACCATACCGCGTATTTGACGATTACGTACACCGCGACGGAAATAAAATTGATGAAATAGGAGGATGGCTCATGAAAACGATTTACATAGATTCCAGCTTTAAGTGCCACACCTCCACCGCTGAGGGGCTGACGCAGATTGAAACGGATGCCTTCGACGATAAGTGCAATATTTATATTCAGGGCTATCGCTTCATCCCAGCGGGCCAGACGTGGACGCGTGCCGATGGCGTGGTGTTCACCGGTGAGATGATTGCCCCGTGGAAGCCGTGGGCAGAGTTAGACGCCGCCCAGCGGGAGTATGAGCGGGAGCAATACCAGACGGTTGTTGCTCAGAATGCCGAATATGAATCTGCGTTGACTGAAATCGAAGTTGCTCTGGGGGTGAATAACGCATGATGACCATCGAAGAGCGTAAAAACGCTATCCTTGCAAAAATTAGGGAGATAAAAGCCAGCGGTGGTGAGGAACAGCTGAAAGAGCTGGATGAAGCTTATAAGAAAGGGGTTGACAGTCTGTGACCCAGGAAGAAAGAAAAAGCATCATGTATGCTCAGGGACGGGCGAACGCGCTCGCCTTGCAGGAGAAAGCCCCGGACATGACAGGCACCGAACTGAACGCGACGGATAGCGACATTCCCAGTTTCAAGGCTGCTGTCGCAAACAAAAACATGCTGGAGCGCAAGGCCGGGTTTGTGTGTCAATCGTCTGCTGGCCGTGTGGTGCGGCTTGTGCAGCCCTATGACAGCACTATCTACACTCAGGAGCCAGAGGAACTTCCAGCGCAGTGGGGGTTTGCTTGGAGCACAGACCCAGCGAAAGCGTTGCCGTTCGTCGCTATGGCTACCAGCCCCTACAATAAGGGCGACTGCTGCACGGAGGGCAGTAAAGTGTATCGCTCCACGTTGGACAATAATGTATGGTCGCCGTCCGCATACCCTCAGGGCTGGGAAGAGGTGAACGTATGACGGTAAAGCAAATTCAATGCCTGTTGACTTATCTGGGCTATTCTCCCGGCGCAATCGATGGAGCTGACGGCAGGAATACCCAAGGGGCGATTCGGGCGTTTCAGGCCGACTACGGGCTTACCGTGGACGGGATACCGGGTGCGGCCACCCAGAAAATGCTGATTGGTGCCATTGCCGGGACGGCGGTAAAGGTAGAGAAGCCGGAAAGCAGCGACGCGCCGAAAACGGGGACGTTCTGGGACGATATCCGGTACTTCACTCGTGAGGAGTTCCGGTGCCAGTGCGGCGGGAAATACTGCAACGGCTTCCCTGCAGAACCCGCAGAGGAAACCGTCCGCATGGCCGATGAGATACGCCGCCGGGCGGGAGTGCCCCTGAACGTGAATTCCGGTGTGCGGTGCAAGCGGCACAATGCCGAGGTGGGCGGAGTATCCAACTCCCTGCACACCACGGGACAGGCCGTAGACCTCTCAGGGGCGATCTCCCCGGAGAAGCTGTATGCCATAGCGCAGGAGGTGCAGGCCGAGAAAATCCCCGGGCGGGGCGGTCTGGGGCTGTACAGCTGGGGCATTCACGAGGACAACGGGAAGTACAGCCGGTGGAACGGCTAAGAGAGGAGTATGCCAATGGAAGAAACTGAAATCGCTGGGCGGCTTTCTGCGGTAGAACAGCGGAGCAAATCCAACTCCCACCGTCTGGACGCGCTGGAACGGCACACGGAAGCGGTGAACACGCTGGCAACGTCTGTTGCGGTGATGGCGGAGAAGGTGGAAGTTACCGGGGAGAAGGTTGATGGCCTCTGCACGGACGTGCAGGAGCTGAAATCCGAACCCGGCAAGCGGTGGAAGTCGCTTGTAGAAAAGGTCATATACATCGTCGTAGCCGCTGTCGTAGGGTTTATTCTTGCCCGGCTTGGGCTGGGCTGATTTTTAAGGAGGAAAACAAAATGATTAACTGGATTGTACGTGTCAAAAACAAAGCCTTCTGGATGGCCGCAATTCCTGCGCTGCTTCTGTTGGTGCAAACGGTGGCCGCCCTGTTCGGCTTTACGCTGGATTTGGGGGAGATCGGCGACAAGCTTCTGGCCGTGGTGAACGCCGTGTTTGCCCTGCTGGTGATTCTGGGCGTGGTCAATGATCCTACCACCGCCGGTATCGCTGATAGCAAACAGGCAAGAACCTACAGTTCCCCCAAGGAGGACTGATGCCATAAATGGATAAATCCCGGATAAACCGGGTGGTTGTGAAAGAATTTGACAGGCTGGCGTATCTAACGCCACTGGAAATGGATGTCCTAACCACCCGTGCCGCCGGGAAAAGCCAGATATGGCAATCACAAAATCTCCATGTGTCCCAAGCCACGATAACCAGGGTTGTCCGAAGATTGCAGCAGAAATATGATGCAGTCAAGGGGTACAGTGCCACACTCCCGGATGACCTAGTTATTTGACCACAAATTGACGATTTTCTGACGAAAACCAGGCGAAACGATGATGATTCGTTCGCCTGGTTTTTTGTTATTATAATGACAGAAGGTGGCCACCTCCTAATATTTTGAAGGAGGACTTCTAATGGAAGTAGAAAAGGATTATGCAAGCAAAGGCGTAGCCGGTGCCGGTCTTGGCACGGGTATTGCCGGTCTGGCGCTGGGCGTGATGAATGCTGCGGGCGGCCTGGGCGCTCTGGCTCTCGGCAACCGCAATCCCGCTCCCACCGCTCCCGTTATACCCGCCATGCCCTATGGCTATGGCTGGGGCGGGTGCAGCGAGAACATGCCCGTGAGCCGGTATGAACTGGATCGTGAGCAGCAGCTCGCCGCCAAGGATTCCGAAATCGCGCTGTTGAAGGCAAACGCCTACAACGACCAGAAATCCATTGAGCTGTACGCTTACATTGACGGACAGCTCAAGGACATTCGCAAGACCTTGTGCGATCAGGCCGTACACAATCAGCGCACTGAGGACAGCTTCGCGCTGGTTCGTCAGGACGTGGAATGCGTTCGGGCTGAGCTGTCTAAGGACATCAAGATCGAGGCAGAGCGGCGTTGCTGCGCTGACAATTCCATCGTGACCTACGCCAACGCGACCTTCTATCCGAAGCAGGTTGCCGACGTGACCACCGGAACCGGCACCACGGCACAGACGCTGTACAACCCCCTGCCCAAGTGCGGCGGGTGCTGCAACGGTTGATTCCCGACAATTGGGGCGGCAGCCGCCGCCCCATACTTTCAAGGAGGTAATTTATGATTCCTATGGAAAACGTGCAGGCGGGGCTTGCAAGATTCATTGACAGAAGCATTGCTCCAAGTCTTTCCGGCTGGGACAGAGTTCTGGTTGCCGGGGCTGGGGGGCTGCTTGCCGCAAATTTCCCGAAGATTATTGCCCAGTACGCAGATCACCCTATGGTAAAGGCGCTGGGCGTTTACGATATGGAGCATGGCACGGTGGATGTTGACGCCCTGTACAACGCCGCAAAGCCATACATGGGGACAGAGGCGCTGCCCGTGAAAATCCCCGGAATCGGGCTTACGCTCAAGCTGGGAAAGCAAGATATTGATACGCTGTATGCGTACATTCAGGAGGGCATCAGATGAAAGAAATCAAGCTGCTGATGTAGCACATTGAGGACGAGCTGGAAGACGCGCACACCTACGCAGAACTGTCCGTGGAATACAAGCACGACGACCCGGAGCTGGCAGACCTGTTTTACAGGCTGAGCGGGGAGGAAATGAACCACACCGCCTGCGGCCATGATGGCCGTCTATGAGTACCTGCACAAGCGGGATATTGAACGGGCAGAGAACGTCGGAGTGGTGCAGGGGATGTACAAGCGGTAAGCGTGGCAAATTTCGTGTCAAATGGCGTGTCAAATTTGAGCCCTAAAAACGTACCGCACGCAGAAAAATATTAAAATCTGCAGTAATATTTTCCCACAGAATAGTTCGGAGAACGTGGGAATATAGCTGATAAAGCAATAAAAAAGCCCTAGAA
>OGQN01000402.1_pt1 | contig 40337 bp, 50 predicted proteins | sample 1553231 | NCBI WGS metagenome assembly OGQN01 (sample SAMEA2579950, study PRJEB22360) | human gut metagenome | biome: human gut; feature: human-associated habitat; material: faeces | place: Denmark | collected 2008/2010 | reverse complement strand
GCCGGTTATCCTGGGCTATTCCACCCCACTGCCCTCGTTGTCCTGGCAGATGCGGCTCCAGAAGGCTCCATACCGCATCGCTGATGTCGTGGCGTTGTTGTTCATTGCTCATGGGAACACCTCTTTCGGATCTCTTGCTCCCATTATACCATATCGCTCGTGTAAACACTATTTAATTCATCTCTAGAAATTTCGCCGTTTGAGAGTGCGGATTTCAGTAAAGAGGCGTATTTTTCCAGTTCAGATAAATTTAATTTTCCAAAATCAAATCCAGTGCCATCATATTTTGCCGATTTGATCTTCTCCAACAGAACAGAATATCTCGTTAGTAGATTTATTGACTGGGAAATGTCGTTTGAGTTGATAGTTTGGACAACAGAAGCATGTGCAGAACTGGAACCGGTTCCTTGCATTAGATTGGTTGCTTTTTTTAATATGTCAACAAGTTCTCTGGCATTTCCCAAATCCAATTTGATTTTTATAGGTTTTATTTCCTTTTCGAGATTTGAGATCCCCTTAATTAGTTCTCTATAATCGCCAAGACTTGCTTTAAGCTTTATACCCAGTTCGTCTGCCACACTATCACCTCTATCAATACAAAAAACAGGGGAGCGGACCCTGTTTACCTAATAATGTTCTTGATTAGTTCACCAATTACTGCAACGATCACCAGTAGCGACGTTCCAATTAAAAGCCAGTTCGACTTTATCCATCCCCAAATATCAAACTTACCTTTTTCTTCTATTGCTTCCAATTTGTTTTCAAGCCGATCTACTTTTTGAGTGTTTTTGGTAAGTTCGTTTTGCATTTTTTCCATGCTAAATTTCATTTCTGTAGTCGATTTGTTTAAACGATCAATGGCGTTTGGCAAAGCAGACAAATTTTCCAAAGCATCTGCGATGCGTTGATTAAAAACCGCTTCATTTTTGTCTAAGTTGGTGAGCTGATGATCAATTAGTTCAATTTTCTTTTCTGCTTGCTTAACTCTGAATTCAAGTGCTTCATGTTGAGGGCAATTTTCCATATTGTCCTCCACGAAAAAAACTTTTGTTTTCCAGCATTGAGCCTCACCCCTCAAAATAGTGCAGGTGGCACCCGCATAAAAGTGAAAGCCAGCCATGGTGCATTCCGTGACTGGCTTATGTTTTGAATAATACACATTACAGGGCCAACAGCTCCACAGAAAGCAAAGCGCTTTCTTACGGCTAGCTGTTACGTGATATTGACACCCCGTCTGAGCAAACCGTCAGCCAGAGCTTGTTTATAACTTTCAGTTGCCTCAAGCTCTTCAACAGCTCTTTTATAAAAAGGTCGTTCGTCTTCCCACACATAGTGTGTGTCATTGAAAATGTTGTTAACAGATCCATCGTTTATCCACTGTGCAAAGGTTCCTTTTGGGCCATTATATGGTACATTGCGCACAGATGGAGCCGGCTCAGCACTCGAAAAAACGTTCAGCGTTATATCGCCGTCATCATATAAATCTTTGTTTATGGGGGCTTTTTCAAGAATATATCGTCGCTCATAAAGAACCGGATCATAAACATCATAGACTTCAGATGAAATATGGTTGGATATCGCCGATTTGGCTTCCTTAAAAACTTCATTACGCATAGCTAGTTCAACTCGCTTGCGAAGCTCGTTGTCCAATCCATTGCCCTCACCATATAATGTGTCACAATATTTCTTATAAGCCATAATACATCACTTTGTACTAGCAGTTACTTTTTTGAAGCAAGGATTTCTTCAAAAGTAATTTGTCTATTATCTGCATCTGCCTTTTTATTTGATTTAGGCGTGTTTTTTACAGTGGATAAAGAAGCATTTCTATGTTGTTCCACCGCGACTGTATCTGCGATACGTTTATTGTTAAGAGTATCCATCTTTTCCAGCATCAGTTTGAGGTTAGCGATTTTTTCATCCGAGTTAAGTTCAAGCAAGGAATCCAAAAAGTTGTTTGTTTTATGAGCGATTTCTTGCAATGGATTTGGGGCGAGCTGTGACAAATAATAACTTTTCAAATAGTTGATTTTTTCACTAACCGCAAAATCCAAGTTTCCTCTAGTGGCACACTCAATATGATCTTCAATCTCACAGTATGCGTCTGAATTGAGTAAAAATATTTCCAAATCATGTTGCTCCGCAGGAAGTTCCAAGTTGGTAAAAAACTTTATAATGGCATAACGCCAGAAGAATAATTCCAGCTCGGGAAGATACATCCCATCATCATCAAAGCATGATGTAGCGGCTAGTGTTACAAACTTAGCGCGTTCTTCAAGAGAAAGATTGCGCTTGATTTTTACATCAGTTCCTTCTATATTAATTTCATAAATTGAATTATTATCACAGCTATCAATAAATTTGCTTACAGTATTAACAGTTTGCTTGCTCACTAACATTTTCCTCCGGATTTTAATTTTTTTCGATTTGCTCTTGCGGCCTTGAGTTTTTCATAAGTCACCCAGCCACCATCAATTTTGCTGTAAGAAACCCAATAGTAATCTATATTGGGGAACTTATAATGAAATAGTTTAGCTTTTAATTTTGCCGTTGAATCCGGCATCCCTTTCGTGTCAATCACGTATTTATGCCCGTCTGGCAACTCAAGAACAAAATCTGCAACGTAAGTAATAGGACGTATTGTTTTTCCTTGATAGGTGAATTTTGGTTGCAACTCATATGATTTTTGTAGTTCATAGCTTACAATTTGGCCGCTTCCCATTCCGGGCAAAACCACATCTCTAAAGAACTTCATTTCAAGTACGGAATCAAATACGATGCCATTGTATGTGCGTTTAGAAATATCTGCTGACACATTAAATTTCGATCTATTGTTTGACGTAATAGCACCTCGTGAAACTGAAATTGTTTGTTGTAAAAAAATAGGGGCAGGAAATCGCCCCTATTTTCCTTATTCATTATTTGCAGGTACCGCATCTGTGTTGACGCGATCATGTGCGGGTCCGCGTTGCTTTTTATTCTTTTCGCTAACAGAAACTGGATTGCGCGCATCAAAGACCTCTTGCATATATTTTTGGTAGTGTTCTGGACAACAGCACATTGATTTCCAATGGGTTGATCCGTCAAGAGATCGATTGCACGCATAATACTTCTGATGGCATTTAGAATATTTGCACACGTGATTAGGTTTTCTGTCCATTGATATCACGACCAATCAATTAGGTATCAATAATTTTAGACATATCATAGTCATAGAGCGTCCAAAGTGCTTGAGTCTCATCGCTGCATGTGCCAGTCATGCCTTCGATTTCAACGTTCATAACAGCTGCCTGATCACCAAATGCAAGTTCAAAATTGCCAGAGACTTTACCACGCTCCATAACAACCTGAAGCGGGACGTCTACATCGTCGCAAATATCATGGAACCATGCGTCCAGAACGATACGTCCGCTTTTTGAAAATTTATTGGAGTCATTTACAATTTTGCGGTACTCACTGAACTTGGGATGATACTCGACCATCACACGATCACCAATCTTAAATTTTCCGGTGGGGAGAGTAATTTCTTTCGTGTCAGGGGCGTAGGCAAAAGCTGTTTCTGACGCTTCAGCAGCCTGATCGTAGGTGTCAATCTTGTTTTTCTGCTTATCAACTGCATAAATAAATTTGATTTCTGCGCCCACGGCACCAGTGGCTTTATGGTTTAGTGTAATTTTTGTAGCATTGGTTACTTTATAAATTTCACACAGAGAAATCTCAGAGCCGTTCTGAATTACTTCCTCGTCAGCGCCTACCGCCATCGCCAGGTAGCCAGTATCGACAGTACCGTTGGTCGCCTTAAGCGTAGAAACTTTGTTATTATCAAAAGCCGCAAGTTTAGCACCATCGGTACCTTCGGCATATACTGTTTCCTGCCCGTTCGTCCAAGTTACTGTTTTCAGGTCAACCAGTCTAACCTCAAGCTCATCGGTCTCAAGATTGTTGATTCGAAGCGCACGTGCCTTTTTAAATGCATATCTCATAGCTGTGTTCCTTTCTTATTAAATAGAAGAGAGGGCATTAGGTTGCCCAATCCATATTGGTGTTTTTTAATGCATCACTTTTCACAGTGCCGGAATAAACTCCAGTTAATATATGATCAATATTTTCTTTTTTGTGAAGTACTTTATATGCCGATACAATTGAAAAGATTGGAGCGCCGGTAAAGTTGAATGTGTTTATTGCTCCGTTCCCGCCGTGCAATACGGATGCGACCATATTTCCTAAAAAAGAAGAGCTCTCATCTGTTCCTGCAGTTTGCGGCTTGTTTTTTTTGCGATTAATCTCATCGCGCATATCTTCTATCAGAATGCGTTTTGCCGTTTTATCTCTTGGTTTTATTCTGCCCTCGAAAGAAATGCCGTTTATTTTTTGCACAAATGTCGAAAAAGCAAGATATTCTTCTCTATTTATTGAAAAGTTATTGACAAAAGGATCTTCAATGTATGTGTCATTGCTACCTGATGAGCTTAGCCGATATGCATGATTCTCGCCCAAGAAAAAGTCAAGTGCAGCTGCAATTGGAATAAGCGGATTGAACCCACTTTGATCAAATGCTGTTTTGTTTTGAGAGTATATATTGCTTAAATATTTCCATTGCAAGCAAAACACATCGAAGCAGTCCACATCTTCGTAGTCGATGCCATTATCATCTAACCAAACCATATTTTGATATGGATCAGCTAGGATTCTACCGACATATTCCCAATAAATCGACTCTCCGTTTCTTCCTAATCCCAATATGTCTCGTAGTAGTGGGTGGCGTACTGATACTGTCGAATTAAGTTTATATGGCAATCCGCTTTCCAAATAAAGCCTATCAATCTCAACCATCAAATTCATCCTCTTCGCTGCAAGTATCGGGCAATCGGTTACTGTCCTTCGTGGCGAATCGGACAGTCCTGCACCGATGCATCTGAGAAATATGCCCAGGTACGCTTGAGACAAGTTCTAGATTGTTAAAACCATATTCCGTATTACCGTTGAACAGCAGCTCAATCAAGTGAGCTAAATAATCAATTCTGGTTGCTCCGTATGAAGTTTTCATTGCAGCTTGATGGCATATAATTCTGAACGTTATAATAACATCTTTGAAAAAATAGTTTACTGTTGAAACTTTTGGGACCTCTATTTCATAGCAGATATAACAACCGACTTCTTGGATAGCATCAGGAATATAATCAAACGGGAAAATATATGTATATAGCAAATCCTCTACGGGTTTCTCTGGCGGAATTATTTCTGTAATCATCGACACGATTTCATTGTCATTTAAAATTGTAGAGGCAATCTGATTTTTGTAGGTTACTATTTCTTTGCCGTATGCCATAATATCACCTACACTAAAGGAACAATGCTGGTATCAAGTTTTGCGATGAATCCATCAGTAAATGTTGCCGTAATTCGAATGACACCATAGTACAATGAAGTGTTGTTGGGAGTTTTTATAAGCAGTTCACCGCCGGACGTGTTAACTGAAATCAACTCTTTGTACTGTTTCAGATTGTCATCCATATCAATCGACCATGTTACGGTTGGATCTTTAACTTCATTCAATGTAGCAACAAATTTTTTGTGTGGTCCGCCGGCCTTGATCTCTTTTGTTCCCGTATAAAAAATTTCCCTCTCTGCCGGAGCCGAAGTAGAATTATCAGTGACATAATCGCAAATCATAAGTTCAGAGTTGTCGGTTTGGGGATTATAAGCGTCTTGTTCTACATTAATTACAAGAAAACCACTAGCTTCTCCATTGTAGTCGTATCGCTCCGTCATACTGTCAACGGACGTTAATCGATATGTACGGGGCGTCTTTCCTATAATTTCAAGCATAAAACGTTTATCGACATCGAGCAACGCACTCTCATTATCATATGGAAGCTGTATTTTAAACTCGCGCTTTGATTCTGTACTTGTTGCATTCGATTCAAGATTGCTAAAATATGGCTTATCAACTACACACCATCGCTCATGGATTTCTTTAGTGCTTGGATTTTGCCAACGGATCTGCCGATTGCACTGTTCAATCTCGCCACGCACAGTGATGTCACTTTCTGCATCACGTTTGGTAATAAGCCAGTGCGACCCATTCCAGAATACAATTGAGCCTATTTTAAAATCACGAGAGGGGAGTGCTTCAATTGTTTTTGTCGATACAGCTTGAGTCGATATGATTGTCAAATGATCATCAGTACCATCAATCGTTACACTTTTATAAGCTGGATTGTGAATTGCGAATTTTTGTGTCATTCGTTTGGCGTTATGAATAATCCTATCGCGCTTCGTTTTACCCATAGCTTCAAGCCGCATACGGTAATCAATCATTTTGCTCACGTCACCTCACTACAGATGTAAGTTTGAAAGATCCCCGTGATTGTAAGAATATTCTCGCATCGAATTCGTAAATGCTTTCTGCTCATCTTGATATAGTGATTTAATCTCGGCCAAAAGATTTTTAGAACTGTACATTGTAAAATCTTTTGTATTTAGAATGTTTTCAAGGTTGTCAGAATTATTTACGTATTGGCGCAGCCATTCAACAACCATCCCGTCAGTCACAATATCTATGATTTCATCATCTATTTCGTCGGACAAAAAGGCGTATTCGTTATCATCTTGTTGGCTCAAATCAGCTTGGCATATTTTGTCAAATTTCGTGCATACACGTTTCATATACCCAACGGCAAGTTCATCAACTAAATAATCTTCGTAGTTTAGAAGCTTGTAATCCGATATCTTGTCTAGGAATGTATCAATAAAAGCTTTATAAGGAGTCATACGAGCCCTCCTTATTTCTCCATCAAAACATAGCCGGTAGCAGCCTCAATTGCCTTGATCGTTTTGATGCTATCAAGACTTCCAGATTCAATAAGATCATAAGCGCGCATTGCAATGCTGTCTTTTGCCCCGCGTGCAATTTTAGTTACGACAGTCTCAATCTTTTCAGGCGACCACGTAAACACCTCATCCAGATCATCGAGCTCAACGATATCGCTATAATATTTGCGAATTTGGAGCCAATCGAGAGCCTGTTCTGCGTTGTCACCAACAAGCATTACCCAGTTCTCAGAGAAGAAATCACGCTGCCCATTACGCATATTCTGGAGTTCAGCAATAGTGAGAAGATTTACATCCCCACAATTACTCCACTCACATTCAAAGCCAGTGACCTTCGATTTATAAAAGAGCGTGCCGTAAAAATTACTTTTTACCTCAACAAGCTCATCTGGAGACATTTTTTTAATCTTAGGCTTAACAGCCGTGATTTTTGTTGGAGTGGATGCAGTGGCTTTAATAACATCGACTTCTGGATTTTTCTGTTTGTTTTCAGTCTTAGTTCTCGGTGGCAATATTAACTCTCCTTTGTAAAAAAATAGGGGACAGCACAGCGCCGTCCCCATACATGTCTTATCAGCCAGAAATGGTGTAAATACCCATCTTTGCACCCATCATGACTGCACAACCCGTATCCTCAAGATATACGTATTCCTGAGACATGTCTGCGTTCTCGGTCATATCCTTGGTTCCGATGTAGCTCTCGCCAGTTGTAACAAACTTAATGAACTTATCGTTTGCTGCCACAACATAGAGCTTATTATCAGGAATGATAAACTCAGTAGAGCCAACCTTATGGTGATTTACGACAGCGACCATATCAACGCCGGCCACACGACCGAAGTGGCCAACGTTATAATAGCTGTCTTTTGCCGCATCAGACATTACAGCACTCGTTACCTTACGCAAGGCAGGTTTGGTGCCAATAATACGTGCGGTCATACCCGTGGCTGCCTCAACGTGTGCCACCAGCTCAAGAAGCTTCTCTTCCTCATAAGTACCGGACACCACATAGGTAGTGTCAAGGCCAGGTGTAGAAGCGCTCAGGCCACTGAACGCGGTATAAATCATTTCATAGCGGTTGTCTTTCACCGCCTTCATCAGTTTCTGGACAAAGGTATTCCAGTCACTGCGACCAGCCAGCAAACGAGTGGCTTCCTCATAAATGCGAATGCCTTTCACGGATGTCGGAACGGTCACTTCCGTCTTCTCGCCAATGCGCTGACGGCGCGGAGTCTGAATCCCCTTAGACATGTCAGAAACGATAAAAGTAGTATTGTCTTCTGCCGTGAACAGATTCTGATCGCCCTCAGCGGTGTTTACATACTCAACAAAATCGTTGAAAAATTCGTCGCCTTCGAATCCCTCTCGAAGAATGGGCTCGACAGCCACCTCAATCATGGCGAAAAGTTCTCGGCCGTGATCTCGCAAAGATCGAGCGGTGATTTTGCTGCTGCCACCGTTGGCCTCAATCAGCGCTTCGCGCAGCTGCTTCTCCGGATCCTTGCCATTCGTAAAATCCTTGGCGACCTTGCCGTGATACAAATCATAGGCAAGTGTAGCAATAGCTTTCATATCTGCCATTGTTGTTACATCTCCTTCGCAAAAATCCCGCCGTAATTTGGCGGGATTGGTAATTACTATTCGTTTAAACAGACTTTAAAGTGCTATTAGCCTGCGGCACCTTTGCCGGGACGCACTTCAATGACGGCGTAATTAAGCGAACCGACAGTTTCCAGCTGAATTACCTTACCGACAATCGTGGAGCCACCCGTTGCACTCTCAACATCCTTCAGTTTCGTATTGGCCTGCAGCTCGACAAAGTGCCCAACAGTGGCAGTGCCATCGATGGCATCAGTCGTAACAGAAAAAATGTCGCCGGCATGCAACTTGTATGCACGGGCATTGGAACCGGCAGTGTTATAAAAATCAGTCAAATTGCGCAGACGCTCATCTGCCATTACTTCGGGGGTGGCCACAAGAGCAACCTCCTCAATGGGGGTAGCGGCTTCAGGAGTCAGCGCCTTCCAAAGTTCACGTTCGTTGGGAAGCAACGAATCGAGCTTAACAATCATACCGTTATCAATATCGGCATCGGCAGAGCCGTTGTTAAAACGCACACTGCGGAGCAGAGTGCCATCAGTTGTACCAGACATATTGTCCAAACGTACCACACAATGTTTCGCCATAATATTTACTTCCTCTCAAATCTTAATTAATCAAAAAGATCCCCATATGGGTTGGGGATGACGGGAACGCTTTCGGGAATAATAACTTTCGAAAATTTTTCCGTTTTGCGGGAGAAATTAGCTTTCTTTTTCCCAACCAGCATAAAGCATTTATTCTCAATCTCAGTAGCGGAAAATTCATTTGCGTTTTCTTTCAATGCCGTGAACTCTGCATCGTTGCTAAGCTCCTTCTCGAACATTTCAAAGATAGAATCTTTAGCAGCGGTTTCCTCAGCAGCAATTTTAGCATTGTTTTCAGAAACAAGCGTATTATAGTCGCCTTCAAGTTTGGAGTATTTGCCATTGAGTTCGTTAATTTGAGATGCAAACTGCTCTTTTTCGGCCATGAATGTAGCGTTAGCGTTCTCTACAGCCTTGTTCTTAATTGCAGTAAACAACGACTCAATTGACAAGTCCTTATCTCCTTCGTCAAAGTCGGCAATTACAAGCTTTTTACGCTTTTTACTTGCGAAATCGACAGTTACTTTGTCACCGTTTACGGAATACGTAAAGCCATAAATCTTCCAATCTGCGTAATCATATGCGTAAACTTCAGACAATTCAGGATCGAAATCATAGAAAGAATATTTAGGATATTTACCCCAATCTTCATCTTCCATCATTTCTTCATATAGAGCTTCTTTAAGCTCTGTCTCAAACGCGCCATTCAACGCAAAATCGGTGGTAGCGTCTTCACAGAGAACGCTATTGCCATCGTCATTCGATTCATTGGCAGAAGCGAACGCGGCAACCTTTTCCTCAAACTCTTCCAAGCCCATTGTGTCATCAACACTAAAATCCAAAGCTTCAGGTTTGATGCTATATTTGCTCAGAATATCCAATTGTTCTTTGTTCAAATCAAAAATACCTCCTTCTTCTTTGGATTTTAACAGGCCGTTTTCATTACGACCATTTATAATAGAAGCGTATTCGTCAAGCTTTTCTTTTATTTCAGAAGCAATAGTATCCGCAGAGAAACAGGCGATTGCCGTGCTGTTGATCATTGCAGGCTGAATTTTTGGATCTGACGTTGACAAGATACAGCATCCATCAAACTTGAATTTTGTAAATGTGAATGAACCGTCGGGATTTTCGATTCCTTCAAAATCATTGGAAAGCTCCATGCTTTGTCCTTTAACAATGTCACGCTGGAAAATTTCAACAGCGCGCTCAAATTTGGTCCAAAGCAATGCGTCAACCTGTAAAAATTTACGAAGCTTTCCATCGTCGCAAACTTTATTGATCCATCTGGGGTTACACGATTCAGGAATCACTCCATAGGCGGAGCCATCATACATATACTTGTAACCCTCAGATTGCTTGACGATTTTATATTCGTGCGCGGCGAAATCGTCGGTGTCGCCATCATCGTCAACTAAGATATATCCCAAAATTGGTGTGTTTTTAATTGACGGGATTGCATCGTTCACAACATCTTCATCAAATATAGACCCGTTGAAGTTTTTTCCAGTGTGAAGTACATCAATAACGATTTTCAAGAATCTGGTATCCTTACCTTGTACTTCATCCAGAATAGCGAACGTTATGGGGATATTAAAATTTCTTTCCACTACAGAACCCCCTTTTAAATGCGATTGGCGTTTTGAGCGCTATCGGCAGTTTGCTCACCAGAATCATCTAATCCTTCACCCTTAGACTGATTAGTCGGACGTCCTGAAGAAGAGGATGACATGGTATTCGAACTTTGTAGCGGAATCAATTTATCATGAAGACCAAGAGCATCCGACTCCAAGAAAGCAAGACTTTCAACTTCGCATGGCAGCATTCCAATTGACGCACAGTACATTGATATTGTTGGAAACCCGTATCTGGCTGCATCAAGATATTGCTTTGCCATTTCTTGGCGATTGTACGGGCTAATATCGAGAAAAGAAATTCTAAACGATTTTCCAACGGCCTGATTTTGAAAAATCCGATTCAATGCAAGTTCAATGCTCTGTACAATTGAAAATGTAATGGCTTGGTCAGACTTAATTGAGAGCAGCAAAGCAGCACTTGATGCTTTGGTGTTATTGAACAATAGGCTTGAAACGCCTGCCGCTGACCATAGATGGTTTTCAGAATCACTTACTTTATCGGTGTCGTTTGTACCTCCGGCTCTATCAAAACTGATTTTTTCGATGTCCATTGGACTTAAAACAGAGCCGATTTCTTCTGGCATTACCTGATCAAGATTCTGCCAAAATTCAACTGCTTTTTGATAATCCATTAACCAGTTGCCGTCCTTGTCGATTCCCAACTTCATAACAAGCAGAGCATAGTTTTCAAGTTCGGTTTTTGTCAACTTTAGATCTTCATAATCTGAAATATCGTATAAATTGCGTAACACACCTGCAAATGGCGGCATCGCATAATTCAAGATCTCTGTATTGCATTTAATCGCAAAGGAAAATGGAGGCTCTAAATCTTGGTACCGTTGCGTCCGGTCTTTTTGATATGCTGCATATTTTGTGGAGAATTCAGGCGAATAATAGTCAATAAGTGCTTGGTCGGCATCAAAATATGAGAAATCAAAAGTGACGTTACAAACATTATCTGACATCGATGAGATTTTGCAGTAATCGGATGGCAGCTGCTGAAACGTGATCTTGTTTCCGATTTCTCGTGCAGTACAGTAGTAAACATCCTCGCGCAAACATACTGTCAAAATGTCTTTACACTGCCGTTTAATATCAAACTTGGAAACATAATCGCTTGCCTTCAGAAATTTTTTTCGCAAATCTCCTTTGGCAGACGATGCGTCAATTCCATAAGGTAAAATGAAATACGACAGATCAGAAAGGCCAACAAAATATTGAATGAGTCTTCGAAAATGCGAGCTTGCACCGTACATGTAGATTACAGCGTTCCGGAGTTGTTTTTCATTCTTTTGCGGATCTTTTAGATACTCGACAATATTATCTTTTGTATATTTATAAAATGTCTGCGACTTCGGGTTGTTGTTCAAATCGCGCCATATAAGTTTTTCAAGGGCTCTGAAGTTAGTTCGCCATAGCTTGTTCATATCCACTGAGAAACTTTTGCTAACCTCAGCAGCAGTATTCTTTTTAGCAGGAGGCCTACCACGTCTCTTGGGCGATGCCGCATCACTCTCAGCCATACAACATCACCCCCTATTTTATTTTTGGCCGCCTAAAACAAAAATATCCGGATTTGAAATCCAGCTCATGCTTAGGCCTGTTCAGTTTTAGTTCAAGTTGCTTAATTATCCAGTAATTGTAGCTGAGACTCGAATATCTATCTTTTCGGAAACCTGTTTTCTCAAATACACGTACGACATTGTTTTTGGTCTCATACTGTAGATTCACAAGCTCATTTACTAACAAAGATGTGTTAATATAAGGCAGCTTGAATTGAAGTTTGTCTATAAAATCAAGCGAATCATATCCGCGAACTGTATGCAACACTTCGTCGCAATTTTGCTCTTGGATAAGGAGTTTGATTCGTTCTTGGCGCAGACCTTCGCGCAAAGTAATTGCACAGTCTGAGTTGAATTGTGCATTGCCCTTAATACTCCATATTACTTTCGGCGCAGCTGGATCTGGACATCTATCAGCCATTTCGGCACTATTGCAGCAGGAAAGTGGGGAATATGTAACACCTGTCAACGGATCATAAATATCTGAAATTAGCGTGTCATACACACCAAGACCAACACCTGATGTATCGATGCCGATATAATCACATTGGAACTCCTCATAGTACCTGCGTACCATAAGAGCCTGTTCGCTTGTGATACCACCTTCAAGGTTTTCTGTATATACAACGTTTACTAAATACTTGTTGCCGCTGGTTGGCAATGCTTGCGTAACGAAAATAGCAGTAGCATCGTTATCGTGTTTTGTGCTTTTCATCAAGGCTATGTCCGCAGTTATAATTCTGATTTCTCCCTTTTTCTTCGCAGGAAGTTGTAGCTTTTTATCCGACAAAAGGCTTGCTACACGTTTGGGATAAAACGGATATGTAAGTTCACGGTTTTGGTTAATGTCATCGAACGAGAACAGGGAGCCTTCACTATCGCCAAGCCATATAGCGCCCATTTCCATTTCAAAACTAAGCTCATTGAAGTCAGACTCGGACATATCGTCCTCTACAGACCGAAGGCTAAGAAGATCTTCCTTAACAGAAAGTTGATAGGGAAAACCGCATGCAAAATACTGCTTTGTATCATCAAGCATGTTTGCGGAAAATGCTCGAAGCTTGTCATAAGACCAATGGCTTTTATACCACGCGGAACTCATATAAATCTGTTTGTTTTCTTCCTTGGGAAGATTTTTGTATTCGGGCTTGTCAAGAAATTTTGGATGCCGGCGTGCGGTAAGAAATTTTTTCAAAACCTTATCGATCACTTCGCGAGATACAAGCCGAAATTCATCAACGATAATAATATGTGCGCGGTTGCCGCGTGCGCTATCTGCTGCGGTTACAACTTTTATCATCGACGAATTCTTGAACTTGATAAATGCCATCTGTTGGTTGATAACCGAGGTCTCAATCTCAAATCTTAGATTGCCAGAATCGGGCATTAACAAGTTCGTTATTTTCTCAAGCACTCCAACTGCCTGTGAGCGAGCGCCCGAGGCAATACAAATAATTGTGCCGGGATATAGAATGGCACGCACACAACAATAAATCGCTGTAAGATATGTTTTGCCAAGGCCACGAGCAGCGATGAACATAAACGCATCTGAAATGTTCATCATGAAAATCAAAATTTTCTGAAACAGCTTTAGGTTCAAGCCTAAATAGTCTTTACAGAAACGATGTGGGTTGGCCCTATAATAAGAACACCAAGTCGCCACGCCATTCATGATGCGTTCAGCTTTTTGATTCGCAATTTCCTCCTGAGATAGTCGTTTACTGGCCATCGGCATCACCAGTTAATTTATTGAAGATGTCCTCGTTTACGGCATCATCTGAAAACTCAGGTTTCGTAGCACTGTATTGCTTTAAATATTTTTCGTATTCTTCAGAATATGAATTCTTAATACCAATCATTTTACAGAGATGCCCAAAGAAGAATGTGCCAATATACTTTCGGATATTGTCAACGTCTGCAAATTCGGGATCTGGCTCTGGGATCGGTTTCTCAGTTTCCCATTTTTGAATTAACGTACCAAATGTTTGCTGATCACTAATTACATCGCCCTTGATTTGATTGGGCTTTATTTTAGCCGCGCCGAGCAAATCCTGAAATAATTTCATAGATGTATCCAGCTTTTTTTGATCGCCGGAAATGTTGGCACGCTGTATATTAAGCTGCGCAATGCAAATTGCTTTAAAGATTTCTTCCTGAGATTTTGTCTGACATTCATGCCGTGCCGTCCAATCATCATATTGATCCTGAAGAAATTTGTACTCATCTTCAGAAAAACCGACACCAAAGAATTTTACAGTGCGTTGTAAAATTTTTACACCGCTTTCCTTTACCTCTTCTACTGATTCAATTACTTGTCTGGATTCTTCATCAATTGTTGTGTCGTAAGTTTTTCCTCTAAATTGTGAAAGGTTTGCGCGCGATATATATGTATGAACACGGCTTCTGTCTACAGCAATTTTACGTGACGATTCAGCAAGCGCCTTGCTATAATAAATATCAAATTTCATACATATGCGCCGAATTGCATCCTCATCGTTCCCAAGCACAGCACAATAATGTTCGTAAAGCTTATCAATGCATGTTTTACAAACAGGCAAAAAATGATTGTTGCAGGCGTATATCGGACTTTGCGATGCTGGAAAATTGCCAGTTTGTTTTGTGAATGTTTTGCCACATGTAGTGCATCTAGGACTACGGATATCATTTTTTAACGGTGTTATCCTATCGGGAGTGCTGCTTATAACGGCCATGGCAATCACCCCCCATATGTTCAATTGAATTTCTTAATTTAGCTTCACTAATTCAGTTGCGTTCTGGATTAATTTCCCATCCATGTCCAGACATAAAAAAATAAAGCCTTCCTTCTGGGACCGGAAAAGCTTACCATCAGAGTAATTCTGTTTTGATGTTTCACACGCAGCGCCTTGCTCATACATCACGATATCTCCAACATCATAGCTACCAGTATGGTGTGTATGAGCCATAACAAGACAACCGAATTCGTATCCTTCGTCCTTAAAGAATCTACGTGCTTTTTCACTTGTAGCCATTATGCCGGATGAATAGGCAAGTGGGTGACAAAAAATCACATCACCAATCACAGAGTACCAGGCATCGTTGTACACGATTTCAACTGAACCATTGAATACGTCACACAATGCATCATAATGCACTTTGGTGTGCAGTTCTTTATTATAATGGTTAAAACCATCAATTAAAATAAGCTCAAGAGCTGTCTTGGGCATCAGCTCAAGAATGTCCGAATCAAGATTTTTGGCCAGATAATTTTGAAACCGAATATCGTGATTGCCATAATTCACAACGACCTTGCGCGGCTCAATACGTTCTATCAATTCGATAATATATTCGCGAGCAATCAAGATTTCTTCCATTGGACTTTTACGATATACCTTGGGGAATCTCGATAGTGCCTGGCAATCAATTATGTCACCATTTAACTGAAGAATGTCCACGCGGCCAGCATATTTATCAAATACAGAAGTTGGTTTATGAAATGGAATGTGCAAGTCCGATATGGAAAGAATGCGCGTGTTGATGTTTTTTACACGATGGTCACGCTCAAACAGCATGCCGGCGTAGAAAGCCTTATACTTTTTTCGATATGCGCATTCACCAAGGCATTCACCGCTTGCAGCGTTTAAATAGTCTGCGGCCTCAATCCATGTGATCTCGTGTCTTCTTGCCGCATCACCAATACGCACGAAATATTCATCAAAACTTTCGTGTTCGTAGCGTCGATTGTTGTACATTGGATTCACCCTTAACCAAGCTGGTCTGTAAATGCGATGCTAAGCTTGACTTCCTTGCCATTGAACTCGTCTGCGAGTTCAGCCAAACTTACCGGTTCAGAAAGACCTTCAACCTCAAAAAGTACGTCGTGCTCCTTGTCGAGAGAATCAAGATCAATAGTGCCGGTGATATCAAGTCCAAATTTTTTATTTACTTTACTTGCCAATTTGACTACCTTACCTTTTCTGTTTGTGTAACATTAAGCCCACGGTATTTTTTTAGTGCGTTCGTGACAGCACTAATTTCAGTGCATAAGAAATGATTCTTAGTGCGACGCACCATTCTTTCAATGTGTAAATCACCAGTGTACATATCGCGAACTTTCTTTGGTGGAAATAGTTTGGCCAGATATAGAGCCTCATCTTTGTTGATTGAAATCAAATATCTTCTTCCTTTGTTATTATTTTCGGCCTTTGGAAAAAACCGAAGTGATATGCAAGAACACAATTATCGTATCCCTACCATATTAAGTCGTTATAGAAATGCCGATAAACCTTGGTGCAATGCGGGTTTATAAAAACCTATGCATAAAAAAATGGCCTAAAATTGTAAAAAAATGAGGCCCGGAAAACTCCGAGCCTCACGATCAGTATACTTTTGAATATCGCAAGCCATATATTTCAATTGAGCCGGATTTGTTTGGCATCAGTTCTTTAACGGGTTCACTACTCTTACGGATTGCCCTAAAGAATGATTTGTTGGGGACCCCGAACAAAATCGAAAACATAGTATAGGAAATATCTCTGTATGCTTTCTCGTCCAACAATTTAAGTAAATAATAAACGGTTGAATAATTTAATTTTATCTCAGCAATGTAATCAATACACTTCTGCCGAGCCTCATCAACTCGTTTCTTGGTAATCGTGTATTCTTCATCTGTAGTTGACAAAGAACTGTTTTCGCTACATTGACAGTGCTCCATATAAGCAGCCCATATAGAAGAGATATCGCTTTTGGTTTCACGTACCAATCGAATAATTCTATTAACCTGATTCCAATTTATCATTCTTGGTATGTACTGGTAATCATTCAGAATATACGAAAATGGCATTAGTAAATCAGCACTTCTAAACCGCTTACAGCGTGTAGCAATAACTGCCTGCAGATAGTCCATCGCAGTGTTATGCCTTTGATAATTCTTCTTTTGTGGATTGTAGTATCCTTTTTGGCGAGAAATGTGACCGAAAAAGTTTGGCTTGATCAAACGCCCATTGTCATCGCGTCGGTTATACTTTTCTTTGAGATGTTTCAACTCAAGCGTATTATCAACAACAAATTCTTTTTTTGCGCGATCAATCTCGATACCGCTCATTACATCAAGTTGTGCTACATCACAATATAGTGGAAGAATTTCATCAAATGCGGTGCCAGAGTTCAGCATGTCCCAGATTAATGTGTTTATCTCCTGCGACAAATTGATTATTTCGCCAATCTTATTAACCGCAGTTTTAACATCCAAATCTGCTTTTTCAGAATTAGTATATTGACGTTTGGTTTTCTTAGACGATATCAGGCTGGTTGGGACAAGAAATTTATTGTAATTTCTTCTTGCTGCTTCTATCAAAACTCTATCGTCAGTGACAAGCATAGTATCACTGTCAAACCTTTATACCCTCGGTTTCCCGATATTTATCAGGGGAGTAGACTATATCATAGAACACAAAAGTGTCCTTCTGGCGCTTCCCAACACGGAGTTTCACCGTATCAGTACAATTAGTCGTTGCACCTTCATCATTCAAATGATGCTCGGCACAGTATTATCATAGTTGTGTTAAGCAGGAGTGACTATGATGCGTAGCCCAAGGGGGCGCATTAATTTGAGCAAGGTATCAAGATTAGGGGTGGTCTTAAATGACTCAATTCTGGCAACCGATGACTGAGGAATTCCACAAATCTCCGCAAGTTTTCGCTGGCTCAATCCTAATTCGGTTCGTTTTTCCACAATTGCGCCAACAATCATAGAAAGAGATTCAATTTCTTCAATGTCTTTTCCGGCACTAGAATCAACGGCACGTACATAGTCTTTATAATCATTCCAAGTTTTCATAATGCACTTTGTTCCTTTCTTTGAATGTAATCATTGCGCTCTGACTTTGCTTTTTCGACTTCTCGTTTTGGCGTCTTCTGAGTCTTTTTTCTGAAATGGTGCAGCAATACAAATGTATTATTTTCAAAGTAAAAATATAGGACTCGATTGCTGCCTGGGCGCAATTCCCAAATGCCATCACCAATATACTTTGTTATATCGGAAGAAGCTCTTGTGCCATAGTCCTGAAGAAGTTGGATACATAGACCTACCTGTTTGTATTGTATGCGAGCGTCTTTGTTGTGTGAAGAATCTATACGTAATTTTTCAAGGAAATTCCACACATCGGAAACGCCATTAGAATCTTCGTAAAATTCAATAGCATACATTTTTTCATACCCCTAAAATACTTTGCTGTATGGATGATAGCATAAAAGCTATCAAATGTCAATAACACAACCGTAGATTTCCACTGTTAGCATGCTTTAAGCACACACCCTGCATGTGCAGGTTCACCAGATTATCAGCTTGACGTTGCCGCCAAGCGGGACTTATTGTTAGGGTTAATCCGACCCATTCAGTTTTGATAGAATGTTTTCATTAATTGAGTTTATGGCAATTACTTCGTCAGACAGGTTGAAATATTTATAAATTTCTTCATTGCGAACATTTTTGGTGAGCAATATGTTTCCCATTGTAACATGCGGACTGCGAGACCCAAGCAGCTCTTGCCCATCGCAAAAGCGCGTTGAACAAACATTCCCAATTCCAAGCATACTTTCGCCGTTCCAACTTCCGATAGCATTATAGAGCATTTCAAGGGGATTGCCCAGCAATGTGGAATAATTTCCATTTACAAGAACGTGCCCACATTTTAAATTCTTCACAAAAGACCTTACCAAATCTCTTCTGAACTCCGAATATAATTTTGTTTCACAAAAACGTTCGTTTAAACCGAGCAATTTGTAAACGATATCGTTTTTGCTTTCCAAAGCTGTCATAGGTAGGTGCCAGTCATCTTTACTTGGGTACCTGATATGATTTCTAATCACTGCAGGTTCTGTGTTTAAAAGATGGATATAATCGATTGACGGCTTTAGAAATTCCTCCATTTCTTCATATGTGAGCTGCAGAGAGTTGATCAATTGATAATGTGTTTGCACCAAACGTCCATCAAAATAGTGCGTTGGCTTTTCATGCTTAACAATTCCGAAAATCGGGTCCAGATTATCGATCCATTGTTGAAGAGAACCGAATTTCAAATATTTAATACTGCTAGGGGTAGTAATCAATTTGATGTCTTCGATTCGTTTGGCAATTGTGTATCCGTTCAATTGACTGACGGACGTAATTCCTTTTTGACGAAAGAACCACTGGATGTTTGTATTAAAGCAGGCGCTCTTAAAGAAACGGTTACGCAGAAGCAACATACCATAGCGATCATACCCAGTGAAAAGTTCTGAATCGAGCAATGATTGCCCATCCCAAATTGAATTCTTGATTTCGACTTGTTCCGGTTTTGAAATCAATCGTCCGTTATCGTCGATTCGTGTCGCTATAACGTCATCGGAGAACACGCTTTCAAAGTCATCGATTACAAGGATATTTTCAGGGTTGATTTCTATTGTGTCGATAATGCTGCTTGTAGTAAGTGCAATGTATGCCTCCCAAGCGGCCAGGTCAATTTCCTGTCCATCTTTAATTTTGATTCCACAGTGTGCCCATTTATCCATCCCTCTGTAAAGCTTTTCGTCAATAAACAGACATTTGCCAACACGGCTCGATCCGGATGACCTTTTAAAGCGCACATAATGAATCCCATCGCAATAGAAGCCGTTTTCATAAAGATCCTTGCGCAAGGCTGCAACGCCAACCTCTGTTTTTACATTTTGTTTTACATGATATTGCCCGTCACAAAACCAGAAATAATTGCCGAGCAAATCATCGCAAATTGGTTCATTAACATCGGCATCGATTTGTATAGCAACAAGCTCTCCATTACGTACATCTACGCAATCTGTTAAAGATATTTCATGCGGACTCCAGCCGTTCTTTATGTATAGGCCTTTTCGGATTCGGTTATAGGCTTTTACGGAATATTTAAACGTGACGTTGATAACATACTGCGTATACTCTTTATCGCCGACATTCCAACCAAAATTGATTCTGCGATAAACTTTTTCATAAATCTCGCGAAGTTTAATAAGATCAAGAGAGTAATCAAGAGTATTAACGAACTTTCTTGTGGAAATTGTACCGTTCGTTCCTCTAATGCGATATCCTGTTTTGTCAGGAGTATTCAAGTAATGATTGCTTAAATAAATGTCTTTCGCGTCTATACCAAGAATATACACTCCATTGAATTTTTCTTTGCTTATTTCTGTGACCTCCAATCAGTAATTTTGATCGTTAATAGCACAAAATCTCGCTATCACTAAAACCGTGTACAAATACAATACGCACACAACAAGTCCCTTGATCAAAACCTCACCACCTGTCTGTGCTGCACATTATACAGTATTAACACTGCGTATCATGTCGATACACTTCGCCAATGAATCCACAGCGTAATCAACTTCTTCAAAAGTGTTTTGATGGCCAAAGCTAAAGCGGATGGTGGAGCGGGCATCTGTGTCGGATAATCCAATTGCGGAAAGGACATGAGAAATGTTAACCGACTTTGAATCGCATGCGCTGCCAGTAGAGACACATATCCCAAAAGAATCAAGCAGAAGCAATAAGGATTCCGCCTCGACTTCAGGGAAACGCATACTTAAAATGCCTGTATTGTTTGAAAATGGATCATCCAACGTTGTGGCAAATCGAATATTGTTTTTTGTGCACGCATCAACGAATCTGTGCTTCAAAGAGTCTGTGTGTGCCATACGTTCGTCCATAAATCGAACGGCTTCGTCCAAAGCAACAGCCATCCCAACAGCTCCTGCAACATTCTCAGTTCCAGCTCGCATCTTTCGTTCCTGTCCGCCTCCACAAATCATGGGATACATTGGCACTCCATTACGGACGTACAGCGCACCAATACCGCGCGGGCCATTGAATTTGTGAGCGCTCATTGAGAGCATATCTATCCCAAGCTTCTTTACATCCACTGGGATGTGCCCAACCGCCTGAACTGCGTCCGTGTGGTAAATTAGACCATATCCATCATAGATTTTAAAAAGTTTACGAAGATCTTGAATGGTACCAATCTCGTTGTTTACAAACATAAAAGAACACATTACAGGCTTGTTTTGCAAGATTAGAGATCGCGTTTCGGATTCATTTGGTGGAACAATATGTCCGTGGCAATCTGTCATCAATTTAAGCGCTTTCACATCTCGTTCAAATCGATTATGCGCCGCATTCAAAATAGCGTGATGCTCAATGCTGCTTGTGATTATATCGCCATGAGTACCAATCATATCAATCGCCCAGTTATCTGCCTCGGTGCCGCCGCTCGTAAAAAAGATTTCATCAGGTTCTGCATTTATGGTGCGAGCTATCATTGCACGCGCACACTCAAGTGCTTCTTTAGCCTTACGCCCGGCTCTATACAATGATGACGGATTTCCATATTCACTTGTAAGCCAAGGCTTCATTGCGCTGAGCGCTGTAGGGGAGAGGGGAGTCGTTGCAGCGTTGTCAAAATATATGAGTGAATTTTTATACAACCTTACGAACCTCCGTGTCCTTCATACGCCTACAAGCTGCCATGCGTTCAGCAGCCGCGCGGCGTTGTGCGTCCGTCAGCGCAGGTCTGTTTCTTACTGCCTTACCAACGGTAAGAGCGCGTCGGGGAGCACGAAAGCGCATCCCAACAACGGTGTCAGTACCAGTAAGGCAGGTGACATCTACGATCTCCCAACCCTGTTTCTTAAACTTTGTCATGTCTTTTCTGATTGTGGTGTCAGCGAGCCATGTTTCACTGGAATCAATGTACAAATGAGTCTCCTGTTCTTCTACGCTGGGCTTTGAATTCGTGTAAAGTGTCATGTTTATATTTTTCCTCCTGTAAATTCAAGTGTATTTTTGCTTTTGAAGTAATAAGTAGGGAATTTATGCCTTCCGCTATAAAACGCCGTACAACAGCCATAGAATCGACGCCAGAGTATGCGCGGCGTGGGACAACCAGACTGGAGAAGTTCACGCCGGCTGCGGAGTGCCCCAAACCTTGTCGTCACCCCAAGGGGTGTCTTCATCATTGGTGTTGGTATTTGGTTTACTATTATCCTTGGCAGCGTCGTCCTTAGAGTTCTTTCTACGCTTTCTTTTTTCCTTCCTGGAATCCAGTTGCTCCAGTTTGTATTTAAGCTCCTGTTCTTGTCCAAAACGAGCGTAGATGTTAGGAATTTTAAAAAACTGATCTCCAAAACGAGTAGCGGTGTTTGAGTGGTAGACGCATAGAAGCTGATTTCCCTCAAGAAGTGACATCAATTTGACTGCGGTCATCTCAGACACACCGCATTGTTCTGCAATTTCTTCATAGGTGATATCATAGGCTTCTGGAAAGAGAGAGGGGGCATCATCAGGGCTTCGCTTGAAAATTTGCGAAGCAATAAAAGCAAACGCCCAAAGAAGTAACGGTTTATTCTGATAATTGATCCGCATGATTTTCTCGAATTCCGAAAAGAAAATTCTGCCAAATCGGTTGCCGCTAAAAGCAGATATCTCTTTTACACCGATGAGACTATTAACTCCTTTAGGAAATTGTATGGTCTCGAATTGGTATCCAGAAAAAGAGGAGTTTAGAAACCGACTGAGATGTTTTTTTACCATAGAAGGTGTTCTATGGGACAGCAAAGACAATCCTAATATTTCGCACAAATGTTCCACGGAAAAAGCATAGTATGGGATATTACCATATTTGAAATACTTTATCGTCATAAGAATCGCCAAGTTATTCTGTAGCGTTTTTAAATCTTCTTTTGTTGTTGAAATACTGCTATACCGGTGCAATCCTTTCTCGAAAAGCTCGGTGTCGATTTTTACAAAATTATCCAAATTTGTAGTTCCTCCAAATAATAAAATAACGGTGATTTCTTCTGCTTTTTTATAATCAAAAAGCTCAAATTGCTATACTCCAAAAAAGGATACGTTTTTTCCTATTTCGTCTCAAAAAACCACGAAACTCAAAAGGGAGATTTTCTCCGTTTTTTTATACTATAGCACGGTACTAAAAAGAAGGGAGAGAATCCCTCTGAGTTATGGGATACAGAAGAATAAGAACTCTTTATAAGAATAAGAACTGAAAACCCTAACCGGTTTTTCTCATATTTAATATAAATATTAAATATTCGAAAAACCGTTATCCCAATATTGCGAAAAAGCGAAAATGGAAAACGGACGAAAATCGAAGTAGGGAAATGAGACGGAAAATAATCTGAAAACAATCATGAGATAGAACTGCGGTAATAGGATCAGAGCAATCAATCAGTTAGTAGGTCCCTATGGTAAGGGGAGACACCTATCGTTCATTCGCTGCGCTCATTCACTCACGGTTTCTCCCCTTACAACCCCTCTTCCTTCGCTTCGCTCGGCCGCGGGCGGCTGACGCCGCCCCTGACAGCACATACACATTGCTTAGTAGGGGGAGCAAACGAGTTGTATTCTGCGAGATGATTGCTTGCTACGATTCAACTGCAGCTCATTTGTTCTTCGGCGTAAGTGTCTGTGAAGGCGTCAGCGATATATTGCGTTATTGTCTGCAGACGCTTTATATCGGTATGTATCTGAGAAAGAGAAGCGGCTGCAAAAGAAAGTTGATTTTGTAATGCCATAAGTTGTGTCTGGTGAGTGGTAGCCACTTGAACTTGAACGGAATGCAAGATGTATGAAAACTGTTTAACGTGATGATACAATTCTCTAGCTCTGGGTTTACGCGACAATGCGCATATTTCGTAAATGCCGTTTTCATTGAATAAGCGTGTCTGTTGGTTGACAAATATTTGTTGTGACAAGCCTTTCGCTTTTGAGTATGCCAAGGTCTGCGGAACGGGAATGGTTGCAAGAAGTGAAAATTCATTTTCTCTTAACTCTGGGTGATGTGATAAAAGCTTTTCGAATTGGCTCTTCCGCGAATATTCCAAACAAGTGGCGAGCTGTCGTGCAGTCATAAATATTTCATTTGAGGTGTTTTCGTAGATATTTACGGGAGAGCCGTGGAAAAGATCGGTGTGAATAAGATTAAGCGCATTGGTCATTTATGGATTGTTGCCTCCTAAGTATGATAGGTTTAATGTGCATCACGAGACGAATTTGAATGAACAACAGCAGTAATGAACTCGATCATTGGAATATCTTTCATGGCTTTCTTTTCAAGCTGCCTTTGAAGAATTGCGTTTGCTGCGATTAAGCCATGAGCCATTTTCTCCTCGTCCGTGAGTTCCTGTCCAACGCTATATGTTCCGGTCTTTCGAATGGAGGGGAGAACTTCATGCGTTACCCAACGTTTAAATGTCTTTGCTTCCGGCTTATCCGAACGTAGGATAACAGAATATAGACCTGGTTCGTTGACGATGGTTATTTCTTGGTATCCACCAGGGGTGTAACTCAGAGTTATATCCTTTTCATCCTCGTCCAGACGCTGTGCAACCTTAGCAGGATTGCTTAGACTGAGCACCCGGCATACATCCCTCAATACCCACCATACTTCGTCGCCGTGTTGGATCGTACGAACCTCATTCCCTTGGTACTCAAAAATCTGCATAGCTGTTTGTGTTTGATTCATTTTCTGTTTGATGTCCTTTCTGCCCATCAGGGCCTTTGATAAATACTTTTTGTTCAATATTGGCTGATAATTAGAAATGGGAAATAATGGTAAAATATCAATCCTCCCTTGAGAAATTCAAATGGGATTTATGCTGAGAAGCAAGAGCCAACAATCGTTCCACCTGCGGTATGATGCTTGGGTTTTCGTAGAAGTGCGACAGCTCATTGCGAACGGCGTCAGAAGTGGGGATATCCCAACCAGCATATTGCTTTGTCAGGCTGTTGTCGTAATGGCATGTGCTGACACGAATGATATCGAGTGTATGGGGATCGATAAAAACGATTCCTTCAAGCCGAAGCTTCGAAATAACAGGCGCTGCGTAGTGGGCAAATGTTTTTCTCATAGTGTGCGTGGTAAAGGCCGTACGGATGTTTAATGCTTTTTTTACTCTGGCAAAGTCGCGATTCACTGTGCCTTCCTCAATAGCTTCTGTCTTACTTTTCTGTCCAATGAACAGGGGTTCGTCCAACGAGAACCCTTTGCGGCACTTAGAAAGATACAGAGAAATGGCATCTGTAGCCATCTTTGTGAGAATTGGGCCAAACATTTTTTTTACCTTGCGTTCGTGGAGAGTAATGCGTTCCTTGAAGGTATCCGGAGTGTCCATGATGTCCCTAATGAACAAAGGCGTGTAATCATCATCTGGATCACTTGCTTTTCCTTTCTTGCCCTTGCGCACCAACGCACTGATGCGGCAGCCTGTGGTGATGCCGAGACACCAGATGGCATTGAGTCGGTAAGCCCAAGGCTTATTGACAGAGATAAGATACTCAGAGATCTGCTTGATGAGATATGGGTCATATATCGGGTCTGCAGACTTCTTTGAGGAAGTGGATAAAGCCGCAGGCTTTGCTGCGTGTGACTTCCGTTCAAAAGAGTGGGCGTTCATCAAACGATTCTGGAATAAAGAACTGGCATCAATCAGGATACATTTTTCAGCATTATTTTTTAGACTTACTGTGTTATCAGGCATTGTTCAACCTCCCTTGGTGCCCTAAGTATACTCGGATCCAAATAAGAAGTCAATACTTTCTGCGGAAGTTTTTTGAAGAAAATCGAAAAACATGGCCAAGTACACCTAAATTCCTAGTAAATTCATATATTTTTTTGGAACGATGGGGTAGAAGTAGTAAAAGATGTCGCTGGAAGGCAATGTGTTTCAAAACACTGTAAATTTTCAATAAAAATAGGGGTGGTTGAGAGTGACTGGAAAATGCTTTTAGAGAGCTGTGGAGCGTGGGAGTGCAATAGTGCTGTGTGAACCATCCGATCCGGTGCCCGGATGATGGGGAAGAGGCGAAGTGGAGCAGTGTCTATGGGCGAGGCTATAAAAAAATTTAGACTTGGCGTTACCGTGGCCAAGTATATGGAGATTTTATTGAAGTTTCTATATGTTTTGTGACCTGTTTGGATGATGCGATAAAAGTTGTCGATGAAAGTGCTGCGTTTCAAAATTCTGTAAATTTCAATAAAAATGAGGGCAGTTGAAAATGTCTGGAAAATACTTTTTGAAGAGCGTGTGCGCTGCAACAGAACGGTGCTGCGTGGAGAGGCTCCGGATGTGTGATGGATAGCATGGTGGAATGACGGTAGAAAAATTGGGGACATACTACATCATGTAGTCATAAAGAAAGACCCGCTCAAGAGTGATAAGCTCTGGAGCGGGTTGTCTATTCTTATCTGGTAGTGGGAACAAGCTCAAGCTCATAATCCAGAGCGGCAGCAACCTTAAGGAGCGTGTCAAGCTGAGGGATAGCTGCTTTGCGCTCAAGCCGAGCAATAGCAGGCTGTGCGAGGTTTGTTGCTTTGGCTAATTCTCTTTGCGTAAGCCCTTTAGCCTTTCGAAGCTCTATAAGTTCGTCTATGATAGCAATACATTTATCCGACAATAGAAGGCCCCCCAACAGATACCCCGTTTTTATAGAGATATTCAGGCGCAATATCAATATCGCCATCGTTCCAAACAGTTACGCCATAGTCAATATAAACGGAGTTAAAGATAGCTTTATCTTTTAGTGGGGAAAAAGCCGGTGAGTTAAGTTCTTTTGAAAAATCAAAGATTTTCACTTCTCCATTGCTGAACCGTACCCACAGCTTATAATCTTCAAGGGGACGCACACCGCTTATTTTTAGCGGTTGCGTTTGTTCCCCGGCGTAGGCAATTCCATTTTTTATATACACGATGTTTCCCCTCTCACTTTTTTATCTTAAAGGCTCAATTTTACCAAATGGGATATTTCTAACTGCATTGTTCCAAGCGGCATATAATTCATCCTCATGGATTGCCGCCCATGCCTGCACAAGCTTTAGTTGCTTTACCGGTAAGCTCCCCGCCAATAATTCACCGTCAACTCCTACGGAAGCTTCATATTCAGCATAATATACATGAAAATGCGGTTTGTGGTGCTGGTCGTTGTCGCTGAAAATCATCTTGATTACGATATTGAAAAATCTGCATAACTCTGGCATTTAGTTCATCTCCTTTGTTGTGATTGTATTATAACACATTCGTTATTATGTGTAAATAACAAATTTGTTATCTGCTATCTTTTGAATATGTTCTGGTCACTGCTGTGCATTCATCAAAGAATGCATCGTCTAAAGGGCATCGTTGAGGTGTATGCTGAATTGAGTGGTACTTGAAACAGAGCTGGGAACCATTGTGAGTTGTGTAGCGTAGATATTGGAGGGCAATGAAAAAATCCAGGTGGAGCAGAAATATCTGAATCCACTCGGATTTTTTATGTAGAAAAGTGCCGGGGTTTGAAGCTTTGTGTAGACTTCTGAATATCGTACCCAAGTATATCTTGATTTGTCGGAAATTTATTTGTTTTTGGAGCCTGATAGAGTTAAGCCGATAAAGTTGTTGCTTAAACAATTAGTGTTTATTTTGCTGATTATAATCAATGAAATTTGTGGCAAGTCGAATTGTGCTCTTTACTTTTGCCCAGAGCTCTCCCCAGGTTGCGGGAAGCTGCCAAACATCTGTTCCTGGCGAAAGCGGTAAGCCGGCTCGTGCCATGAATCAAGCTGGTAGCTGTTTGTCATGAGGGTAACTGAATTTCCATACTCTTGTGTGACGAAGCCGTATTTCCTGCAAAGCTTTATAACCTCGTCCCAGTGCGTATCGCGGTTAGAAATGATCTGCAGCTCTTCCTGTGTCACTTGAAAGACCTCCTTCGAAAAATGTAATTGCTTATGGACAATGATAAAGGATTGCTTTACAAACTAAGAAATGGATTAAGGCGCATTGAATTTGGGCTTATGTACAAAAAAAGGGAAGCTCTTGCTTCCCTTTTTCTTAAAAGTTGAAATTATTCCGCATTATCCACAAGGACAACTTCCATATTGCCAGCTTTGGCCTGCTTCTCAACAGCTGCCATCAGCACTTTCACGGACTCGCTGGACGAAGTTGCGCCGGCCACAGCCTCGATCTTATCGGCAGTACCAGCGGCTTTGACGTTTTCCTCAAGCTGGGGAATCCACTCGGAAGGAAGCGGATCCATCGGGTAAGTCTCTGCCGTGGCTTCGCTCTTCAGGTTGCCGTTGGCATCCTTCGCATCAAAATCCACATCCGTGATCACGCCGTCCTTATAAGTGACGGACAGATACTCCGTCCAATCATGGGACGGTTCCTTGTACTGGGCGGTATATGTGCCGTCCTTGATGCTGCCGCTGCCGCCGCAGGCCACCAGAGAAAGCGCCAGCACAGCCGCCAGAGCCAAAGTAAGCAGTTTCTTCATAGGGAATTACCTCCTAATTCAATCGCAAAACTCTGCTTGTGAAAGTTTTGTCATGGTTAGAATATCATTATCTGCACTGTAAGTCAACAGCAAAATAGTTACAATTCCTATTTTTTTACTCTGCTATCATCAATGCCCGTAAAACTATCTTTCCCATCCTGTGCCCAATCATGCAACACGCATGGGTGTCTGTTCCTTGGCAGCAACGCGCAGCACCGGCGCTTTGGGCGCGGGACGGAACAGGTTTTTCTCAGCCTGATACGCGGCATAAGCCAGTGCCGCACAGGCAGGCGTCAGCAGCATTTCCGCGCAAAGTTTTCCGGCGCCATAGGCTCCTACAAAGCAGATCGCGCCCAATACCAACAGAACGACCGCCATACGCAAAAAAAAGCTTTTCATTTCCTTTTTCATCATGATTCCTCTTTTCACAGCTTGAATCGCTGAATATTTCCTCTGTGTTTTCACAATAATACAACCGTTAGTTGTTGTCAAGACCGTTTAACAACTTTTTTTACAATTTAAAAGAAAAACCCGCTTTACTTTGACAACCATAAGTAGTAAAATCAAATATAGAATGATAGATAGAAATGAGGCATCCGCATGTTTGCACAACGTTTGAAAGAGCTGCGCAAGCTGAATGGGCTCTCCCAGGCGGCGCTTTCCAGCCTGCTGGGCGTCACGCAGCAGGCTGTCGGCAAGTGGGAGACCGGGCGTTCCACCCCGGACCCACAGACGCTCGCGCGCGTTGCCGCTTACTTTAAAGTAAGCACCGATTATTTGCTGGGCTGTGCTCCCGCCCCTATCACCTCCGCCGTTGCGGCAGCGGATGGTCCCCGTGAATTTCCCATACCCATTATCGGCACAGTGCGCGCAGGTTTTGGCGCGTTCGCCTTTGAAGAGGACTACGGCGAGGAATACGCCCGCGTAAAAGACCCCGGCAGTTATTTTTATCTGTTGGTAAAAGGCGACAGCATGGAACCCCGCATCAGCGACGGTGACCTTGCTCTGGTGCACCGCCAGCCCACGCTCGAGAACGGAGATCTGGGTGTCGTTATTTTCGGAGAGGGTGAGGGAACGCTGAAAAAATTCATCCGGCGGGGCAACACCATCATCCTGCAGCCCTTCAACAATGTATATGCGCCGCAGATCATCATGGGTGAAGATCTGGAACACCTATATATCGCCGGCAAGGTTGTGGAGACACGTGCACGCTGGTAGACCGCTCCTCTTTGTCTCTCAGGATATCAGAATATTTGTCCCATAATACGTACTTTTGGAGGAAATATGCCAGCAACTGAAATTTACCTGATACGCCACGGCCAGACCGATTACAACCGGCAGTTCCGTCTGCAGGGCCGCAGCGATATTCCGCTGAACAGGCTCGGGCTCGCCCAAGCCCGGGCTGCGCACGAAGCATTGCGCGGCGTTCATTTTGACGCTGTATACGCAAGCCCGCTGCGGCGTGCGGTAGATACCGCATGTATCGTCTCGGGCTGGCCCGAAGAAAAAATAGAGCTGGACCCACGCCTGATCGAGATTGGTTTCGGCATTTGGGAAGGCAGCGATTTCCGCACGCTTGGCCCTGCCGGTACGGCCTTTTTTGAAACGCCGCAAAATTATACGCCGCCGCAGGGCGGCGAAAGCCTGGATTCCGTGCTGCGCCGCACCGGAGGTTTTCTGGATGCCCTTCAACAACTGCCGGAAGATCGGCACGTCCTTGTCGCCAGCCATGGCGCTGCACTGAACGCGCTCTACCTGCAGATCAAAGGACTTCCTCTCTCCCTGTTTTGGACGCATCGTTTCGGCAATTGCAGCATTGTCCGCCTGGGCCTCTCCGGCGGCAGGCTGTCGGTTCTGGAGGAATATCCGGAGCCGGTCGCCCCCGCCTGAGCCCGGAGGGGACCGCGCGCCGGGAGCATGCTGGCCGCGGAAATTGCACAAAAGCGCGTGCAATGATGCCCCTGTGTAAGGAAAACCTCTTTTTTCTTATTTGAAATCCCACAAAGCCCTATGAAAAAACACGTGTTTCGTCAGGGCTTTCTTTTTTACACCCTTTTTCAAAACTGCCGTATACCGGCACGGAGGAACGAGCATGGATGTGCTGGAAAAACTGACGATCCTGACGGACAGCGCAAAATATGACGTGGCCTGTACGTCCAGCGGCTCCGAGCGGCCGGGCGACGAGACCGGCCTTGGCAGCACTGTGGCCGCCGGGCTGTGCCATGCCTTTGCGGCTGACGGCCGGTGCATCAGCCTGCTGAAGGTGCTGCTGAGCAACTGCTGCGTTTACGACTGCAAATATTGTGTGAACCGTGTGACCAACGATGTGCCCCGCGCCGCCTTTACGCCGCGCGAACTGGCGGATCTGACCATCGGGTTCTACCGCCGCAATTACATCGAAGGGCTGTTCCTCTCCAGTGCGGTGCTGCGCAGTCCGGACTACACGATGGAACAGATGATCGGCGTGCTGGAGCTGCTGCGGGGCGAGTACCGCTTTCGCGGTTATATCCACGCAAAAGCCATTCCCGGAGCGGACCCGGCGCTGGTGGCTCGGCTCGGCCTGCTGGCGGACCGCATCAGCATCAATATCGAACTTCCCAGTGAGCGGAGCCTTTCGCTGCTGGCTCCAGACAAGAGCAAACGCGCCATTCTTGCCCCCATGAAGCAGGTGAGCCAAAGCGTCACGCAAAGCAAGGCCGAGCTGATGCGGTATCGCAAAGCCCCGCAGTTCGCGCCCGCGGGGCAGAGCACGCAGATGATCATCGGCGCAAGCCCCGAAACGGATTATCAGATTTTGCGGCTGACCGAGGGGCTTTACCAAAAATACAGCCTGAAGCGCGTATTTTTCTCCGCCTACATTCCGGTGGCCGAGGATTCGCTGCTGCCCGCGCTGGACACCAAACCCCCGCTGCTGCGCGAGCACCGGCTGTATCAGGCCGACTGGCTGCTGCGCTTCTACCAGTTTTCCGCCTCCGAGATCCTCGACGAGCAGCATCCGGACTTCAATCCCTACCTGGACCCCAAATGCAACTGGGCCGTCCATAACATGCATTTGTTCCCTGTGGACATAAACCGCTGTTCCTACGAAATGCTGCTGCGGGTTCCGGGCATCGGCGTAAAAAGCGCCCAGCGCATTCGGGTGGCCCGGCGCAGCGGGCAGCTGGACCTTGCCGACCTGAAGCGTATCGGCGTGGTGCTCAAACGGGCCCAGTATTTCATCACCTGCAAAGGCTTTTCCCGTGGCGTGACTGCCGGGCCGGAGGCCACCGTGCGCGCCCTGCTCGACCCCGCCGCCTTTGGCGTTGGCACGGAACAGCTGAGCCTGTTTGCCGCGCCCGCCGTACAGGAGCTGGCGGCACAGGGAATGCGCCCTGCGTCGGCCGCGCGGGAAGTATGTGAGGAGGCGGTCTCGTGCCTGGCACGTCAGATGTGATCTACCTGTACGACGGCAGCTTTGAAGGGCTTTTGTGCTGCGTGCACGAAAGCGTATATACCCATGAGCTTCCTGTGGATATCCAACCCGAAGAAGCGGCCCAGCCTACGCTGTTCCGCCAGAAATATATCGCAGCAGACGAGGAAAAGGCTGCGCGCGTCTACGATTCCATTCCCCGGAAGATCTCGCCCGACGCGGCCGCTCTGGTGCAGTGCGTATTTTTGAGCTGTATGCCGGGCAAGGAGCTGGCGATTCTCCGCTTCCTTCTGCTGGGCTATCGGCGCGGACGGCAGACGATGTATCTGTTGTCCCACACTGCTGTTCAGCCGATGCTGGCCGCGCGGCAGAATCTGCTGAACGAAGCCCATCTGCTCAAGGAATTCCTGCGTTTTTCTGACTACGACGGGGCTTTGGCCGCGACCATCACGCCGAAAAACTATGTGCTCCCCTTTCTGAAAGAGCATTTCTGCTCCCGCCTGAAGAATGAAACCTTTCTGATCTTCGACCGTACTCACAAAGCCGCACTGGTCTGGCAGGACCGCAAAGCGCGGATCATCTCCCTGGATACGCTGGAGCTGCCGCCCGCCACCGCCGAGGAGCTGCGCTACCGCGTCCTTTGGAAGCGATTTTACAAGACCATCGCCATCGCTGCGCGGGAAAACCCCCGCTGCCGCATGACGCACTGTCCCAAAAGATACTGGGAAAACATGCTGGAGATGGAGGATGAGCTGCGGCGCACGCCGGACAGTCTGGATGCCTTGCCGGCCGCCGCGCCCGCCTTGCTCCCACAAAAGGAGGGACATTATGGAGCCCAATATTCCTTCCCCCGTTTGCCGTAAAGACGGCGTCGAGATACACGCCGCCGTCCCTAAGGACATCACAGAAGCCTTTTCCGTCATTGCGGTACGGGAAAACGGCGCCTGGCTTCTGGTGCGCCACAGCGCGCGAAAAACCTGGGAGCTCCCCGGCGGACACCGGGAGCCGGACGAAACACCGCTGGAGGCCGCATGCCGTGAACTATACGAGGAAACGGGCGCTTTGAGGTTCCGTCTGTGCGCCTGCGGCTGCTATAGCGTCACACAGGGCGGACAGACGAGCTGGGGTGCACTGTTTCTGGCGGAGGCCATCACGCGCGGCCCTCTGCCCGAAAGTGAAATCGCGCAAGTACGTGCCTTTGCCGCACTGCCCAGCGCGCTCACCTACCCGACGATACAGCCCGTACTCCACGCTTGTGCGGAGAAATACCTGCGCGGCGGCGCGCTGGAAAACGCACCTCTCTTCCGCGCGCCCGTACGGAAGGGGGAACGCCCGTGAACGATGCTCTCTATCTTCGCGCCGTGGGGATTGCCGCCGCGGTGTAGCCTGATTATTCCTTTTCCCTGCCGGCTGTTCGGGCGCTGGCCCGTATGGGGCGCCTGCGGCTGGAAAAACCTGTCACGTTTTTGGTGGGAGAAAACGGCACGGGCAAATCCACGCTGCTGGAGGCCATCGCGGCGGCATGGGGTTTCAATCCCGAGGGCGGCACGCGGAATTTCCGCTTCTCTACCGCCAGAACGCACGCGGAGCTGTACCGCTCGCTGGTGCTGCAGCGCGGCCCGCGCCGCCCCCGGGATGGTTTTTTCCTTCGGGCAGAAAGCTTTTACAATGTTGCCACAGAGATCGACCGTCTGGATGAGATTGCGCCGCTGAAAGGCGCCTACGGCGGCCGTTCGCTTCATGAGCAGTCCCACGGTGAAAGCTTTCTCGCGCTTGTACTCAACCGTTTTTCAGGCAGCGGCCTGTACCTGCTGGACGAACCGGAGGCCGCTCTTTCGCCCGCGCGTCAGCTTGCGCTTCTGGCTGCTCTGGACGGACTGGTCCGCAAAAATTCCCAGTTTCTCATCGCCACCCATTCCCCGCTGCTTCTGGCGTATCCGAACGCCGAAATTTTTGTTTTGAGCGAACGGGGCATCGAAAAAACGCCCTACCGGCAAACAGAGCCTTACCTTTTGACCAAACGCTTTCTGGAGGCACCTGAACGTATGCTGAACGAGCTGCTCGGAACGGAGGAGGAAGCATTCGAGGCCAGATAAGTTCGACGTCCGCAGACATAAAACAGACGGACAAGAAAGAATAGATACAGATCTAGGAAAAGCTGGCGGCGGCAAAGCAATGCAGCTTTGCGAAGCAAAATACAGGCCATGGGACGAACGCCGCAAAAAAGGTTGCGGCTGCGCCCGCAGACACGTACCGGAGAAACGGAAAGCCTCTCTTGCAGATAATCGTGCTAAAAACGCAGCTCTTAGCGTTCAGACGGCCTTTTTTGCGCAAAATAGCCTCGCGATGCTCCACAGGGTCTGTGCCAAGACGTGTAGAACGAAGCGGCCGCCGAAGGCCGCCATGTCGCAGCGACCGCGGCCGAAAACCCTGTTCGCAGGCAGATTGGCGAAAAAGCCGCGCTTTCCCGCCAATCCGGATGCACTTGCCCTGCCGGGAAGCTGCTTTTCCGCATTCTGCCTGTTCCTGCCCGGCAGAAAACCGGTCTGTGGAACTGTGCCGTCCATGTGTCCTCTCTTTTTTCGATTTCTGTTTTGCAACCCTGTTTCCAATCATTTATAATAAAGGAGGATTCCTAACATGTCCGATCCGGAATACATCGGGCGCATCGCCCGCAGCATCGCGCCATGCGGGCTGGTCTGCGCCCTGTGCGGCAAGCCGTCCTGCAAGGGCTGCCGGGAGAGTACGGATGCCGAGCTTTCCTGTTTGTGCCGCCAGCGTACATGCTGCCGGGAGAAAGGCTTCTCCGGATGCTGGGAATGCCCGCTTTTTCCCTGCGGGGAGGGCATGTTTTCCTCTGCGCGGAGCAGCAGCAGACGCCTTACCGCCTTTGTGCGCTGCGTGCGGGAGGACGGCGCAGACGCGCTTGCGTCGTATCTGGCCGCCAATGAAGCGCAGGGCCTGCTGTACCATCGCGACACAGTGCATTTTACCGGCGATTATGACATATCGGAAGATGAGGCGGAGATTTTACGCCTGCTGCGGGAGGGATCCAAACCATGATTCCGGGCGCATGGCGCGCCTGATTTTTGCAAAGAGGTGTTTTGAATGAAAGTACTGCTGTTAAACGGCAGCCCCCATGCGAAGGGCTGTACCTACACTGCGCTGGCTGAGGCTGCCGGCGCGCTGGAGGCTGCCGGTGTGGAAACGGAATTTGTCCATATCGGTACAAAGGCGATCCGCGGCTGCATCGGATGCGGCAAATGCCGGGAGGCAAAGCGCTGCGTTTTTGACGACGATCCTGTAAATGAGGCCATCGAAAAAGCCCGGGCCTGCGACGGCTTCATTTTCGGTTCCCCTGTGTACTATGCCTCGCCCAACGGCGCTGCGCTGGCGTTTCTGGACCGGTTGTTCTACGCGGGCGGCAGCGCGCTGCGGTACAAGCCCGGCGCGGCGGTCGTCTCGGCCCGGCGCGGCGGCACAACCGCCGCGCTGGACGCGCTGAACAAATATTTTACCATCAACTGTATGCCGGTAGTATCTTCAAAATACTGGAACATGGTGCATGGCAACACGCCCGATGAGGTGCGGCATGACCTGGAAGGCATGCAGGTGATGCGCACACTGGGACGCAATATGGCCTGGCTGCTCAAATGCATTGAGATCGGCCGCGCGGCCGGCATCACCACGCCGGAGCCGGAACCGCCCGTGCGCACAAATTTCATCCGCTGAGGACGCTCTTTTGTTCAACAACCGCCGCCCGGCGGACATTCCGGAGGCAAAAAATGACCCCTGAAACAAACGCGCTCATTCCCGTGGGCATTGCCGCGCTGTGCTTTTTACTCGCTTTTCTGTATGGACGGCACCGGCGGGCACTGGCGCTGCGCCGCCGTGTGGCGGAAAGCTTCGGTCAGACGCCGGCAGAGCCGGAACGGCCCCGCGCCATGACACGGGAATTCTGGGAACTCCTGCGCGCAGGCGAGCCTGCCGGCCAGTGCATCGACGACGCGACCTGGAACGACCTGGACATGGACGACGTGTTCGCGCGCATTGATATCTGCCAAAGCGCCGTGGGGCGTGCCTGCCTTTATGCAGTGCTGCACCGCCTGAACACCGGGCCGGAGCTTGCCCGGCGCGCCCGCCTCTGCGGCCTTTTCGCGGCGCGGCCCGCGCTTCGGCTGAATGTCCAGCTCTGCCTTGCACGCCTGGGCCGCAAGCGCGGGCAGGAATTCGCCGGTTTCCTGTTTGACCCATCTCCCATGCGTCTGCCGCTGGCCGGGTTGTACCGCATTTGTATGTTTCTTCCCTTTCTGGCATTGCCCTCACTTTTCTTCGGGCCGTGGGCGTTGTGCTTTCTTGCCGCCTGCGTGTTGAACACGGCGCTGTATTATCACGCCAAAGATAAAATACGCGCGCATCTGGACACATTGGGTTATTTTTCAATGCTGCTTTCTGCGGCAAAGCGCCTTTCCCGGCTCGTGCAAGCCGACGCGCCCCAGCTTTCCGATGCGCTGAACGATGCCGCCCGGCCGCTGAAGGCGGTTTCCGGCGGCGTGGGGGCGCTGGCTCGCCCCTCCACGGGCGAGCTGAACGACATGCTGTTCGAGCTGATGGGGGCACTGACGCTGGCGCCCCTGCTGTATTACGACCGCGCCGTCCGTGTGATGCAGCGCGAACACGCTGCGCTGCTGCGCCTGTGCATGCTGCTGGGCGAAACGGAGCTTGCCATAGCCGCGCTTTCATTCCGTGAGAGTCTTCCCCTCCGGTGTACGCCGGAATTTACTTCCGAAATGGCACTTGTCTGCGACGAACTGTACCATCCGCTCCTGGAAACGCCCGTGGCGAACAGCGCGGTATTCCGGCGCCACACATTGTTCACTGGTTCCAATGCGTCCGGCAAATCCACATTCATCAAAGCACTGGCCGTCAACGCCATTCTGGCGCAGACGCTGGGCGTATGCGCCGCCCGTGCATTCACGCTGCCCCGGGCGCTGGCGGTATCCTCCATGGCGGTTTCCGACAACCTCTGCGCCGGAGACAGCTATTTTGTGGCGGAGCTGAAATCTCTGCGCCGCCTGCTGGCCTGCGCGCAAACCGGAACGCCCTGCCTGTGCTTTATTGACGAGATTCTGAAGGGGACCAACACCGTGGAGCGCATCGCAGCCTCGGCGGCGGTGCTGCGCCATCTGGCCGGGTGCCGCTGTCTGTGCTTCGTCGCCACCCATGACCGGGAACTGACGGAAATGCTTGCGGGCCTGTATGAAAACCGCCACTTCTCCGAACAGGTGGGGCCGGAGGGCGTCACCTTTGACTATCTGCTCAGGGAGGGTCCCGCGCACACACGCAACGCCATCGCGCTGCTGGCGCAGTTGGGTTTCCCTGCAAAGGTGACGCAGGCGGCGGAGGATGCGGCCCGCGCCTTCGAGGCGGAGGGACGGTGGCCCGCGGAACGGAGCGGCAGAAAGGATAATTGTGGCACCTGCTTTCCGGAAACGCCCTGCAGCTGGGACAAAGCAGCGAAAAAATGATGTACAGGCTGTCTTTCTCGCCCTGAAAGCACCCGGTACGCCATGGCCTATGTGAATACCGGCGGCCTTCACCGCGGCTTATGCGCTTTCCCGCATCGACCTCGTGCCCGATTTTATCCCTATGCCGAGATACCCGGACGACCTTTTGCTTTTGCCGCTGTCGGCGGCATGCACCGTAAGGCAAATCCCGCCGCAGATTTTTACCGCATGCAGTCCACGGGCCGATGGTCTGGTCTGTGGAATGAAGGCAGACCCAAACGCTGGTACTGCGCCATTCCTACCGCTCCGGCATGGGCCCTGGGGCTGCTGCTTTTGAAAGCCGTGCTTTGAGAAAGCCCGCGCAGGACCGCCCCCCGGACGGAAAGGAGAAATTCCTGAATGCATATGCCTGATGCCATTCCCGAAAATATATTCGCGCCGTGCGGCATGAACTGCATGGTATGCTATAAGCACTGTACCGTTTGCAAAAGCGTGCGTCCCTGTGCAGGATGCCTGAACGGGGACGAAGGCAAGCCGCGTCACTGCCGTGCCTGTGCCATCAGGGACTGCTGCCGTGAAAAGGGCCTGCGCTATTGCCTTGAATGCACCGCGTTCCCCTGCCGGCGCCTGAACCGTCTGGAAAAAAGCTATCGTACGCGCTACGACGCCAGTCTTTTGTCCAACAGCCGCGCCGTTCTCACACGCGGGCTTGCCGTCTTTCTGGAGAATGAACGGCAAAAATATACCTGTTCCGTGTGCGGCGGCATTGTTTCGCTGCATGACGGTGTGTGCGGAACCTGCGGCGCATCCACGGCCGCGCTGGAATAGAAGCATGCGCTGCGCGGTGCCGGTCGCGGAAAAAGGAACCTTTCCGCTGCGCGATTTTTGTGCTATACTCTTTTTGTGGCTGCAAGCGTATCGGCGCACAAAGGTGCCGGGACGCCCGGCGGACGCGGCAAGATCCGCGCAGCCGCCGCAGGAATGAAATAGAAACGGAGAAATGAAACATGATCGAGATCACCATGGAAAACGGCAAGACCATCCGCATTGAACTGGACGCCGAGGCCGCGCCTATCACGGTGGAAAATTTCACAAAGCTGGTGAAACAGGGTTTTTATGACGGCCTGACGTTCCACCGCATCATTCCCGGCTTTATGATCCAGGGCGGCTGTCCCGAGGGCACCGGCATGGGTGGCCCGGGCTATGGCATCAAAGGCGAATTTGCCGCAAACGGCGTTGAAAACCCCATCCGCCATACCCGCGGCGTCATCAGCATGGCCCGCAGCCAGATGCCCAACTCCGCGGGCAGCCAATTCTTCATCATGCATGCCGACGCGCCGCATCTGGACGGCAGTTACGCCGCTTTCGGCCATGTGGTGGAAGGCATGGACGTTGTCGACGAGATCGCGTCCGTCGCCACGGATTTCCGCGACAAGCCCAAAACGCCCGTTGTGATGAAGTGTGTGAAGGTCGTGGACTGAGATGCGCCTGTTAAAAAAACTGTTCTCGTTTTTCTGGGACAGGAGCCTGCTGATCTTTCTTATCATCGGCGGGCTGAACACACTCGTCAGCATGGTCGGCAGCCAGCTTTTGTACGGCGCGCTGGGCTATTGGGGCGCGACCGCGCTGATGTTCACCGTATGCAGCGTGTTCAGCTTTATCTTCAACCGGAAATACAGTTTTGAAAGCAAGGCCCCTCTGCTGCAAAGCGCCGTGCGCTTTTCTGTGGTCATCGCGGTGTGCTACCTCATCAGCTTCGGCCTTTCGGATTTTCTGGTGCCGATGTTCATGGGGCGCTTCTTTCCCGCTGTTTCCACAGACTGGCAGGCGCGCATCGCCATGCTGGTAGCGCAGGTGATCTTTACCGCCTGCAACTATCTGGGGCAGCGCCTGTGGGCTTTTAAAGAATAAGCCCGTTCCGCATCCCATTTTTGCAAAAAAGCCTTTGCCCCGGACATTGCGTCCCGGGGCAAAGGCTTTTTCCGTATCTGCAATCGGCGGTGCCGGGCCGGAGACGGGATAGCCTGCGGCCTTTTCGCGCCGCGCTCCGTTCCATCACTCCCGCCGCGGCGCACCGGCAGCGCTTAAGGCTCCGGCCCGCGTCTCCTCCTCTTCATGAAACGCAGAGTGCTCACCGAAGGAGGGCACGAACAGGAATTTCCGGATGGCAAAGATCAGCGCGATGGTGACGATGCCGATGAGATTTTCCAGCGGCGAAGTATGCTCCACCACCATCTGCCGGGCGATGGCGAACAGAAGCACCTCAATGGCGGAGCCGGGCGTATGCTTTGCCAGCATCTTGATAAACTCCACGCCGATGATCAGGTTGAACGCGTGGCCCAAAAACACTGTAAAGCCCTCGTGGGCTTTCGGATTGCCCGCAAGGCTGAACACCTCGCGCACCACCTGTATACCCGCGATAACAATGGCGATGAGCACGATGATGGAAATGGCGATTTCAATAACGCTTGCAAAAAACGCTACCTTGCGCCGTAAATATTCCTTGACACGCACGGCAAATCCTCCTTTTCTGCTGCTCCGTCCCGGCCGCGCTCAGCCAGCCAAAGGCCTGTGGACGCACGCTTTGCGGTAAACCGACCAAACGAACAGGCAAACCGCGGCGTTCACCGCCAGAATGATTCCTTCAATGCACCACATGCTCCGCAGCAGCCCCAACTGGGACAGCGCCGCGGGAATATTCGCCGCGGCATGCAGCAGCACCGCCGCGAAATAGTACCAGATGGGAACGCGCCGGGTGACCGCCATCCACACCAGGATGGACAGCGCCATATGCAGCGCCATTGCCGCGATGCGTTCTACACCGGCAGCCCAGAACGCGCCCGCCCCCGCGGCCCCAAGCGCGTCCGTTACCTGCGGCGCGGCGGGCGCGCCC